>Ga0226835_1000029_pt1 | contig 348630 bp, 310 predicted proteins | sample LAC_MetaG_1_FD_163627 | JGI IMG/M metagenome (GOLD analysis project Ga0226835, IMG submission 163627) | Anaerobic ammonium oxidizing microbial communities from anammox membrane bioreactor (MBR) in UC Berkley, California, United States -... | ecosystem: Engineered > Bioreactor > Anaerobic >... | reverse complement strand
TTGCGCCAGGAATTTATTTTCTCAACACGGGCAGGACTATTTTTTGGAAGCTGAATTGGTCTCCCGCGCGCATCAATGATCAAGCCACAAAGTCCACTTTGAATCGTTACTCCTTTAGCAGCATTCTTTCCAAATTGGTTCAAATCAATGCTTTCAAGCGGTTCAAAAAATAATTTCACGATTTGACCGGTAGCCAATGCTAGTTTGGTGATAGTTCCTTTTATGACCTGATCTTCCATGAAAGTACCATCTTTGAATTCAATTCGAATTTTTAAGATGGGAGTCCCTTCTTTTGCCTTTGATTGAACAGAAAAAACTTTAGCTAACAAACTAATATTTGATCCTTCCAGGATTTGCACAGGTAAAAGGGGATTGTCTTTTGATATAGCCCCTAAAACTGGTAAAATGCCATGATGGTCGATAAAGATATTGGCGACTCCTTTGGGTTGAATTGAATCAAGCAGAATAAGTGCAATTTCAGAAGGATTTTCAAATTTATTTAAGAAATCACCATTGATGACAATTTGATTCCACTGATCACTTTTAATACCAGATATTTTTTTAAAATTCTCATATTGATTTCGAATTATTTCTTTTATCATGCAGATTTCAACAGAAAATTCATCGATTTCTTCAGGGATTGTTTCTGGGCGGATTGACTTAGAACCAAGATAATTGCTAATAAATTCGTCTAATTTATTAGCAAACATCCACTGGGAAATATTATGTATATGAAGGTCATTAAAAAACCAGGTTGGGTCAGCATACAGAGTATTTTTACATACGTTTAAGTTAAGTTTGTTTTGTTGAACCCCGGAGAATGTAATTAATTCTTTATTAAAATCAATGACCAGAAGATTGGAATTATTTTCTGTACTTAACTTACTTAAAAATGTTGTCATGATTCCCAAGGATTGGGTGCTGGGTATTGGTGTGGATTTAGAGAAATTATTTAAGAACTCAAATCCTTTCAGCTTTTTTTTGAGAAGATTTACATTTAATTCATTAATGGTCTGTAGCGCCGGTGATAAGTTTTCTTCATCCAGTGTTGGACGAATATTATCTGCAATGGTTACTTGTTTAATCGGATTGATTAATTCCTGAACTTTATCTGCAATTGATGAATTTCCAGCATAGATAAGCTCCGGCAGTTTTTCAGGGGGCAAAAGTTTTATACAAAAAAGAATAACTTCGAGCATCCTCATGACTGACTTATTTGCACCATTTTCTGTACCGCCAGCCAGCATGAGCATATCAGGTTTTTTAGACACGATAGATGATAAGATCTCTTCGATTTTCCGTGAATCGTTTAATCTAATCTGATCAACGTGAGACAAATGAGTGAATCCAATGGTACGAGTTAAACTTTCAATTGAAATGATATCCAATAATCCAGCAGTGATAATTGAAACCTGATCTAAAAATCCAAATGTAATTGCTACCTGATCAACCCCGCTGCTATCCTCCTGACTGGGTACAATCAAATTCATTTCCCCATCGATTAAAGTTCTTCCAGTGATGTTCTGCAGATAATCAATTGCCTTGAAAAAGCCCTCACGAATATCATTATAGGGCGGTTTATGCGAAGAATCAGCTTCGCTGGTTGCTAAAAGGTGAAACTTGCCATCCACAACATCAAACAAAAACAATTTTGTGATGTGACTATCCATCTTTATTCCAAGAACTGATGCCTGATCTATTGCTTCACTCATATAAGCTATCCGATAAACAAATTATATAAAAAAGTAACAATGAAGTTTAATCTTTCAATTAAAGCCAAAATAGACGAAATAATTACACCTGCAAATATTGAACCCAAGGTGATGCCGATAAATACAGAGCCTACTTTTCCGGATATAGATAAAAGCTTTCCAAAACCAGAAGGATTTTCTCCATCTACCTTTTTTGAGAATTGAAAGAATAATAATGACGAAATAGCTCCTATTACCAAAATTAGTCCACCTGCAATTTTTGATATTGTCAGCGAAGACATAGAAAATGGTTCGGTAATTCGATCAATCATGGGAATTAAGGTGCCTGAATAGGCACTGATGAGGATGATCACAGAACCGCTGCCGACAAGAAATGCTAAAGGATAATCGCCTATCGAGCTGGTTTGTTTATTTAATTTGAATATTAATAGAATGGAAAGCATCAATGGGATAAATTGTATTAGGATTTTCGACAAGTCACCCGAAAAGAATGGCAGAATTAATTTCGGAATAATTATTTGGTAGAAAATCAAGACGAAAACATAAGCTGCGGAAACACCTATGAAAAAATAAGTGGCGATGCGAAACAAAGGGTTGTCGCGAACAATATAACTGAAAATCATTATTGTCAGAATAAAACTAAATAATAACCAGAAAAATTGATTTTGATTCATTTCTGCGATTCCTCAGATTGTGAAGAGGACATAGATTTTGAGAAAATTGCGACAACACCACCGGCTAATATGAATAAAATAAATATTACAACGGAAAGTTGATTAATTGCCAGAAACCGGGATAATTCACTGGTTTCTGCTGTAGATAATAGATCGTATGAAATACCACCTAATATTCCACTCATCATTCCATCAACTTGATTTGCTTCCAAATAAGGTTGTAGCAATGGAGCAGCTTTTGTGGTTGCAACGATTAGAAAATTGGAATTTGGAAGGCTTAAATTAATTTGTTCGACCCACAATTTGGCTTTATCCGAATTATCCGTCATGAGCACGATCATATTGAAATCTGAAATGGAATTTATATTTGATAAATCAGTCGAATCCCAGACGTTTATTCCGACCTCTAATCCAGTTAGTGTATCTTTAGGCTGGGACAAAAAAGATTGAATTCCTACTATATTTCCAGGAAGGTATCCGAGGTTATGAATTTTTTCATTATAGTTGTATTTAGGTACTTTTTGTTTGGTGTTATCCAAAATTTGAGTTGCTAAAAGTGCCCCATGAGGATTGGTTGAAACGATGGTAATCCCGTGGTTATTTTCGTACATATTCTCAAAAAATCTTTTCGATATCAGGTTCAATTCCGGATAGGAGCCTGCATCTGCTTCAAATACTACCAGAACTTGACTGGGCTCCTGGTTTCGAGATAAATAACTGGTTGCGAGATTGTAAAAACGAAGGGTTTCGGCCGGAATTATTTGTGGCAATCTTTGGGCTGAATGATCAGTGAATAATGAGGTGACAATGATCAAAATCAAGAACAATGGAATGATAAAACTTTCTAGTAATTCAAGAATTGATTTCTTCTTTTTTGAGCTTTGTGATGTAGTGATTGGGGGTGAAATAATTTCTTGAAGGAGTTTTAGGTGTTTTTTTTGTTTGTCAGAAACATCGATCGATACAGAATAAGTCGGAGGAGGCGTATAAGATTTTGTTACTGATTCGGAGGATAATACACCCTCTAATCCGGCTAAAGGTCCTGATAACACTTTTTGTTGTTTGGTTTTTATAACAGCTGGATCGGGAGTTATAACTTCGATCGGACGGATGGCTTTTAGCCACTCTGGGAGGGTCGCTTTTTCAATATTTTCAGGTATTTCCTGTTGAGGTTTCGACTCAATTTCCTCAGTATCAACAGATTCATTTTTTTCGGCATGAAAGTCAATATTCTCAAGCCAATCCGGAACTTCTCCAAAGTTAAATGGGGGAATTTCAAAAGTAGAGGTATCTTTCTCTTCTATGACGAAATCGTCGTTTACTGAAAGGTCATCTATTTCATCCTCAGATGGTTGTTTGTCTTGAACCACCTCTTCATTCATAAAATCTTCAAAACTGATGAAAGGTTCTACTGGAAGGCTACCTAATTCTTTATCACTGAGAAGAAAAGCGGATTCAATGGCTTTATCTTGTGATGGAGAATCTTCATTAGGTTGATTTTCTGGTGTCTCAGATGATTTTGATTCAAATCTATATCTATCTAACAAGGATTCCGGTGTTGATTTATGTGGTTGATTAACCTCAGAATTATCTTGGGGAATTTCACTAGCTTCCTGGCTTATTCCAAATTTTTGATTAATCTCCTGAATCCAATCCGGTAATTTATTTGGATCTTCCTCCTCTTTTTCTGAAAGGGTTTTCTCTTCATGAAGAAAATTTGTTTTTGATAACCATTCAGGAATTTGTGAAGGATTATCATTGTTGAATTCATCCGCGTCATCATTTCTGTAACCTGATGATAACCATTCAGGAACATGTGGTTCTTGTTGATTGTCATTGATTTCATCTTCTGAAATTGTTTGGTTCAAGTTGAGCCATTCTGGAAATTCTTCAGCAGGGGCGATGCCTTCTACTTCTTCAAGTCCCAACTGCTCGGGAAAAGCAAGATGCCAATCACTCCTAATGTTCTCAATGGATGATAAAGTTTCTGAGTCTTCTTGGATCGCAGGTTCTTGATCAGATTCGCCACTGTTTTGTTCATCGTTGGATGAATTCTCGGAAATTTTTCTAAACTCATTAAGCCAATCGTTTGATGAAGCGGAATCTTCATGTTTTGATTTGGTTGAGTAAGGCAATTCATCTTCATTCATTGCGGTGTTAGTTTGTGATAATTCAGTCTGTTTTACGATATGGGTGTATCCTTCATCCGCTTCTTTCACTTCCCGAATTCTTTTAAGCCACTCTGGTTCCTCGTTATCAGGCTCTTCTGAGGTAGAAAACAATTGTTTAGCATCCCCTGAGGTGGGTTCAATTAAATTATCTTCGTCAGTACTTTCATCAGCGCGTAAAAGAGAAAACCAATTTTGATCAGATGGGTTTTCAGGAGCGAGATGCGCCAAAATTGCCCCGCAATTATCGCAAAAAATTGCCGATTTCTTATTTTCGTGTTTACATTGAGGGCAAATTATTGTTTCAGCCATTTATTTCCAGTCAAATGGTTTTTCTAAACCTATTAAAATCCTGATGCTGGTAACGATTGCTCCAAGAGCTATTCCGATTAATATTCCAGTTCCTCCCGCGATTGGTAAATTGTTTAATCCATTAATAATAAATTTCAAAAATGGGGAACTACCACCTAAGGACAAAGTTCCACTAAAAAGTAACAGAAAAACAATCGTTGATATACCGAAAATGATCGCTAACAAGTTGTGTTTTTGTCGAAAAAAGCGAAATGACGCCAGTGATAGAGTAATCGCAAGCACTGCCAACAAACTCGATTCAACTGTAATAATGGTTGTTTTTGATAAATCGATGAAGAATTGGTTGGTTGGTCCAAAAATAAGTCCAATCAAAAGGACGATTACAAAACCAACAATGAAAAACGGACTGGCATAATCACGTTTCCTGTCATTAAAAACTCTATTCCAGTGGATCGTTAAAAGGTTGATAATTGCAATAACAAGAGCAATTGAACCAATAATAAAAGCCCAATCCACTAAATTATTTTTTATCGTTCCAAGAACTGCCCCAGGAAAAAATAGTCCTAGAAGAACGAGAAGACCAGACAATGATGAAATGATAATCAGTATTATTTTTTTCATAACAACCCAATTAATTTCAAGAGAATAGCGATAAGAATTATTCCAATAACGAGCCATCTTAATAGATCATGGAGAATTAAGGATATTTTCTTTGTTTCATTTTTTGGGTTCAGTTGAGCTGGAACTGAGAAAATCTCTTCTCCAATTAATGCTTCATTAGAAAAAGCATAACTGACAGATTGACCTTCAAGGTTATCAGTAGCTGCTAATGAAAAATGATTTTGTTTAATATTCGTATCCAACAACAAGCCAATTTCTGGGCCAATGTTGCCTACAAAAACCTGGGATGAAAGGTTTGGATCTACGGTGTGGGGGATGACTCCGGCAATATATCCATAATTTGTTGCACCTGCCAAATACGCTGAAGAGCCAGTCTCCTGTTGGACGTTAGCGTTTTCGGATTCAATTTTTTGAAGTTTTGATTGAGCTAATAATGCGATATCCCCACTTCCAGCTGTCGTTATCGGAGGGTTATCACTTAATACGCTCTGATCAAGAATTTGATTTAGTGTCTCAAGTCCCACCAAAGAAGCAGCTCCGTGAATATTCTGGATATCTGATTTGCCGATCGAAATATGAATCCCACGACCATCTTCAATGGATAGCCCGATTGATTTTTTGAGTTCATTTACTGCAGGGTTATTCTTAATTTCAAATTTATTTTTAATTGAAGTGAAATAGAGAATCCCACCGGAAATTAAAATGATGACGATTAATATTAAAAAAGACATCAGAAGTGAACTATTCATTTAAATCCTTATGGTTTAAAAAATCTAAAAACTCTTGTGTTTTCTCCTGATCTTCCAAAATAATTCCCATTTGATTAATAAAAGGATTTTGAAAAAAGGATTGCGACATCCAAATCGTTTGAGTTACTAAAATTTTTAAAGGTAGCGTTGCATCCAAAAAGTATCTAAAAATACCAAGCAAATTTTTTTGTTGCAAGTATTGAACCAGGTTCTGCCAATTCTGATTGTCCTCCGGCATTATTTAAGTATAGCAAAAAATTGATAAAGAATATGATTAGTCACTTATCCAAAGGCTTTGACCACCTCCCTGACTGGCGAATTTGACTATTTCCGACTTCATCCATTCTGAATCTTTCCAGAATGTGCTTAATTGTGAACGATATTCAGCAATTGATTGATGCCATTTTTTGATATCAACTGGAGAAAGGTTGAATTTGATAGGAGAGTAGTTCTTAAAAAAGATTGCTTGCTTTTGAGTCTTAATTACATATGGATAATCCTGATAGAAGAGAACATTTTCTCTTTTTAACTCCTGAACAGCTTTTAATAAAATGCGATGATCCAGATGATCACCAATGGCCATTGGCGAGATGATTCTGTCTTCTGGTTTTACTTGATTTTGGATTACTTCTCGAATTTCTGATACCAAATAAGTCTGAGTTGAGGGAATTGGTTGATATAAATCTTCTTCTTTTTCAACAATAAAATTTCTATTTGAATCAACCCGATAAATACAATCGAGAAAGTTAAAATGACGAGCTTGAGCACTAAGAATTTTGCATGCGGCAATATCTTCACTTCTGCGAATATCTGGCGCGTCGATTGGTAAATCCCAGCGTGAATGTAAAGATTTAGCAAAATTGGACAGTGATAAATCCTTAGGCGAGCCTGAAAAAAACGTCCATATTTCAACAGGATTATCCAGGGTAGCCAAGTGATGGACGATCCCACCACAGGAGAGGGCAATGTCGTCAAGATGAGGAGATAAAAAAATGTACCGCATAGACCCTATAATGAACCATGATAAAATTGTTACATTACGATTTTATTATAGATTCAAGCCAGGAGGCTATGATGAGCTTCTTAACAGATTTGTTGGGAATTGTTCCGTGCCCATCGCAATCCCGCAATGAAGTTGACCGATTATTGGAAGAATTACTGCGCATAGGGAAGGCAGATGATTATCTATCTGAAAGACCAGGTGGTCCTTTTAATATTCAATGCCGCCATGTCCGCGCAATAGAAATAGGAAAAAGGCTGAACGAAATTGGGGGAGAAAAATTGATGGTGTATGCGCTTCGAAAAGTCAAAAAGAAATTAGGAAAAGAATTCCTGGCGCATTTGGAGTTCGCTTGGGACGAAATTGGACAGTGGGTGGTTTAATAAAAAAAACCATTGGAATTTTTCCAATAGTTTTTTGTGGGCCCGGATGGATTCGAACCATCGACCAAGCGGTTATGAGCCGCGCGCTCTGCCGCTGAGCTACGGGCCCTTGCGACTTCGGAATTATAACATAAGACACGATCAAGAATTAAAATAAACAGTTATTAAAGCAGCGTATTTGGGGTTGAAATAAGTAACTTTAACAAAAAAGAGGCTGAAAAATATTTCAACCTCTTTTAGCTCTGATGCAGCGTTCATCAGAGATCGAACGGTTCATCTTAGCGGGCTGTAATATCTTTACCAGTTTTTATTACGTATAAGGGAGCCTCGTGATTCCAGATAGCTTCCCAGACAGATTCAGCATTTAAAATGACCAGATCAGCTTGTCCGCCTTCTTTCAGTTTATGACCTTCGGCGCCTAATGCTTCAGCCGCGTTTGTGGTGATCAGATCATAAAGAATCTCCATTTCCTGACGACTGTTCATCCACATCAAATGGGCTGCCAAAAAAGCCACTTCCAACATATTATTTCTACCGAAGGGGTAATAAGCATCGGCGATATCATCCTGCCCCAGAGCTATACGGACACCTGCATGATACAGATCCTTCACGCGGGCGTACAAAGGACCGGTTTGGGGATCGGAAACGACACCGATTTTTGCCCGTTTCAACAGATATTCAATTTTTCGATAATATGGCTCAGGATATAAAGCCATCGCCCGGCTATGTTGTGCAGTTACGCGACCTTCCCAACCATTTTTAATTGTGGTAACAGCTAACATTTCAAGCGTTTTTAAGGTGGGATCGCCAGCATCATCGATCAACATCGAAACGGGTTTGTCATATTTCTTTGCCAAAGCAAACATGCGGTCAATGTGTTCCTGAGCATCTGAGTCGGTATATTCAATCCAAGGAATACCACCGACAACATCTGCTCCAAGCTTCAATGCTTCTTCAATATATTCTTCTGCGCCAGGATCACGGACAACGCCATCCTGAGGGAATGCCACCACTTCAACCTTGATGCGATCTTTATACTCTTCTCTGGCGCGTAATAGAGCTTTTACACCTTCTAGTTTTGCTTTTGTATCGGTATCTGCGAAAGCCCGAATATGGGTGTTACCAAATTTAACAGCCAGGTTTAAAGCTTTGCGAACATTTTCAATGATCCAGCTTTCGTTGTATTGTTCTTTGACTTTCGCAGCTAATTCAATGGCGGTCATTGCTCCACCCATTGAGCCATCGGTATAGGCTCCTAATGCAGCTTCGTCCATCATTGCCAATGTATAGACTTTACAAAGGTGCAGGTGGCCATTCACGAAGGATTCGGTAACCAGTTTTCCTCCGGCATCAATAACCTTCTTTGCTTCTTCATTAACCGAAGTACCAATTTTTACAATTTTCCCATCTTGAATTGCGATTTGAATTACTTCCCCTTGTGAAAATCTGGTTTTGGCATTCTTTATCAATAAATCGTAACTCATTTAGTTTTCCTCCTGGTTAATTTACCAATTCTTTATTTCTTTCCTGAACCAATTTTTGAGCCATCAAAGCCCCATCTTTAATCGGCTCATAACCAGTACACCGGCAAAGATGTTTGTTAAGCGAATTTGTAATTTCACTTTCAGATGCATCTGGTTTGTTCTCGAATAGACCATAAAGTTCCATAACAATTCCAGGTGTACAGAAGCCGCATTGAACAGCTCCGGATTCAGAAATTGCTTTTTGAATGGGATGTAATTCTTTTCCATGAGCCAAACCTTCAATGGTAAGAATTTCTGCTCCGGATGCCTTTAAAACAGGCGTATTACAGCTTTTGATCGCTTTCCCATTCATTATTACCGTGCATGTACCACAGGTTGCGTTATCGCAACCTTTTTTTGTGCCTGTCATGTTGAGAACTTCTCGAATGACGTCTACCAGCATCATCTCCGGGTCAACTTCGACAACCCGAAGTTTCCCGTTAAGGGTAAAGGAAATCTTCTCAGGCATTATGCATACTCCTTTTGTTGTTTATTGGCCAGGGCCTGTTTGATTATTTCTGGAGTAACCGGAATTTCAAAGAAATCAACTCCAATAGCATCATAAATAGCATTAAGAATAGCCGGAGCGGGACCAATCACCGGGTGTTCACCAATTCCACGTGCCCCAAACGGACCAACGGTTCCAGGGTTTTCTATGAAATGTATTGTTTGTGGTACAGCTTCTTTATAGGTAGGTAGGTGATATTTAAAGTAATGAGGATTCAGAATTCTACCTTCTTTATCAAACTCTAATTTTTCATATAAAGTCGCTCCAATACCCATCATTACGCCACCCAGGACAGTTCCTCTAATCTGGAGTGGATTAATGACCTGACCGACATCGAAAGTGGATACGAAGTTATCTACAAAAACCTTTCCAGTTTTCTTTTCAATGCGGATTTCAGCTCCTTGGGCTCCAAAAGTGTATTCGACACCCAGACTGCCCTGACCGTTTTTATCAGGGTTAGCATAGCGCGGAAGCCTAGCGTCCGACACCGATTGGGCAACTTCACCGATTGTGATGCCATCACTGGTGATATAACCACGGCTTATTTCAGGGACAGCCACCCGAATGGTTGGATCGTTCTTTAAGTAAACAAAGTCTCCGTCATAATCCAAATAGTCAACATCGGTTTTAAGGACCTGGGCAGCGGTTTGTTTTAACACATTGATCAATTTTTCCGCTGCGCGAATGATTGCTCTTCCGCCCTGTGTGGTAAACATTGAACCAATAGTTTGCCATTCATAGGGTGAATATTGCGTATCAATGTCGTTATACACACGGATTCTTTCCGGGGCAACTTTCAATGCCTCGCCGGTGATTTGCTGGACGATGGTTCTTAGTCCCTGGCCAACCTCGGCTCCACCCATGTTTACGGATACACTACCATCAATATTCATTTTTAAATAGCAGCCTTTGGTTGAGAAAGATGCCCCTTTGGGCGATTTCATCAAAGCGGCATAACCACGGCCATAATAAAAATCATCATCTTCCTTGATGAATTCCTTGTTGTAAATATTGGAACGAATGATGTCGGTACAGGCTTTTACATCCCCATTTGTTTTCCACATTGTTTCGCCTAGGGCGTTGACTTTTCCTTCGCTCAGGAAATTCTTTTCACGCAAGGCAAATGAGTCCATTCCTAATTTTCTTGCCAGGATATCCATTAATCGTTCAATAGCAAACTGACTTTCCTGGTGCCCATAACCGCGGAAAGCTCCCACGGGGGGAGTATTGGTGTAAACGGTGTAGCCAATTAGATCGCAGTGATTGAACTCGTACGGTCCGGTGCAGTTATGAGTGGCAGCGATCGTCACATTGACGGCTGTATCGGCATAAGCACCCCCCGAATGGAATAATTTTGCTTCAATTGCGACTAATTTTCCATCATTCTTAGCACCAATTTTCATGATTGTTCGAATACCATGACCTAACAAAGTGCTTGTAAAATCTTCTTTTCTGGAAGCCACCCATTTTACCGGATGCCCAGGCACAAAACTGGCTATCCAAGCAACGGTTTGCTCGACAGTAATATCTGATTTGTACCCAAAACAGCCGCCAATGTCTGGAATATGTAGTCTGACATTCGCTTCGGGAATTCCATAAGAAGCTGCTAAATCCTGCCGGATGATAAATGGACAAATGGAAGAAGACCAGCCTTCAATGGTGTTATCTTCTTTAAACCACATAATTGAACCGTGAGGTTCTAAAGCTGCGCAAGAGCCCAGCGGGTATAAAAATTCACCTTCGACGACAATATCGGCTTCAGCAAACCCATCGGCAGCCTTTCCTTTTTTCAGGTGATATACATTTGCGACGTTGGTTCCTGGTTCAGGTTTCAGGGTGGGTAGATGCCAATAGTCACCATTTTCTTCATGGATTAGAACAGCATCCTCGCTCATCGCATCAAGTGCATCGACATAGACAGGTAGCGGATCGTAAACAACTTTGATTTTTTCGAGTGCTTTTTGAGCATTAAAAGTTGTGTCTGCGACGACAGCTGCAACTGGTTCACCAATGTATCTAACTTTTTCAACAGCCATTGGGGAAAGATCTTTGATATTGTCACCATAGTGCAGTTTACAACCCTTACCGGTCACTACTTTCACGACTCCAGGCATTTTCTCCGCTTCTGAGATATCAACTGAAACGATTTTGGCATGTGCATATTCTGGTCTGAGGACAGCAGCATATAACATTCCTGGTAGGCGAATATCATCCAGGTATTGCGCCTTGCCGATCACTTTGTTGATAGCGTCTGGGCGGATATACGATTTCCCAATATATTTGTAAGTCATAATTTACTCCTTTCTTACTCTTTTTTATCCTTCTCTTCGATAAGGTTTCAATAGTGCTGCCGGGTAAGAAGCATTTCTTCCAGCGATTACTAATGCAATAATTGTCACGATATAAGGTAAAGCTAAAAATGTTTCATATGGGATGGGTAATTGCAATCCCATCGCCTGTAATCTCAGTTGCAAAGCAAAAGTGCCTCCAAATATGAGCGCACCCCACATTACTTTCACCGGAGACCAATTGCCAAAAATTACAATGGCGATAGCCACCCAACCTCGACCAGAAATAATCCCATGAGTAAAAGAACCAAGTTGTGCGAGTGAAAGAAATGCCCCTCCGGCTGCCATCAATCCACCTCCGATGGCCAACACAATATAACGGGTTAAGTACACATTAATGCCGGCTGCATCAACAGATTCTGGGTTTTCTCCAACTGCCCGAATATGCAATCCAAAGCGTGTACGATACATGATAAACCAGGCGAGCGGTACGATCACCAGGAAAGTGATATAAGTCAGCAAATATTGCTGAGTGATCGTATTGAGGAATGGAACATTCGGAAATGGGTTAACCGGTTGAAATGAAGGAATTGCTGGAGGTGTTGATCGCCCACCATAAACAAGGCGAAAACCAAAAAGGGATAATCCGGTTAACAACAAAGTAATACCCAAACCAGATACGTGCTGATTAACCCCCAATGTAACCGTCAATAAACTCATTAATAAACCTGCAATCACACCGCTCAGAATTGCAACGAGCAAACCCAGCCATAAAGAACCACTTTTATCAGCGACAATAAAACCAATAAAAGCGCCAAAAAACATAATTCCTTCAATTCCCAGGTTTAAAATCCCAGCGCGCTCAGAATAAGTTTCTCCAATAGCTGCTAAGAGGATGGGTGTTGAAACACGAAAAGTTGCGGCGATTAAGTTAACAATAAAGACTTCCATTACATCCTCCTGATCCGGTATCTTTGCAGCAGTAACATTCCTAAAGCTACCAGTAACATCGTTGCCTGGGTTACTTCTCCAAGATATACAGGAACACCGAGCGCACGACCAAGAGTTTGCGCACCGGTGTCAACAAGGCCGAAGAATACTGCAGCCAAACCAACTCCAAATGCGTTCAAAGATCCAAGCGTAGCAATAATGACACCTGTATAACCGTAGCCAGGTGAAATCTCGCTAATCAAATGGAAATGAATACCGGCAACTTCTGCAACTCCTGCTATTCCTGCAATTCCACCGCTGATTAATGCTGCAATCAGGATTGTTCGATTCACTTTGATTCCTGCAAATTTTGCGGCTGGTTTTCCCAGTCCAACAGCTCTCATTTTGAGACCGAAGGTGCTACGGTTCATTACAAACCACAAAATTAGCACCAATGCTACAGCAACAAGAAATCCAAAGTTTAATCGTGATCTGGGAACCAGCTTAAAGAAGACTGCTGATGGTGCAATTTCTGGAGATTGCGGCCAGCCGGAGTTAGGATCGCGCCAGGGACCGTTAAGAATTGCGCTAACAATGTATGCCATAATGGAATTCATTAACAAGGTGGTAACAACTTCATCGACTGCCAACTTCACTTTTAGCAATGCTGGAATTAACGCCCAAGCAACTCCTGCAGCAAAACCACCCAGGATCATAAGCGGTAAGGCGACAAATGAAGGCATCCCATGCGCGGACATTCCTATCCAAGTCCCGGCTATTGCTCCTGCATATAATTGACCCTCGGCACCGATATTATAGTATCCGGTGGAAAAGGCATACGTGACTGCAACCCCGGTAATAATTAATGGCGTAGATTTGACTAATATTTCCAATATTGAAACTTTATTCCCTAAAGGAGCGAGCAAGAAATAATAATAGGCCTCAAAGGGGTTTGCATTCGCCATCATGATTAATCCAGATGTCAAAATGAAAGTTCCCACCAGGGCTAAAATTGGAATTAATGGCTTCACCCAAAAAGGAGGATTATCGGTTTTAACAAATCTTAATCGTTTTTCTTCAGTGTTTTCTGTCATGCTACCTCCCTTAATGCGCCGCTCATCATTAACCCTAATTTTTCGGGAGTAGCATCCTGAGTATTGATCGTTCCGACAATTTCACCTTCAAACATAACTGCAATCCGGTCAGAAAGACACAATATTTCATCCAGGTCTTCAGAGATTAGCATGACTGCTGCACCTCGGTTACGTTGCTCTAACAATTGTTCACGAACGTATTCCGTTGCTCCTACATCTAAACCTCTAGTTGGTTGAGGAACAATAAGCACTTTAGGCTGTCTTGAAAGAACCCTTGCGAGTAAGACTTTTTGCATATTTCCGCCGGATAAAGTTTTTATTTTATCTGTCGGTTTTGCTTTTATTTGGAATTTTTTTATGAGATTTTCTGCGTTATTTCGAATTGTTTTTCGATCTAAAACACCTTTGTTGGTAAACTCATCCAGATATTCAAGAGAAAGGTTCTCATATACCGTTAGATCTCCAACCACACCTTCATGTCGATCTTCAGGAATACGCCCCATTCCTAATTTAGAAAATTCTAAAGGATCTTTCCCAACTAAATTCGTACCATCTATCTTTATTGAGCCGCTGGTTGGGATTCTTACACCGCAGAGGATTTCGGCTAACTCTTTTTGCCCATTTCCGCCAACCCCGGCAATACCCAGGATTTCACCTTCCCGAATTGATAATTTCAGGTTATTTATAGCTGGTAATCCTTTGTCATCCAGAACAGAAAGATTTTCAACCTCTAAAATAGTTTTGCTTTCAGGATTAATATCTGTTTGTCTGGTTACGCCAAACGTATCACGTCCAACCATCATTGCGGCTAATTGTCTTGTATTAATGTCACAAGTATTGACGGTACCAATCGATTTTCCATCGCGTAAAACAGTTACTCGATCTGTAATTTTTGTAACCTCATCTAATTTGTGGCTGATAAAGATTACCGATAATCCGTCGTTTCGCAGACGATCTAAAGTCTCAAAAAGAATATCGACTTCTTGAGGAACCAAAACTGCTGTAGGTTCATCCAGAATTAAGACACTGGCATTTCTATATAATGCTTTCAGTATCTCAACCCTTTGTCTTTGTCCTACTGATAAATGCCTTACAATTGATTTTGGATTAATTTCCAAACCAAATTGCTTGGCTGCTGCGCCCACCTTTTGTTCGATTGAGTCTTGATCAAGAATTATATTGTCTGTATAACCAAGTACAATATTTTCAGCTACTGTCATTGGAGGAACCAGGGCAAAATGCTGAGTAACCATCCCAATTCCATATTTAATCGCATCTTTTGGAGAATGGATTATCGCTTTTTCTCCATTAATAAAAACATCACCGGTTGTTTGTTGGTACAAACCATATAAAATTCTCATCAATGTGGTTTTTCCGGCGCCATTTTCACCTAAAAGAGCATGGATCTCACCTTTACGTAACTGAAAATCAACATGGTCATTTGCGAGCAGCTCACCAAATATTTTGGTAATCTTTTGCATATCTACGATGAACATATTAACTCCGACATATTTCTCCCCTCTACGAATAGAGGGGAGAAATGAATAGACTAATCAAAAATGTCAGGTGAAAAGTGGTAAGCCCTGACATTTTTTGATTTTTAATTTGAACCAGCCGGTGTTTCTTCTGCAATATTTACGCGGAAGAGACCGTTTTTGATCTCCTGTTCTCTTTGATTGACAAGAGCCAAAATATCAGGAGGTAATTTGGCGTCCATTCCGTGCCAGGGAGCTAAAGAAGCTCCACCTTTGGCGACCATATTAAAGTCTTTCAAGTCCTGAGCTGTAAAGTTGCCAGCTTTTACCTGACTGATAATATAATCAACCGTAGGGGTCATGTTCCAAACGGGGCCATTAACGACAAACCCAGGTCCGAGCTCATATTGATCACTCATATTTCCAAATACGAATAGACCATTTTCAACAGCGGCATCGATGACACCAAATCTTTCGGCAAAAAGAACATCAGCATTGTTATCAATTTGAGCCAGGGCAGCTTCTTTTGCAGCAGCTGGGTCGAAGAAGCTGTTAATAAATGTAACCAGAACAGTTGCGTCTGGATTAACTTCTTTCACGCCATCAATGAAAGCATTCACAATACGATTAACTTCTGGGACTGGCATTCCACCTACTACGCCAATCACACCAGTTTTGGATAAACCGCCAGCCATCAAACCGCATAAATATCCGGGTTCGTGGATCCAGTTATCAAAAACGGCAAAATTTGGCTCAGCTGGGCCAAGGCCTGAACCGAAAACAAAGGCGATTTCAGGGAAATCCTTTGCGACCCGACGGACAGCCTCTTCATTTCCAAATGCATCACCAAAAATGGCATCTGGTTTCTTGGTTTCGGAAACTTCTCTTAAAATTCTTTCTAAATCTCCTGAATAACCAAGGTCATCAACCATTTCATATTTGATTTTTCCTTCACTGGCAGCTTTCTGCAAAGCTGTATGGATGACGCCGTCCCAGGGTTCTTCAATTGGGGTTGCAAAAGCACCATAGAAGAAAGGTAAATCACTTTTTTGTTCCTCTGGTTTCGGTGCTGCTGCAGGTTGACAGGCTGACAGCAAAACTGTCATCAGAAGGGCAAAAACAACAATAAATTTAAGTGTCTTCATTTTGTAACTTCTCCTTATTGAAAATAAATTTTGGTAGAGATTAAAACCGACAAAGAAGATAATTCTTTTTTAGAATAACACCTCCTCTTTAAATAAGTTTTTAAATTGATAATAAAAAATGAAAATTGCATGCAAATAAAATAGATGCGTAACAAAAAAAGGTTATAAAGTGCCCATGTACGAATTTAGTTTATAAAGTTTTTTATAAAAAATCAAGCTAATTTTAAAAAATAGTGCTATTTGTCATAAAACTATGGATTTTCTTTTCTAAAAGAAATTTTAAATACACAAATTTGAAAAATGAGCTGGGATATAATAAAAAGATGCCTGAAGAGATTGACTTAAGTGAACGAGAGATTGAAATTATTCGCCTGGTAGCGACCGGTGCCAGCAACAAAGAAATTGCTACTTCATTAACCATTAGCCCTAATACTGTAAAAGTTCATTTAAGAAATATTTTTGGAAAATTGGGGGTTCTTTCTCGAACAGAAGCGACCATGGCTGCTATCAAATTGGGTTTGGTTGAGGCGCCTGGAAAATCCAATCAATCTGCCATCGGTGATATGGTTTCTTCAACCAAAGATAATTCCTCTGAGGAAATAAAAGAAGATAGGCCGAGCCTCAGGCGAAAGCAATTAACTTTAATAGTTATTGGATTTGTTATTGTTTTCGTCTTAGGAGTGTTAATTCTTAATCGATTACGATCATCGAAAACCCAATCTAATTCAGAATTGACACAGGACCAAATTCAAGAAATTAATTCTTCCCGTTGGGTAAAATTAAGTCCAATGCCTGAGGGGGAATCAGGAATGGCATTTGTGCGCTATGAGAATAAATATTTGTTTTTTGGCGGTGAAAATAGCGCAGGAATTTCGAAAAAATCCTGGGTTTATGACCCGGAACAAAATATCTGGGCAGAAGGTATCGGCATGCCCAAACCGCTGAGCGAAATCCAGGCAGCAATATTAGGGGAAAAAATTTATCTGCCTGGGGGAAAGAGCAGTGAAAATCTTTATAGCAAAGATTTATTAATTTTTGACCCACGTGATCATTCCTGGGATCTTGGTCCTGAACTCCCATTTCAAGTCAGTGGCTATTCTTTAGTGGCTTATGAAGGCCAATTATTCCTTTTTGGTGGATTTGATGGGGAGAAATTCCTTGATTCAATTTATCTGTTTAAACCCGGCGCTAGCAATTGGGAATTATTCGGAAAGATGGAACAACCCATCGCTTTTTCTACTGCGATCGTATTAGGGGGGCAAATCCATCTTCTTGGTGGCCAGAATGACACCGGTACAGTTGGGGATCATAAAATATTTTTCCCGCAAAGAGCTCAGGAAGGCGACAATGCCTGGACTGAAGCAGCCCGCTTGCCGGCAGCAAGATACGGCATGAATTCAGCATTGCTTGCAGATATGATTTACATTGTTGGGGGTATGTCTGACAAGAAACAAGTGTTACCAATGATCCAATATTTTCCCCCAAAGGATGAATGGGTCGAAATTTCTGATTCCCCGATTGGAATTGGATATTTACCTGCATTAATCCCATATGAAACAAAGTTGTTTGTAATAGGGGGCAAAAATACGAGCGGGTTTTCAGCTGAAGCCTTCTCTTATCAGGCTATTTACACAATCTTAGTGCCGATTGTGCGTTAAAACAAAAGAGGCCGACTCAAAAGCACTAGATTAGAGCCAAATAATCTAGAAAAATGAATAGAAAAACAAGAATTTAAAAAAGAGGCCAACCACTTCTCTTTTGTGCCAGCCTCTTCAGAGCGGGAGACGGGATTCGAACCCGCGAATGTTAGCTTGGAAGGCTAATGCCTTACCACTTGGCGACTCCCGCTGAACGTTGGCTATTATACCATTATTGAAATCTTTGTGAAGAAAATAAATTATTTTAAGGTTTCTTATCGTATGGTTCAACTACCAGAACATACGTAAGCGCAATGTTAGATAATTCATTATCCTGTACGCAAAAGCTATCATACCTGGCTGGCAAATAGGGAGCTCTAAAGGTTGAAAAGGATGTTTCTCCGGCAGGGGCAGAGGCTATAGCCAGAATATTATCAGGCGTCAAATTTTCTATACCATCTTTCAAACCTGGAAAAATCAAATACCAGGTGATATCAAATTCGCTGGAATTTTGAAGCTTGATTTCTATTTCTTCCCCTAAAGGGATAAAAGATTCATAAGGCAAGCAGCTTTCTCCGTCATAAGACAAAACCATGTGTGTGTCAGCCATCGCGCGGGGATCTTCGTAGATGGTACAGGCTGCGGATAAAAAAATTAATGCTATGGAGATAATGAGCGCGTATTTTTTCATATATCGAATTTTCCATTTTCAATTTAGTAGTTATTATAAATATTTAAGACAATATCCGCATATCGATAGCCGATATCCATTGGACCATATTTATACAGAGCTTCGCGCCAATTGCCATATTTTTCAAACAAGTTTTTTAACATTTTACTGCCATAATCAATATTAAACTCCGGATCAAATAGCTCATCCATGCTGGGGCGATTGGCGAAACATGGTCCATTCATACAAATAAATTTTTCAGCGATGCCGTCACGTGGCATAATCTGCATTAAGCCAACTGCACCCGAATGACTGTAAGCATCAGCATTTCCTCCGGACTCCTGCAGGATCACTGCTGCAATTAGGTTTGGGTCAAGAGAATATTTTGCAGCGCTTGCTTCAATTAGGCCGCACCAAGAAAAGATACTTTCCGGATAGTTTGTTGAGATGGTACAAGGATTTGGTGATGAAGGGGAAACAATATCAGCGGTTAGAAGATCTCCTTTAAGGCTTGAAGCCTGGACTGGCTCGGAAGGTGAAAATAACTTCAATGCGACAAATATTAAAAAAGATGACCCTAAGATTACTCCGAAAATAATTTTGTTAATAGAAATCATCACGTAAGTCCTTCAATCATTTATTTTCAATAATAGCACATAAGTTCTATAAATTCAAGATAAAAAAAGAGGAAATTTCTAAAAATATTTTCCTCTTTTTCTGATCTATTAATTAGTCTAAACTATTCTTTTTCTTCCATTTCACGCTTATGAGCGTTGATAATCTCTTGTTGTAAATGGGGTGGAACTCTTTCGAAATGATCAAATTCCATGTCGAAGATTCCTCGACCACCGGTCATCGAACGTAATTGGGTTGTGTATCGTAACATTTCAGCCATTGGTACCTGAGCGGTGACAACCGAACGTCCTTTGTCGGTATCCATTCCCTGAACCCGAGCTCGGCGGGTATTCAGGTCACCTAAAACGTCGCCCATATTAATTTCCGGAACGGTGATCTTTACATTCATGATAGGCTCCATTAAAACAGGACCAGCATCCTGGAAAGCAATTTTGAATGCTTCCCGCCCTGCAATTTCAAAGGCTACAGGTTTGGAATCAACCGGGTGTTCTTTCCCGTCAAAAATAGAGACTTTGACACCATAGACTGGATAACCAGCAATGATACCGTCTTTCATCGTTGCGAGGATTCCTTTTTGGATGGATGCAGAGTAGGTTTGAGAAATTGCACCACCAAATACATCCCAGGTCATCTCAAATTCTCCCTCAGAAGGCATTACTTTTAGATGAACCTCTCCAAATTGCCCAGCGCCACCAGTTTGTTTTTTATGGCGATAAACACCGGTACCTTCCTTGGAGATAGTTTCTTTGTATGCCACTTTCGGTTCGGCGATGTTAATATTCAACTGGAATTTTGAAGCAGCCCGACGAACAGCAACTTCAATGTGCTGATCTCCCATACCCTGTAATACGGTTTGGCGGGTTGCAGATTCCATCGACCATGATAGAGTCATATCCTCTTCGCATAAACGGGTTAGCACTGTACTAATTTTTGCTGAATCTGCTTGTGTTTTTGGAGTAACAGCGACACGATAAAGTGCATTTGGGTATTTGGCTGAAGGCAGAATAATTGGTGTGCTTTTATCACCTAATGTGTTTCCAGTAACGGTTTCATTTAATTTTGGAACAATAGCAATATCCCCGGCATGAACCACTTTTACCGGAATATTTTCTTTACCACGCGGAATACTCACCGTACCTAATCTTTCTTCAACACCTTTGTCTTGATTCCACACTCTTGAATCAGAATTTATTACGCCAGAGTAAACCCGGAAATAAGTTTGTTTTCCAACAAAGGGATCAGCAGTAGTTTTCCAGATGTAGGCTGCCAAAGGACCAGAATCTTTCGCGCCAATTTCAATTTCGTTATCTTTGCTCAACGCCTTATAGGGACCAGCTTCAACCGGTGAGGGAACCAGGTTTACAATCGAATTCAGGAAGGGTACCAAACCGATTTGATTGGTAGCGGAGGAAACAAACACCGGTGCAAAACTCCCCTGACGAATGACCGCTTTAAGACCGCGTAGAATCTCCTCTGGAGATAAAGATCCTTCCTCAAAGAATTTTTCCATCAAGTCATCAGAACCCTCAGCAGCAGCTTCGATAATGGCTGCATGTGCTTCTTCAGCAGCAGCTTTGAATTCAGCAGGGATCTCGCTACTTTCACTACCGACGCCTTTAAACGCCTTCATGTTAACCAGGTCAATTACCCCTTTGAAATCAGCTTGTTCACCTAAAGGAAGCTGGAGAGGAAGCAATCTTACTTCCGAGATTTCCTGAAAAGCAGCTAGTATTTTTTTAAAGTTAGCGTTTTCACGGTCCATTTTATTGATTAGAACAAACCGAGGAATATTAAATTCACCACTATGATGCCAGGCTAATTCAGTACCAACTTCTATTCCAGCAACGGCATCTACTAAAATTACTGCACTATCGGAAACCCGTAAAGCTGAGATTTCCTCTCCCAGAAAATCGGTATAACCAGGGGTGTCAAGGATATTTATTTTTGTGTCATTGTATTCCACAGGCAGTACTGAAGTGTAAATGGAAATATTTCGGCGCTGTTCTTCTTCATCAAAATCTGAAACAGTTGAACCATCTTCTACTTTTCCCATTCGGTTAATGGCGCCAGTGAACAACAATAAAGCCTCTCCCAGAATGGTTTTTCCAGCACCACTATGAGATGCGAATGTAATATTACGAATCGACTCGCTTTTATATTCTTTCATGAACCTAACCCTTCTTAAAAATATTTATTCTTAGCCTTCATACCAAAAACAGGAAAAAAGGCTGAATCATGATCACCTTAAAACGCCAATATTATAACAGCGATAGTTGATTTCTTCGAGTGTATCTCATATAAAAAATTTTTATTTAGTTATTTATTGTTCAGGAAATTTCTTTGATCATCTTCCAGGCAGGTTCGACAACATGTTGGATGTGGTTTTCATGATCCACAAATGACCATTCTCCGGGTTCTGAACCGGAAATTTCGTAACCTAATCTCTGATAAAGCCGAATTGCTGCAACGTTTGTTTTTGCGACGTTTAAGGTAATTTCGTGAAACCCCCGCTTTAATAAATCCTTTTCGACAACTTTTAACATCCTTGTTCCTAAACCGGAATTACGAAGTTCTGACTTTATTCGAAAAGAATATAAATAAGCACAAAAGAAACCATCTGCCAAGTCTTTTCTGACAGAGTTAAGCTGAATAAAAACCTGGCCAACAACTCCTTTTCCAGGTAAATCGGCTACCCAGAGGACGCTTTTGCCGGCGTTTCTTTGTTGGTAGGCATTCGCGTAAACTTTACGTAAGTGCTGATATTCACCATCCCATTCTAACTGGGGTAAATCTGCTTGAATCAAATGTCGGATAATGACATGATTTAACCAGTCTTTCTGAATTGGTGATTGATTATTGTAAGGATCCTTCATTTTTTTTCAAGGATGAAACTACCTCATCGAGGAGGATATTTTCGTGCTCCACCGAAAGGATCTCTTCATTCAACCAGGCTTTTCGTAAACGCGACAATATTTCTTTATACACAGGGCCAGGAGGAATCCTTAATTTCTGTAAATCCTCTCCACTGGTGAATGGTTTTACTTTTTTCCAATGAGTAATGTATTTTTTAATAGTATGAGAGATTTGCGTATTTTCCAGGGTATGGTAAAGAATAAATAAAACCTGAATTGGAAGAGTGTCTAAATATTCAGTGATCTCGCTGGGTTTTGAATGTAGAATTTTTTTAATATTTTTTAGTGCTTGTTGAGCTTTCCTACTGGAGTCAGTTATGATTGCAGGAGTTCTTAATCGTTTACAGATCGGCTTAGGATTTGTTTCTAAATACATAAACCAGGTTAGATATGCCAGAACTGTGTTGATTTTTGTCGTTCCGTAATTGAGAGGCATTTGCCAGAATGGATCGATCGCTACATTATTAATCCTGATTATCTTGTCAATTATTTCTGAGGTTATGTAAAGATTGGACTGTATTTGGTGGAGAAAATTTAATTCCTGTAATCTCAATAAAGCGGGTTTGGGGTTGGCTTCTGACAGGATTAAGTTTAATTCGTGCCTTAATCGATCTCCAGAAACCTGGTTGATTAAATCGCGTGCTTCTTCGAGCAACTGAAAAGTACGATCTTCAATATGAAAATTAAAGCGTTGTTCAAATCGAATTGCCCGGATTAATCTGGTTGGATCATCCACAAATGATAATGAATGTAAAACTTTAATCAACCCGGATTGCAAATCTTCATATCCACCCCAATAATCGTACAAATCACCGTAATGAGTGCCGTCCAACCTTAATGCCAACGTATTGATGGTAAAGTCACGGCGATGTAAATCCAATTTAATGCTGCTGCGTTCAACTTGCGGCAGTGCGGTTGGAAAATCATAAAATTCGGTCCGGGCGCTGATAAGGTCTAAATTTTCTGGTAATTCTTTCAGTGGCAAATCGATAAAATCTGGAACGTTTTTTACCAATTTCTGATGAATATTCAGAATTTCCCATTTTGCTGTTCCAAATCGTTTGTGTGTATTTACCTTTCCACCATAGGCTTTCGCCAGGGATTGAGCAAATTGAATAGCATCCCCTTCGACCACAATATCAAAGTCTAGTGAAGGGCGATTGAGGATTAAATCTCTCACAAACCCACCAACGATATAAATAGCTGTTTTCTGTTGATGAGCATGATTAGCGATCATTTTAAGTAAGGCAATATGAGCTTTTGGTAAAGCGGAATTAAGCCTGGAAGCCAGGTTTTTCTTTTCGACAAAAGAGGTTTTGGTTTTACTCAGAGCTTTGAGCAAATCGGTTCGGGTAATAATCCCGACAATTTCATCAGAGGATGGATCGACTACTGGAATTTGTCCCCAGCCTGATTCCGTCATCACTTGTTGGATTTCTGTCAGTGAATCTTTTGTACTGACCGAAATATCGCCTAGTTCCATCAGGCTGGAAGCTGTCAGGTTTAATTTGTGGAAAATCGCTCTTTCAACGCTGCGCCGATTGAGCAATCCAACAATTTTCCCTTTCGAAACCACCGGATAACCTTCGTAGCCATAACGTTTCATCATTGAAAAGGCTTCTTCGGCGCTGGTTTGTGGTGTAATCAGACGGGGTTGCTTCGACATAATTTGGACGGCAGTAATTGCCGGTTGGACCAATTCATGTAATTTTTCGATCAATTTTTTGTAAACTTGTTCAATTTTTGGTTGGCCATCTTCAACTTGAATCAGAGCTGCAGCCGCTCGTGGGTGACCACCCCCTCCAAATTGATTGGCGATCATCCCAACATTTATTTGGTCAGTGGTTGATCTGGCAATCAAGCGGATTCCTTCCTGAGTTTGAACCAACAAAAATAAAGCTTCCGGGTCCAATAAATCCCGAATCTTATGGGCTATGCTTGAAATCTCCTCATCCAAATCTGTAGCATCCGCCATTGAAGTGACAATCCTGTTATTGTGGATATCAAAGTATTGAGTTTTCAACAATAGCCGGTCATAAACGTCTCTCTGTTGATCTGTCAGTGGTGGGTTAAGATACTGGTTTGCGATTGCCAAACTGGCCCCGCACTCCAGTAAGTAGGCTGCAGCTAACAAATCCCTGGGGGTTGTATTTGCGTAGGATAACGAACCTGTATCCTCGTAAATACCCAAAAGAAAAAGCGTGGACATGAATATGGAGAGGTTCCCATTCCTTCTCTTAATTTCTTCAACCAGGATAGTTGTGCAGGATCCTGTATTTTCAAAAACAGTTGTCCATTTTTCTGGTAAAGTTTTCTTCTTTTGATGATGGTCAATAACATGAACGGTTGTGTCTTTATTAATCCCTTTTAAAGTAACCAGTGCCTGCGTGTCAACCAGGATAACATGATCAATTTTTATGGGAGCAACTTCTTTGAATTGATGGATTGGCAATTCGTTCCCGCACAAATCCAGATACGATTTGACATTGCGATTGATCCGATTCGGTAAAATGGCAACCGCATCGGGTTCTAAATGGGCGGTTGCTGTTAAAGATGCAATAGCATCAAAATCCGCCTGTTCATGGGTGAGAATGATCTGCATAATTTCATTTTATCATTTTATGAAAGGCAGAGGCTCTATGTTTTGATTGAAAAACGATCATCTTTTGGTATGATTTAAATTTGGAGACAAAAATGAAATCGATATTAAACCAGGAAGAAATTTTGCGGTATTCAAGACATTTGCTCATCCCGCAAGTTGGGCTGAAAGGTCAAGAAAAATTAAAAAACGCAAGTGTGTTAATTGTGGGAACAGGAGGGCTTGGTTCACCAATTTCCTTGTATTTGGCTGCAGCCGGTATTGGAAAAATTGGGCTGGTGGATTTTGATGTGGTGGAAGAGTCGAACCTACAGAGGCAGGTGATTCATACGACTACGAAAGTTGGTCTTCCAAAGGTTGATTCTGCTAAACACTTTTTGGAAGATCTTAACCCGTTTATTGAAATAAAAACATTTAATGAAACAATTACAGCAGAAAATGTTGAAAGAATAGCGGATGGATTTCAAGTGATTGTGGATGGGTCAGATAATTTTTCCACCCGCTATTTATTAAATGATTATTGTGTTTTCAATAAAAAGCCATATGTATATGGGTCGATTTTTAGATTTGAAGGCCAGGTAAGTGTGTTTGATGCCCAATATGGTCCCTGTTACCGTTGCATTTTTCCTGAACCTCCTCCGCCTGGGATTGTTCCAACCTGTGGAGAAGGTGGAGTATTTGGAGTATTACCAGGAACAATTGGTACTTTTCAAGCTACTGAGGTAATCAAATTAATATTAGGGTTGGGGGAAAATCCCTTTGGAAAATTGTATCTTTATGATGCGATTGATTTATCCATCCAGACAATTAAATTAAAGAAAAACCCAAACTGTAAAGTTTGTGGAGATCATCCCGAAATTACCACTTTACAAGACACTCAATTTTTTTGTGAGGTCCACTCTCAGGACCCTAAACCACATGCTGAATGGGAGTGGGATGCTGGAGAGCTTAAAGAGGCTTTAGATCGAGGTGTTGAATTGCGACTGGTGGATGTGCGCGATCCTGTAGAACAGGAGGTGGTGGTCCTGCCGCAAAGTGAGAATATACCCTATGAAAGAATCAAAGCTGAATTATTTGAGAATAATAATGTGCCTATTATTTTTTATTGCCGGAATGGAACTCGTTCCGGAAGGATCGTTAGAAAATTGAGAAACCTGGGTTTTACGAACGTCTATAATTTGTCGGGAGGAACCAATACCTGGGTGAGAGAAATTAATAAAGAATTATTTGCATATTAATTTAGGCTTAGGAAGAAAAAGAGTTATGGAGAAGAAAAATTCTATTTTAGCTGTTCTGGCGCATCCAGATGATGAAACCTTTGGTATGGGTGGTACCCTCGCCAAATATGCACATGAAGGCGTGGATGTTTATTTAATCTGCGCTACCCGAGGTGAAGTGGGTGAGATGGAAGAGAAATACCTTAAGGGTTTTAAAACTCCTGCTGAACGGCGCGAATATGAGCTACGTTGTGCTGCAAAAAATCTTGGGTTAAAGGAAGTGATTTTTTTAAATTACCGTGATTCAGGAATGGCTGGGTCGAAACACAATTTGGAACCCAATTCCTTGTTTTCAGCTAATTTGGATCAGGTAGCAAGCGAAATTGTTCAGAATATTCGGCGTATCCGCCCAACGATTATCCTCACATTTGATCCAATCGGCGGATACAGACATCCGGATCATATCAAAGTACATGAAGCCACAGTGAAAGCTTTTCGGTTGGCTGCGGACCCTGATTATCAGGATGACTTAAATCAGCCTGCTTATCAAACCCAAAAATTGTATTACCACAGCATCTCGAAGAAATTCCTAAAGTGGACAGTACGAATATTAAAAATTGTGGGTAAAGATCCCCGAAAATTCGGAAAGAATCAAGATATTGATTTAGTTTCAATTACTGAAGTTGATTTTCCTACTCATGCCATTATAAATTATGCTAAGGTCGCTGCATTGCGAAATGAAGCCTCAGCCTGTCATTCCAGTCAGGGTGGGAGTAAGATGAGCGGTGGTTTGATGGGGTGGTTGCAACGTTTGTTGGGCAGTAAAGACCGTTTCATGCGCGCATTTCCGGAACCTAAACCGGGCGACCCAATAGAAAGAGATTTATTTCAAGGTATATGAGTTTCATTAAAATCTGAAAGAGGTCCTCGTACGATCGAACCTCTCTCAGATTTAAGACGTTAAATTTTTTTAAACTTCAAAAACGAGATGGTTATTCTCACGTTTGACTTTAATCTGTTGCCCATCCTTAATCTCAGATGTCAGCAATTTCATGGCTAATGGGTCCATCAATTCCCGTTGTATCGCACGTTTCAAAGGACGGGCTCCATAATCCGGATCATAACCCACTTCAGACAGATAATCGATTGCATCCGGTTCGACTTCCAGCGATAATCCATGTTCTTTAATTCGATCGATCATTAAATCTAATTGAATTTTTATAATTTGCTGTAAATCGTCTTTACTCAAGCGATGAAATATGATAATTTCATCAATGCGGTTTAGAAATTCTGGTCTGAAACTTTTTTGTAAGATTTCCTGCACTTTCTCCCGGCTAATGTTTTCCTCCAGATACCAGATATCACCCCCCAAATTACTGGTCATGATAACGACAGTATTTTTAAAGTCAACTGTTCTACCCTGGCCATCCGTTAGGCGACCATCATCCAGTAGTTGCAGTAAGATATTGAAAACGTCTGGGTGTGCTTTTTCAATCTCATCAAATAAAATGACGCTATAAGGCCGGCGACGAACAGCTTCGGTCAATTGACCGCCTTCATCATATCCAATATATCCAGGAGGAGCGCCGACCAGCCTTGAGGTGGTATGTTTCTCTTGATATTCACTCATATCAATTCGAATCATCGCATGTTCGTCATTAAAAAGGAATTCAGCCAGCGCACGCGCGAGTTCTGTTTTTCCTACTCCTGTTGGTCCTAGAAAAATGAAAGAACCAATCGGACGATTTGGATCCTGTAATCCAGCTCTTGCCCGACGAACTGCATTTGAAACAATATTGATTGCTTCGTTTTGCCCAACTACGCGTTTATGCAACGCTTTTTCCATATCAATCAACCGTTGCATTTCAGCTTCCAAAAGACGGGTAACCGGAATACCAGACCAACGAGAAACAACACCAGCGATTTCTTCTGCATCCACTTCTTCTTTAAGTAAAGCTGAATGCGATTGCAATTCCTGAATATTCTTTTCAGCGAGCATTCGTTTTTCCAACAAATCCCGAAGAGTGCCATAGCGTAAACGAGCTGCCTTTTCCAAATCCGAGACTCTCTCAGCTCGTTCAATTTCTAAGTTCGTTTGTTCAATTTTTTCCTTAATTTCCCGTAATTCTGAAATAGCTGTCTTTTCCAAATTCCAACGGGCGGTTAATTGGCTGGATTCTTCGCGAAGGTTAGCCAGATCCTGTTCAATTTTCTTTAAGCGCTCTTTGCTGGCTGTATCCGTTTCTTTTAGTAAAGCTTCCCTTTCAATTTCAAGCTGCATAATGTCCCGATCGATCTCGTCCAAAGCTTGAGGTTTTGAATCGATTTCAGTTCGTAAACGGGCAGCCGCTTCATCAATCAGGTCAATGGCTTTGTCAGGCAACTTTCGATCTGTAATGTAACGGTTCGAAAGTGTTGCCGCTGCAATCACGGCGGAATCAGTAATCCTGACGCCATGATGGACCTCGTACCTTTCTTTTAATCCTCTTAAAATGCTGATTGTATCTTCAACGGTGGGTTCTTTGATCAACACTGGTTGAAAACGCCGCTCTAAGGCAGCATCCTTCTCAACATGTTTTCGGTATTCATCCAGCGTCGTTGCACCGATCATATGTAATTCACCACGAGCTAACATCGGTTTTAACATGTTTCCTGCATCCATCGCTCCTTCGGCTGCCCCAGCGCCGATGACGGTATGCATTTCATCGATGAACAGAATAATCTGACCTTCGGCATTTTGAATTTCTTTCAAGACTGCTTTTAGCCTTTCTTCAAATTCACCGCGATACTTTGCCCCCGCTACCAATGCACCCATATCCAGTTGAAACAAGGTTTTATTTTTTAGCCCCTCGGGAACATCCCCATTCACAATTCTTTGGGCGAGCCCCTCGATTACTGCCGTTTTTCCAACTCCGGGTTCACCAATTAAAGCGGGATTATTTTTACTCCGCCGTGAAAGAATTTGAATGATCCTCCGGATCTCTTCATCTCTACCAATGACAGGGTCTAATTTTCCTTGGCGAGCCATGGAGGTTAGGTCACGACCGTATTTTTGTAATGCCTGATAAGTATCCTCAGGGTTTTGACTCGTGACTCTTTGGCTTCCTCTAACTTCGAAAAGGGCCTTTAGAACTGCATCCTTGGTGATACCGTACTGTTTTAGTAGCGCTGCTTCCGTACTTTCAGTTAATGCCAATAAAATATGTTCTGTCGAAACATATTCATCCTTCATCCCTTTTGAGAATTTTTCAGCGTTATTTAGTGTATCAACAGCCGGCTTTGAAAGGCCTATTTGACCACTCGAACCAAAAACTTTAGATCGTTTATCTAATTCCTTATTAATTTCTTCCTGAAGTGCGACCACGCTCCCTGAAATTTTTGTGATAATTGCAGGAACGATACTATCTTCCTGTTTGATTAATGCCGCCATTAAATGAATATTCTCAATCAATTGATGATTGTTTGCTAAAGCAATTTCCTGAGAATTAAGGACGGCTTGCTGAGCTTTTTGTGTAAATTTTTCCAGATCCATATTAAAACTCCTGACAAACTATTTGTTCATTTTTATTTTACGGATTGATTGTCAATACCAGATTAACAAATAGTAAGAATTCTATATGATCGATCAGGAAACTTATTTTTACAGCCTTATGATTGCACCACAAAATTCACATTTAAATTGATCCATTCCTCGCAAAACGGGAATTGAAATAGTCGCTCCACATTGAGGGCATATTGTTGGTGCATTTTTTACTTTATCAATAACTTCCTGGTCCAATTCTTTGGTGCGTTTTTCAATAAATTCGCCAGCGATTACACTGTTGAGTAAACCTTTCCAATCATCACAGTCTTGATTAAAAATGTGAAATTGAGTATTTGAATATTGTGCACCTGAACCGAAATTAATTTCGAGAAAATCCTGGTTTTTAAAGACTCCTTGTTTAGAAGCTTTGATTGTTTCAACATATTGCAGGGGTATATCGACCAACAATTCCTGCTTGAGTTCTCTTTCTTTGGTGATAAAAAGAATTTTCTTTGTGGCAACTTCTTCCTTTTGCTCAAAAAGCAGGCGTTGATCGGTTAAATACAAAGTTCCTTCAGGGTCGGATTTATCTTCTTTCCCATCTTTCGTCCAGACAGCTTTCACACCCATGATCAAAAATTCTTGTGCAAGAAGAGATATATTCGAAGTTTTAAATTCTTTGATCGTCCATTCGATAGCCTGGAGGTTACGTAAATATTTATTTAATTCTGAATCAAAGGCGTTATAAAGACCGCGTAACATGTTTTCAGACGCGTTAACTTTTTGTTGTAAGTTTTTAACACTCACGTTAAGAGGGGTTAAAATTTGGCGCGATAAAGCCACATTGTTTGAATTTGAGGATGCCCTGACCAATTGTGATTCAAGCTGATTTATTTCAGCTTTAAGATGAATACTTTCTTGATTGGCTCGGACCTTTACATTTGTGTAAATGGGTGACCATCTTGTTTGAAAGTCTTGAGCCTTTTGTTCCAGGCTGGTATTAAAAATGTAATTGTTCGATCGTAGGTCGCTAATTCTGCTACCCAGTCCTTTAACTTTATTCTGGATTTCTTCTACTCGATCGATGATGGTCGACAAATTCACTTTTTTTTGCAAATCATTCACATCTCGTTGGGCCGTTGCCAGATCCTTTTTTAGTTGATCTAATGGTGAAATTGGTGTTGGTGTTTGAGCCATTTTTTCCTCTCCTTTAAATAATATTGGATGATTGTTGTTGTGTAAAAACAAGCGATAAATTGGTCCATAATTGATTCTGAAAATGATAATTCCACTTCTCTAAAAACTTTTCATGGCGGTCTTTTTTAAGTTTGGTCACATCTTCCAGCAGATAAATTATTCCTGGCCTTATAAAATTAAATGGACCTGATTGTCCATAAAATTTTGTAATTCTAAGCTTTTCTTTTTCAAGAAACTTATTTAAATCCGATATCCAAACATCATAATCATGAATTTCTCCTAAATCATCCTGGAATTTCTTGAAAATCTCCAAAAACAATGATAAATCAGGATGGATTGGTAGGAAAAGTTCAGTTGTATATCGAAGATTTTTTAGCGCTATTCGGAGATTATGCAATGCGCCACTTTGATCTAAATTTGTTATAAATGGGACAAAAGAAAAGCAAACTTTAATAAGTTCTTCAATATTTTCAGAAGCAATTATATTTAAGGAATCTGGTGGAATAAAACTTTCAGAAGAGAACGGATTTTGACTAATAAATGATTTCATTTCAGAAATCGTTCCTTCTTTTTCAAATCGGAGGATTGCACTTCTTACCAAGTCCTGTTTTTTATCTCTTTGTTGAACTTTACGAAGATGCAATCTTTGTAATCCTGGCAGATATTTTTTATCCGCAATGTTTGATATCTCATTTTCTAAAAATTTTATTTGTACATCCAAGTCTCTGATTTTTGTTAAAGACTTGGTTAGGTTTTTAAGAGAATTCACCCATCTTTTTGTTGATTTCTTGCCCAGAAATGGTGAAAAAACAGAAAGTGTATTCCGAATTCTGCGAGACATAACCCGGGTATGATGGAGGAATTCAATGTTGCCATCATAAAGTACTCCTTCCATCTGATTTTCCAGATATAAAACCTGATTGCTTAAAAGGTTTGAAACATAAGTTTTAATTACAGTCGTTTCTGAATTTTCCAAAATATCTCCTTAAGCGTATCTATATTATCTATTAAAGAGATAAATTTACAAATGAGATATGGATCTTTGGTGCAGACAAAAACCTATTCGTTCACCTCCAGTTCATCATCCTCATCGTCTACTTCTAATTCCAATAATTCGCCGGTGGCAATAAAAACAGCTCTTTCGCAGATATTGGTTACCCTGTCAGCCAGGCGTTCTAGATTGTGACCTACCCACATAATTAAATTCGAATAGTCAGCCAATTTAGGATCTGACATCATGAGTTGGACTGCATGGCGGTAAATTTCTTCGTATAGTTGATCAATTGCGTCGTCTTCAAATGGAATTTGGGAAGCAGTGTGAACATCTTCGTTTATAAAGGCAGTCAAAGCTTTGTGCAGCATTTCAACTGCTAATTCAGCCATTTTTTCAATTTGAATTATTGGAATTTCAAGCTCTATTTTTTCTAATTTTATTGTTACTTTCGCAATCCCTTTGGCGTAATCCCCCATTCTTTCCAATTCACTGATAATGTCTAACATAGAAGCTAATTGTCGTAAGTCACGAGCCATAGGTTGTTGGGTAGCAATAACGATTAATATTGCATTTTCAATCGAAAAACGTTTGTCATTCAACTCAATATCATGTTGATAAATTTTTCTGGCAAGTTTCACATCCCGATTTTTCAAAGATTGGACGGACTTATTAACAGCTTCTTCTACCATGTTTCCTAATAGAAGAACTTCTTCTTTTATGTTGTATATTTTTTGTGAAAATAATTTTCTTGACATAAAAAGCCCTTTCGATTAATTCTTATCCGAATCTTCCAGAAATATAATCTTCAGTTAATTTTTCTTTTGGGTTGGTAAATAAATTCTGTGTCTCAGCATGTTCTACTAAATACCCAGCCCGATCTGGCAGCATATTGAAAAAGGCTGTGTAATCTGATGCTCTCGCTGCTTGTTGCATATTGTGAGTGACAATAACAATTGTATATTTTTGCTTAAGATCTTGCATCAGCTCCTCAATTTTTAAAGTAGCAATCGGGTCGAGCGCTGAAGCTGGTTCATCCATCAAAATAATTTCAGGCTCTACTGCCAATGCTCTGGCAATACACAATCGTTGTTGTTGACCGCTGGACAACGACAAACCTGAAGAATGGAGGTTATCTTTTACTTCATCCCATAAATAGGAATCTTTTAAGCATTTTTCAACAATTTCATCCAGATGATCTTTTCTTTTTAAGCCATGTGCTCTTGGTCCAAAAGCAACATTTTCGTAAATAGATTTAGGAAATGGGTTAGGACGTTGAAAAACCATACCAATTTTTTTTCTTAATGTTACCGGATCAAGTGTTAAAATATTTTCACCATCAACATTAATTTCTCCGCTCATCGTAACCGAGGAGATAAGATCATTCATTCGGTTAAATGAGCGCAAAAATGTACTTTTACCACAGCCAGAAGGTCCAATGATAGCTGTAATGTATCTTTTAGGGATATTAAAATTTATATCCCGTAAGGCTTGAAATTTCCCATAATAAAAGTTGAAATTTTTGACTGAAATCTGGATATTCATTAACACCAACAATAATTCACGCTATCGTTTCAATTTTAATGCATACAATACGAATTCGTTTGTAAAAAATGAATTATTTAGCAGATGGCTTTTGAGGGGTTAATTCTCAAGGGTAAATTCAGACCTACAGGAAATTAAGTGGACTGGTATAATTAAACGTCATTAAATTATTGAAATCAAAGTGAAAAACTATGCTGGATAAAGTTAAATCAATTGAAGAAAAATATATCGAATTGTCTCATGAATTAGAAGATGTGAGTGATGATTATCAAAAAGCAGCTCAAATATCAAAAGAAAGAGCCGAAATTGAGGAGGTCTACGAAAAAGCTCGCGAATACAGGATTACCTGGGAGCAATTACAGGAAGCAAGAAAATTAGTTGAAGAAGAGGATAAAGAGTTACAGGAATTGGCTGAAATGGATTTGGAAGAATTGGAACCCAAACTCGAAAAACTTGAATCTGAACTCAAATCACTGCTTGTTCCTAAGGATCCAAGAGACAAAAAGAACGTAATTATGGAAATTCGCGCTGGCGCTGGCGGCGATGAAGCTGCTTTGTTTGCGGCTGATTTATTCAGAATTTATTCACGCTATGCGGAAAAAAGAAATTGGAAGATCGAAGTTTTAAGCCTGAATGAAATAGGAATTGGCGGAATAAAAGAGATATCCTTCAGTGTCAAAGGGGCTGGAGCTTATTCCCGATTAAAATTTGAATCCGGGGTTCATCGAGTGCAGCGCATCCCATCCACTGAATCTTCCGGGCGGATTCATACATCCACAGTCACCGTGGCGGTTCTGGCTGAAGCTGAAGAATTTGATATTGAAATACCTGCCTCAGATATTCGCATTGATGTGTACAAATCTGCTGGAGCAGGCGGGCAAAACGTTCAGAAAAACTCCACGGCAGTGCGATTAACACACATCCCCACTGGAATGGTGATTTCCTGCCAGGATGAAAGATCGCAATTACAGAATAAATTGCGAGCGATGAGTATTTTGAGAGCACGCTTGTATGAAATGGAAGAAAATAAACGAAATAATGAACTGGATGCAGATCGCCGCTCTCAGGTAGGCAGTGGCGATCGGGCAGAGAAAATTAGGACTTATAACTATCCTCAAAGCCGGGTTACCGATCACCGTATCAATTTGTCTTCGTTCAATTTACCAGCAATTTTAGACGGTGAAATTGATGTGTTTATTGATGAGTTGGCATTAAGAAGTGAATCAGACCGGTTAGCTGCTGTAGGTGAGGATGATGATTAGTATCGCTGAGTGGCGATATCATTCGAAAACTCTACTTCAAACTAAAAGCGAATCTGCTGACATTGAAATCAATGCCATACTTTCCTACTTTTTAAGGAAAGACTTATCATGGATTTTGGCTCATGCAGATACATTATTAAGTGAAGATCAGCAAAAAGATTTAGATCAGGGTCTTTTTCGCCTGTTAAATAAAGAACCATTAGCCTATATTATTGGTCAGGCAAATTTCTTTGGCTCAGCCTATATCGTGAACAAAGATGTTCTTATTCCCAGACCAGAAACAGAAATTCTGGTTGAAAATGCGCTTGAATGGTTAGGAAGCCATCCTGGGTCAAAAAAAATAATTGATATCGGTACTGGTTCGGGGTCTATTATTATCAGTATCTTGCAGAAGTATCCTAAGTTAAGGGGAGTTGCGGTTGATATATCTGACAAGGCGTTGAGAATCGCGGATGAAAATAAAAAGAAATTTTCAATCAAACAATTGAGTTTCATTCAAATGAATTGCATGGAAGGAATTCACGAAAAATTTGATTTAATTGTCGCAAACTTACCTTATATTCCTGAAAAAATAGTACCGGGATTGCCAGTTTCAATGTATGAACCAAAGCTGGCATTAAATGGTGGTGCAGATGGTCTGCAAATTATCAAAAAAACGATTCAGCAAATTCCAACTCGTATTGAATCACCAGGGCTAGTTTTAATGGAAATTCAAAACGATCAGGCACAAACTGTCGCTAAATTTGTGAATGACGTACTTCCAGATGGAAATGTTACCGTCATAAAAGATTACGCTGGATACGATAGGATCATTCGTATTGAGGTGTAAATGCCGAAAATTATTTCTCTTAAAAAAGAATTTAATGATACGCTACGGATATCTGTTTCAATACTAAATCAGGGCGGCTTGATTGTCTTTCCGACTGATACGGTATATGGGCTGGGTGGTAAGTATGATAATCCCGAAGCAATTCATAAAATTTATGAAGTTAAAGGACGGGAACAGACCAAAGCGCTGGCAGTTTTAATCGGCGAATTGAGCCAAATTCCCTTAGTTGCTGAGTTTGTTTCAAACCTGGGTGTTAAGTTAACAAATCATTTTTGGCCAGGCGGGTTGACTGTGGTGGTCCAAAAAAATGCAAAAATAACCACGGCGTTGTCCAAAGACAATTCGATTGGGATTCGTATTCCTAATGATCCGTTTGTAAGGCAATTATGCCGGGAAGTTGGACCATTGGCGAATACTTCGGCAAATCTTTCGGGCTTTCCGAATACGACCAATGTTTATGAGGTGATAGACCAATTAGGGGATAGGGTTGATTTAGTGATCGACAATGGAGAATGTAAAGGCGGGATTCCTTCTACAGTGATTGATTGTCGAGATGATCAACTTAAAATCCTTCGAGAAGGGATCATTTCTCGCAAGCAAATAGAATCTTTTCTAAAAAATGATGCGGTTTACCCATAAATAAGGTTTTTTTGTTAATGCTGAAACCGTGCTAAAATTAAAAAATGAATAGTAATTTAAACCAGAAATCATCGAAAGTAATTGCCAGGAAAGAACAATTTCTCCAAATCTATCTTCCCTTAATAATTTTTACATTGATTATGGTATGTTTATCTTTGCTTGTTATTTTGCTTCCGAAAACAAAAACAGCTAATATCTCACATTGGGGAAATATTTCTACATTGGTACTCATCCTGCCGCTTTTATTAGTGCTGGTCGTAATTTTTGCAATTACAGCATTAATAATTTTTGGAATGGCGAAGTTGATAAAGTGGCTTCCGATCCATGCAACCATGGTTTATGTTTTTTTTATGAAAGTTGAATTAATTATCATTAATATATCTAATAAATTAGTTGCACCAATTATTCACTCTCGTTCAATTGCTTTTTCAATCAGATCAATATTTAAGAAGGGTAGTCAGTAAACTTATGAATCTCTCAGATCCCTGGAAAAAGAAAGTCCTTTTTGTTGGAGGTTTTATCGGTCTTCTAAGTGGCGTCCTGGCAGCTTATTTATTAATTCAAAAGTCACAACAAAATGAAAAAAAGTTAAGTATTAGTGCAGGGGATGGAGTAAAAGTCGGCCTGGGTGTTCTGGGCGTAATGAAGTTAATTTCTGATTTAGCGGATAAAAAATAATTAATTTGGCTAACAAATATAAAGATCAACGAGAAAAGAATGGATAGCTCCACTCCTTTTTTAAGATATGCTGTTGCTGGAAAATTTACTCGTGATTATTTAATTCTCCCCAAAAATGATACATATCTGGATAAAAAAGGTGGAAGTGCGTTATATTCTGCTTCGGGATTAAAACTCTGGGATAATTCGATTGGACTTATTGGAATTGTCAGTGAAGAGTACCCTTTGGAATGGATACAAGAAGCAGAATCTCGCGGGTTTGATACTCGTGGAATCCAGGTTCTTTCTACTTATTTTGATCAACGCAACTTTTTAGCTTATCCTACGATCGATGAACCGGAAACAAATAATCCCATTGCACAATTTGCCCGAATTGGGAAACCATTTCCAAAAACCTTATTAGGCTATACAGAGAATTCTGTTCAAATTCCAATAAAAAACCAAAATTCTCCAATTATTAAAATAAAAGATATTCCATTTGATTATTTGGATGTCACCGCTGTCCATATTTGTTCATTGGACTATCCTACTCAGTCTCGCTTACCATCTTTCTTTCGGCAAGGGCATGCTACCACGATCACATTGTTAGCCTCTAATGATTATATGAACCCAATATATAGAGATTTAGTCCCGACTATATTGAAAGATATTACCGCATTTATTTGTACAGAAAATCAAATTCGAAATTTGTTCTATGGAGTAACATCTGACTTAACTGAAATGATTTCAGAACTGGATGTTTATGGATGTGAAATGTTGGTAATTGCTACAAAAAATAATTCATATTTATTGTGGGAAAGGTCGACCAAAAAAAGATTTGATATTCCTTTGTACCCTTCTTCAATTATTGACCCGACCGGAATTCTAGATTCTTTTTGTGGGGGATTTCTTGCAGGGCTTAGAAAAAATCAAGACCCGCTCGACGCCGCCTTACAGGGGAGTATTTCCGCTTCGTTCTCCGCTGAGGGGGTAGGGCCTTTTTATTGCCTGGATGCTTTACCATCATTGGTTCAGGCCAGATTAGATTACCTGGTTCCTTACATCGCAAAAATATAACAGGCTTTTTTAATCTTTTTTTGAGTTGAAGAAACCAAAAGAATTAGGAATAATTTTTGTTAAGCCGCAGAGTTTTATCGATTTTCTTTCTGATAGCGTACTGGAAAACTTTGTTTCCCTGGTGCTGAAGTAATTTTGAATTGACAGCATGTGCTGAATAAGCCGCTCTCTGATATTCGTTCAAAAATCGATCAGCTTTGGATGACATCTCAGGAAATAGTTTTTTATATTGATCCACCAATTCGGCCGGAGTATATGAGAATGGGAGTTGTTGATTAAATAAGCGTAATGACCAGGCAATTCTTTTAAATGCTTTTTGTTCAATACTTGATTTCGCGTAGTCAGCCCAGTTTTGAATCCACTCCGGAACAGTCCAACCTCTTTTCACAAAAATAGTCTCAAGAATAATAGGTGCCGAAGATATAGACGGAAGCTTTGTATCTTCATATACCAAGTAGATTGAATAAAGGATAAATAATCCCATGAAAATGAAGGGTATTGGACTGTCCACAGTTTTTCCTTTAATGGATATCTCAGGTTCTTCAGCTCCATCAGCTTTCGGAAAATTGTTCTCAGGAATATATTTATCCCCGCCATCAAGAAGTGGGAGGTCTCGTTTGGTAAGATCTTTACGAAGAGTATCTTCCGATATTGGCGCGACTGTTTCACCAGGCAAACGATTTAATACTGGTTGTATGGTGGTTGGCTCGAACTCAACCCAACCGATGTCAGCAAAAAAAACTTCCGGCCAGGAATGTGATTGAGTCCGGCGAATGATGTAAAGCGTATCTTCTTTATTTTGCGATTGACCTTGCGCATAACCAAAAACGATTCTTGCTGGAATTCCAATTGAACGTAATAAAAGTACTTCAGCAGTTGCATAATAATTACAAAAACCTGATTTGTAATCAAAAAGAAACCACTCAATTGGGTCAATATTCACAGGAGGCGTAATAATTGTTTCTTGATATTGAATATTCTTTCGAAGGTAATTTGTAATAGCGAGGGTTTTATCATATGGGGTAGAATATTCTTTGGTGATGGATTCAGCCAGGTTTTTGATCCTGGAATTCAAATTTTCAGGAATTTGGAGGTATTTCTCAGTTACCCAAAGAGGATAATCCTTTGTTGATTCACGCATTTGAGCGATTGTTGGTGTTGGAATTCGACTGAATACCTCATAATTTTCACCCGAAAAAATAATTTCTTCAAGAGTCATAGACAAATAATCCGCTTTATTGTCGGGTAGTGGCTGGAAAAATGCTTTTACAGGCCGATTAATCTGTTGAGGGTTGGGTGGGGTATATAACAATCCGAGATTTATCCTTGTCTTTATAGAAAATTTTCTTTCCGGAAAAAGGAAATATTCATACAAATCAGTTATCTCTTTATTAGCTTCAATTAATTTGAAATTATCAATAGATGATTTCCATTCTCCATCCATATAATTATCAAACGATCTGGCTCGCCAATAATAGCGGCTTCCTGCTGGTTTTTTCTGATCTACTGAAATTTCTAATATGATCTCATCACTTAAATGTGTTCCTGTTCCTAGATCAATCGAAGATCCTAAAAATTCTGAGCGTACATAGGTTGTACCTTCGATTGGAGCTGTGAATTTTGCTATTTTATTTTGAATATCATCAAGGAGTTTTAGAACTTGCTTTTGTTGGGCACTACCTTTATGAAATGCAGACACGATATTTGGTCCATTCCAGGCAAAAAGAATTAACAAAAATACAAAAATAAAAGAAGCTCTGCGGGTTAACGAACCAATTTGCTGGTCAATAGGGATTTTTTTTGTTCGCCAATCCTTATATTTATTTATAAAATTGATTTGTGTAATAAAAATTAAAACAAAAAAAACAAAAAATGCCGAATAAAGATTGTTATTTCCCTGATAGTAGAATTCAGTGACAAAAATCGTGACGGCAGAAATGAAGATCGGAAACCAGGGATTGGATGTTCTAGTTAAAAGGAACCCTCCATAAAAAGATGTAAACCAAATTAATAAAGCAAGCAATAAAAGGAACAGAATTGGGTCTTCAATTTTTATATCGGCTGATAATTGATTAATTGTTGAGCTGATCCTGCCGCCAAGGCTTTCGTATCGATTGAGCCAGAGAATATCCGATTTGTAAGTAAGCCCAAAAATAAATGGAATGATAAGAACTGAATAAAGAAATGTAAATAATTGGGATAAAAAGAAGTTAAATTGGCTATACCCAACCAATAATCCTAGGGTAAAGCCAATTATTGTTAAAAGATTTAATATACCTAAATGATCTGTCCAGTGGGTGGAGAGAATCTTCAAAGACGTCATCATGAAGACTCCCAGTAAAAAGGCAGTGCTTGCGAAGTTCCATGTACGGGCAAATCTGGAATTCATATTTCAAGTGTACAATAAAGAAAATCGATTATCAATCATTGTAGGAGTGCAGCAATGTTCTGGGAAAACCTTTCACAAATAAATTTTATATTCCAATCATTGGGTGAATGGCTTTATTACCCAATGAGGTTTTTGTCCTATCTGGGAGACGAGGAATTTTATTTATTCATTATGCCAGCCATTTTTTGGTGTGTTGATTCCGCTTTAGGTTTGAGATTAGGCATGATTCTGATGTTATCCAATGGCATAAATGGCATTTTTAAATTTCTTTTCCATGGTCCACGCCCTTTTTGGGTAAATGAAAAAATAACTGCTTATGTAAAAGAAACCTCTTTTGGAGTCCCATCTGGGCATTCTCAGAATGCTGTTGTTATTTGGGGTTATTTTGCCACGTTGTTTCAAAAAAAATGGGTCAAGGTACTATTTGTTTTGATATTCATTTTAATTGGAATTAGTCGTTTGTATTTAGGAGCGCACTTTATTGTCGACGTTTTAGTTGGTTGGTTGTTGGGTGCCCTAGTTTTATTTCTTTTTATTTATATTGAGAAAAAATATGAGGATACAATTTTGGCCTGGAGTAAAAGCAAAAAAATCTGGATGTCTATTCTGGTAAGTATCTTCATGATTGTTCTTGCCTTTATCTTTAAATTCGCAAATAATAACTGGCAATTTCCCGCTGTTTACCTGGAAAATATTACCCGCGCTTTTAATGGCGATGCTGGAAATCCATATTCTATTGATGGGGTGATTACCGCCAGTGCCGCCTGGTTGGGTATTATTATTGGGGCTATTCAAATTAGTAATACAGTCCCTCTGGGAAAAATTACTTCACCGCTTGGGAAGAAAACATTACGGTTTGTCATTGGTTTGCTGGGAGTGATTCTTTTCTGGGCAGGATTAAAATTAGTCTTTCCAGCTGATATCCCGGTACTGAGCGAAATTTTACGTTTTATCCGCTATTTTTTGATCGGCTTCTGGATTTCTGCTGGTGCACCATATTTGTTCAAACGATTTAATATATAATTTAACGTAAGTGTTTTTGAGTTTTTATGGAGGTTAATTTGAAAAAATTTCTTTCTTTCTCCATTGGGTTTGTTACTGGTACGGTTGTCGTTGGGATTCTGGTTTTGCTTTTTACACCAGATTCAGGCGCTGGTGTTCGTGATTCCTTGAAAGATACAGTAATGCAAACGAAAAATGAGATCTCGGCTGCTGCCCAGAAGAAAAGAGAAGAATTAGAAGCAGAGTTATCAAAACTACGAAAAAGCTAGTTTTGATTTGACAGATTCTATTTTGATAATTGAGCCGCCATTTGATAATAAGCGGGTTGGCGAGTATATCGCGTTGTTCCGCTGACGATTAAAAGTGTTTTATTATTGATTTTCCCATTGATCGGAATGGTAACCTTTTGATCTTCTGACAATTCGAAGGTATTAATCTGGACTTTGCCTGAATTAAATTCAAGAAGAATAACTTTGTACGTTTGTGGGAGTAAATTATTGATTCTTGCCCACCCTTCTGATTTCCAACCACCATCGCCGGTTTCAAAATTAGAAGAATAGTTAATTGCCGGAATGCTAACATCATCAAGTAAAAACCCTTCTCCATTTACAGCCGCATCTGTGACATACTCAAATTGGATGGTTACTTTTTCTCCAGCGAATTGTGATAGGTCAACGGTCTCCGAAATCCACCCATTGCTAAAACCATTGTATCCACACCCGTAATTATTACCAGACAGGTTATCCGTTGTACAATGAGGGGTATCAAGAATTTGCCAATTTTCTCCATCTACTGAAGCAGTTAAATAGAGAAAGTCATAATCAGCTTCAAGATCATACCAGGTCATATAAGTCATCTCTATTGGTCCGGTTGAATTTGTTAAATTAAATGTATTGGATAAGACCATGTGAGATTCGTCGCCTTTATTGGACCAATATGCAAATTCACCAGAATATGGGAATTCAGGGATGATCTCTGTAGTAAATTCTCCAGAAAACTGGAGTGAGAAGTTCTTCTTGCATTGAAGTTCAATGATATCCGCGCCATATTGAGCTACAGTCCTATCTTTCAGACCAAATTCACATTCCTTAATTTTTTCGGTTATAGATACAGAGGGCATGGATGGGTAGTTTTTATAATAATATCTGCCATCGCCCGCTTTTTTATCCTGCAAAGTATTGGCAATAATCCAATCAGTAAAAAGATCGTCGGCGGTGATTTGATTCCCCGTGATTGGATCTTTCAAATTTTCCTGTTCCAGAACTTTGTCAACACTATCTAGCCCGTTACTGGAATTTTGCACCAGAGCTTTTGTGGCATCTTCTCCAAACCGGTTAAGAAAGTAATTGACAAACAAAAAGGATGCGCCGTAATGAGGGGTGGTATTGTATGGATTGTTTGGCCAATCATTTAGTTGGAGATCTGTGTTGGCAAGAAATAATGCATCAAAACCCGACTCGTAGTAACCATTTAAAAAGGCTGCCAGTTCCGAAAAACCCTCATTTAACCAGGATGTTTCATTGCGATCGCGATACCAATGGATCATATGTTGATATTCATGTGCTAAGACTCCATAAGTGAATTTTTCATTTAGTTTTATGGTGTCGGCATTCAACATGAACATCTCATGTGCATTGGAAAATCTGTGAATTTGAGGAGGAACTGCATCGTTAGACGAAAAATAACCAGCCAGATTAGATCCAAGGTCCGTTGCATACAGAATATACAAATGCGGATCTTCATCAATTCCGGGTATCCATTCTGTTCCGAAAAACTCGCGATTGGTAGGGATTATTTTATTCTCAAACGTTGTGACCAATTTTTCTAATTCGGAATTCTTGTAGTCGACACCATTTTCAATCCAAAAATAAACATTTTCAGTTTTAAAACTTAATTTTGCCTGAATTTCTCTATTTTTATTCGTGTCAACATTTGTTACCCAGAAGGTGTTGGAATCGCCTACTTTATAGTCCTGTTGTACTGGTACAAGGTCCGGAATATTTTCAATTCCCTGCAAACGACGGGCTAAATCTCTGGGGTCATTTTCCGGTATATAAATCTCAGAAAGAATTTTCAAGGTTTCTGAAGCACTTTCAGAAGTTTCCTCTTTTGTTTTCGGGTCAAAATTGTTATTGCCATAAGGCGTAATCGTTTTTTGAGGACTCAGATTGTTTGATGGGGTTCTTTCGGTTGTGTAATTTGAAGAAGATGGTGGGGTGTCTGTTGATCTCATTAAATATAAATAACTTAACCCACCTGAAGTAAATACGATCAGGCACAAGCAACAAACGAGAAACAGGATTATTACTAATAATATTATTAATAAATTTTTATTTTTCAATTTCTACCTATCTGTATAATTCTTCTATTATAAGATGGAATGATTTTTAATTTTTCTTTCAAAATATTTATCAATAATTAATAATTTATTCTATGGATTTGTAAGATTATTTTCACAATTTATTTGTTCCTTACTTTTCGTAAACCAATAAACCAATAAATAAACAAACAACAAAGTTCTCAAAGGCACAATGATCCATAACCCGGCAGATAATTGTCTGCTTAATAAAACTGGCCATTCTAAAAATGAAATAAAGCTAATTCCAAATGTAATAAAAAGACCTTTATTCGCCGGAAAAGTTAAAAGAATTATTGGGATTAAATATAAAATCCATTGTGGGCTCCAACCAGGAGACCAAAGTAAAAATAACATCCAGGTTAATCCAATGAAGGCTAAAAGATTGTGCCTATCTACCCTTTTTATTTTTGTCATCAAAAATAATCCCAGCCCTAGAAAAATAATTAACGTCAACCATGAAGGTATTTTTGCTGGGTTTCCAAATTCCTGTTGTAATGAATTTGAGTCGAGGCGATTCAATAATGGAATGAAGGCACCGGTCGTATAATTCCCATCAATTAATGCCCATATGGTTTCCCAAGAATTTCTGGAAGGCTGGGATCGTAATGATGTCAGTGTATTTTCAGGAGAAAGTAGAAAAAGGAGTCCCCAAAAAAAGAGAACGATCGAACAAGCTATTATTGTGATTTTTATGAATTCTTTCTTTTTCTTAAACAGGAAAATTGCAGGAAAAAGCAAGAAAGAAAACCATTTAGTAAGCATCCCTATTCCTATCCAAATGCCAGCTTGAGTATTCTGGTCTTTTAGTAAATAGTAAGTACCTAAAAGCATGAAACCAACCAGAATGAGGTCAAAATACCACCAGGTATAAGCCAGAAAGCTTAGGAATCCCAAAAAGAGAGTTCCGATAACAGGAATTTGTTCTTTCTTTGGAATAATAACTTCTGCAATTTTGAAAAACAAAAAAATACAAATAGAACCTGCAATGGATAAAAGAAAATACAAAATGAAGTCAAAAACAAATTGGTTCCCCTGCGAAATTACTTGAATCGTTTTAAGAGTGATGGCAAAAACCGGCGGATATTCGATCCAATAATTTATAAAGGGCAAACCTGGAAGAGAAGCAATTGAAAAATAGTTTGGGAAATCTCCTAGCCCATGCAAGTCTGAAGGAAATAGAGCCAGATAAAGAAGTAATCTACCAGCTAGGTACAATATGGGTGCTATTTCTAAAAAAGGAATCTCTTTTTGGGGTTTGCTAAATAATTTCATAGGAAAGGATTGTTTTCCTTTTCAAAACCAACTGTCGTTTCTGGGCCATGCCCAGATAGGAGTCTGGTATCATCCGGTAAATTTAAAATTGCCTGGTGGATGCTTTGAATTAATTGCTGATGGTTTCCACCTGGTAAATCAGTGCGGCCTACACTCATTCGAAAGATTAAATCTCCACAAAAAACGACATGATCTTCGGGAATGTAATAAATAACATGACCGGACGAATGCCCAGGGGTTAGATTTGTTGAGATTTTGGTTTGTCCCAGGTTGATCGTATCATCATTCATTAAGAAATGAGTAGGTTGGTAGTCAATTTCGAATGGAAAGCCGAATAATTTTGCACCTCCCTGAGAATTCCATAAAGGGAGATCATCCGGATGCAGATAAATCACGGGTTTGGGAGAAATTAATGGCATAATCTCGTTAATCCCAATGATGTGATCAAAATGAGCATGGGTGCACCATATTTGGGTAATTATATTACCCCGTTTCATTGCTTGCTCGACCACGTTTTTGCTGTCAAATGATGGATCTACAATGGCTGCATTTTTAGTCTCATTATCAACTACTAAATACGTATTATTTTCTATCGGACCTAATACAAAGTCAAATATTTCTACGGCCAATTTGGATTCCTTTCATTAGAGCGGGGTAATGTAAAAATGTTAACGATTCCAATTATTATTATTCCTAAAGCAGAGACCCAAAAAATCTTCATTGGATTTTGATTATATACAATACCACACAAGATAGGAGCCAGAATGATTGCCAGGCCAATAGCTGTTTCAATAATTCCAAAAGCAATGCCGGTGTCTTGAAAATGAATAAATTCACGGCTGAAGGCTAAAAGCATACTGCGAGCTAATCGAAAACCCCCAAAAACGAAAAAACCAAGCCCGTAATAAAGAAAATTATTCCCGGCTCCTAATAAAATCGGAAAGCCGAGCGAGAAAATAAAACCGATCATATAACCGATTTTTGGATTAATGTGACCAAACATTAATGCCAGAACCACATTTCCTAGGCTGCCAATTGTTCCCAAATAACCAATCTGCTGTAGATTTATATTTTTCAATGTTGTTAAATAAACTGAGGAAAAGTTTTGAGTAAAAACAATAAAAAACATGCCCAAAAAACCTAATAAGGCAATTCGCATAAAGATGGAATTCTTAAATATATTTACCCGCTGGCCTATTTCCTGATGAAATTCCATTTTTGGTTTTTCGATAAATAAAATTAAAATTGAAGAGACAACAAAAAATATAGCAGCAACAAAATAAATATATCTTAAATCAAATTGTTGGGCGATATAACCGCCAATCGCAGGACCGATTACTGCCCCAAGATAATAAAAAGCCGAAGTGGTCGTTAATGCTTTCTGAGGACTTAATTTACCTCTGGTTGAAGTAATAAACGAAAACATTGGAGCAGTACCAGAACCAGTAAAACCATAAAGCATTAAAGCAATGATAAATATATTTAATGATCCTGCCAATGCCATCAAACAAGCAGAAATTGAACCCCATAACCATGAAAACCACATTAGCGGTCTAGGACCAAATCTGTCAGCAAAATATCCGGATGGGATTTGAGAAAGTGTAATAAAAAACGCCATCCCTCCCAGGATAGCTCCTATTTTTATAGGGTCAGCCCCAAATTTAAGAAGATATATTGGTTGGAAAAGTAAAAGCATTTCTTCTCCAATTCCCCAAAAAAATAATGAGAACGACACCAATTTAAGATTTCGGTTCATGATATAACCATAAGTTTAAAAAAATCAGGAAGCAATTAAATTAAGGATTCGAAAACTCGGTTTATGTTACCTGATAATCTTTAATTCTCGAGGAAGATTAGTCAAAGATTCTGAGCCGTTTTCAGTAATTACTACATTATCTTCAATTCGTACCCCACCTTTTCCTTCCAGATATATTCCTGGTTCAACTGTATAAACCATTCCGGGTTCAAGAATTAATTTATTTTCAGAATAAATATAAGGTGTTTCGTGAGCTTCAAGTCCTAAACCATGACCAGTTCGATGGAAAAAATATTTGCCAAAACCTTCTTTTTCAATAATTTCTCTTGCTGCGACATCAACGGAGCCGGCTGCTATCCCGGGTTTACCAGCCTTAACCCCAGTTTGATTGGCTTGATGGACAACTTCTGCAATTTTCTTCAGAATAGGATCAACTTCACTTACAGCGAATGTTCTGGTTATATCGGAAGCATAGCCATCATAACTGGCACCCCAATCAAATAGCAAAAGATCGCCTGGTTTTACGATGCTATTACTGGGTGTCGCGTGGGGATCGGCGCTGTTAGGCCCAGCTGCAACTATTGGAGGAAATGGAAATTCTTCCGATCCATTTTTAAGTAAGTTGATGGTCAGCTGCGACGCCAATTCTTTTTCTGTTTTCCCAATGACCGATTCTTTGAGGGTTTCAAGTAGAGCATTTTGAGCAATTACTACCGCCTTTTTCATTTTTTCGATTTCAGTCTTATCTTTGTTTATCCTGAAAATTTCAAAAACAGAACTGGCAGATTGGATTTGAGAAAAAGGTAAGGCGTTTTTTAAGAATGCTAATTCCAGATAACGAAATCGCACCGATTCAATTCCGATGATTGCGTTTTCTAAAGATAGCTTTTTTCCTGCAGCTTTAAAAACCTCAACCCAGGTGTCAGGATTGTCCCCATATGTGAATAGGCTTTCTTTGAGGAAAATTTTTTCTGCTCGGGAGGCCTCTAATTTTGGAAGGATAAATACATAGGAACCATCGGTGCGGATAATTAGAACTGTTGGGCGTTCCATTAAATGAAAATCTAAATCTGTAAGATAGCGCATGCTATAACCAGGGTTTAATGCAATTGCATCAAATTTGGCTGCTTTCATTAATTTGGTTAATTTTTCCAGACGTTGTAAATTCATTAATCCTCCAAATATTTTTTCTTTCTTGGTTGCCAAACAAAAATGAGATCTAAAAAGATTAATAATTAGTAGACAACTAATTTATCAATAATTTGTTGAAATATCAATCAATCCTTTTTCTCTGGCTGAATAATCACATCTTTTAAAAATAAAAAGCGAAATTAAACCGGCAATAATGGAAGAGCCAATTAAAATTCCAAGTAAATCCATATTTGATAAGGATGTAAATGTTGGAAATGCTTGAGCAATGTTTCCAACCAGGGATCTTCTGATCAGTTCAAGCCAATATGTGATGGGTAAAGCATAACCAACAGGTCTCAACCAGGCGGATAAAACCTCAAGTGGGAAGATGGCGCCAGTGAAAAGAAAAAGTCCACTGGCAACTACATCACCAATAAAGTATGAGTGTCGGGCAGTCATAAGAGTAATCCCCGCAAGAAGCAACCCGAGCATAGAGAGCATTATGATTCCCAGAAATAACGATAATAGAAATAATAACCAATTGACCTGGTTAATTTGAAAAGGCACATTTAGAAATAAAAAACCAGCTAGAAGGGTGATCAATACAGCGAATGTTCCGGTAAGAAATTTTGCCACACCTCTGCCAAACAAGTAAAGAGGAATATTTACCGGGGCTACATAAATATACTTCAGGGTACGGTAATGTTCGCGATCATCAATAATTGTCCAGGAAATTCCGGACAAGACCGCAGGCACATATTGATAAAAAGCATTCCCGAGATATAAATATGCAAACATTGGATTGGTAAAGTTTTGATCTGTAACAATCGAATACATTAAAACCAGAATTCCAGCACTGGCTAAAGGTTTTACGATGGAATAAATAGCGAAAAGAAACGGATCAGTCCAGTTTGACTCAATTTTCCAACCTAACCAGGAAGCAGATAAAAATGAACGTAATGAAATTGATCTTCTCATTAGTTATCTCCTATTCTCCGTAATACGTCCTTCTTTGACTGCTAATTTTTCAATATGCGCGAGAAGATACTTTGCTGCTCCAATATAAATTATGGATAAAACGATTAAAAGGATAATTTCCAACTTAACGCTTAAAAACCCTAAACTTGGACCGGATTTGAAGACAAGCTGTCTCATTGCATCCAGGCCTAAAGACAGGGGAATAAGTGACCCAAAGGCGGATCCCCAAAAGCCTAGATTTTTAATTGGAAAATACATTCCAGAAATTAAGTAAACAGGTTCAGTAGCCAGATTAGAGAGATGCCAGGCTTCACGACTCAATAAAAGAAAAATGGATGCGCTCATCATTCCGAGCCCGTATAAAGATACCATACTGAGGGAAAAGATTGCAATTAATGACCAAAAGCTAACTACATAATAACTTACATGAAAAAGTAGGCTACCAAACACCATAATAGTAATTGCCCGCAACAGAGTTGAGAACAATCCTCCCAAAGCCATTCCTAGTAGAATGGCCATCATTGAGGCTGGTGAAATGATATATAACGCTAGATTCCCTTGTTCTTTTTCCCAATAAAGCTGAGATGACATGCCCCAGAGAATATTCATCCAGAAAGCAGTCATTGCTCCACCAACAACGACGAAGCCAACATAATCTTCCGGTGCGCCAATTGCCCGATAAACAAAAACGTAAGCCGAGACACTCAATAATGGTACGAAAATGTCGAAGAACAACCAAGATTTTTCTCTTGTCATTCCTACCACCCTTGGATATGAACGCCCAAGCACTGTCATGAGGAAGAGACGAAACCCTGTTCTTTTATTTTTGATTGTTTGCACCATAGACATGTCACACCTCTTCAATTTTTTGCCCAACCAAATGAACAAAAACGTCTTCCAAAGAAGGTTCTCTCTTTTCAAGTTTAATAATTTTTAATTTTTGCTGACTGCTTTCAGAAATAATTTCTGTTAATATGGAATCTTCTTCAAGAATAATATCAAGGTGAGTTTCATCCTGAACATTCGAAAGCACACAATTCTTTACTCCGGGAATGTTCTTAAAATTATCCAGATTTAGACCGTTAGGTGAATAAAGGTTTAAATGAAAAATGGCATCTTTTTGCAACATTGTCTTTAAGTTCGATGGGGTATCACAAGCCAATACTTTTCCCTGGTTAATGATCGCAACCCGATCACATAATTCATCTGCTTCAACCATGTAATGTGTGGTGAGCAACAAAGTTCTTTCCTGATTATCATCCATCCAGTTTTTAATAAATTTTCGTACATCTCTAGATGCACCTACGTCTAAACCGAGAGTTGGCTCGTCCAGAAATAAAATTTCTGGATCTGTTAAAAACCCACGAATAATGTTCATTTTTTGGCGTAATCCGGTTGATAAGTCAGAAGATTTGGTGTTCAAACGATCAGCAATACCAACAATCTCCGCTAATTTTTTGATCCGATCATTTGCAATCGTACTATCAATTCCGTAAAACTGAGCGAACATCCATAAATTCTCACGAACAGTCAATAAGCCGTATCCAGAAGTTTCTCCTCCGGAAACCATATTTATTTTTTTACGAACCTCTTCAGGGAATTTTTCAAGATCAATCTCAGCTACCTTAGCGCGTCCTGAAGTTGGAGCAAGCAAGGTAGTTAAAATTTTTATCAAAGTAGTTTTTCCAGCGCCATTTGGGCCTAAAAGGCCGAACAATTCGCCTTTTTTTATTTCCAAATTAACATGCGATAAGGCTATCAATTCTTTAAACGCTTCTTTTTTATTATTACGAATTTTATAAATTCTTCCTAAATTCTCGGTTTCTACGGCGGTGGTTTTTCCCATATTGATTCCTTAAAAAATTATCAATGTTTCGGATAAATAGAAAAAATGTTACCTCGTGATTATATCGCAGTATGAGTCTCTAATATTTAAAAAGCGTCTGCAGTAATTGATTATTCTAGGTGATCGTTTTTTTACTTCCTTGAAATCTTTTCTCTTGACACTTGTCTTTCTTAAGAGTAGAATTTCTGTCACCCTGATAGAGGGCCTGTAGCGCAGTTGGGAGCGCGCTTCAATCGCACTGAAGAGGCCGAGGGTTCGAATCCCTCCAGGTCCACTGAGGTGCTCCTCAAAAATGGTGATCAGGTTAACAATTGAAAAGGGCCCATAGCGCAGTTGGGAGCGCGTCTCAATGGCATTGAGAAGGCCGAGGGTTCGAGTCCCTCTGGGTCCACTAAAGCTCTCTGAAACGCCATTGATACTATAATAAATCAATGGTTTTTTATTTTAAATTAATTTGGATGTGTATTTTTAGGAGAAGTGATGCGATTTGAAGAATGTAATTGGATGGATATTGAAAATTATTTGAAAAAAGATTCCCGAATTATTTTAGTTATTGGTGCATGTGAGCAACACGGGTATTTAAGCTTATTAACGGATGTAAAAATACCATTAGCGCTGGCAGATGCAGCTTCTAAAGAAACTGGAGTGATCCTTGCTCCGCCGGTTAATTTTGGAGTTTCACCTTATTTTTTGGAGTATCCCGGATCAATTGCATTAAGAGTATCTACATTAATGAATGTTGTTGAAGATATAATCTCAAGTTTATATCACCAGGGGTTTCGAAAATTTTTAATATTAAATGGTCATAGCGGCAATGAGCCTTTAAAAGAAAAATTGAATGAAGTGTTAAATAAACTCGATGAATTGCAGATTAACTGGTACTCATGGTGGGTTTCTCATAGTATCGAAAAAATTGCCTTGGAAAATGAGATTAAACCTGCTCACGCCAACTGGCTGGAGGCTTTTCCATTTACTAAGGTTTGTGATTTACCTCAAGAAAAGAAGATCCCTCCGCACTATAAGGGATTAATGAGCGCAAAAGAAACAAGAAAAGTTTTTACTGATGGTTCTTTTGGGGGAGAATATGAGGTTGACCAGTCTATTATGAACCAATTATTTCAGGCCGCATACCTGGATGTATTAAATTTATTAAATTTTGATGTATAAAAAAGGGACGACGATTGAATTTTTTTTTTAAGAAAACAGTTTTTAAGCAATTAATCCAAAATTTAATACTATTGTTTGATGTGATTTACGGAAAAGAAAAACTCGGGTCATTTTCCGAGTTTTCTATTTGAAAAAGAATTTGATTTATTAAAAAAAAATGGGTTATAATAAACGCGTTATAAAAACTATTTTTGAAATTGAATGCGGATCACTTTAATTGGTCTTGGAATTGTTTTCTCTCAAATAAAATGAGAGTTAATAAAAGCTTAACAATCGGTTAGCGATTGAAATAAATGGGAAATGGGCAGATTTCAGGAATTGACCATTGAAACAAGGGAACTATTAATCAATTTGTAATAAATTTCTGAAAAAACGCGCGTTAACTTCAAATAACTGGTTGAATATCAAGGCCATCTTCATCCGCGAAAAGATTTGATGGCTCCGAAATGCAAAAGATTATTACTGCATTAAAACAACAAAAGAATAACCCTAACCGGGTGAATGTTTTTCTTGATGGTCAATTTGGCTTTGCTGTGTATAAAATTGTGGCTGCATATTTGAAAATTGATCAGGCAATTTCTGAAAACTCAATTGAAAAATTATTACAGGATGACCTGAAAGAGGATTGTTATCAAAAGGCGTTGAAATTTATTGCCTTTAAACCGCGTTCACGTCAGGAAGTGATCAATCGATTAAAGAGATATGACTTTAATGATGAGACAATTTCCTCTATAATCAAAGTATTAGAGGAAAAAAAATACATTAATGATATAGATTTTGCACAGAATTGGGTTGAAAATAGGACAACATGTAAACCCAGAAGCAAAAATTTAATTAGGTGGGAATTGCGAAATAAAAAAATCAGTGATGAAATAATTGAAAAAATTTCCGATGAAATGCCTACTGATGAAGAGTTGGTAATTGTTGCGGCCGAGAAATATTCAAAAAGATTAACTGGCTGTGAAAAAGATGTTTTTTTTCGGAGATTAGCAGGTTATTTAATGCGGCGAGGTTTTCCATTTTCAATCGTAAACCCAGTGGTTAACAAAACCTGGGAGGATCTTCGCCAACAAAAATTTAATAATGAATATGGAAAAGAGGTGGATGAATGGGGAATCAAGGATTATTAGGAATATTTTTATTCATTGGGGATCTTGTAGTTTTAGGAATGTTAATTTTCTTTATGAATCGGTATTATTCCGAAAAATTAAAGAAAGATCGATTAAACCAAGCGGATACGCTCATTGCAAATGCAAAAGAAGAAGCAAAAACGATTGAATTAGAAGCAAAAGACAATTCGATTCGGATATTAAAAGAAGCAGAAGAAGAGATTACACGTAGAAGGAATGAAAATTTAAAAGAAGAAGAAAGACTTCATAAACGCCGAACAGAACTTGACCATAGAATAGAGCGCTTAGAATTGCGTGAGCAAGCGATCAACAAAAGACAAAGCCTAATTGATAAAAGATCGAACGAGATCGAAAAAATGTATGCTCAACAACTTGGAGAACTTCAGCGAATTGCTCAGATGAGTGTAGAAGAAGCGAGAGACATCCTTTTACAAGAAGCTGAAAAAGAAGGCCGGGCAGATATGGCAAGAATTATTCGTCAAATTGAAGCAGAAGCCCGCGCTGAAGGAGAAAAAAGAGCCAGGGAAATAATCGCGGATGCCATTCAAAGAGTAGCTTCTGAGCATGTCAACGAGGTGACAACCTCAGTTGTGATGCTTCCTAATGAAGAAATGAAAGGCCGCATTGTCGGTAGAAATGGAAGGAATATTCGTGCCTTTGAACAGGCTACCGGGGTAGATGTCATTGTAGACGATACCCCTGAAGCTGTGACTATTAGTTGTTTTGACCCCGTTCGGCGTGAAGTTGCCCGCAGAGCTTTGGATTATTTAATCCTGGATGGAAGAATTCATCCGGCACATATTGAAAAAGTATTGGAAGATAAACAAAAAGAAGTTGATAAAACCATTGAAGAAGCTGGAGAACAGGCGGCTTATGATGCAGGCGTTTCGGGTATCCGCCCTGAAATTCTAAAAGTTCTGGGAAGGCTGAAATATCGAACCTCTTATGGTCAGAATCAACTTTCTCATGCAGTTGAGGTCGCCAGACTTGGTTCGGTTATAGCGTCGGAATTAGGTGCTGATATCGAAGTCGTTAAGGCTGCCGGCTTGTTACATGATTTAGGCAAAGCTATGGATCACAACACCGAAGGAACGCATGCGTTGATTGGGGCAGAATTTGCCCGCCGGTACGGTGTGAATCCAAAAATTGTAAATGCGATCGCCTCTCACCATCACGAGATCGAACAAGAATCACTAGAGGCTATCATTGTCGAAGCTGCAGATGCAATTTCTGGTGCAAGACCAGGGGCCAGAAGAGAGGATCTGGAACAATACATTAAGCGGCTTAGAGCTTTGGAAGATATCGCTAATTCATTCAAAGGGGTTAGCCAAAGCTATGCAATACAAGCTGGAAGAGAAGTAAGAATTATTGTGCGGCCTGAAGATATTGATGATTTAGAAGCCATTCGGATTGCACGCGACGTTTCCAAGAAAATCGAAGACAATATGCAGTATCCTGGTCAAATACGAGTTACTGTAATTCGGGAGACTCGTGCAATTGATTATGCAAAATAATTAATCAATAAAAATGAAATATAATTCTGATACAGGTATCTCGCCTGTATCAGTTTTTTTTAAGGAAAATCCATGAAACAATTATTACAGAATTTGAAAGATGGTAAGGCTGAAATTGTTGACGTTCCAATCCCTGCAATTAAACCTGGTTTTATTCTAGTGCAAAATCAGGCATCGGTAGTCTCTGCTGGGACTGAACGGATGGTCGTGGAATTTGCTGAAAAAAACCTATTAATGAAAGCTAAATCCAGACCTGATTTAGTTAAACAGGTTTTGAATAAAGCCAAAAGAGAAGGAATTATCCCAACCATTCAAACAGCTTTAAATCGATTGGATTCCCCAATGGCTTTAGGATATTCTTCAGCCGGAGTTGTTGTTTCTGTTGGGGATGGAGTTGAAGATGTCAAACTGGGTGATCGTGTTGCCTGTGCAGGTAGTGGGTTTGCCTGCCATGCTGAGTATGTCCTTATACCAAAGAATCTCATAGCAAAAATGTCGGAAACCATCACATTTGAAGAAGCAGCCTTTTCAACATTGGGAGCGATCTCCTTACATGGATTTCGGATTGCAAATCCACAAATCGGAGAAAAAGTAGCCATTATTGGACTTGGTTTATTAGGTTTAATGATGATTGATATTTGTAAAGCTGCCGGGTTAGATGTATTCGGAATCGATTTGGATCATTCCAGGGTTGAACAAGCCTCAACCAAAAAAATCACAGCGGTTCAAAATGAACAAGCTTTATCTGCAACTTCAAGCTTTACAAAAAACTTAGGTTTTGACGTTGTTTTTATTTGTGCAGACACTACTTCCAATGATCCGATTGAACTGGCTGGAAGTATAGCTCGTGATAAAGGGACTGTAGTAGCTGTAGGCGCAGTAGGTTTGAATATTCCGAGAAAAATTTACTATGAAAAAGAATTGCAATTCTTGATTTCCAGATCATACGGACCTGGGAGATATGATGAGGGTTATGAAGAGAAAGGCCAGGATTATCCATATGGATATGTCCGTTGGACTGAGGGACGAAACCTCAGTGCAATCCTAAAATTAATAGAAGATTGTAAGCTGGATGTGAAGTCATTAATTACCCATCGATTTGAAATTTCGGAGGGTGTTGAAGCCTATGAAACAATTACTGGTAAAAGAAATGAAAAATTTCTAGGTGTAATCATCCAATACCCGCAAATTGGAACCGATGCCACATTGGAAACTCGGATAGATATAAATAAAAACGTGTCTGTTACTCGGGAGATGAAAATAAGGGTTGGAGTTTTAGGGGCGGGTTTATACGCCAGTTCTGTTTTTTTGCCAATTCTTCAGAAAAACGAGAAAGCGGAAAAGGTCGGTATTTGTAGTGCAAAAGGACTCAGTGCAAGACAATTAGGTAACAAATATGGTTTCAAATTTGCATGCACAAATGAACAAGATATCCTCACAAATAATGAAATTAATACCCTTGTTATTTTAACAAGACATAATGAACACGCCAGACAAGTTATTGAAGGATTAAGTTCGAATAAAAATGTTTATTGTGAAAAACCGCTTGCATTAAACGTGGATGAATTAAAAAAAGTAAATGATGTATTTCAGACCTCCCAAACAAAAATAATGGTTGGTTTTAATCGCCGCTTTTCCGCCATGATACAAAGAACCAAAAAATTTTTAGAGAATGTAAAAGAACCCAAAGTCATCCATTATCGGGTGAATGCCGGGTTTATTCCTTCAAATCATTGGATACAAGATCCAAATCAAGGGGGAGGGAGAATTATCGGAGAAGGTTGCCATTTTATAGATTTATGTGCTTTCCTTGCGAATTCGAATATTGTCACCATTCAAACCAGAGGTTTACCTAATAATGGCAAATATAATAACGACAATGTTGTTATAATGCTCACTTTTGACGATGGCTCAATCGCAACTATTCATTATCTGGCCAATGGTGACAAGACAGTAGAAAAAGAGACATTAGAGATTTTTTCCGGCGGGAATGTCGCCCGAATTATTGATTATAAAAAATTAGAATTAATCACCAATGGGAAGAAAACCATTTTTCAATCAAGGTTGATGCAGGATAAAGGGCATGAAAATGCGTGGAAGGCTTTTGTGGATTCAATCCTGAACGGAACAAAGGAACCAATCAGTTTTTCTGAACTTCTGGTGTCCTCTGCTGCTTCGATTGCTGCGGAAGATTCATTAAGAAACAATGAAATAATTATGATCCGAGATTATATTAAAGCCTTATTATAAATATCGAATTATTGCAAGGTATAATTAATTGAACACAAAAAATAAAAGGAAAAGAAATGAAAAAAGTAATTGAACCAACAAATGCTCCAAAAGCAATTGGACCATATTCAGCTGCTATTAAGACAGATCACTTTGTTTATACTTCTGGCCAATTGGGTATTGATCCGGCGACGAATGATTTAGTTTCTGGAGGTATAGAAGCTGAAACACATCAGGCTCTTAAAAATTTAAAAGAAACTCTTAATGCCGCTGGAACTGATTTGGGAAATGTGGTTAAAACCACTGTATTTTTAAAAGACATTTCCGAATTTCCTGTAATGAATAAAATTTATGCTGAATATTTTAAGGAAGAACCTCCTGCCAGATCAGCTTTTCAGGTTGCTGCACTCCCAAAAAATGCTTCAGTAGAAATTGAAGCTGTTGCTCTGGTAAATTAAGAACTCATCTTCTCCTCACAAAGGAATCATTGGCTTAATGAACTTAGTGTCTGTCGTTGTGCCTTGTTATAACGAGGAAAAGCATATTGGAAAATTACTGAATGCATTAATAGAACAAACTTATCCTTTAGAATCTATTGAAGTCTTAATTATTGATGGAAAATCATCAGATAAAACAATTGAAGTCATTGATCAGAAAAGTCAGGAACTAAAACAACTTAATATCAGGATAATTCAAAATCCTAAAAAGAATATCCCAGCTGCATTAAACCTTGGAATTAAAGCAAGTACCGGAGAAATTATCATCAGAATGGACGCACATTCAATACCAGACCCTGAATATATTCGGATTGCAGTCGAGGACCTAGAGAAAAAAATTGCTGCCAATGTAGGTGGTAAATGGATCATTATCCCTGGTGGAGATACCAGAAAGGCTGTGTGCATTTCCAAAGCAGCTGCTCATCCATTTGGGGCTGGTGATGCCAAATATCGCTATAGTGACAACCCAGATTTTGTTGATACAGTGCCCTATGGGGCTTTTTATCGGTCGTTATTTGACCAAATCGGATTATTTAACGAAAATTTATTAGCTAATGAGGATTACGAGTTTAATACCAGAATTCGGGAAGCTGGCCTACAAATTTATTTTGACCCGAGAATAAAAACAAATTATGTTGCCAGAGGTACCTATTCAGATTTGGCCAGGCAATACTGGCGATATGGCTACTGGAAAGTAAAAATGTTGCGCTCTTTCCCGCATACCCTAAGGTGGCGACAGGCGATACCTCCCATTTTTGTGGCTGGATTACTGTTGTTGTTAATTCTGACTTTCTTTATACCTTTTGTTGCATATTTATTAGGATTTATTTTTATTACATATTTAATAGTCCTCATCATTGGTTCTTTTATTTTTTATAAAAGAAAGCTAGATTTTTTATCATTAATTGAGATGCCCATAGCCTTTATCATCATACACTTCTCCTGGAGCTTCGGGTTTTGGTATAGCTTATTATTCAGGATAAAGGATTAATATATGGCTATTCCAGTAGAGAATCAAAACGTTAAGTGGAAGTTACGTCCTACAGAAAGAAAATCTATCTTATTCCTGGGGGACTTAATAGTTGGGATTCTTTCATTGTTTCTTGCGCTCTACTTTTGGTCAGTTGGTCCGGATGAATGGCTAAAATTTTCACTTCAATTTTTGTTTGAACGTCCACCTTTTTGGTTCTACCTTTTGCCTTTAGTTTGGTTGTTATTTTTATCCGGGCTTTATGATGTAAGAAGAGTACACAAGATTTCGGAAACCGTTGGTGGAATTGGTATCTCGATTTTTTTAAGCATTACCTTATACCTCCTCATTTTCTTCTTTTCGGAGCCAAACACCTTACCCCGGCTTGGGGTTGCCTTATTTTTCGGTTTTGCAGCGGTATTAACGATTCTTTGGCGTTTGGTTTATATAAAAACTTTTACTTCCTCTAGATTCCAAAGACAGGTTCTAATTGTTGGAGCAGGTAATTCTGGAAAGGCATTAGCCAAAATCATTTCTCAATTATCACCTAAACCATTTAATTTAGTTGGCTTAATTGATGATGATCTAATAAAAATCGGTAAAAATATTGATGGTTGGCCGGTTTTTGGACCTATTGAAAAATTAGCGAATTATTTATATGAATTTAATATATCTGATCTTGTGTTTTCAATCTCAGGCGAGATGGATCCTTCTGTTTTTAATTTACTCATAGATGCAGAAGAAGCTGGAATTCGAATAACCTCAATGCCTATTATGTATGAAGAGTTAACTGGCAGAGTTCCAATTTATCTTTTAAAATCTGATTGGTTTTTACGAAATTTTATTGATCATGCGCATGTAAATCGATTTTATGAATTGGTAAAAAGAATTATCGATGTTATCGGCGGGTTGATTGGAGTTATTCTAACAATCATATTATTCCCATTTATTGGCCTGGCAATAAAGTTAAATAGTAAAGGACCAGTAATTTATTCTCAGGAAAGATTGGGTAAAAATGGAATAACTTATAAAATTATAAAATTTCGGACAATGTTTACAGACGATCAATCGACACTAAATGTTAACCCTGCAGAAGTAAATGATGAAAGGATTACAAAAATAGGAAAATTCTTGAGAAAAAGTCATTTGGACGAAATTCCTCAATTTATCAATGTGTTAAAAGGTGAGATGAGTATCATTGGACCCAGGTCCGAGCGACCGATGATAGTGGAAAAATTTCAAAAAATTATCCCTTTTTATCGTGGAAGATTATTAGCCAAACCTGGAATTTCAGGATGGGCGCAAATTAACCAGGACTATGCATCAACCATAGAAGAGAATGCAATCAAACTGGAATATGACTTGTTTTATATTAAACACCGCAATTTAATGATGGATTTGTCAATAATGCTCCAAACCGCAAGAACGATCCTGGGTCTACGAGGAAGATAATATGAAACGCCGCCCGAATATTCGCAATAAATATATTCTTTTAGGGGATCTGGTATTAATTGTTATTTCTATTTTAGGAAGCTACGCCTTAAGGTTTGAATTAGGACCTTTATTTTTTCAATATTTGCCCAGTGCGATTTGGATCTTAGTCACTGCAATAATTTTTAAACCAATTATCTACTATTTATTCGGGTTATATCGGCGAATGTGGATGTATGCCAGTGTACAAGAATTAAAATTGGTTGTGGTTGCGGTTACTTCTGCATCGGTTGTTGTTTCAACCATCGTTATTTCTCTCCTTTCCCTCCATGTGTTTGAAGGTTTACCTCGATCGGTATTAGTAATTGATTGGATCCTGTCGATTGTGTTTGTTGGAGGATTAAGATTTTCTTTACGAATTATCGGTGATGCAAAAGCAACAGGCTCTATACCTATAAAAAATGGTGAACGCCGCAGGGTCATTATTGTTGGAGCAGGGGATGCTGGCGCCTTAGTGGTCCGCGAAATTCAGAAAAACCCGCAAATGCGTTTTTTACCAGTTGGTTTTTTGGACGACAATCCAGCCAAACAAAAACAACAAATTTCTGGTGTCCCAGTGGTGGGGAAGATTACCGATTTACCAAAAGTATTAGAAAATTATAAAGTTGATGAGGTAATTATTGCTATTCCCAGCGCCCCTGGAAGAGTAGTCCGTTTGGTGGCAGATATTTGTCGATTAAAGAACAAACCGTTCTTGACTATGCCAGGTATTTTCGAATTATTAGGTGGGTCGGTAAACGTTAGCCGCTTGCGTGAAGTAGATATTACCGATCTATTGCGTAGACAGCCTACTTATATGAACGAAGAAATAATTGGAGCCTCTTTAAGCGGAAAGATTGTTCTGGTTACTGGGGCTGGAGGATCAATTGGAAAAGAGTTATGTCGCCAAATTTCAAGATGGGGACCATCTGAACTGATTATGGTCGGACATGGAGAAAATAGCATCTTCGAATCTTTACTGGATTTACGTGAAAATTTTCCGAACATTTCTTATATTCCTTTCATTGCGGATATGAGAGACAAAAACCGATTAACCCAAATATTTCATAAACATAACCCACAAATAGTTTTTCACGCTGCTGCCCATAAACATGTCCCTTTAATGGAATTAAATATTGAAGAAGCGGTAACTAACAACATTTTGGGCACAAAAAACCTTGTTGATGTGAGCAATGATTTCGACGTAGAAAAATTTGTTATGATTTCAACAGATAAAGCTATTCGACCGAAAAACATCATGGGGGCCTCAAAGCGAATTGCTGAGATGATTGTTATCAATGCAGCGATTGAAAATAAAAAATCTTATTGTGTTGTTCGTTTTGGTAATGTTTTAGGCAGTAGAGGCAGTATTGTCCCCATTTTTAACCGTCAGATTGCAAAAGGCGGACCAATAACGATCACCCATCCGGATATGAAACGTTATTTTATGACGATTCCTGAAGCAGTATATCTTGTTCTGCAATCAGGTGGAATGGCCAAAGGTGGAGAAACTTTCGTATTAAATATGGGCGATCAAATTAAGATCGTCGATCTGGCTGAAGATTTAATCCGTTTATCTGGCTTAGAACCTGGAAGAGATATTGAAGTTATTTTTACGGGATCAAGGCCAGGTGAAAAATTAGAAGAAGATTTATGGGATGAGGGGTTAACATTTCAAAGAACTATTCATCCGGATATTTATCAATTAACCAATCAAAGTGATTATTATGCTTCGGATTTGGCTGATATTGTGAATGAATTAAGAGATTTCGCAACAAACGGAAATATTTTGGGAATCTTAAATATATTTGATGAGAAAATCCCTGGTGCTCAGGTTCGAAAAACACCTCCAGCAGATTTAAATACAATAAATTAACATGAATGTTCTAGATAAAGAAAAATGGGATTTACTTTTCCCTGCAGTTGAAAACCCACATATTTTGCAATCTTACGAATGGGGGGAATTGAAATCGCATTTTGGGTGGGAACCTTGGCGTTTGGAACACAATGGCATCGTTTTTCAAATTCTTATGAAAAAGCTTCCTTTTGGATTAAAGATCGCCTATATTCCAAAAATAAATCTTGATTTAGATAATGCTGAATTGTGGTTAGAGATCGATAAATTTTGCCAAGCTCGTCACGTAATTTTCCTAAAAATCGAACCTGATAGGTTTTCAGAACAAAAGAATAAAAATGTTGTTTCCCCAGGCTTCATACCGGGAAAGCCAATACAGCCAGGAAACACAATCATTGTTGACCTGGCAGGAAATGAAGACTATTGGTTAGAGAGAATGAAGCCAAAAACTCGCTATAATATTCGTCTGGCGAAGAAAAAAGAAATATTTGTTGAAATATCCAATGATGTAAACACTTTTTTTGAATTAATTAAAGAAACCGGTAAAAGGGATAATTTTGGTGTCCATACAAAAGAATATTATCAATTGGCATATGATTTATTTACCAAAAAAAACCAAGTTGCTTTATTAATAGCTAAATATAAGCAAACTCCTTTGGCTGGATTAATGGTTTTTCGTCAGGGCAACCGTTCATGGTATTTTTACGGAGCCTCTAACAACCAGGAACGAAATCGAATGCCAACTTACTTAATTCAATTTGAAGCCCTGCGGTGGGCAAAATCACAGGGTTGCGAAACATATGATCTTTGGGGGATTCCAGATGAAGATGAACAGATTTTAGAAAGGGACTTTGAACAAAAGTCGGAAGGTTTATGGGGAGTGTACCGATTTAAAAGAGGTTTTGGTGGTGAGGTTAAACGATCGGCAGCTGCTTTGGACAGAATATATAATCCATTTTTATATAGATTAATTGGTATCTATCAAAAATATCGTGGAAGTCTGACATAATAATTATAATTTTTTAAATAACTCAATTTTTATATGCAAAATAACCTTAAATTCGACCTTGTTCAAGAATCAGATTGGGATCAAATTGTATTAAACGTCCCTGATGCTCACTTTATGCAAACAAGCTTATGGGCAAAAATAAAAAAAGAAAATGGCTGGTTTCCCCACTATATGCTTTGGAAAGACAAGAATGGACAAATTGTTTCATATGCGATGGTTCTTGAAAAGGAAGTTCAATTTTTCCGAATACTCACTTTAAAAATACATTATGTCCCAAAAGGTCCTATATTCTTAAAAAATGACACAAGAATGATTACCCAGGTTTTGTCTGACCTTAATTGTTTTTCAAAACTGAGAAAAGGAATATTTATAAAAATAGATCCTGATCTTGTTTTTGAGAAGATGCAATTAAAGGCGGATATAGAATCACTTTTTAATTATGACCCTGCATATGTAAAATTGTTAAAGGATCAAAAATGGGTTGAATCAAACGAACAAGTACAATTTAAAAACACCATCATTATTCCGTTAAAAAAAGATGCAAATGAAATTTTGATGGAAATGAAGCAAAAAACAAGATATAACATTCGCCTGAGTGAAAAAAAAGGAGTTAAGGTTAGGATTGGTGGCCCGAGTGATTTTGACGAGTTATTTTCGCTTTATGCTGAAACGGCTATGCGAGATGGTTTTGTGATTAGAGCTAGAGAATATTATCTAAATGTTTGGACCGAGTTTTTTTCTGCCGGAATATGTGAACCACTTATAGCCGAATATGAAGGTAAGATTTTGGCAGCAGTGATCATTTATTATTTTTCCAATAAAGCTTTTTACGTTTATGGAATGTCTTCTTTAGAACATAGAAATTTAATGGCAACTTATTTGCTCCAGTGGAAAGCCATTTTAAGAGCAAAGGAGAAAAATTGTAAATTTTATGATTTATGGGGAGCACCTGATGAATTGTCTGAAGAAGACCGGATGTGGGGAGTATATAAATTTAAAACCGGATTTGGTGGGATTTTCATTAAAACTGTTGGTGCATGGGATTATCCCATTAATAAGCTTGGATACCAGCTCTATAATTTTGTCTTGCCAAAAGTCCTTTTTTTCATGAGAAAAATTGGATTTCAAAGATTACAAAAAGAGTCCAATTAACTTTTAAGGGCGCCAAACCCCACCAAATTCAAAACTAGCGTCATCTGTTAATTTTGTCAAATTAGCACCATTGATGGTTGCCAGATATAGGTCATGGTTTACGCCATCTGGCCAGCTTTCAAACACTAGCCAAAGTCCATCAGGTGACAAGACGGAATTTACAGATGGGCTGAAACCTTTTTGGCTGCTTGGTGGAATTCTGAATTCTGTTGGTGATCCAGCATCATTGATCCGTTTACCTACGAAGTAGGGCAGGCTCTCTGTTGAATTTTTTTGAACAGTATAGAACATCATTTGATTATCTAGAGACCAATTGGGGTAAAGATAGTTTACTCCACCTTTAGCAGAAAAAACAAAAGATTTCGACGTAGCTAAATCAAATATCCAAATTTCATTTTCCGCAATTTTTCTAACAAAAGCTAGTTTTTTGCTATCTTTTGACCAAGCAGGATCCCTATCTTTCCATCTCGTATCTGTAATTTCTATCAATTTTGAATCTTCGAGATTAAATAAAAAGAGATGCAATATCCGTTCTTTGGAAACCGGGTCAAAGCCAGACCTAAAAGAGGAAAAAGCAATCGATTCACCATCAGGTGACCAGGCTGGATCGAAATCGCCAGAAGGATCCAATGGCAATGGGAGTGGGCTAATACTATTATTATTTTCAGTATCTAAAATAAAAAGTCTGGCTCCCTCATAAATTTCTTTTTTTGAGGTACATGGTGATATAAAAACAATTTTTTTGCCATCTGGCGACCAATCAGGTTGACAAGCTCCGTCTGCAAGATCAGTTAATTTATTTTTTGTTTTTCCATCAACGGTAATCGTCCAAATTTGCATGACATTATCTTTTTCATTACTTGCATAAGCTATAAGACCCGAGCCACCTCCAACAGGAGTAGGTTGGAGAACCATGAATTCACTTTCTTTTATGTTCTTTTCATTAGGGGTAACAACATTTTGTGATGAAATCGTTTGCGTTGGACTAATATCACGAGATGATAGAGTTGACTGCATCAAATAATCTTGATTGAATTGACCCGGGATTGATGGAAATATTTTTGATTGAAAATTTAATTTTATAATTAATAATATACCAAGAACTAAAGCGATTCCCATTAGGGTGAAAATCCAATTTTTTTGATAAATTTTATTTGATTGATTATTTGCGTTAGCATCTGAAACTTTGATTAGTGATTGAGTTATCCCGGTACGTATTTGCTGAAAGTTATGTTCAATTGGAGGTGGTGATAACATACCAAGGCTATTAGAAGATACTAAATAATCGCCTTCGCTTAATAAGGCCGAGTAAAAATCTTCAATTTTTTGATAGCGTTTATCGGGATCTAATTCGAGCGCTTTATGGATGATTTTTTCAAAAGAATCAGTAATATAGGGTAGTAACGTTTTCAGAGGAGTTAGTTTTTCTTTTCCGGATAACCTTTCGAGGCTATCTTCTGGGATGAAGCCAGTCAGAGCAGCATACATCGTCGCTGCCAGAGAATAAATATCGGATCTTTCATCGGTTGTACCTCTCCCATATTGTTCTGGCGGGGAATACCCGGGTGTCATTGCCCGTGCTCCAGTTGCTGTTTGTTGATTTTCTTCATAGAATTTGGCCAGCCCAAAATCAACAAGAACAACGTTCCCTTCAAAAGTAATTCTTATATTTCCAGGTTTAATATCTCGATGAATTACTTTTGGGAATAAGTTGTGTAAATACAGTAAAGCATCACATATTTTTAATCCGATATGAATGACATCTTTTATTGATAATTTCTTCTCCCTCTCAATCCTTTCGCGCAGGTCTTCTCCTTCAATGTAATCCATTACAATGTATTGTCCCTGACCGGGGATGAAAAAATAATCACTTACTCTGGGTAGGTTTGGGTGACGCAATCCAGCCAATATAGTTGCTTCTTTTTTAAATTGAGAAGAGTAATTTTCTGTAAGGATTAAATTTTCCTTTATTGCTACTGGTATCGTGATATTTTCATCTATCGCTAAATAAACAGAACCCATACCCCCATGGCCTAATATTTTTTTAATTCTATATCGTTCGAAAAGTAAACTCTCTAGTGCTAATGGCATTTTGGAATACCTTTATATAATTATTCTAATAAATTAAATGAAATTTTCTTTTTAATTTTCCACCAATTTTCTTCAGTGTATAATTGCCGAAGGAAAAATGCTATGTTCAATTTGGATATAAAAACTGCTGTACAAACCGCATTTTTTTTGGCTATTTTAGGCGTTTTAGCCAGTATTTGGTTAATGATCAAGAATTATCAAGCGGCTCAGAAAATGCCATTTTACCAAAAACGAACAAAAATGCAGTGGAAAGCTATACGTTTTCTTTTTGTTGCATTTTTTTTTAGTTTATCAGCATTTTTCTTTAATCAATATGCTGAACCAGCTATTTATTTAATTTTTCCCCCTTCTCCTACCATTACCTTAACTCCTACTATTACATTAACGCCTACAATTACTTTATCGCCTACGATTACTTTATCACCAACAATTACCTTCACGCCGGCAATCAGTCCAACTCCTTCTATTCCGGAATCAATTGAAATGTTATTTGAGAGCACTGTTCAACCAAATCCAGACGCTTTGTTTAGCAGAATTGTCTTTTCGAAAAGTATTGATGAAAACTTGCAGCCAATCAATCCGCAAGAAGAATTTGATCAACCAATTTCAACAATTTTTGCCACTTACAGTTATGTGGACATGGTGCCTAGTAGTCAATGGACATCAATTTGGTATCGAATAAATGATATGTCAATGTTATGTTATGAGACAGCTCCGTGGAATGGCGGGACAGGAGGTTATGGATATACAGAGTGTTCGAAAGAAGCATCTGAATGGCAATCTGGAGTCTATGAAGTACAAATATTTATTGGAAATAATTGGAAAACTTCGGGAAGATTTGCGATTGCAGGTAATCCGCCAACTATTACGGCTACGATCACATCAACTTCAACAGCTACGCAAACAAGGACCGCTACTGCTTCAAGAACTCCCTTGCCAACATTTACAGCGAGTAATACTCCAACATCAACATTAACGAAAACATCTACAAATACAGCAACTATTACGAAAACTCCAACAATCACCTTAACGTTTACAGCTACCAGAACTCCGCGACCATCTGATACACGTTGGCCATCGCAAACTCCTACACCGGAAAAATAGAAATTTTCTCTTTAAAATTGCAGTTAAAAAATTCGCAAAAAGTTTTACCAATCTGTTAATTGTCAGAAAGAGTATCACCCTTGTTTAGTTCTGAACTCGCAGGTTTGTCTTCCCCAATAAATGCAGCATTTTCTTTCATTTTATTTACTTGATAATTACGTAAATGCTTTAAAGCTCTTTCTAGCTGTAAAGGTACTCTTCCCTTTTGCTTAAAATAATTATCTCTCGCATTCCACAATTTGGATGAATATTCATTTATTAGTTCATTCATAATCATTGAGGGATCTTCCAGTGTCTCTCTTTTTTGGATAAAAGAAACAATGGGTAGGCTTTGAATATTTTTTGCTAAAAAGAGATTCCGGTTTTGGTCACGAATAGTTTTTAAAACTTTCGGATGAAGTTTTGCTGCATTCTCATTCGATAATTTCCAGGCTGAGATATATTGATCCGGAATAACCGATGATTTAGAATACCAGGTGCCAACATTAATCCATTCCAGCTTCATACCAAATTTCTGTGCTTTACTATGGAAAGAATTCGTAATATTTTCATAAAATAAATTTGAAAGCGCATTTCTTGTAATTGAACTTTCAAAAATTTGATTGGCGTGCAAGAAAAATTTTGAAGGTCTTTTTAACTTCTGATGCTTTTTTCGAAAATACATGGGTGTGTGAAGAGGGGTATTGTTTTTAAATTTTGAATCCAAATGGCGATAAACTTTATATCGGCGAGTATGAGCCAGATTGTATTTTACTTTTTTAGAAATCTTATTTTGGAAATGAAGTTGCTTATTTACCTCAGGCGATCCAACAGCAGATACCAATTCACTAAAGCGGTGGCGGTTAATGAACTGTGTTAATTCAGTTCGGACCATGTCGACCAGAATGGCTGTCCAGGGGCCGGTTCCTAATTGATATACAAGCCAGTAAATTGACTCTTCTTTGAATGAATAAGGCTTCGCCAATGAAAAATTCTTTTCACTACGATCAATACTAAACAATAAACGAATATCTTTAATTTCCAAAGATATCCCATCAAAAGTCCTGGCTGAAATATTTAATGAGGCATTTTGATCACGAAGGTCAATAATTCTCCTTATTCTTTCAAAACTTTCCAACTCGATTGGTTTTTCTATCGAAGGACTAACAATTCTTGGTTCGCCATTGATTTTTTCAAAAACAACAGCATTTTCAAGATTTATTAAAACTTTCCCGGGTCCGCCAATGTTAAATATTGGTGATTTTTGATCTTCAGGTCGAACTCTGGCGTCTTCGATTTGAATTTGATAATAATCCGGAGATGAAAAAGCGGATTGTTTTATATATCTTTCGGCTATTGATTGTTCTTTGATATCAAAGATATCTGCAAGATAAATTGAAACGAGTTGTAAAGCAATTAAATAACCGAAATAAATCGTACCCATTACCAGGATTACATCCCAGGCGAAAAAAAGTTCAAGAATATTTATAAAAGTTGCGGTAATTGGAAATTTTCCATTATAAAGAAAGTCTAACCAGGGATAATCGATCTCACCAGGGAGGTGAAATGTGAAAGCGCAAATGATCCAGGTCAAAAAAAACAATAACTGAAAGATGATCTTCCGGGTCGACCCTGCCTTAGCACTTGGTGAGAAAACTGAATTAACAAAAAAATTAATAAAACTAAATAAATTTTCTGATGAATTAATTTCATTTTCCAGTTGGGTATGCGGACTCATGGTTTGTCTCCTTGATAGCGTACCCATTCAATCAGATCAGAAATATCCTTATACTCATTTTTTAAAACTGCAGAAAGGTCAGGAGTTTGTGCAATAGTATCTAAGTTGCCTTGTAAAAGAGCAATTAAAATTTCTTTTTGGTTCAATTTTAAGTTATCCTGGATTGAACCTAAATATTTAGATGCGCCATAGGCATAATCCATAAGTCCCTGGTTTTGTCCATCCAGTGCCTGAAGTGCATGCTCCTGTTCGACAAATGATCTTTCTTTATTTGCCACGTCTAACCAGGATGTTTTCCAACGAGTTTGCAATTCTTCTTCGATCTGAAGCGGTAACCGGATGTTGGTGATACTAACATCCAACATCCGAATCCCTCGATTCTTAAGTAACTCAAATTCTTTGCTCAGCAAGTTTTCTTTGATTTGGTTACCATAATTATCAAAGGGAAAGTAAGCGGATTGAGTTAAACGTAATTTTGTTTGGCTTGAAATTAAATCAATAATATTTTTTTCAGTTTTGTATAAAGGGAACAATTCATTTAGCGTAAATTTTGAAATATATTCTCGGAATATGTCCATAACCAAATGAGCTGGTAAAGATTTCCAGCTAACAGATCTATTGGGGTTGTCAGCAGATTTTTCGATATCGATACTTTGCCCAATAATTGCTTTTTCTGCTGCTCGTGCATTAAATCCAAATGCTGAATTCCCTACTCCTGGGTTTGCATCGAGTTTGAACCGAATAGAGAAATTTACACATAGTTGAATACCATCTCTGGTAATAGCTAAAGATTCATTTCTCCTTTTCACCCGGGCTTCATATGCTGCTGGAGATTCTGTTTTTTGTATATGGGCAAAAGGATTCTCTTCCTGGCGTGGGCCAATAGATTGAGTTTGTATTTGTAAGTCAACAATTCCGGCAATCACATCATTTCGTTCTGTAAAAGCAATACCTGGTCCGATTGCGTTTTTAAATTTTACTGGTGTACGAATAACAGCTGCACTGGCTGTATCGAGGATCACCACACCTGGTCCTTTTTTTAAGCGATCTATTTTTCTTTCTCTGAGTTCACCATTTTCAATGAAATAAGCTGGGCCATGATCGTCCAGGATGTAAAGAAGCAATCTTTTTAATCCGTTTATTCTTTGGTTTAAATCAAGGACAGGTAATGCAAATTGACTAAAGAAAAATAGTAAAAACAATGTTACTACGAGTAGTAAGAATGAAAGTAATGCCAGAACCGTAAAACTGATTTCAAATCCAGCATTATGGATTGTAAATGCAGTAACAATTAATATATATAGAAATATTTGAAAGTAAATTTTTCTAAATTTTTGATGTTGATTTATTTTTTTTTGTCTGATTGTCATTTTATTATTCTATACCATTTTCTCATGATAAAGAATCAAATTTCGATTTATTAATTTTATAGTAAGATTATGAAAATAAATAAAAGAACGAGGATTCCCATGTTACGATCTTTGTTTATTCTCCTTTCAAAAGCCAAATGGGCACAAGATTTAATCATGAAGTGGAGTTTTTCCTGGAAATTTGCATCCAGGTTTATTGCTGGAATAACAATTGATGAAGTCATTCAAGTCGCAAGAACGTTAAACCAAAAAGGCTTGAACGTTACGATAGATCATTTAGGTGAGAATACGATAAACCTTGAAGATACCATTGGAGCAACAAACGAAATCATTGAACTTCTAAATGCCATAAACGAGAACGCTGTTCTGGCAAACGTCTCGATCAAATTAACACAATTAGGGTTATCCATCGATAAACAAGTTTGTAAAAATAATCTTGATAGGATACTCGAAAAAGCCCAGGATACAAATAATTTTATTCGTGTTGACATGGAAGATAGCACCCTGACTCAGCAGACTCTGGAGTTGGTTACTGAGGCGCATTCTTCACATCCTCACCTTGGTACAGTACTTCAAAGCTATCTATATCGGAGCCAACAAGATGTGTCCAATTTACTGAGCGAGTGTATTCCAATTCGAATGGTGAAAGGCGCTTACAAAGAATCAAGTAACGTGGCATTTCCCAGGAAAAAGGATGTTGATGCAAATTTTGATAAATTGACAGAGATGTGTTTGGAGAAAGTAAATGAGTGCAGAAATAAAATTGTTTTAACAGACAACCGTTTTCCACCTTCGATTGCTGTTGCGTCTCACGATGAAGAACGAATTAATCATGTAATTAAAGTCGCAGAGAATAAGAATATTTCAAAAGAATTATTCGAATTCCAGATGCTGTATGGGATTAGACGTGATTTACAGGACTATTATTCTGAAAAAGGATTTTCGGTGCGTGTATATGTGCCTTATGGTACTCATTGGTACCCTTACTTTATGAGAAGATTAGCTGAACGACCGGCAAATGTTTGGTTTTTTGTTTCTAATTTCTTTAAAAATTAATAATGATAGTTTATGAAAGAAAAATCCCCAGTCAGGTATGATAATGACGCAAAAAAGCTTTAAGTAAATAATTTTAAAAAGGAAATAAAAATACCAATTGGATCAAAAAAAACACAACAGTATCATTCGAAAGAACATAAATTTCCAAACATTGTTTATGTTTATCGTCAGCTATTCAGTTGGGGGAGGTCTGGTTTCATATCTTGGAAAACCAATAATCGGTGGGATATTCTGGTTAGGATTGGCTATTGTTTTATTATTTAATTTAAGCTCAGATTTTTTAATCGGATATTATAAAACTCAGCTTTATTATCAGAATAATCGACAAAAAGAAATTATAAATTTGAAGAACAGTTTTTTGATTCTTTCCTTATGCTCATTGACGATTGGTGCAGCAATTACGGTTTTATTGATTGCAAAATCTGTTTTGGGCTATGGCTTGTGGGTTTTTCTGGGCCTTTATTTTGTCATTCTTGTCTGTAATTCCTTTCCACCGTTTAATTTTTTCATAAGGGGATATGGTGAATTATTAATCACACTCAGTGTTATTGGATTATCCCCTCTTTTTTCATATTTCTTGCAAACAGGAGAATTACATCCAACCTTATTGTTAATCACCTTCCCGGCCTCCTTTCTGCTTTTGGCCTTTTTTCTTGCACAATCCTTAGAAAACTATTATGAAAATGTTAATCAGAAAAAAAATAATCTGATGACAATTTTAGGTTGGAAAAATGGTATGAAATACCATAATTATTTTCTGCTGTTCGCTTACTTCCTATATGGGGTGTCGACTTTGTTCGGATTATCATTTATCCTCTATTTGCCTGCGATTGCTTCTCTTCCTATTGCTGGGATGCAATTTTGGGAAATGTGGAGGATTGGAGAAGGCTATAAACCTAGGTGGAAATTGTTACGTTTATCCTCACTAGGATCGATTAGTGTTTTAGCATATTTTTTATTATTTATTTTGTGGTTGAGGTGACATGGCAGAATTTTTAGAATTATTACCCCCTCAAAACGCCATTGAGAAATTAATGAGTTATCTCGATGAGGTGGCGTTAAAAAATGAGACAATAAAGACAGAAGACGGGTTACAGCGGGTTATTGCAAAAGATATAATTGCCAATGAAGAAATTCCGGCCTTTACCCGCAGCACTGTAGATGGATTTGCGGTCAACAGTCGAGACACTTATGGTGCCTCGGAAGCAATTCCGGCATTCTTTGAAATAATTGGTGAAATTAAAATGGGGAAATCCGCCGATTACCATTTAAAGAAAGGCCAGGTTTGCCTTATCCATACAGGAGGAATGTTACCTGCTGGTGCTGATGCAGTGATAATGGTTGAAAACACACAATATTCCAACTTAACCGAAATTGAAATCTATAAAGCTGTATCTTCCGGGGAAAACGTTGTGATGAAAGGGGAAGATATCAAAGAAGGTGATCTGGTCTTTTCAAAAGGAACAACATTGCGACCTGTAGAAATAGGTGCTCTTATGGCTTTAGGAATTACAGAAGTACCGGTTTACCAAATTCCTCATGTTGGTATTGTGTCAACAGGGGATGAGTTGGTTCAACCAAATGAAAATCCAAAATTAGGTGAGGTCAGAGATATCAATACCTATACTTTAAGCTCAATTGTTAAAGAAATGGGAGGGATTCCTAAAAACTATCCAATTGTTCGTGATAACGAAGAAAAATTGTTTCTGGCTTTAAAAAAAGCGCATCAGGAAAATGATTTAGTAATTGCTACAGCCGGGTCATCTGCGAGTGTTCGAGATTTTACGGCTAAGGCAATTAGAAAATTGGGCGAACCAGGAGTTTTAGTTCACGGGATTAACGTAAGACCTGGAAAGCCCACTATTTTAGCCTTTGCTGATAAAAAACCCATTGTCGGACTTCCGGGTAACCCGGTGAGTGCTTTTGTAATTGCTCATATGGTTCTAAAATCATTATTACCCAAATTGCGTGGGGAGTTATCCTCACGGACTAAGATGATTAAAGGGCTTGTAACGATCAATATGTCTTCGATGGCAGGCAGAGAAGATTGGTTTCCGATCCGTTTTACAGGAGATTATCAGAATGGAATTCCTCTGGTAGAACCAATTTTTTATAAGAGTAATTTAATTTTCACTTTAATTTCTGCAAACGGTTTAGCAAGAATTGAGCCGAATCGAACTGGTTTGGATGAATTATCAGAAGTTGAAATTCTACTAATTTAAAAAAAGGAAATTATGAGCGTTTATTTACACGACATTCCACTGAAAGAAGCAAAAGATAAATTTTATTCTGAACTTGATAAAAATGGTCTACGGGGTATTTTAAAAACCGAGTTTTTTGATCTTAATGAAAAACTTGTTGGACGTATTTTGGCGCAGCCGATTTGGGCAAAAATATCTTCTCCTCATTATCATGCGTCAGCAATGGATGGATTTGCAATCAGGTCCGAAGAGACACAAAAAGCAATGCCGACCCATCCTGTCATTTTGCGTATAGATGAGCAAGCAGTTTATGTTGATACCGGGGATCCAATTCCAGATTGGACAAATTGTGTCATTCCAATTGAAAACACCGAAGCACTCAACCATGTGGGTGAAATTGATGGAGAAAAGAGAAAACCCTATGCAATCCGGATTCGTCAATCCATTGCTCCCTGGTTGCACGTCAGGCCAATGGGTGAAGATATTGTCGCAACTGAATTGGTTTTACCTGCCAATCGAGTATTAATTCCAGTCGATTTAGGAGCGATTGCAGCATGTGGCCAAACGAAAGTTGAAGTTGTAAAAAAGCCGCTTGTTTCCATACTTCCAACTGGGACCGAGTTGGTGAAAATTGGTGAAGAATTAAAAAGAGGGGACATTATTGAATATAATTCTATGGTTTTAGCTGCCCAGGTTATACAATGGGGCGGAGAAGCGCAACGGTATCCGATTACCAGAGATAATTTTGATGAGATCTGTGAACGAGTGCTGGATGCCGCCAATCATTCAGATTTGATTTTGTTAAACGCCGGGTCATCAGCCGGATCAGAAGATTTTTCCTCAATGGTTATTGATAAATTAGGAGAAGTCTTCGTTCATGGAATTGCTGTCAGACCTGGACATCCGGTGATTTTGGGGATGATTAAAAACCAGAATAATAAAAATATTCCAATTATTGGAATTCCGGGTTATCCGGTTTCAGCAGCCCTAACTGGAGAGATATTTGTCAAACCATTAATTTTTGAATGGTTAGGAAAAATTGGTCGACAAGATGAGGTTGTTGAGGCTGAAATAACCCGGAAAATTACATCTCCAGCTGGTGATGACGATTATCTGCGTGTAGTTGTGGGTCGTGTTGGTGAGCGAGTTTTGGCTGCTCCGCTTTCCCGAGGTGCGGGGGTTATCACGTCGATGGTAAGATCTGATGGATACGCCATAATCCCGCGAGGAATTCAAGGGAAGGAAGCTGGCGAGAAGATTTCGGTAATTTTGAGTAAAGACAAGTCAATTATTGATAATACGTTAATGGTTATTGGCTCCCATGATCTGACGATTGATTTGCTGGCTGAGTATTTGTCGATAAAGGCCAAGAAATTGGTTTCCGCAAATGTTGGTAGTTTGGGTGGTTTAATATCAATTAATCGAGGGGAAGCCCATTTTGCTGGTTCTCACCTTTTTGATCCTAAAGATGGCACTTTTAATGTCAATTATGTTAAAAAATATATACCTGACAAAAAAGTGAAAATTATTCCATGGGTTTATAGAGAACAAGGACTAATTGTTGAGAAAGGTAACCCTAAAAAAATATTTACATTGGAAGACCTAAGAAGAAAAGAAGTTCGTTATATCAACCGTCAGAGAGGGGCTGGCACAAGGATTTTGCTTGATTATTATTTAGATCAAATCAGCATACTTCCAGAGGAGGTAAATGGATATGATCAGGAAGAATATACTCATTTAAATGTTGCAGCCGATATTCAGTCAAAGCGGGCGGATACAGGTTTAGGTATAACCGCTGCTGCCAGAGCATTGGATTTGGATTTTGTCCCTTTATTTAAAGAAAGATATGATTTGATAGTTCCGGAAGAAATTTATGATTCTGAGATCTTCCAATCTGTTTTGGAAGCAATGAAAGATGAAAAATTCCGAACGCGTGTACAGGCTTTGCCAGGCTATGATATATCTTGTATGGGTGAAGAATTGTTACAATAAAAACGCATAAAGGAGGAAAAAATGATTGAAAAGAATATTATTGCGCCAGATTTTGAATTATTAGATGAAAACGAAGAACCTCATAAACTGAGTGACTATATGGGAAAACCTGTAATCCTTTATTTCTATCCAAAAGATGACACGCCTGGCTGCACAACTGAAGCCTGTGAATTTCGAGATGATTATGATGTATATACTAAGGCTGGGGTAGTAATTTTAGGCGTTAGCCCAGATTCACCGAAATCACACAAAAAATTTAAAGAGAAATATCATTTACCCTTCACATTATTGGCTGACGTTGATCACAAAGTCTGCGAACTTTATGGTGTTTGGGGAGAAAAATCAATGTATGGGAAAAAATATTATGGGGTAATGAGAACTTCCTTTTTAATTAACTCAGAAGGAAAGTTAGTTGAAATATTTGAAAACGTAAAACCAAAAGGTCATAGCCAACAAGTTCTGGCCGCTCTTAATTAAAAACACTAACAATTACTTCAAAAAAACCAGAAATTTTTCTGGTTTTTTTGAATTCTTTGAAATGTTTTCTAATTACCTTCTTCGATCAAAGATATGATTAATTCATTTTGGCAAAGGTCACCAAAATTAATGCCGGAGAGAAAATCAACAATTTTGTCTTGAAGAAATGCCCACATTGTTCGAGAAGTACAATCACCCATATCAGAATAATCTGAATTTTCTGAGAGACATGAATTGATACATATTTTCCCTTCTAATGATTCAGTAACATCAAGCACAGAAATTTCATCTGGTGCCTTATTCAGCCTTATCCCACCGCGTGGTCCAGGAGTAGCTTTGATTAACCCTGCTTGCATAAGAGAATGTCCAATTTGATGTAAAAAAGGTAAAGGTATTTCTAATGTTTTTGAAAGTTTGGCCGTTGGAATAGGAGTGCCATCAAATTCTTTTGCTAAAGCTACCATTAATTTTATTCCGTAATCCAATTTGCGACTTATACGAAACATTGCTCACCTCTAAAAATTTTATTTATTCTTAAAGATAATTGAGTTTGTTGATCTAAAACAGTGACATAAATCATTATATTTAATGTTTATTCCATAACTTATTTTTGACACATTTGATGTACAAACCTTATTATTGATTTCCTGGCTGATCGTTTTATAATGGCAGCATTAATATCGCAATTCTTTAAGGAGGAATGATGAAAAAAGCAAGTTTAACAATTTTTATATTTTTAGTTCTCAGTGCATTGGTATTAACCGCCTGTAGTGGGGGTGGAACCTCCACAGAAAAATCGAACGTCCCAGCTCCTTATGCCGGAAAAACTAATCCTCTTGGAAGTGATGCAGCGGCTGCAGGTAAAACAATCTATGAAGGAAGTTGTGTAGCCTGCCATGGGGATAGCGGAAAAGGTGATGGCCCTGCTGGCGCAGCATTAAACCCGCCTGCAGCAAATTTGGTTGATGCGGTTTCCAAATCTGGGGATGACTTTATCTTTTATCGAATATCCGAAGGCGGGGCAATGGAGCCTTACAACTCATCCATGCCAGCTTTTAAGGGATCTTTATCAGAAAATGAAATTTGGGAATTAGTATCTTATTTGCACTCTTTAAAGTAATAAATTCAAACAATTAAAAAAAAAGAACACGTGTTCGTTCGTGTTCTTTTTTTAAATCAATTATAAATTTAATAAATTATTGAAGTTTTACTAATACTTTTCCGTCATGCCAAAGTTCTTCGAGACGATAATAATCTCTTTTTTCCGGAGAAAATAGATGAACGATTACATCACCTAAATCTAATAATATCCATCCATTCTCACTTTTCCCTTCTGGCTGAGAAAGAATATTGTAATTTTTCTTTACTTCATCACGAATGGTTTTCGCCAAAGCATCCAGCATGCGATCACTTGATCCGGAACAAAAAATAAAAAAATCGGCAAATGGGACAACTTTTTGGACATCTAATAGGAGGATATCTTCCCCTTTACGCTCATCTAAAGTATCTACTACAAATTTTGCTAAATCTAAACTATTCAGAATTCACCTCTCTTTAAACTGGTAACCAATAATAACACATCTATCAATTATTTTTTTGGTAAATAGAACCTCTTCAATTCTGTATAAATTGGCCCTTTTGACGTAAGTGCGCTTTGATAAATAATAAAATGATCAATGAAAAATGGAATTGAATGGACCATTTTATATTTCGATAATGTTTGTTTAATAATTTTCGATTGATCCAAAACACCAGGTTTAATTCGACCTATAGTGATGTGGGGAGAAAATTTACCTTGATGCTCGTCTTTGATTGCAAATCGATTCATATTTTGAATTATTTCATAAAGAGTTTTTAAATTTTCATGTGGGTTTACTCCTAACCATATCACCCGAGGATTATCCAGGGAAGGAAAAGCGCCGATGTTGTCCAGATTTACTGAAAATTGAGATGGATAAAATCCCGTTGCCAATTTCTTCGAAATTTCAGCTACACTTGTTTTCGTCAGGTTTCCTAGAAATTGAAGTGTGATATGGACATTCTCTGCGCTTACCCACTTAATAGCAGCGGGTAATAGTATGATTTTTAATTCTTTAATTATTTCACTAACCATTAATCTGATTTGATACGGTAAAGGAATGGCAATAAATGTGCGTATTTCTTCATTCATATTCTTTGGGTAAGCTCCAGAAGAAATTGTTTTGAATTATTTTAAACGTAGAGTTGATAACCAATCATTAGAAAGTATAAAAATTTACAACTGACTGGTCAAGTAGTAATCATCACTAGTTGGAACGAGGGTCATAAAACATGACCTAGCTAATTAATTTAAGTTGTGGTATAAAATAATTACCCTGTGGTGTTCGTGATGTTGCACAACCGGTTTTGAGCCAACACCCTTAAGATGGGGCTCATTATACCTGTACGTACGCGATAGGCTACGGCCAAGGCGGAAATATGGAAGCGGGCCCCCACCTGCTTTTGCAGGTTCAAAACTTTGCAGCACACGGCATTGCGGGGTCTTTTTAATTATCCCCTATAATTAGTTTGATGAAGATAGAATTAGGAGGATTATGATACCCAATCCATTATTAAAAATATTAGGTTTCTCGGCTACTGACAAGGTTGTAATTATTCATGCTGACGACCTGGGAATGTGCCAGGCTTCGGTTAGCGCATGTGAAAAACTTTTCCAGGTAAAAGGGATATCATCTGCTGCAGTTATGGTTCCTTGCCCCTGGTTTTTAGGTGCAGCCGCTTTGAACAAATCAAACCCATTTGCTGACATAGGTGTGCATATCACTTTGACCAGTGAATGGGAAACTTATCGATGGCGCCCGATATCGACCTCTGATACGGGAAGTGGTTTATTCGATGATGCTGGATATTTTTTTCGATTGAGCAATGAAGTGCAAATCAATGCAAAAACAGAATTCGTAAGAGATGAAATCAATCTTCAAATTGAAAGAGCTTTGAAAGAGGGGATTAATCCAACTCACATTGACACTCATATGGGAGCTGTGGCCCATCCAAAATTTATGTTTGATTATATAAATGCTGGGATAAAAAGGAAAATACCTCCAATGTTGTTTCGAATGCCAAAAGAAGAGTGGCAAAAAATAGGCCTAGATGAAGCCAGCGCTAATATGGTAGCTAACCTATTATCCCATTTGGAAAATCAAGGGGTACCTTTATTGGATCATATGAGATCGATTCCTTTAGAATTCCCTGAAGATAGATACCAGCAGGCAGTAGAAATATTTAAAACATTGCCGGCTGGAATAACGCATTTCATTATCCATCCTTCGGAAGACACCCCTGAATTACGGGCGATAACACCCGATTGGAAGGCCAGAGTTGGAGATTTTCAACTTTTTTATGATGAAAAAATCCATAGATTTCTAGAAAATGAAGGTATTCATGTAATTGGATATCGGGACATTAAAACATTTTTTCCACAATCGGATATTATGTTTAGTTGACAGACAAATCGAAGATTTGTACACTTATCAGAAATTGTTAATTCAGGAGGTATGAATGAACGCTGGTTATAGATTAGTTATGAAGACGGGACCAAACCCTGGGCAAGTTTTTGAACTGGATGGTACCGAATTTTCGATCGGCAGAGACATTAATAATGATATTGTGATTAATGATGCAGAAATGTCCAGAAAACACTCGAAAGTCTATGTTTATGGGCAAGGATTTGTTATTGAAGACCTGGGCTCAACAAATGGGACTTTTGTTAATGGTCAAAGACTTACTGGCATTTTTCAACTAGCAGCTGGTGATGTTATATCTTTTGGCGAAAACTCATCCTGTTCCTTTGAAGTACCAGAAGTAGACCCCGATGCCACTCGAGTTTCAGCTCAAACTCCGCCATACGCTGCTCCAATGACTTCGGCACCGAGTATGCCTGCCCAATCTCAGGAAACTTTTATTTCAGCACCACCTCCTCCCCAATATGATCCGCTCCCGGTGCAACCTAATTATGCTGGTGGCGTACCAGGAAGCTATCCTACTCCTGAAAAACCGAAAAAGAAAGGTAAAGCCTGGCTCATTATTCTCATAATCCTATTATTAGTAATTTGTTGCTGTATTATTTTCTGGGTTATTATCGATACCCAAAATATGTATTGTGATCTGGCACCTGGAATTATGAATTCAGTTTTTGGAAAAGGTTCATGCCCATAGGATTTGAAGTAAATCGTAGCTCGATTTTTATTGGGCTACGATTTATATAAATCCTTTCTAATAATAGGAAAAATGCAATCAAAAAAAATAGAACAATCACCTCCATGGAATAACACTACCAAATTGGTGGTGGCGCTTGTGCTGATAGCACTGATTACCTTTATTCTGGCGAGATTTACAAAACTATTAGCCCCTTTATTTTTTGCTTTTGTTTTGGCGTATTTGTTATATCCTATCCCTAACTTTTTTAAAAAGAAGTTAAAAATTTCCTGGAGATTGACTGTTGTTATTATTTACTTAATATTACTAATTTTGTTCCTGGGTCTAATAACCCTGGGAGGTTTTGCAGTCGTAGATCAAATAAGCAGCTTGATTAAATTTATTCAGGTTGAAATTAAAGATATTCCAACATTATTAAATCAGCTATCCCAACAAAAATATGAATTTGGAAATTTTGTTTTAGATTTTTCTAAATTAGATCTGGTTTCAGTGGGAAACCAAATTTTATCAATGATTCAACCGATGTTATCAGGAGTTGGTAATTTAGTGGCTTCCATTGCTGGTCGCGCAGCAGCATTAATTGGATGGACTCTTTTCTCGATAGTTATTTCATACTTTATTTTATCCGAAACAAAAGGCTCACGTAACGAATTATTTAAAATTGATATTCCCGGTTACAACTATGATATTAAACAGATGGGGACTGAATTAAGCAGGACCTGGAATTCTTTTCTACGCGGGCAATTAACCATTGTTTTGATAACGATCATTGTCTATATCATTTTGTTAGGGGCGTTGGGTGTAAATTATTATTACGGACTGGCTTTTATTGCCGGTTTTGCCAGATTTGTTCCATACGTCGGTCCAGCGGTGGCATGGACTGCTTATGGATTGGTTTCATATTTTCAAGGAACATCCTTGTTTGGCTTAGAATCCTTTCCATATGCATTGTTGGTTGTGGGCATTGCCTGGGTAACGGATGTAATTTTGGATAATTTTGTTGTTCCACGACTTATGGGAGATGCTTTGAAAGTTCATCCTGCATCGGTTATGGTTGCGGTCATCATTTTTGCAAGCCTTTTTGGATTCATTGGCGTCTTATTAGCGGCTCCAGTTTTTGCTTCCTTTAAACTGGTAGGAGAGTACGTATTTTTAAAATTATTTGACATAGACCCATGGGATAAAATTAGTCAGGAAAGGATTCCTAACGAACCTCAAATCCCTAAAAGATTCATCCCATTTCTTAAATCTTTTGAGTCTAAACGCAATAAAACCGAGAGCAGGAAGAATAATAGTAAAATAAAGAATGGAAAAAAGAAATAATTTGCTAATTGAGGAGATTACAAATGAATACAGATCCTTTAACTTCGACATTAAGTGAAACTGAAAATTATATGGCTTGGAAATCAGATGAACCGGATGGAGAAACGCTTTATCATCTGGAATTAAACAATATCACTTTACATTTTTTTAAAGAGGAATGGGTTGAATTTCTCGATTTAATTGGAAATTTATCTAAAGGAAAATAGTAAAAAGACAGCTGTTTGGTTTGAAACAGCTGTCATCTTCCTAAAAAATTGGATTATTAATATCGACCGCGAGGTTGATATGGTGCCTTAGTTGGCAGTTCTTTTTCAGAAACCTTTTCTATTTTTACTGCACAAGCTTTATATTCTGGTATAAATGCTTCAGGATCAAGGGCGTCATTGGTTAATAAATTCGCTGCTGCTTCTGCAAAATGGAAAGGAATGAAAATGACACCCGGGATTGTTTTTTCAGTGACATTTGCTCGTAAGACTACTTCACCCCTTCTGGATTGAACTTTGACCACATCCAGGTGATTGATTTTCATTTTTTCCGCATCGACCGGATTTAATTCGACTAAAGCCTGTGTAAATAGATCGTCAACCCAGGAATTTCTGGTTAATGTACCGCCATGCCATTGTTCCAAAACCCGCCCTGTGTTGAGCATCAGTGGGAATTCCTCATCGGGTTCTTCATCAATGACGATGTAATTTAATGGGAAAAACTTTCCTCTTCCTCGGGGGAAACTCTCCGCATATAAGAAAGGTGTTCCTGGGTGATTCTCATCAAGAACAGGGGTTTGTAAACCTGTTTTCTCAATGCGATTGTACTTAATCCCGCGGTAAGAAGGCACTACAGAACCAAACTCATCCATAATTTCTGATGGATGGCTATAATCCCAGTAGGCTGAGTTGGGGCGGCCAAGCAATTTTTCGACTCGTTTGGCCAAATCACAGATGATATACCAATCTGGTCGGGCATTACCCAAAGGTTCAATTACTTTTCTTACCCTTTGAACTCTACGATCTGTGTTAGTAAAAGTGCCATCCTTTTCAGCAAAACTGGTTGCAGGGAGAAATACATCTGCATATGCTCCGGATTCATTGATAAATAAATCCTGAGCGACAACAAACTCCATTTGCTGCATGTGCTTGTGAGCCATGTTGAGATTAGGTTCGGACATCATTGGATTTTCGCCCATGATATATAATGCTCGGACTCCACCTGGGTGAGCATTGGATAGAATTTCAGTCGTGGTCAAGCCATTCTCCCGATTAAGTCCTCCCGGCTCAATATTCCAGGTTTTTTCGAAAAGTGTCGCAGACTTCTCGTCGGAGACTTCCTGGTAACCTGGATAATGCCAGGGCATTCCACCTGCATCGGAAGCGCCCTGAACATTGTTCTGACCGCGTAATGGATTTAGGCCAGTTCCTTTTCGACCGACATGACCTGTTAATAAGGCCAAATTGATAAGACTGAGAGCATTATCAGTCCCATGCGATGATTCGGAAATCCCCAAAGCCCAATAGATGGCCCCTCTTTTGGCAGTGGCATATAAGCGAGCGGCCTCAATAATCAGATCTTTAGGAACGCCGGAAACAGATTCCACATATTCTGGGGTAAATTTCTCCATAGATTTAGCGAAATTCTGGAAATTTTCGGTGCGGGCATCTATAAATTCCTGATTATGAAGTCCTTCTTTAAGAATGACATGGGCCATACCTGAGAAAACTGCCACATCGGAACCAGGTTTTTCAGGCAGCCACATCGTTGCATAATTGACCATTTCGATTCTGCGAGGATCAACCACGATTAATTTCACGCCTTTCTTGTCAATAGCCGCCTTCATTTGTGCGGCAATTACCGGATGTGTTTCAGCGGCATTTGAACCGGTTAGGATAAAGACATCGGTATCCACAATTTCAGCGGCAGTATTTGACATGGCAGCCGATCCAATTGCTTTCTGAAGGGCAACCACGCTGCCAGCATGACATAAACGAGCACAGTGGTCTACATGATTGGACCTAAACAGAGCTCGAATCATTTTTTGTAAAAGATAATTGTCCTCATTGGTTGCCTTTGCACAAGAATAAGCTGCCATTGCGTTGGAACCATCACGTTGGTAGATTTCAACAAATCTTTTGGCTGCATAATCTAAAGCTTCATCCCAGGATACTTCCTGCCATTCATCCAAATTAAAAGCCTGAGTTCGGGCACCTGGTTTTTGAAAAGTTTTCCGGATTAATGGATTTAGTACCCTGCGTTTGTTGTAAATAAAGTCATAGCCAAAACGTCCTTTTACACACAGGTTCCCCTTATTTACAACAGAATCAAATGGAGAGGTCACGTTGTAGATAAAATTGTCCTTGACGTGTAATTCTAAATTACAGCCTACGCCACAAAATGGGCAAATTGTTCGAATAGGGTTATCGGTTGTATGTTTCATATTTCCCTCTTACTCCATTGTTGATGATAGAGGTTTTTTAGTTTTCTTAAAACGTTCCTGGCGTGTAAGCTTCATAATGTCCTCGCCGTCATAGCCTAACTCAAGCAACCATTGTCGTTTGGGCTTTAACGCATCCGTTGGGCAAACGCCGATACATTGTCCACAGAAAACACAGGTTGTTTCTGGTAATGGTTTTTCAAAAAATGTACTGATTTGAGTATTGTAACCGCGACCTTTGAAGTTAATTGCAAAGGCATATTGAGCATCTTCGGCACAAACCTGAACACAACGCCAGCATAAAATACATTTATCATAATCCCGGACAAACATTGAATTGTCATCGATGACCGGTGGATTTCTTCTTTCTGCATCTTCGAACCGCTCTGGATTGGCACCATATTCATCAACTAACTCGAGAATTTCAGGAGCCTGACTAAGATCGCTGGTACTGGACATCATCTCAAGGATTGTTTTCCGCGATGTATTTACTCTTTCATTATGAGTTTCTACGATCATTCCATCAGTCACTTTCGCGATACAGGAAGGAACAAGGGTTCTGGATCCTTTTACTTCAACCACACAGATCCGACATAACCCATTGGCTGTACAATTGCTGTGATAACAAATTGTAGGAATGTTCACGCCGATATCTCTTGCTACCTGGAGAATTGTCTGGTCTTTTTCGCATTCTACTTCTTGCTGATTGATCGTTAGTTTTACTGTATCAGCCATTATTACCTCCTTTGTAACCGTTGTTGGATTCTGTTGCAGCAAATAATTTAGGCCATTTCTTCATTGCGCTCCCAATGGCTGAACCAGCAGTTTGGCCTAAACCGCAAAGCGAAGAATCAGTCATGGTCATAATGATGTCAGATAAATCTTTAACGTCAGTAGATTTCACTTTTCCCTGGTTAATTCTTTTCATTATTTCGAATTCCCGTTGAGTACCTAATTGACAAGGATAACATTTTCCACAGGATTCTTCAGCGAAAAATTTTGCTAATCTTAGGAAAATATCCCTTAAATCACGAGTTTCATCGAAAACAGTGATCACACCAGAGCCTAAAGGTAAACCCTCAACTCTGAGATCCTCGAAGGAGAACCTGACGTCTAATTGGGAAGGATCTGCCATTGCTCCGGCAGCACCACCAATTAACATCGCTTGCAAAGCTTTTCCATCCCGCACTCCTCCAGCAAGATCTTCAATGATGTGTCGTAAACTTACCCCAAAGGCGACTTCATATAATCCTGGTTTTACTACATCGCCTGATACACAAAATAATTTTGAACCAGGCGATTTTTCTGTTCCTATCGAACGATATTCTTCTACACCCAGGGTAAAAATAAGGGGGATATTGGCTAATGTTTCAACATTGTTGATAACCGTTGGTTTTCCAAATAAACCGTGAGTTGTTGGGAATGGAGGTTTCACCCGTGGGAAACCCCGTTTTCCTTCGATAGCCTCAAACAAGGCGGTTTCTTCACCAGAAATATATGCACCAGCTCCTCTGCGAACCTCAATATCAAAGGAGAAACCAGAATTCAAGATATTATCACCTAAAAAACCGGCTTCTCTGGCTTCAGTAATCGATTTTTTTACATGTTCATAGGAAGTTAAATATTCTCCTCGGATATAAAAGTAACCTTTTTGAGCACCGATGGCATACCCAGCAATAATCATGCCCTCGATTACTGAATGCGGGTCATCTTCCATCAAAACGCGATCTTTAAAGGTACCGGGTTCGGATTCATCGCCATTGCAAACCAAATATTTTATCTTTTCAGTTTCTTTCGCAGCGCCTTCCCATTTTAAACCGGTTGGAAAGGCTGCCCCTCCACGACCAACCAATCCCGAAGCTTTAACCTGGTTGATGAGTTCCTTAGGTTCCTGAACAAGGGCTTTTTTCAATCCCTCATAACCCCCGGTTTCGATATATTGTTCCAGGTTTGTGCGTCTATTTTTCCCGCAATTTTTCGTTAACCGGTGAATATCCCCATCTAGAATTGTTGAAAGTTTTTTTCGGGAGGGTTCAAAAACTTCTTTCCAGGATTGAATATTTTTTGATGTAGCTGCTTCACCTTTTACCAGAATCGCAGGGGCATGTTCACACAACCCCAGGCAAGGAGATACTTCAACTCTAATCTTTGGTTGAAACTCAGAATCAAATTTGAGCGTATCCTTCTGTCTTAACAGCTTATAAATTGATTCAGAACCTGCTATAGCACAGGCAGGATCATTACAAACATGGACTACTGTTTCTTCAATGGGGCTGGTAAGAAACATTGAATAGAATTCTACGACACCGAAAATATCAGCGAGAGGGACATTAAGAGCTTTGGAAAGTTCTCTGGCAGCATTTTCCGGAATATAGCCATAATAATTCTGGACTTCATGAAGTAAAGGCAGTAACGAAGCTCTTCCTTGGGGAGACAATTCGTCAACCGCTTCATGGATGGGTTTTAAATCCAATTCACTCATTGATTCTCCTTATTGTTGGGTATTGGGTTTGAAGGTTTCTGGATAATAATACTCCAAATTTGATAGTAATAAGTATAATAACAATTAATGAAAATTTCAATTGTTATTCAAGCAGGTGGTCAATCCTCTCGTATGGGTGTGGATAAAGGCATGGTCGAATTGTGCGGGAAACCGATGATTGCAAATATTATCGACCGTCTTTGTCCGTTTGCTGACGAAATGATCATAACCACCAATCAACCTGAAAAATATCAGCGCTTTGGGATTCCATTGGCAGAAGATATTTATAAAGAGTACGGCGCTCTGGCTGGATTACATACTGCCTTATTTTCTGCAACGAATGAAATGGTTTTTGTAATCGCATGTGACTTACCTTTTATTAATTTGAATCTATTTAATTTACTGAAAAATACATTTGAATCCAATGAGGTAGATCTGGTGATTCCCAAAACGAACATGGGTTTTGAACCCTTTTATGCTATTTATCGAAAAACAACTTGTTTAAACTATGTTACAGAAGCGATCCTTTCCGGAAAAAAAAGATTAATTTCATGGTTTGAAAGTGCCAATATTATCACGATTCCTGAAATCGAATTACGAAAATACGACCCGAATTTAGATTCTTTTGCGAATATCAATACACCAGAAGAATTGTTAAAAGCTCAAAGTAACTGTGGACAAAATTAAATAATTATTCGCTCCGGGTGCGAATAAACTGTAAATTCATTTCTGCGAGTATAACCAATTAACGTAATATTATGATTAACCGCGTACTCCACTGATGCTTTAGTTGGACTGGTTCTGGAGACAATAATACCTGCACCTTGTCTGGCTGATTTTTGAATCATTTCTGAACTTATTCTTCCAGTGGTGAGGATTATTTTTTGATCCCAAAGTTTTTGATCCATTAGATAGAGGCCAGCCAGTTTATCGAGAGTATTATGGCGACCAATATCTTCAGCCACCAGATGATGGGTGTCCCCATTGGATAATAACGAACAATGGATTCCGCGGGTTTCTTTGTAAATCTCCTGATTGGAGATTAGCAATTTGTAAAGGTCAACGATTAATTGCGGTTCAACCTGGATTTTATCCATAACAACAATTTCATTGATATTGCTCAAGCTGGTATTGCCGCCCATACAACCGGATGTTCTTTCCCATTTTTCTGGTCTTTTTGCGCTGTGATTGAGCCAGATATCAACATTTTTTTTATTTTCACAAAGCCGAATAATTTCAACTTCAGAAATTGAATTGATAATATGTTCGTTAAATAAAAACCCAACAGCCATCTCCTCCAATAATGAAGGTGTGCATCTGAAAGAAAGCCAGGTATTCCCATTTACAGTGAGGGTAACAGATTCTTCTTCCGGGGGGATATGGCTGCTGTTTTTCCACAAACCATTCGAAAAAGTTATCGGCTGGTATTTTAACTGAATATCCATAAGTTTGACCATTATAATTGTTATTTATGATGTTTTGAAAGTATTTATGACTAAATCTATCCTATTATATATGATAAAAGAAAAATACTTGGAGGGTTGTATATGAATTTAGATAACCTAGAAAAATTTACCAAAATTGATTCTGAAGAGATGGTTTCAAAGATTAGAAACCTTCCTGACATGATTCTGGCAGGGTGGCGTTTTTCAGCCCAACAAAACGCTATAAAAATAAAGCAACCTGACCAAATTATTTTTTCAGGGTTTGAAACAGAACGAAATATCATTCGGATTTTTCGGACAATCCTAAATCTTTATATTTCTGCACCGCTTAAATTTTACGATTTGGCTGAATTGGCAGATATGAAGATGCGAGACAACCAATTAATCGTTCTTAATAGCGATGAAGAGAATCTTGATGATTTGAAAAAACTAATAATTCAGGTGGGTGATGCTAATCATAAATTATTTGTAATTACTGCAAACGAGAAATTACGAACTGAATTAGCCAAAATGCCGCTTGAAGCCTGGCACACCAATGAATTGACTTTCCAAAGAAATTCCATTGGATATGACTTGGGTTTATTGTCGGGGTTATTTCATAAAGCTGGATTGCTGCCAGATATTTCAAAAGACATTGATGCAACAGTGAAAGCTTTAAAAACAAATCTCCTGCGTTTGGATATTGATATTTCATCCATCCAGAATCCTGCTAAACGTTTAGCCGGTCAAATGGTGGGGCGCTGGATTAAGATCATCTCTGGAAAGTCTATGTTTCCAATTGCTCAATATTGGAGTGAACAGATCAGTAAATGTGCGAAGGTAGTTTCATTTTCTGAAGAGGTTTCTGATTTAGCCCATTTTTCATTGAGCGGTAACCTTAATCCGGCTGCTTTGGCGCAACAATCGATGAATATATTTATTCACTCAATGCTGGATAGCGAAAAAGAACAAATACTACTCAATTTAACTCGGGATGAATTGATGTGTATTGGGGTAGGAACCGATACTTTTTCGGCTAGAGGTGAATCACATTTATTACAAATCTTTAATTCAATATTATTTGGCGAATTTCTGGCTTATTATCTGGCAATTGCCTACGAATGTGATCCTACCCCGATCCTATCGGTTTCTCCACCGATGACCCAATGACCTTTAGTTGATTATTCCAGTGACCCAGGGTATCTTCATAGACCGCTACCATTTTTTTACTAATATTCTCCCAGGTGTATAATTTAGCATACTCAGAACTATTTCTGCCTAATTTCTCCCTTAATGCTTTGTCTTTGATGAGATTAATCAGTCGATCTGCAAGACTTTCGATATCATTTCCAGGAACAACAAAACCAGTTTCACCATCGCGAATTAAGAACGCCAGACCGCCTACCTGGGATGCGACGACTGGGGTTCCACACGCCATCGCTTCCAGAGCAACCATCCCAAAGGATTCGTAATGGGAGGGCATAACCGCCACCTCGGCAGCAGAATAATAGTAAGGGAGGATTTGCTGGTCTTGTTTACCCAGGAAAATCACGAAATTTTCAATTCCTAATGATTCCACCATGTCCTGCAACCGGGCCATTTCCGCGTTCATATCTTCAGGCTTGGCATTTGGTTCCCCTCCAATGATGATTAATTGATGAGGGCAACACTGCAAAACACCGCGTTCCTGAATAATCCCAATTGCTTTAATCAGGTTATCAATCCCCTTAAGGGGTTCAATCCGTCCAACAAATAATATCATATGAGCGTCTTGCGGAACTCCGACTACCTCCTTGGCTTCGTCTTTCGGAATAGGATAAAAATGTCTTGTGTCAACACCGGGAGGAATAACAGATATTTTTGATGAATTGGCGCTATACAGAAATTCCAATTGCGATTTTTCTGCCAATGTGGCAGCGATGATTCGATCTGCCCTGACTAATACCCTTTTTTCTCCCTGAATGCGGTAGTCCCCTTCCATTTCCGCTTCAGAACGGGCGATCCGATTTTTCATTAGTCCCAGAGTATGAAACATTTGAATGAAAGGAATATTCCAGGACTCGGACAATTCAATGGCAGCCATTCCACTCATCCAGTAGTGACTATGGATGATATCGTAATGGATATTTTTTGTCTTTGCAAAATCTTTTATTCCGTGCACAAATTTTGGAATATAGCGTTGCAATTCAGATTTTGGGAGGGGGAATTCCGGGCCAGCGGGAATATGCACTACCCGGTTTTGATAACCAAGATCATGGAGGACATGGGGGACGTGCTCGTCCTGTGAGCGGGTGAAAACATCTACGTGCACTCCTAATTTTCCCAGGGTACGGGTTATCTGATGGACGTAAACGTTCATTCCACCGGTGTCTTTTCCTCCCAGGGTTGCCAGTGGGCAGGTATGATAGGATAACATTGCGACGTTCATTCTAAATCCTTGCTTATCAATTTCTCTACTGATATAATTTCACACGCGCCATCGTAGCTCAGTTGGCAGAGCAGACGATTCGTAATCGTCAGGTCATGGGTTCGACTCCCATCGATGGCTCTATTTATTTATTTATTATAAACTGATGGTAGTTCTCCAGGTAGTTTTGGGTTGCTTTACGGCCTTCATCAACCAATTCCTGATATTTTCGATCATTTTTAGTTAACTGAAAGTCAGTGGAGGAGACCCCTAAAGTGTTGATTTTGACCGATCTTCTTCGATCGATTGGATTGTGTTCGATTTCGGCCAATTGCAGACTGAGGTTATACGATTCATAGAGATGGGAGATAAAATCTTTGAAGTTTTCAATCTTCTTGGATTCAGAGACCATTTCAGCATTCGTATACAAATAAAAACCTAATGTTTCCCAGTTAATACCATCCTTAAACCAGATATTACCATTTTTAAACCTGGGATGATCAAATAAATGCAAAGGGTAATTTAGTAAAACCCCTCCATCCACATAATAATCGCCTTCTCCAATATCTTTACCGTTATAGCGTAAAACTTCAAAGTATAAGGGAATGGATATTGACATTCTGATGGCGGCAGCTACGGGAAAATCTGGTGTTGTTTCTTGAGAAAAAATTGAAACTTCTAATTTTGATATATTCGCACTAATAATATAAAGATCTTTGTAACCTAAATCTTTAAAATCCTGAAAAGTGGCATCCGGGTTTCCATTACAGTAGTGTGAAATAACATCTCTGATCCAGTGGTTGAAATATTCGCTGGAATACCATCCATATTTAGTCATCAATCTTTGAATAGCTTCAATATCCCGGCTAATTTTTGAGATTTCTTTCCCTAGAAATTTTGAACGCCATTCTGATTCAGTTTCACCTGGGTCGGAGCTTAATTGAGGAACCTGTTTAAAATCGAGCGATTCGATTAATTCCAGGGTTTCAGGGAAATCTAAATTAAAACTTACTAGCGCAGCGGTAATGGCACCTACCGAGGAACCAGCTACCCGTTGAATTTGTTTCAACAAACCTCTTTCGGATAAGACCTCAAGAGCCCCTGTGTAAGCAGTGCCTTTCATCCCACCACCGCGAAAAACAAGGTTTTTAAAGGGATAGGAAGGGATTGGTGAGTTGACAATGGGTGGAATGGGGATAATTCTCCCTTTTACTCTTTTTTTGTATTCTAAGTAGAAAGGGCCAAATTCTCTTTCCAGGCTTTCTTCTTCATGCAGGATGTGAAGTTGTAAAGCCACCCACCAAATCGGGGTAAATGCCAACCCGATGATTGATCTGAAAATCAACGACAAAGCCAGCGAGAATAATATCTCTCCCAGATAATAAGGGTGGCGAACAATGCTATATAAACCATTGGTATTTAATTTTGGACTTTTAGATGGGAAAATCAGAGCCTGGGATTTGAAACTGGGAATGATAAAGATCAAGCTGAGAATTCCCAGAACAATTCCAGTGTAAAAAAGTAAGAGGGATTGGGAAAAGCGTGGTTGCACAATCAAAGGCAGAACCATTATTATTCTTCCCAGGGTAAATAGTAAACCAGAAATTACCCCAAAGATGGAATATTTTTTCCCAAAGCGAGTATTTACGACTGTACTGGCACCTAATAAACCAATCAAGCTAATAACCGCCCAAAAAAAAGGTGATTGCAAATCCTCGTACATATTCACTCCTCAGATAATTTGTTTTCCAATAATCATTTCGATATTACCTATTACAGATTATAATTTTTATATGCCAAAAAGGAAAACACCTCTAATTATTGGAATTGCCGGGGGGTCTGGTTCGGGTAAAACAACCGTTGCCAATGAATTACTAAAAAATGTGGGTTCACATCGCATTGCTTATATTCCACATGACGCTTATTACCGCGATCTGAGTTCTTTGCGGGAAGAGCAAAGGAAATTAATCAATTTCGACCATCCGGATTCCCTGGAAAATGAATTGCTGATTGAGCATGTCATCCAGATAAAAAACTGGCAAAAAATTTATCTACCGGTCTATGATTTTACCAATCATACCAGAACAGATAAAACTATTTTGGTTAAACCTCAACATGTGGTGGTGGTTGAAGGCATTCTGATTTTTGCTGAACCAAAATTAAGAGAATTATTTGATGTAAAGATTTTTGTCGATACGGATGATGATATTCGCTTTATCAGACGGCTTAGCCGAGATATTGCTGAACGGGGAAGATCCATGGAGATGGTCATTGAACAATACCTTACTACCGTGCGTCCGATGCACCTGGATTTTGTTGAACCGTCTAAACGCTATGCTGATGTGATTATTCCTGAAGGGGGAAGAAATAAAGTTGCCCTCGAAATGGTAATCGCCCGTATCGAGGCATTGTTAAAACACAGTGAAAATTTAGATTCTGAAAACAAATGAATAAAGAAAAAAGAACAACGTTTCTTCGCTGGCTGGCTTTCATTTTTGTGATCGGATTAACGGTTATTTTGTTTATCAACCGTGAGAGCATTCAATATCTGGAGCGCTTTGGATATATTGGTATTTTTCTGGCCTCCCTTTTGACCAATGCTTCATTAATTCTCCCGGTTCCAGGAGTCTTAATAACATCCGCGATGGGGACAGTCTTTAATCCATTTTATGTTGGTTTGGCATCGGCTGGAGGGGCTACTGTGGGTGAAATTTCAGGTTATCTGGCAGGTTTTAGTGGTCAGGGGATCATTGAGAAGACCAAATGGCATGCCAGGTTGGAGACTTGGATGAAACGCTATGGAGACCTAACCATCGTCGTGATGGCTTTCATCCCGAACCCGGCTTTTGATATTGTTGGCATGATGGCCGGTGCGATGAGAATTCCACTTTATCGATTTTTATTTTTTTGTTTCATTGGGAAATTGCTAAAAATGCTGGCATTTGCGTATGGAGGGTATTTATTAGGCAGCCAATTCCTGATTTCTAAGGGGATAAACTAACTTATCTGTTTTATTATTCGGATAAAAATTTTGTTTAGTTGAAAAGAAGATTAATCATAAATAATTTGATAAAATTCAGTGGAAGATACTCGTGATACCTGCTATGGTATAATCCAATCTACATGAATCCTAATCCAGGAGTAACAATTTGGCCTTTCGTCCATTAAATTGGCTATTTGGACTTTTTTCTCTCGATATTGGAATTGACCTTGGAACAGCAAACACATTGGTAAATGTGCGTGGTAAAGGTCTGGTTATTAATGAACCTTCCTGGGTGGTACTGGACAAAAAAACCAGAAGGCCAGAAAAAATTGGACTGCAAGCGAAAGAAATGGTTGGTAGAACCCCTGCTACCCATATTGCTGTCAGACCGTTACGGGATGGGGTAATTTCAGAATATGATGTGACCAAAGATTTAATTGGCTACTTTTTGAGTAAAGCCCACCAACAAACATTAGTGCCACTTCCCAGACCGCGGGTGGTGATTGGAATACCATCGGGTTCAACGGAAGTTGAAAAAAATGCCGTTTTTGATGCCTCTAAAGAATCTGGCGCCCGCGAAACGTACCTGATCGAAGAACCGATGGCGGCTGCCTTAGGGGCAGGCTTACCGGTTACTGAAGTAGTAGGCAGTATGATCGTTGATATCGGCGGGGGAACTTCAGAGGTTGCCATTATTTCGATGAGCGGTGTGGTGGTCTCACGGTCGTTACGGGTCGCCGGGGATGAGCTGGATCAAGACATCATTACCTATATTCGTAATAAATATAATCTCTTGATCGGGGAGCGAATGGCGGAGCAGGTTAAAATGACCGTGGGCTCTGCTTATCCACTGCCTTCTGAAAAAACCATGCGGGTGCGTGGAAGGAATCTGGTAACCGGACTGCCAGAAGAGCTTGAAATTTCTTCTGTAGAAATCCGGGAAGCGATCAGTTCTTCCCTGCAAGTGATCCTGGATACAATTAAGGATGCTCTGGATGAAGCGCCCCCTGAAATTGTGGCTGATTTGATGGAAAATGGAATCTGTCTGGCGGGGGGTGGTGCAATGCTGCTGGGCTTGAAAGAAAGATTGACTGATGAATTAAACTTGAGAGTTTGGGTGGCTGAAGATCCACTAACCTGTGTTGCAAGGGGCGCTGGTATGGTATTGGAAGACCTTGAAAGATATTCTAAGTTGCTGGTCGATATTGAGTAATTTAGAATAAAATCATTTAATTCAAATCAAATGAAGAAATTTTTCAAATCAATAAAACCTGTGACTGTCGTATTAATTGCTGTGGGGTTGTTGTTGTTAGCCCTGGGGGGATACCTCAGTCCCATTCTGGTGAAAATGTCGCGCCCTTTTTTTGGGGTACAGGAGTGGATTTCATCCCGTTATGTGGCAGTTGCTCAGTTGGTGAACGCTCCCCAAGATGTTGAAGAATTGCGAATTAGAAATATTGAACTGGATAATGAAGTGGCGCGGTTACAATCTCAGATTGTGGTTTTACAAGCCCAATTGGAAGAATCACAGGGTTTAGAAGAACTGCTGGGATATGCCCGCAGAAGACCCGAATATCAATATGTTGCCGCGGCTGTGATTGGAAAAGATCCCAGTCCATTTCTGCATTACGTTATTATTGATCATGGCAGCGATGAAGGAATCCGTCGGGGGATGCCGGTAGTGACTCAATCGGGATTGGTTGGGAGAATCGATGCTGTCACGGCTGGTGCTGCCCGGGTACAATTGATCAATGATCTCGCATCGGTAGTTAATGTGAAACTGCAGACCCAAAAAGTTAATGCCCAAATAAATGGCTCAATTACCGGTGAAATTTTCCTTCAAATGGTGCCCCAAGAGACGAATCTTGAGCCTGGTGAAATTATCCTGACGTCGGGGTTGGGTGGGACGTATCCGGCAGATTTATTAATTGGGCAAGTGATTACTGTGCGGCACTTTGAAAATGAATTATTTCAGACAGCCACCATACAACCGATTGTTGATTATGCTCAATTACAGGCAGTATTGGTGATTAAGAATTTTCGGCCGATTGATATCTCGCCTTTAGTACCTGAACCGGCGCCATAAAATGCGAAAAATATTTATTTTATTATTTGTCTTGATCATCGCAATGATTCAACTGGGGATTTTTAGCAATCTACAAGTGCTTTCCGGGAAAATCGATCTATTAATGCTGGCTTTGATTGGCTGGATTATCCAAAAAAAGACGAGTATTGTAGATGTAATTCTCTTTGCAGTTGTTACACTCTTTTTTCTTCATTTGATTTCTGCGGAGCCCTTAATTATTCTTCTTAGTATTTATGGTTTGATTACAGTTGTTATTTACTGGAGTAAGAAAAACTTGCAACAACTTCCCATTGTAAGCATGCTCATTTTTAGCTTGATTTTCACCTTCATTCATCTGGTCATTTTTGGTTTTTATTTACAATTATCCGGTTCCCAGTTGGGTATTCAGGAAACTTTTCAGATTGTGATTATTCCGAGTATGATTATCAATATACTGGCGGCTATACCCATGTATTTACTGGCCAATGAGCTACATCATTGGGTGTACCCCTATGAAGAGGAATTATGAACCAATCAGCGATGGATCAATTTCGGGTACAAAAGTGGAGACTCGCTGCCTTTTTTGGCGTAATGGTACTTATTTTGCTGTTTTACTTCTATCGTCTATTCACGTTACAGGTGATTGAAGGACAGGCATTTCTTGATCAAGCCAATGAGAACAGAATTCAAGAGGTCAGCGAATCTACCCAGCGAGGGATTATTTACGACCGCAATGGGTTTGTATTAGCTCGAAACATTGCTTCCTACAATGTTATTATCACGCCAGCTTTATTACCGGATGTGAATACTTACAACCCGAATGGGGATATGCAACGTATTTATCGGGAACTTTCTGCTCTTATTGATATCCCGGTGTCCAGCGGAAATATTGACGATGAGGAAGCTATAAAAAATTTTACACCCTGTTACAACGATTTCGGGATTAAAGAAATAGTGTATATTGGCGATACCAACGCACCTTATAGCCCTGTTCAGGTTAAGTGTGATATCGATGCTGAGACAGCCATGGTCATTCGCGAGAAGAAGAGTGATTGGCCGGGTGTTGATATCGAAATTTCAGCCGTAAGAGATTATCCAACCGGTGAATTAACTTCTGAAGTGGTTGGTTTTTTAGGTCCTATACCGGCCTCACAAGTGGATTATTATGAGGATTTGGGGTTTGTTACCAACCGAGACAAAGTTGGCTATGCAGGTGTAGAACAATATCTGGACGAAGAACTGATCGGCACCAACGGAAAAAGGATTGTAGAAGTGGATGGCGCTGGAAAGATTATCCGTGATTTGGAAGTCCCGATTGCACCAGTATCTGGAAAAAATATAAAATTAACCATTGACACACGCTTACAGGCGGCTGCCAAAACTGCTTTGTTAGCTAACATGAAACGCTATAATCTGCTCAAAGGTGTGGATAAATACAATGTGGGGGCAGTGATTGCCATGAATCCGAAAACAGGTGAAATTCTGGCATTGGTGAGTTACCCAACCTACGAAAATAACCGTATGGCTCGTTTCATTCCAGCGTACTACTACAACCAATTGCAACTGGATGCCCGCAAACCTCTCTTCAATCATGCAGTTTCTGCCGAACAACCGCCCGGGTCAGTGTTTAAGGTAGCGCCAGCAGTCGGTATATTGAATGAAAATGTTGTGCGACCTGAAACAGTGATTTTTGACCCTGGGAAAATCACTATTCAGGAACAATTCAGCCCGAATGACCCCGGGCGTCCGCGCGATTATGTGTGTTACACCTACAAAACCACTGGAGCTGGGCATGGCAACGTTAATTTTATTCGTGGTGTGGCACTCTCCTGCGATGTTTATTTCTATAAAGTCGGGGGTGGATATGGGGATGAAGTTCCGGTTGGATTAAATATCTGGAGAATTGGTGAATATTCACGCGCTTTGGGTTATGGGGAGATCACCGGTATTGAATTGCCAGGAGAAATGCCGGGGTTAATTCCAGACCCTACCTGGAAGCGTATCAATTTAGGTGAAAACTGGTCAACCGGAGATACTTATATTGCAACCATGGGACAAAGTTATGTTCTCGCTACACCGCTGCAAGTTTTGGTCTCCTTTGCCACAGTAGCCAATGATGGGGTGATGATGAAACCAACATTGGTAAAAGAAATTTTAGACTCGGAGGGAAATGTAATTAAACCCTTTACGCCAATACAGGTGCGCGACATCACCAAAGATCCGGTTATTCAGATTTATGATGAAAATTTCCGAACCACGGGTGAATATAAAACGGTGGAACCCTGGGTGATCGCTAAAACGAAAGAAGCTTTACGGGAAGTTGTCGTGGATGGAACTTCTGCATTAATTTTTGTCGGTGAAAAAGTGCCATCAGCCGGAAAAACAGGAACAGCCGAATATTGTGATGATATAGCCCAGAAAAAGAATTTATGCGTTCCGGGAGCCTGGCCAGCACACGCCTGGTATGTTGGTTATGCTCCATACGATGACCCGGAAATTGCAGTGGTTGTCTTTGTTTACGATGGCGATGAAGGTGCCGTATTATCTGGCCCGGTTGTTCGGGACATATTGGCTTCCTACTTCGCTTTAAAAGCGGTAGATCAGGGTCTGGATATCAACCAATAAAAGCTGGCTTAATGCTATAATTTAACATTCAAAAAAGCATGGGAATGTGAAAATTGATTCAAGCTGATACAGTACAAATCAAAGGAATACGCGAAGGCTTGTTGGTCACGATTAATGAAGGTGACTGGCAAATTGTTCTCGCGAGCTTCATGCAAAAAATATCAGAGAAGGAAAATTTCTTTCAGGGAGCGCGGTTGGCTCTGGATGTAGGTAACCGTATTTTACATGCGGCTGAATTAGGAACCTTAAGAGATCGGTTGGCGGATAAAAACATCACTTTATGGGCAGTTTTGTCTAATTCACCGATTACAGAAATGACCGCTCAGGATTTAGGGCTGGCAACCAGAATTTCGAAACCGAAACCTGAAAGGTTGATTAAGCCAAATGAAACCACTCTTACAGGGGATGAAGCCATTTTTCTGAGAAAAACAATCCGATCGGGCTTTAAGGTTGCTTCAAACGGACATGTGATCGTTTTCGGAGATGTAAACCCCGGAGGAGAAATTATTGCCGGGGGCAGTGTGATCATTTGGGGAAAATGCCAGGGTGTGGTTCATGCCGGCGCGGATGGCAATGAAGATGCGATTGTCTGCGCTTTAGACTTAATTCCAACCCAACTGCGTATTGCAAATACGATCGCAATAACTCCGAAAAGAAAAGGGAAACCCCAACCAGAAATCGCAAAAATAGTATCCGGCCAGGTGATTGCCGAATCTTGGAATCCGAAATCGAGGTAAGAAGTTTATGAGTGCTAAAGTAGTAACAATTTCAAGTGGTAAAGGTGGGGTTGGAAAAACAACAACTACTGCAAATTTAGCCGTTGCGCTTGCCCAGGAAAATCAAAAAGTAGTTTGTATTGATGGTGATATAGGTCTGCGTAATCTGGACGTTATCCTTGGGCTGGAAAACCGGATTGTGTATGACCTTGTGGATATTGTTGAAGGGCGCTGCCGGATCAAACAAGCTATGATTCGTGATAAGCGTCTCCCGGAGCTCTTTTTGATCCCATCCGCCCAATCCAGAGATAAAAGTGCGGTTTCTCCGAGTGATATGATCCGGTTATGTGATGAATTGCGGGATGAGGTCGATTGGATATTGGTTGATTCGCCGGCTGGGATTGAACGTGGATTCCGCAACGCCCTAGCCCCTGCTGATCTGGTTTTGGTGGTCACCAACCCCGAGGTTTCTTCTGTGCGGGATGCCGATCGGATCATAGGTTTGATTGAGTCCGAAGAAAAAGGGCCAGCCCAGCTCATTCTAAACCGGGTCAACCCAACCTTGACCAAAAAAGGGGATATGCTCAGTACGGAAGATGTGGTGGATCTGCTGGCAATTGATTTGATTGGGGTAATTCCTGAAGACGAATCGGTGATTGTTTCCTCCAATCGCGGGCAGCCGGTTACATTAAGCAATCATTCCAAAGCGGGGGTAGCTTTCAGAAACATCGCCAGAAGGTTACTGGGAGAAGAAGTTCCATTTATGAGCCTGGAAACTGGAAATAATCTGCTCAACCGCCTGGCGAAAATGATGAAAATAAGGGGGGATTAATGGACAGCTTCCTTGAAAAACTGTTTGGGAAAGAGAAAAAGAGTGCCAGCGCTGCCAAAGAGCGGTTAAAGTTTGTTCTGATTCATGATCGCACGGATATTACGCCAGGCCAGTTAGACAGCCTGAAAAATGAAATCATCGATGTGATTTCAAAATACGTGAAAATTGAACCGAATAAAGTTAAGATTAATATGACTCAGGAAGGCAAAGAGCAGCGCCTGATTGCTGACATTCCTATACTGACTGCTCCGAACCGCCGCAGATAATCGCTTTTGCTTTTGCAGTGAAAAATGTTAAAACGAGAATTCTGGCAGCAATTTGACTATCTATTATTCGGGGGCGTGCTCATCCTGTGTATTTTTGGAATAGCCATGATTCAGTCAGCGATTGCCGGAAATGAGGATATTGCTGGCTCGGTCTCGCGGCAGGTGATTTTTGTGGTGGGAGGATTTGTCATCTTATTCTTAACCTCTTTGATTGATTACCGCTATTTATCCTCTCTCACCAGGATCATGTATATTGTCTCCGTAGTTTTGTTGATGGGAATTTACGTGATTGGGACTGCCGTGTATGGCTCCGCCCGCTGGTTTGATACCGGCGTAATCCTGATCCAACCTTCTGAGCTGGTAAAGACCATCATGATCGTCATTTTAGCGGATTTTTTCTATAAGACCCAGGATCAGGATAAAAACCTGAACTGGATTCTGAAAAGTTTTCTGATCACTGCCTTTGTTGTTTTGTGGATCTTTATTCAACCGAATCTAAGCATGTCAATTGTGATTTTTGTGATCTGGTTTGCTTTGCTATGGTATGCGGGGCTGCCATTTAAATATCTGATAATTTTTTTGGTAGCAGGCATTATTTTAGGAATTGTCGGCTTCAATTTACTGGAACCCTATCAGCAGAACCGGATTTTGAATTTTGCTTTTCCCGATCCAAATGCGCGTTATGGCGAAACCTATAACGTCGATCAGGCGAAAATTTCTATCGGTTCGGGTGGTTTATTGGGTCAGGGATACGGGCAGGGTCCGCAGGTTCAATTGCGGTTTTTGAAAGTCCGGCATACCGATTTCATCTTTTCTGCCATGGCACATGAATTTGGCTTTGTCGGTACCATCTTTATCATGTCCATCCTGGTTTTTGTCATCATTCGCTGCTTTCGGGTAGGGCAAAAAGCCTCGGATATGTTTGGGCAGTTAATTGCCTATGGAGTGGGTACATTGCTCTTTTTCCAAATGGCGGTTAATATTGGGGTTAATTTAAATGTAATCCCCGTAACCGGGTTGACCTTACCGTTTATCAGTTATGGGGGTAGCTCATTAGCTTCACTTTTATTGGGCATCGGATTTGTGGAAAGCGTATCCGCCCATCGACATCGAGAATAGAAAAGGAAAACCTGATCCATGAAACCTGCCAGAGTTCGTTTTGCTCCTTCGCCCACCGGTCACATGCACCTGGGCAGCGCCCGCACCGCCCTCTATGATTTTCTCTTAGCCCGGCAAACCGGGGGACAATTCATCCTCAGGATCGAAGATACTGATCAAAAACGTTATGTTAAAGGCGCTGAACAGGAATTGATGGATGGTTTACACTGGCTCGGATTGGATTGGGATGAAGGCCCTGATATTGGCGGGCCTTATGGGCCCTATCGTCAATCTGAAAAAAAAGAGATTTACCAAAAATATGCGCGCCAACTGGTGGAAAATGGGCATGCTTTTTATTGTTTCTGCACGCCCGAACGTTTGCAAAAAGTACGCGAAGAACAAATAAAAAATAAAGTACAATCCAAATATGACGGCACTTGCCGCAATATTCCCCTGGAAGAAGCTGACCGAAGGATCAAAAATGGCGAAAGCTATGTGATCCGCTTCAAGACTCCGCAAAGCGGCGAAACCGTGGTGCATGACTACCTGCGCGGAGATATCACCATCGACAATCGCACCCTGGATGACTACATCATCGTCAAATCGGATGGCCTGGCGCTTTATCATTTAGCAGCACCGGTGGACGATCATCTGATGAAAATCACACACGTGCTGCGTGGGTCCGAATGGCTGCCAACCTTCCCGCTGCACAGTTTGATCCACAAAGCTTTTGGATGGGAAGAACCGGTCTGGGTGCATTTGAGTGTTTTCCTCAAGCCATCTGGCAAAGGCAAGATGAGCAAACGGGAAGCAATAGACCTGGCGAAGGATGGCAAATCCATTTTTATCAAAGATTTGCGTGAATTTGGCTATATTCCGGAAGGCATCAACAACTGGATTGCACTGATGGGCTGGAGTTATGACGACCGCACTGAATTCTTCTCGCTGGAGGAACTGGTGGAAAAATTCAGCCTGGAGAAGCTCAATCCATCTCCGGCAGCTATCAATTTCACCAAGCTGGATCATTTCAACGGTTTGCATATCCGCAACCTGGGCGTGCGCGATCTCTCAGAACGCATATACCCATTTTTTACCGCCCGTGGGCTCAATGCCGATCTGGATACCCTGGAGAAAATCACTCCGATCATTCAGGAACGCATCCAGGTGCTGGACGACGCACCCGATCTGGCTGGCTTCTTCTTCGAAGACGAAATTAATGTTGACAAACAGGAACTAATCGCCAAAAACACCACACAAGCGGAGTCACTAGCCATTCTACAAGAAATTTATGCCATCCTGCAAGCTTTACCAGACATTTCCAAGGACAATACCGAACCACCCCTGCGCGATCTGGTCGAAAAGACCGGTTATAAACCCGGACAGGTGTTTGGAATTCTGCGTGTAGCTGTGACCGGCAGAACCGTCAGCCCGCCACTGCTGGAAAGCATGGAAATTATTGGAAGAGCAAAGGTGATCTCCAGAATAGAAGATGCACTGCGGTTGTTGGAGGTGTAAAGAAACACCGAAATAAATCTTCAGAAGCGGGAAAATTGCCCTTCCCAATGGTTTCTGAATATGATAAACTTGCGTTCGGTGGGGGTTCGTCTAACGGTAGGACAGCTGACTCTGGATCAGTAAGTAGGGGTTCGAGTCCCTTACCCCCAGCTAGCAAATGTGGCGGTCATTCAACCGCCACATTTATTAATAATAATCTGAAAAAGATTTCTAAATATAAAATTGTATAATATTATTATGTAATATTCTGCCTGCCGAAATTAGTGGGTCATTTCCGAACATAAAGTTTTCATCCAAAAGAGGTGACTATGCCAAGACTTACAGAACAAGAACTTCAGGATATTTACCGTTATCTGGAAGCAGACAAACCTTTACCAGACAAGTATCGTTTTCTTCTTTTTGGGGATAAACGGGAAGTTGAACTGGTGTGGAATGGAAAAACCAACGAAGTTAGCAATGTTGTTCTGCCTTTTCAAGTTATTGAACAGGTTGATGAGCCACGGGCTGAAGTATCCAGCGATACAACTTTTCAGATGGGCCTCTTTGACACTCGCGGCCGCCAGCTCAAAGGCTGGACCAACAAACTCATCTGGGGTGACAATAAACTCATCCTCTCCTCCCTCAAAAACGGCCCTCTTCGTGAGCAAATCGAAGAGCAGGGTGGGCTCAAACTCATCTACATCGATCCTCCCTTCGATGTTGGAGCCGATTTCAGCATGGACATCGAAATTGGAGAGGATACTTTTACGAAAAGACCGAACATTCTTGAAGAGATCGCTTATAGAGACACCTGGGGGAAAGGTGCTGATAGTTTTATCGCCATGATTTATGAACGTCTGGTACTAATGCGGGATTTATTGGCCGTAGATGGCAGTATTTACGTCCATTGTGATTGGCGTCTGAATTCTCATATTCGGCTATTATTAACCGAAGTGTTTGGAGATTTATATAAAGGTGAAATTATTTGGAAAAAAGATGCTGTAGGCAAAGGTGCAAAGAAGAAAGCAAAGCATTGGCCAAAGACTTTTGACAATATTTTTTGTTTCAGTAAAAGTCAAAATAATTTATTCAATTTTATCGGTGCAGAGCTGACCGAAACACAATTAAATGAATTTAGATATTCTGATCCGGATGGAAGAAAATTTAAACGTACGACTTTAGGAGATTATTCCGAAAAATCTATAAAGAAATTTGAAGAGGAAGGATATATTTATACTTCTTCATCAGGTCGAAAATATAAAAAATATTATCTGGATGAATATTCTATTCAATTGGATTCTATATGGGTTGATCTTCCTGGCTTCGGTGTAGCAACATCATCTCAAGAAATTCTCGGTTATCCAACCCAAAAACCTGAAGCCTTACTGGAAAGAATCATTCAAGCATCATCAAACGAAGAGGATCTCATTGCTGATTTCTTCTCCGGTTCAGGAACCACAGCGGCAGTGGCGGAAAAACTTGGTCGCAAATGGATCGCCAGCGATCTAGGTAAATTCGCCATCCATACCACTCGCAAACGCATGATTGCTGTCCAGCGCCAACTCAAAGCCGAAGGCAAGAATTATCGCGCTTTTGAGATTCTCAATCTTGGTAAATACGAACGCCAACACTTCATCGGAGTTAATCCAAATTTGCGAGAAGCGGAAAAGGAAAAGCAACTAGCTGAGAAGGAAGCCGCTTTTGTTGATTTAATCCTACGGGCTTACCGGGCTGAAGCTGTAGAAGGATTTAATACATTTCATGGGAAAAAATCCGGGCGGTTGGTTGCAATCGGTCCAGTTAATCTACCGGTTACGCGTTTATTTGTGGAAGAAGTTATCCTTGAATGCCGCCAGAAACGCATTAGCCGGGTTGATATTCTTGGTTTTGAATTTGAAATGGGACTTTTCCCTAATGTCCTCGATGAAGCCCGTTCCAAAGGCATCGATATCGCACCCAAATACATCCCCGCCGAAGTCTTCGATAAGCGTGCTGTCGAAAAGAACCAGGTCGTCTTTCATGATGTTGCCTTCATAGAAGTCAAACCCTATGTCATCGATGGCACTTCCATTAAACCACCCCTGGTAGCGGTCGAACTCACCGATTTCTCAGTCTTCTACTCGCAGGATTCCGTTTCTGCAGCCGAGACCACCCTTAAAAACAACGCCAGCAAAATTGTGATCGAAAAAGGGCAGATTATCAAAGTAAACAAAGATAAAAACGGTATCATCACCCGTGAAGTTCTCACCAAAAGCTGGACCGATTGGATCGATTACTGGTCAGTCGACTTTAATTTTGAAAACAAACGTGAGATCATTCGCGTTCCCAAGCAGGAACCAAAACAAATTCGTGTCCCCGGCATGGAGGAAATGGAGCAACTCAAAATCCCGGAATACGAAGAAATGTGGACCGGTGAATACATCTTCGAAAACGAGTGGCAATCCTTCCGCACCAAGAAGGACCGGTCGTTGCAATTAAAATCTGTCTTTCACGAAGTAATTCCTGGCAGGCGGAAAATTGCCGTAAAAGTAGTGGATATTTTTGGTAATGACACCATGACCATTCTGGATATCAATGTTGTAGGCAAGAAATGATAATTTGTTCTTTTCAAAGTATTGCAATGGTAAATTTTCAACCATTGATACTACCCTGTCGAATTCGACGGGTTTAGCTCATAAAAGGAATCAATATGGCAGAAAAAATAACCGTTCAAGGAAATTCAGTTTCTGTGATATTAATCAATAAGCAGGATTTTATTTCCATTACAGATATCGCGAAACATCGTAATCCTGATACACCAGCTGACATCGTAAAAAACTGGATGCGCTCAAAAAGCACCATAGAATTTCTTGGGTTATGGGAAAAATTAAACAACCCGGATTTTAAACTGGTCGATTTCGACCAGTTTAGAAATGAGGCTGGCGCTAATTACTTTGTTCTATCACCTCAAAAGTGGATCGAATCCACAAACGCAATCGGCTTGATTTCCAAATCCGGCCGTTATGGGGGTACCTATGCCCACCCAGATATTGCCTTCGAGTTTGCTTCCTGGATTTCAGTGGAATTTAAACTCTATCTAATCAAAGAATTTGAGCGGCTTAAAGAACAGGAGCACAAACAACTCGACTGGGATATCCGCCGCAACCTGGCAAAAATAAATTATCGTATCCACACCGATGCCATCAAACAAAATCTCATTCCCCCTCAAATTACCAGCCAAAAAGCCAATTTCATCTACGCATCCGAAGCCGATGTTTTGAATATGGCTTTGTTCGGGATCACAGCCAAAGAGTGGCGCGAACAGAATCCTGATCTTTCAGGCAATATCCGCGATTTTGCCACCGCAGCCCAACTCGTTTGCCTGTCCAACCTCGAAACATTAAACGCGCTTTTCATCCAACAGAAGATCGATCAACCTCAGCGCTTGCTCAAATTAAATCAAATCGCAATTCAACAAATGAATCTTCTGGCTGCAGATCCACAAGTTAACGAATTAACATCAGGGGAGGAATAATTATGGCAATCCATTCAGAATTTCCAACCTCACCTCATGCAATCCTCGACCCCTCTATTCGCTGGTTTCCAGCGGATGAAGCGTTACGTGATACAAGTATGGATAAATTGATCCCCCCGCTTGTATCGCAATTAAGGCGTAAAGTTAAAGAATTCCGCGAAGGTGGCTATGTTGGGGCTACAGAAACTAGCCGTAATTTACTAAAATGGTGGTTTCTTACACCTCATCTGATATCCAAGCCGAATAGTGAAGATCTTGAATTTAATTATTACTTCGCTCAACGGGAAGCACTTGAAACAATTATTTATCTGATAGATGTGGTTGAAGCTCGTGATAAGTATGATTTGATGCGATTTGATAGCACCGGACAATTGTCTGCCAGTTTCTTTGATGAATCATGGCGACGTTTTGTGATTAAAATGGCAACAGGGTCAGGAAAAACCAAGGTTCTTAGTCTTGTAATCGCTTGGAGTTTTTTTCATAAGCTTTATGAGCCAACTTCTGACCTTTCCCGGAATTTTCTGGTTATCACTCCGAATATTATTGTTTTGGATCGGATCTACAAAGACTTTCAAGGGTTACGTATCTTTTTTGAGGATCCGGTCATTCCGGATAATGGTTTTGAAGGGCATGACTGGCGCAATGATTTCCAGCTTAACTTGCACATTCAGGATGAGGTTCGAATCACTCGGCCTACCGGTAACATTTTCCTGACAAATATCCATCGTATATATGCCAGTAATGATATTCCTCCATCGATTGATGATGAGAATACAATGGACTATTTCCTGGGACCTCGACCAGTGGGTGCAACGACCGACTCAAAAGTAGATTTAGGCATGATTATTCGGGATATTGATGAATTAATGGTACTTAATGATGAAGCACATCACATCCATGACCCAAGGATGGCCTGGTTTAAGTCGATTGAAGATATTCACAATCGATTACTTCAGAAAGATTCGCATTTATCACTACAGATTGATGTGACTGCCACCCCTAAACATAATAATGGCTCTATCTTTGTCCAAACTATTTCAGATTATCCGCTCGTTGAAGCCATTAAGCAGAATGTTGTCAAGCATCCAGTTCTTCCTGATGATGCCAGTCGAGCCAAATTACACGAAAATCAATCCGCAAAGTTCACTGAAAAATACGCCGATTATATCCATCTGGGCGTGATTGAGTGGCGCAAGGCTTACGAAGAACACCAGAAGATGAATAAAAAAGCCATCCTCTTCATCATGACCGACGACACCCGGAATTGTGATGATGTGGCGAGTTATCTATATGCGCACTATTCGGAATTTGAAACGAAGGATTCTGTATTGGTGATTCATACCAAAAACAATGGAGAAATTTCCGAATCACAATCAGGAAAAGCGAAAGAGGAATTGGAGTTTCTGCGCAAACAAGCTAATGAAATTGATAAACCTGATAGCCCATATAAAGCAATAGTCTCAGTCATGATGCTTAAGGAAGGCTGGGATGTTCGCAATGTCACCACTATCGTAGGATTGCGCGCCTATTCCGCTGCCGCAAACATTCTTCCAGAACAAACTTTGGGACGCGGGCTGCGGAGAATGTACCCTGAAACAGACTTAGAAGAGTACGTCAGTGTGGTTGGCACTGATGCATTCATGGATTTTGTTAACTCTATCAATGTTGAGGGTGTGATTTTGGACCGAAAACCAATGGGAGATAGAAATCCAGCGATTGCACCTCTAATCGTAGAAGTTGATAATGAAAATGTAAAAAAAGATATAGCATCTCTTGATTTTGATGTTCCAGTCCTTACTCCTAGAATATATAGGGAATACAAAAAACTTGCAGATTTAAACGTGAATCAATTTTATTTTCAACCGAAGGCTTATCTGCAATATACTGAAGCCGAACAACGAGAAATCGTATTTAAAGATATTACAACAGGCGAAATCACACATACGACTATTTTAGATACAGCAGGTACAGCTGACTATCGGCAGGTCATTGGTTTTTTTGCTCAAACAGTAATGCGAGAAATGCGTTTGGTGAGTGGTTATGATATTTTATACGGCAAAGTGAAAGAATTTATCCAGAGTAAGCTTTTTAATGAAACAGTGAAATTGGAAGATCCCAACACTTTACGAAACCTTTCTGAATTACCTGTTACCAAAACAGTTTTTGAGACATTCAAAAAAGCAATTAATGATTTAACAATAAGCGAGAAAGGTGATGCTGAAATTCGGGATTATATTAAATTAAGCAAAACACGCCCTTTTATGGTAAGAGATCAAGGATATATCATTCCAAAGAAGAGTGTATTTACTAAAATCATAGGAGACTCCAATTTTGAGTTGGAATTTTCTAATTTTCTCGAAAATTGTGAAGATGTTATTTCTTACACAAAAAACTTTTTAGCAGTTCATTTCAAACTAGACTACATTAATTCAGATGGTGACATCTCTAATTATTATCCTGATTTTTTTGTAAAAACATTTGATAATAAAATCGTTATCGTTGAAACAAAAGGTCAAGAAGATTTGGAGGTGCCTTTAAAAATGAAAAGACTTGCTCAATGGTGCGAAGATATTAATAAGATTCAATCGGTTACTCTATACGATTATGCTTTTGTAGATCAGGAAAATTTTGAAAAATATCGCCCCAAAAATTTTTCTACAATGCTTGAGATTTTTAGGCAATATAGAGATTAAAAAAATTGTCTAATAGTTGAAAATCAAGTTAGTTTTTTAAAGTAAAAGACTGGCACAAATTGCCAGCCCTTTTTCGAAAAATGAATTACTTCACAACCTTCTAATACTCTTCATCCTCATCCAGCCAGTCGTCTTCGTCTTCTTCGTCCAGGCTGGTGATGTCACCCCATTCGTCCAATTCGTCGTCTTCGTCGTTGTCCCAGGTTTCTTCGGAAATAGCATCGGCAGTCGGTTGGTAGGTCAAACATCCTTTATCCGGATCCAGTTCGATCAGTGCGGCCGAACAAAATCCTTCGTCTAAAAATTCACAGTCTTCATAATGACATCGAATTTTTGGCATATTATTTTTCCTCCTAGTAAATCAAAAAATCTAAGTTAATTCTTTTTGTTCTCTGACTAAATTGATGAGCGAAAGAATAAAAACCGTCGTCATTGTGCATGCTGATAAAATGCAAAATGGACAGACAGCGTTAATAACAGCAAATTGTAAGTATGTCAAGTACATTGAGAAAAGGAAGCCGGCCAGGGAGATTCCGAATATGAAAATGCTGGCATATTCCGCCAAAATTTTGTTTTTCTTAGAGAATAACAAAAGTCCGATGATGCACAGATAAGCCAAAGCGCCAAAGATGGAGATGGGAATCCCGAGGAATTCGGAATAGCGGCTGTTGTTGACCGACCAGCAATCGCCGACTCCTGGAATACACATCGCTTTGTTGTTGGTGAATTTGATGATTGAGAGATAAATGGCGTCCAAAACGCCCAAACAGGCAATAATGAGAGTAGCTTTTTTTAATTTCATAGGGTTAAATCCAAAAGAAATCGACTGTTTTTCCTTCAGGCACGGATTTTACCCCAGCAGGAATAATCAGTAAAGCATTTGCATAAACTAATGATAAGATGTTTGCAGAGCCCTGGTGACTGGCTAACCTGGCGTGGTAGACTCCGTTCACAATACGAATTTCAGCCCTTAAATAACTTTCTCTGCCATCTGATGAAATTTCTTCATCTACAACGGTTTTGAATAATTCTTCTTTTTGGTCTATCCCTAAAAGGTGCTGAATAACCGGTTTGACAAACACTAACGAAGACACAAAGGCCGAGACTGGGTTACCTGGTAAGCCGATAAAGGGGACATTTTGGAACTCGCCAAAAGTCAGCGGTTTACCGGGACGCATATTCACCTTCCAGAAATTCAATTTGCCGTTATCCAGAATGACATCCCGGATTAAATCGAATACGCCGACACTGACTCCGGCCGTTGAAATCAGAAGGTCCAAATCAAGATCATTGATTAAATCCAGTTTAGCTTTAATATCGCGGACATCATCCTTTGCCACGCCCAGATTAATCACGGAGGCTCCAAACGATTCCAGCAAGGTTTTTATGGTGATGGTGTTGGAATCGAAGATTTTCCCTGGTACTAACGGATCGCCGGGTTTGAGGAGCTCATCACCCGAGGAAAGCAGGGCAATCACCGGGTTCTTAACCACTTCCACCTCAGCAATACCCTGGGCGGCCAGAGACCCGAGATCCTGTGCTCGCAATTTGTGGGCTTGCTGAAAGATTTTCTCTCCCTGATGGATATCCTGCCCTTCTGGGCGGACATTATCTCCGCGGTTGGCGGGCTTGTAGATGAGAACCGAGGAGGGCCTGGCTCTCTGGTTGTACCGATCGGAAAAATTTGTTTTTTCGACCGGGATAACGGCATTTGCACCAGGAGGGAGCGGACCACCGGTCATGATTCGGGAGGATTGGCCATTGTTAATTTGCGATTTCGGATGATAGCCGGCGGCAATGTCTTCGATGACTACGAGCTCGACTGGTTGATCAGGAGTGGCATGGCGGGTATCTTCCGCTTTCACGGCAAATCCATCCATACTGGAATTGCTGAATGGGGGCTGGTTAAAGATAGCAAAGACATCGGCTGCCAGGACTTTTCCATTGGCCTGTTCCAGGGGTATTGTGGTGCTTTTATTCTTTTTGAAATTACTTAAAATAATTTTTCTAGCTTGTTCAACGGATAATAAATGTTCCAATATTCACCCCAAAGAATTTATGCTGAGCGCATGCGATATGCTTCCATGACATTCGGTAAGTTCTCAATCCGTGTCAATAAACGGCTGAGTTGAGAAATATCGCTGACCTCCACGACCAGCTTGATTGCTGCTAAATTATGAGAAACTTTGAGTTCAATGTCAACTAAATTTCCACCCTCTGCGCTCAAAACATTGGAAATATCGCCCATTAATCCCTGGCGGTCGTAAGCTTTTACCTGAATGGCAACCGGATATGTTTTTTGCAGTTCGCCCCAGGAGACTTTGACGATTCTTTCCTTGTCATTTAATCGCAGAATATTGGGGCAATCGGCACGGTGAATGGTGGCGCCACGCCCCCTGGTGATATACCCGACAATGTCATCCCCGGGAGCGGGTTTGCAACACCTGGCCATGACAGTCAACAAACCTTTTAATCCGAGGACAGTGATTGAATCGCTCGAAACGGGTCTGTCCACGCCAGGTTTCGGAATGAATAAAGGATCTTCCGTTTGGGGTTCATTGTCGATTAACTGATTGATCAGCCGTCCGATGGAAATATCACCGCAGCCAATCCCAACGTAGAGATCTTCCAGACGTTTGAGGTCATAATTGGGCAGCAGCTCTTCCAGGCTGGAAATTTTCAATCCTAGGCGTTTTATTTCTCGCTCCAGCATTAATTTGCCCTGGGTGGCATTTTGATCGCGATCCTGCTTTTTAAACCAGTTTCTGATTTTGGATTTAGCTCGTTGGGTTCTTACCAGACCCAGGTTGGAATTTAGCCAGTCTCGACTGGGTCCGCCCTGTTTGGCAGTTAAAATTTCCACCTGGTCCCCGGTTTTTAGGGCGTAGTCCAGAGAGACTAATTTCCCGTTGACCTTGGCTCCACGACAGCGATTACCAATCTCGGTGTGAACGTGGTAAGCGAAGTCGATGGGGGTAGCGCCGGAAGGCAGATCGATGATATCGCCGCGTGGGGTGAAGATGTAAACGCGGTCCTGAAAGACATCGCTTTTCATGCCGTCCACAAATTCCTGGGCGTCTTCCACTTCCTGGCGCCATTCCATCAGACGCCGCAGCCAGTTGATGCGCTGTTCGTAAGTTTGATCGCGCGGACCTCTTTCTTTATAACGCCAATGGGCAGCGATCCCGAACTCGGCATTCTGGTTCATCTCAGCGGTTCGAATCTGAACTTCCAGTGGTTTGCCATCTTCATAGATGATGGCGGTATGCAGGCTTTGATAAAAATTATCCTTTGGCGCTGCAATGTAGTCATCAAATTCATGCGGGATGGGACGCCAGCGAGTGTGGATCACACCCAAGGCAGCGTAACAACTGGGGATATCTTCAACGATTAAGCGTACCCCGCGTAAATCCATCACCATGTCAAAGGGTTTGTTCTTTTCAACCATTTTCTTGTAAATGGAGTAAATATGCTTCGATCGGCCGGAAATTTCAACATTTTTGATACCGGAATTCAACAAAATCTTTCTCAGGTTATCTTTGATCTGATTAATTTCATGCTCCCGATCGCCGCGCCGGATCGATAAATTGTTAGCAATCTCTTTGTAGCGCTCTGGGTTGACATAACGGAACCCCAGATCTTCCAGCTCCCATTTGACTTGCCAGATACCCAGGCGGTTAGCCAATGGCGCAAAAATATCGAGGGTTTCCTGGGCAATTCTCTTGCGTTTGTTTTCAGGCATGTATCCCAGCGTGCGCATATTGTGCAAGCGATCCGCTAATTTGATTAATACAACCCGAATATCATCTCCCATTGCCAGAAAAACCTTTCGAAGAGTTTCGTTGGTCAGATCTTTCTTACGATCGCGCACGGCGGGAAAAATATCTTCGTGGTCGTCGGGTTCAGCCTCTTCGGCTGCAGAGGGATCATTCGGATCATGTTTTATCTGATCGCCGCGTGAGACGCGGGGTAAATTGGTTAATTTTGTGACCCCATCAACCAGACGGGATACTTCTTCCCCAAAATTGTTCTTGATATCGAGAATAGTGGTGGTACTGTCTTCGACGGTGTCGTGTAATAAGCCAGCGATTAACACGGCTGGTGGCACCTTTAATTCCGCCAGAATGGCCGCAACAGAGACACAATGGGTGATATATGGTTCCCCGGAAACCCGACTTTGTCCTTCATGGGCTTTTTCTGCAAATTTATAGGCTTTCATGACCAGCTCACGGTCAACAAAATTGTAATTTTCAGGCAGCAATTCCATTAAGGCGTCGATTTTCATATTTTCTCTCTGCTAGATTATATCTAAGAAAAACGGTTTTTATCAGAAAGCTTCACAAATTGCAGGTTTTGTTAATTGAAATCTTATTTTCGCTCTTCGTCTGGATAAACAGCTAAAAGGAAGAAATCTTCTCTCCCGGGTTGAAACAAAACTAAATATTTCTATACCGGATTATTTTAACAATTCCTGACCGGAAAAATCACGTTCTGGAGAAAGATAGGGCAGGATATCGTGATCTTCTGTTGTGAGAGAATTATTCACGAACCGCACTAACAATTCACCGACCCCTGGTCCTAACATGAATCCCTGACCACAGGTGCCCGCGGCCTGCAGGAAGCCGAGAATATTTTTGTCCCAGCCAATGATCGGAAAACCGTCTGGTGTCATAGGATACAAACCGCGCCAAGTGCGGCGAACGCGGATATTTTTAAGCCGGGGCATGACCTCCAACATACGTTTGGCTACCATCGGAAGGAATTCACTGGTAGCTTCGACGTTAAACCCCCAAATGTTTGGTGACGGGGTGATGCAGAAAATAATTTGACCGGTAGAATGCTGATAAAAATAAAAATTTGAGGAACCTGGCCGTTGACGAATATCAACGACCATGGGTTTCAGGAAGGGTGCAACGGATTCGGTGATGGCTGCTTCGTGGCTATCCGGATTCACAGGGATCTCGATCTGGGCTATACCGGCGACTTCTTTTGCCCAGGGTCCAGCGGCGTTGATGACAACATCGCTGCCATAAGTGCCAAGATTGGTTCTAATCGCAGCTACTTTGCCATTTTGCAAAATTACTTCCTGAACAGTTTCATTGAAGTGGAATATGGCTCCCAGTTCGATTGCCCGGCGATAAAAAGCATGGGTTGCCAACAAAGGTGAGGCACTGCCATCCTCAGGAGAATAGGTTCCACCCAGCAAGCCCTGTGGGTTGATGTCAGGCACAATTTCCATGAATTCATCTTTATTCAACCAATTGATATTCAGTCCAAAAGCTTTTTGATGAAGGGCAAGGTCTTTTAAGATTCTTTCTTCTTTTTCATCGTAAGCCACAAAAGTGTAACCGCCTTTAACCCAATCAATATCATCTCCATAGGTTTCTTTCCAGGTGGAAAATACTTCCAGAGAGCGCAAGCACAGGCGAATTTTTGCTGGATCGCTATGCGTCGCGCGAATTCCGCCAATCGCTCTTTTAGATGAACCCTGACCAACACTGGGCAATTTATCAATTACAAGTACTTTAAAACCTGCTTTTGCAAAGAAAAAAGCGGTAGGGGCGCCAATAGAACCAGCACCGATGATAATCACGTCGAAATGCTGAAAATTCATGTTATTCATCCTCATTTTCCTGGTGGTTTGGTGATCCTGCAAAAATACCGAGCGGAACTTCCATAAATAATGGGCGGTTGGTCTGATCAGTCACCTCAGCTTCAGGGATGCCTTCCTCACGGAAAATTCGCTTGATAATCGAAGCACAAGTTTTTGCGCCACATGCTCCCATGCCGGCACGGGTGACGGTTTTAATTTCATTGAAATCACGGATTCCCTGCCGGATTAAGGATCGAATCTCGCCGGCTTTGACGCGTTCACAGCGGCAGACGATCATGTCATCATCCAGATGTTTGACGTAATGATCCATGGGGTAGGTGATCTGACTTTCCTGCATTTTGATCCCGGCAATCTTTGGGGCAATTTCCCTGGGTGCCTGCACGTGGACAATATACGTTTTATCAATCATGGATAATTTGTGGACGGATAAAACCTCAAATTCACCAAGGGGTTTTCCTTCCGTATCCATGGTGGTGACGCGATCAGTCTCAAAAACTGGGTCGCGATCAAATTCATAGGGAATGGAAACAGTTGGCATCTCTTTGTTTGCGCGATAATCGACCAGTGTAATCGCCAAGCCCGGACAACCGGATACACATAGCTCACAAACTTCGCAGCAATAACCATCCCCCAGGAAGGTAGGGGTGTTGCGGATATCTTTTTGATCGATAAAAATCAACCCATGTGGACAAAGGTCGGAACAGGGGTCGCAGGGGATTTCCTGGGTACAGTGGATGATGGGGAAAGCGCCTTCCTCAAAAATCATTGGTTCATCTTTTTTAATATTGCCTGGTTTGGATTTAAGAATTTCAGAAGACCGGTATAAAGAATCAGGAATTTCTCCGATATTGATACCTAATTCGTGTAAAATTTCGTATCCCTTTATCTTTCCGGAAATGATGGCTGCTGAGGCTTCGGCGATCTCCTCTGCATCCCCGGCTACAAAGGTTTTTATTCCGTATTGAACGCCTTTTTTGTAGAATTCATTGACGGGATCCAATCCAACAGCTACCAAAACACTGTCGCACTCGAAAGATTTTTCGGTACCTGGAATGGGATGGAACTGGCTGTCTACTTCAGCGATGGTGACGGATTCGACTTTGTCATGCCCGTTGGCGCTCAGAATGGTGTGGGACGTCATAATAGGTACACCCATACGCATTAATTTATCCTTGTGGACTTTATAACCGCCGCATTCGGGCAAGGCTTCCACCAATCCAACCACGCCAATACCGGCCTGTAAGGCGTGGTATCCGGTAATCAGACCGACGTTGCCACCGCCGACAATAAACAGTTTTTCAGCCGGTTTTACTAAATCACGATTGACTAAAGTTTGAAAAGCCCCAGCTCCATAAACGCCGGGTAATGTATTTCCATTGAAGGTAATAAATTTTTCTCTGGCGCCGGTAGCTACCAGTAAAATTTCAGGTTTAATCAATAAATATGTTTTACCTTCTTTGAGAACGCCAACTTTTTTATCTGAAAACACTGCCAACGCGGTTGAATTAAGCCAAAGTTCTACACTTTGATTAGCTCTCAATTCTTTCTCAAGGATTTTGGCAATATCAATTCCTCTTGACCCGGCAAAAACAGCCTGGGTTGAGCCAAAGAAACGGTGGGTTTGCAGGACTAGTTTGCCACCTAAACGGGATTTATCATCCAAAAGGATAACTTCGACCCCATTTTTCCCTAATTCCAGGGCGGCAGACAAGCCAGCCGGGCCACCACCGATGATTAAAACCGGGATCTCCAATTCCTCAATTTTTTCTAACCGGGTTAATCGGTCAACGATCGGTAATTCGGGGAACCCTTCTAATGGTTCGATCTTCATCCCATCCGTAACTGCTTCCATACAACTTTTGGTTGGTATCCCATTGACCATCACCATACATTGAGAGCACTGGCCGTTTGCGCAAAAAATACCTTGTGGTGAACCATCTTTGTGATGGTGTCCGAATACACGTATTCCATTGGCAAATAAAGCGGCTGAAATTGTTTCACCTTTTTGGGCTGATAAGTTTTTTCCTTGCCAGTAAAAATAAACAGGATCTGCTGGCGGAATTCGTAAGATAGGGTGGTGAGTAATCCGGTATTCTGTCATTAATCATCCTTCAGGTAATGTGGTATTTGGAACTCATGAGGGTTATGAATCGGCTTGATAGCTTTCCAATGTAATATTACTGAATAATTCTCAAGATTTATACTGAAAGAGGGCATCAATTTTTAATCACCTGTCATGATTTTTTCATTGATCAATTCCTGATTGGACAAGATAAGAGCGCTAGAAAACAAGCGATGTATGATAAAATTTCAAAATTCATTTCCAAACATCTTTGGAGGATATTTAATGAAAAAAATTGCAGTTCTGACAAGTGGTGGTGACGCACCAGGAATGAATGCTGCCATTCGCGCGGTTGTACGTTCCGGAATTTCAAAAGGTTGGGACGTTGTTGGCGTTAAAAACGGTTATTACGGGTTATTGACTGAAAATTTCGTTCAACTGGGTCCTCGGGATGTTGGTGGTATCATGCAGCGCGGAGGGACGATGTTAGGCAGCGCTAGATGCAATGATTTTAAGCATGAAACCGGTCAGAAAAAAGCAATTCGAAATCTGAATTCAATTGGTGTGGAAGGATTAATTGTCATTGGTGGGAATGGCACTCAGACAGGGGCATTCAAACTATCGCAAATTGGTTTTCCGGTGGTAGGGGTAGCATCGACGATTGACAATGACCTTTATGGTTCTGATATTACGATTGGAGTTGATACTGCGTTAAATATCGCCTTGGAAGCTGTTGATCGATTGAAAATCACTGCTTCTTCACATCAAAGAGCCTTTTTACTGGAAGTGATGGGACGCGATTGCGGCTATCTGGCATTAATGACCGCCCTGTCTGGTGGGGCAGAAGCTGTTATCATCCCTGAAGTTCCAACCCGCCCGGAAGACATCGCCAGGCAAATTGGAGAAGCCTATGAGAAAGGGAAAGCGCACGCCATTGTTATTGTGGCGGAAGGTGCAGAATACAACGCTGAAAAATTATCCAATTACTTCAAAAAACATCATGAAACGCTAGGATTCGATTTGCGTGTAGCTATTCTGGGACATATCCAAAGAGGTGGGACACCTTCCGCTTACGACCGCATACTAGCCAGCCGCTTAGGGGCAGGGGCAGTAGAGGCGATGGCTAACGGACAATTTGGAGTATTGACCGGTTGGATCAACTCTGCAGTTACCTACACCCCATTAAGTGAAGTAGTTGCCAATAAAAAGACCCTGGATCCATCCATTATTGCCCTGGCGGATTTACTGGATTAGTGCTCGAGTTGTGATTTTAAGTACGCTTCAATAAAGTTATTTAAGTCGCCATCCAGAACAGCATTGACGTTGCCCATTTCAAAATCATTGCGATGGTCTTTTACCAATTGGTAGGGATGTAACACATAGGACCTGATTTGGCTGCCCCATTCCGCTTTTTGATACTCGCCCCGTAATTTGGATAGTTCTTTTTCGTGCTCTTCCCGTTTAATTTCCAAGAGTTTGGCTTTTAAAACACGAAAAGCATTTTCTCGGTTCTGTAATTGGGAACGTTCGTTTTGACAGGTCACGATAATACCGGTGGGGATATGGTGCAATCGAATAGCAGTGCTATTCTTTTGAATATTTTGTCCACCAGCACCGGATGATTTAAAAATATCAATACGAACATCCTCAGCCGGAATATTAATTTCAGAATCTCCATTTTCAAGGTCCGGGAGAATTTCAACCTGGGCAAAAGAAGTATGCCGGCGATGCGCTGCATCGAAGGGAGATAAACGTACCAGACGATGGACTCCTTTTTCAGATTTGAGGTAACCATAAGCATATTTACCGTTGATGGCGATGGTTACACTCTTCAACCCGGCTTCTTCCCCGGCAGATCGGTCCAGAATTTCAGCTTTGAAGTGATTATCCTCAGCCCAGCGCAAATACATGCGCTCTAACATCTCAGCCCAATCCTGAGAATCTGTTCCACCTGCTCCGGCATGAATGGTCAGCAGTGCACTTCCATGATCATATTTACCAGATAGCAGGGTGCTTAATTCCAGTTGATTTAATAATTTTTCAATCTCAATCGACTCAGCTTCTAAATCGGCTTGAATAGTTTCATCTTCCAGCAGTGCTAATTCGTGCGCATCCGTAATGCGCTGATTGAGATGTTCGATCTCCTGAATTTCTTCCCGAAGATCAACGATTTCCTTTAAGATGGATTGGGCTTTTTCTCTATCTTCCCAAAGCGTAGGACTTTCGGCTAACTTTTCTAAATCTGCCAGTTTTGATTTTTTCCCTGGTAAGTCAAAGATGCTCCAGAAGATCGTTCATTTTGACAACATGATTTGCCAGGCGATCAATAATTTCTTGCATTGATTACTCCAAATTTAATTGATAAGTCCGTTAACAAAAGCTGCCGGATCGAATTCTTGAAAATCTTCAGGTTTTTCGCCTAAACCGGCATAAATAATGGGCAGGTTCAGTTCTTTTTGGATGGCGAACGCCATCCCGCCTTTAGCGGAGGAATCCAGCTTTGTCAGGATAATCCCATTGATATTAACTGCATCTTTAAAGGCACGGGCTTGCAGCAGTGCATTTTGACCGGTGGTAGCGTCCAGCACCAGCCAGGTGGCATGCGGAGCGCCCGGTAAAGCTTTTCCGACGACACGGTTTACCTTTTTTAATTCTTCCATCAGGTTAAAACGGGTATGCAGTCTTCCGGCGGTGTCGATGAACACTAAATCGCATTGTTTGGATATACCAGCCTGAACAGCATCGTACGCTACGGCACCTGGGTCGGCATTGGGCTGCCCGGCTATGACGGGGATTTTCAATCGCTCACCCCATACTTCTAATTGCTCAACAGCGGCTGCTCGGAAAGTATCGGCGGCTGCAAAAAGAATCTTTTTACCTTCTTTTTGAAATTTATTCCCTAATTTTGCCAGAGTGGTCGTCTTGCCCGAACCATTTACGCCGACAACCAGGATAACGGCAGGCTTGAGCCCGGAAAAGTCCGGTATTTCTGGCTTTAAAAGATTGGTTTGAAGTTCCTTAGCCAGATGTTCTTTTAATTCAGCGGTTGTTGTGATTCCCTCACGATCCACTTTATTAATCAAATCAGTCATGATAACGCTGGTTGTATCGATGCCAATATCCGCCTGGATCAACATTGCTTCCAACTCATCCCAGGTATCAGTTGTGATTTCTGTGGCACCGAAAAAATTCGCCAGCCGGCCAAAAGCCACCTTGCGAGTGCGTTCAAGACTCTGTTTCCATTTGCCTAATAAATCTGCCATCGCTCGAAATTATAACATAGGGTCATTTTGAATGATGGATTGCCAATTGACCGCAACCGGCCTGAATATCAATTCCACGCCGTAATCGGATTGTGCAGGGGATACCATTTTTTTCCAATACATGTTGAAATTTATAGGTTTGGTCTTTAGATGAAGCCTGATAAACCGATTGGCTGGTAGGGTTTAATGGGATTGTATTCACGTGGCAGAGTAAGCCTTTGAGTAAATTTGCCAGATCCTGGGCGGTTTGCTCGCTATCGTTTTTCCCGGCGATTAAAGCCCATTCGAATGTTATTCTGCGATTGGTTTTGGCAACATAATACCGGCAAGCCTCAATTACCTCTTCAATTGGGTATTTTTTATTCATTGGCATAAGGGAGGAGCGTTCGATATTGTTGACCGCATGTAAACTGATAGCCAGATTGACCTGACGCATTTCATCAGCAAACCGTCTGATTGCTGGAACCAACCCAACCGTCGAAATCGTGAAACGGCGTGCACCCAGACCGAAGCCATTTGGGTCACCTAAGCGATCAATAGCAGCCATGGTGGCATCATAATTGTGAAAAGGTTCGCCCATACCCATTAAAACAATATTGGTAACTTTTTCAGAGGATTTTTTTAATTGTCTGGCGTAATACAATACCTGTTCGATGATTTCTCCTGAAGAAAGATGGCGTTTAAAACCCATCTGCCCGGTTGCACAAAAGACACAACCCATTGCACAACCAGCTTGCGTGGAGATACAAAGGGTGTGCCGATCCTTGTATTTCATAAGAACAGTTTCTATTGCTTTTCCGTCCTTCAATTGAAATAGGATTTTTTCAGTTTCATGGTCAGAAGATTTTAGCTCCTGAACAGGGCTTAATGATTGAAATTCAAAATGGGTAAACAACTCATCGCGGAGTGTTTTGGGAATATTTGAAAAATCATCCGCTTCTGACCAAAGGTTGGAATAAACCCCTTTCCAGATTTGGAGAGTTCGATAGACGGGTTGATTTAGATCATTAATCAGGAAATCATTCAGGTTTTCAAAAGAAAGATCAAAAAAGTTCTTTTTCATCTGGAAATTTCCCAATTTTGGCTGCTCAATTGATCTACTAATGTGCTCAAATCATCAAAAACCATGTGAGGTTGGTATGAATAATGATGAAGATCTGCTTTCTTTGAGATTCCGGTTAACACTAAAGCAGTCAGGCAGTGGGCATTCAATCCACCCAGGATATCAGTCTCCATACGATCCCCAATGACGAGTGTGTTTTCAGGTTGAGCGCTTAAGTCCTTCATCAAGTATTCAAACATCATTGGGAGTGGTTTACCTGCCAGAATCGCTTTTTTCTTACTTCCGGCTTCAAGGGATCTTAACAACGAACCCGCACCTGGGATTTTCCCCTGCGGGGTTGGAAAAGCAGGGTCGATATTGGTGAAGAAAAAATCAACATTGCTTTGTAACAGGAGGGTGGCTTGCTTAAGTTTTTCATAAGTGACTTTGCGATCTAGTCCACCAACCACCGCAAGGACATTGTCTTTACGATGATAGAAGCCTGCATTTTGTAATGATTTTCGCAAACCTTCTTCACCCAGTATGTACACGGGTCCGCCCTGAGGATGTTTTTCTTTAAGAAGATTAACGATGGCTGTTCCGGAGGTGATGATTTGAGTCTCCTCAGCAGGGACTAAAAATCGATTCAGTTTATTTTTATAATCTGTTGGAGCTTTTGTACTATTATTTGTGGCAAATCCATATCGAAGCTGAAATAATTGTATTTGTTTAAAAATCTTTTCGAGGTCGCCGATGGGGGTTTCGTCGCTCCAGAGTACGCCGTCCATGTCGAAAATCAAATTTTTTATTCTTGTCATCATACAATTTTTTTAAATACAAAACCGGATTGCTGTTTGCTTTCCGGTTTTGCCAGTAAACACTTATTTTTTGGCGGGAGCTTCCAGAACTTTGTCTACCAGACCGTAATGCACTGCTTGCTCTGCGCTTAAATAATAATCTCGTTCTGTATCTTTTTCAATGGTCTCCAAAGTTTGCCCGGTACTTTCAGCCATGATTTCATTGAGGCGTGATTTTAGACGTAAGATTTCTTTTGCCTGAATCTCGATGTCTGACGCCTGTCCCTGAGCACCGCCTAATGGTTGGTGCATATGGATGGTGGCATGCGGTAAGGCATAGCGCTGACCTTTTTCGCCTGCAGCCAGGATCACGGTTCCGAATGAGGCTGTCATGCCTACTGCGACGGTGGAAATTTTATTCGGGATCATTTTCATTGTGTCATAAATTGCCAATCCAGCATAGATATGTCCACCGGGTGAATTTATATACATCTGGATGCCGGATTCCGGGTCTTCACGACTCAAGAAAAGTAGTTGTGCAACGATGACATTTGCCACCTGATCATTGATTGGTGTACCTAATAAAATAATTCGGTTCTTTAACAACAATGAAAAAATATCATAAGCTCGTTCTCCTCTGCCCGAGGATTCGATTACCATGGGTATTACTGAAGAGAATTCTGAAATACTCATATCTGACGACACTCCTTTCAATCTATTCCTGGTGAGCTTCTTCGCCCGTAGAATCTGAGCTTTGAACCTCTTCTATTGATTCTACTTCCGTTTCCGGAGTAGCTGTGCTATCTGTAGCAGCTTCGGGAGTGGCTGATTCAGGCTCTGCTGATTTTTCTTCGATGGGCTCACCGTTTGCTAAAGCTTTCATTCTTTCCAAGGTTCTTTGATTGTATAATTGGGAGATGGAATTATAGGCAATGTCACTGGCTACCTGATCATTCGATTTCGCTTTTTTCCCTTTTTGGGCTGGTAAGCTTTGCATCATTTGAGCTGTTTCTTGGAGAATGCCATCAATATCTTCTTTTCCAACTTCAATCTTTTCTTCCAGTCCTAACTTATCAATAATTAACGAATTTCTAATACGCCGAATAGCAGCCGGTCTGAGATTTGTCTCGATAAATTGCTCTTTATCCATATTCATCAACTTGAGATAGGTTTCAAAATCCAGATTTTCTCGTTTAAGATTTCTTTCCAAGGCGTGCAAAGAATGATGAATTTCTTCTTCAACCATAAAGGGGGGAAACTTAACCGTGGATATTTCAGCGTATTTATCTAAAAGATCTGCAAAATATTGATCTTCGTATTCCTGTTTTTTGTTTGCCTCCTCCTGATCGTGGATGGCATTTTTGAGCTCTTCCATACTCTCAAACTGACCAAGCGATTTAGCAAATTCATCGTCAAGCTCAGGGAGGGTTAATGTCTTCACCGATTGAATGATAACATTGAACTTAATTTTCTTTGATTTGAAACGTTCTTCCTCAGCATCTTCTTTAAATGTGTGCCGGATATCTTTTGATTCGCCCTCTTTGAGACCTATTAATTTTTTGGAAAAATTCTCAAAAGGCCAATTGTCTTTATTTTTATCTTCGCCAACGACCAGTTGTACCGGGGTTTCATCAAGGACTGTTTCATCATTCTCGTAGCCGGTTACCTTGAAATAAACGACATCACCTTTTTCAATTGGGCGGTCCACCGGTTCGGCAGTAGCGTAATTTTTTTGCAGGCGGGTCAGGAACTCAGAGACTGTATCTTCGCTAATTGGTTCAAGGTTATATTCCAATTTAATATCTTTATAATTCCCTATTTCAACTTCCGGTTTCAATGGAACCAGAAAGCTTAATTTCAGTGGATCCAAAGAGACGATTTCCTGCAATGCACCAGGTCCTGAAGGTTCAACGGAGGATTCTTCCAATACTTTCGCATATTGTTCATCAATGAGTAATTCGACAGCTTCTTCACTGATTGCGCCTTCGCCATAAATTCTATGAATCACTTCGTATGGTGCTTTTCCAGGTCTAAAACCAGGAACCTTTGCTTTTTGAGCAATTTTTCTGGCTGCCCGGCGTTTATAACCTTCAAATAAATCAGCATCAAATTCAGCTTCGATTTTTACTTGGTGATCATCTTGTGGAAATGTTTCGATTTTCAATGGTTCTATCCTTCTAAAATAATATTTATGGGGAAGAGGGGACTTGAACCCCTACGCCTTTCGGCACATGATCCTAAGTCATGCCTGTCTGCCAATTCCAGCACTTCCCCAAAGCGTCCAAATTATAAGCTTAACCAGAAAGAGCGTCAATAATCAGATATAATAAGGGCTTATTTTTATTGAGGAGGTAGAGTGGGCAGAGTTTATAACCCGGACAGTGCGGGCAAAGATCGCACTCGATTAACCAAGAGCATTGTGAAAGCAATTCGGGAATTAATGGGGCAATCCCAACCAGACCAACTGACAAAAGACCTAGCGGCTTATATTGTTATTGGCCTGGAAGAAATTTATAAAACTGTTGATGTTTCGGTTTTAGCCTGGGAAAAACGGGGTTACTGGGTAAAAGCTGATCGCTTTCGGCTCGATTGGGAATGGACCCAGGCAATCAGTAATCAAATGAAAGCAGCTTTATTGGCCGACGACTGGGCTCAAATTGCTTTACTGGCTGCTAAAACTGCACTTAAATTTAATCAAATAAAAATCTCGGTAAATAATCGGATTGGAGAACCCTGGGTGGGAGCATATCAATCTTTTATCAGGCAAAATTTAAATTAAAAAAGAGGTCGGGAAAACCGACCTCTTTTTATTTCTGGCTTAGGTGATTATTTTTTTAAGATAATCCTGGCATCTACGACTTTCACGCCTTTGCCTTCTTCATAAACTAATACCGGATTGGCATCTGATTCGCTGATTTCATCCACGAGATCCACAATCATGTTTGCATATCGACTGATAGTCTCAGCCAGCACCTCGCGATCACGCGGTGATTCGCCACGCACACCTGCCAAAATGGGTGCGCCCCGAATTTCGCTAATCATCCGTAAAGATGATTTTTTCGAGACTGGCGCAACACGGAAGGTAACGTCTTTGAGAACCTCAACGAAGATGCCACCTAATCCAAACATCATGGTTGGACCAAAAGTTGAGTCATTGACTGATCCTAAAATTACCTCTGTTCCCCAGGGAGCCATTTCCTGAATGGCGATACCGTGAATGTTCGCATCTGCATTATAGGCTTTAGCGTTTTCCAGGATTGTTTGATAGGCTTCCCGGCAGGAGGTTTCGTCTTTGATGTTGACTTTTACGCCGCCAGCGTCGGATTTATGCAAAATTTCAGGTGAAACGATTTTCATAACAATCGGAAAACCAATTTCCTTAGCCATTGTAACCGCTTCTTCTTCTGATTTTGCTAAATAAGTTTCGGTAACTGGCAGACCGTAGGCTGCGAATACCTGTTTGGCTTCAATTTCAGTGAGTGCATCCCGACCGTCTTCGCGAGCGCCTTTAATGATCTGAAGCGCTTTGGCTTTGTTAAGATCTGATAATTTTTCTTCTGGTTCAGTTACCAGATCTTTCATCAGGGCATACTCCCGCAAGGCGGATAAGGCGCTAACTGCAAGATCAGGGCCGCCATAAGCCGGGATCCCATGTTCAACCAGCCATTGCATTGCTTTTTCGGATTTTTCACCGCCCACAAAAGAGACACAAATGGGCTTGTCCTTAACACCGGATTCGTCAATTGCTTTTTTAATACCTTTGGCAATGTCCATCGGTTCAGTCATAGCTGTTTCACAATATAAAACCGCCATACCATCAACCCATTCATGTGCAAAAGAGAATTTAACTGAATCAAAATACCAATCATAGCCAGCCATGCCAGTTAGATCAACAGGGTTTTTGGCTGAACCAAATGGAGGCATATGTTTTTTAAGCTCATCCTGTACGTCTTTCGGAGCAAATTTCATCGGTAAATTGAATTTTTCGGCTGCATCCGTAGCCAGGACGCCAACACCACCGCCATTGGTGATGATTAACAAATTTTCGCCTTTCATTGGAGGTTGCAGAGAGAGCGCCAGTGAAAGATCAAATAAATTACCCAAATCGGTAGCCTGGACCACACCAGATTGTTGGAATGCAGCCCCATAAACTTTGGCAGCGCCGGCTAAGGAACCAGTGTGAGAGGCGGCTGCTGCAGCTCCGTGAGCGGAAACGCCGGCTTTTAAGGCGATTACAGGTTTAGAGACTTTCCGGGCGACATCCATAAATTTGCGTCCATCTTTAAACCCTTCAATATATAAAGAAATGGAGCTGGTATTTTCGTCCTGATCCAGCCATTCCATCAGATCTGCAAAATCAACGTCTGACATATTGCCAATGGAGATTAATTTTTCAAACCCAACCCGGCGGGTGAAGGTTGCCATATCAATTGCGATTAAAAGAGCACCACTTTGGGAAACCAAAGCGCCTTTGCCCGGGAGGGGAAGGAGGGGGGCAAAAGAAGCGTTTAATTTTCCTGCATTCGAAAGGGTGCCCACAATGTTCGGACCTAGAATACGAATACCATAGGATTTGGCTTTAGCAACTAATTCTGCTTCTTGTTCTTTATTACCAACCTCAGAAAATCCGGAGGTAATAACGATCAAACCTTTTACGCCTTTCTTGCCGGCATCATCAATTGCGTCCATAACAAATTTTGCAGGGATCGTAATTACTGCAGCATCGATTTCTCCAGGAACAGCTTGAAGGCTGGAGTAACATTTTAATCCTAAAATTTCATCTGCTTTTTGATTGATCGGATAAATTTGGCCTTCAAAGCCACCATCGATGATGTTTTTAAGAACACTATGACCAATTTTGGTAGGATCTGATGACGCCCCTACAACTGCTACTGACTTTGGATTCATTAATCCATCTAAATATTGATTATCCACGCTTATTTCCTCCTCGAAACTCGATTTTTGCTTTTAATGTTGAATAAAAATAATAGGGTTGATTACTTCTTGCAAATTGAAATTAATAAAAATCTCCCAATTTAAAAAACATTGGGAGTAATTAACTTTATTGACTATTACCGATAAATCATCTTTCTCCAATAAATTCATTACTTGTCTCTCGGATATTAATAATAAGTCAAACAATAATTCACTTCTATTTTATGTTCTTTTTAGAAAACAAATGTACTCATTATTCTGTATATTAATCATCATTTTAAAAAGAATGCCCAATTCAAGGTTAGGCATTCTTTTAATCAGTTTGTTTTATTTGGAAAGCGCTGCTTCAATAATCTGATTCACTCTCTTAATCAAATTAGAGCTGTTGGGTTGAACACCATCCGCAATCATCGCATTTTCATATAACTGTTCTATCACCAATTCCCGCACGGGGTTAATGCCTTTAATTACCGCCAGATGCTTAATAATTGAGTGGTTAGGGTTTATTTCCAGAATTTTTTGAGGTGCATCGAATTCTTTTTGCAAATATCGATAGGCCTTTTGTATTTCAGGGCTTGGGCTTCCCTCAGAGTCGACCAACCTGGCTGGTGATTCAACCAATTTTTCCGTGGTTCTGACCTCCTTGATTTTATCAGCCAATGTTGTTTTGAAAAATGTTAATAGTTCATTAATTTCACTTTGTTCAAGTGGAGACTCAATTGGTTTTGTTTCATCTGATTTTTTCTCGGGAAGATCCAAATCCTTTGAAGTGACATTCACGAAATCAAAATCTTTGTATTTATTAATTCTCATCATAACAAAAGGATCAATCGGATCAGTAAAGGTAATAACATCAATCTCCTGTTGTTTAAAAATCTCTAAATGTGGTGAATTCAAGGCAGAGGTTTCATCTTCTGAAATGATGTAATAGATTTTCTTTTGATCTGACTGCATATTATGGACATATTCATCCAAAGAAAGCCAGGATGAATTGTTTTTAATGGTTTTGACTTTCATTAAGGAGAGTAGTTGTTCATCATATTCGGTTGTGGATGCCAGACCCTCTTTAACAAAGAAGCCAAATTCTTTCCAGAAAATTTCATATTTTTCTTTTTCGTTTTCTTTCATATTGGCAAGATAATCTAACACTTTGGAGGATAGAATTTTCTTGATTTGGGCGATTGCTTTGGTAGATTGGAAAGACTCTCTGGAGACATTTAACGGAATATCTTCAGAATCAACCACGCCTTGAATAAATCTCAGAAATTCTGGTAACAAATCTTTAGTAAATTCCTGAATCATTACTTTTCTGGCATAAAGCTTTAATCCATAATCTTTGCGATCTGAAAAGAGGTTGGGCTCGGCTGAAGAGGGGATGTAGAGCAAGCCATACATTTGAATTGGTGCGTCAATCGAGAGATGTAAATGGGCTATAGGTTCTTTAAAATCAAAAGTGAACTGATTATAGAAATCATTGTATTCTTCCGGTTTAACGGTTTGGGGTTGCTGTCTCCAAATAGCGATCTGTCGATTAACTTGCTCCTCGCCCTCATTCAGATATATGGGGTAAGGAATATAATCTGAATGGCGTTTGATAATTTGGCGAATCCGGTACTCTTCAAGGTATTCAACAGCATCTTCTTTGATATGAAGAATAATATCTGTTCCGCGGGTTTCTTTTATGCTTTCATTGATAGAATATGTTTCTCCACCATCGGAGATCCATGCTATAGGAAGAGAATTTTCTTTGTAGGATTTAGAAAGAACTTCGATAGAATCAGCAACCATAAATGCTGAATAAAACCCAACTCCAAATTGACCAATGATATTGGTCAAGTCGTTTTCACCGGACTTGACTGCTGCTTCCAGAAACTCTTTAGCGCCGGAGTGGGCAATTGTTCCGAGATTTTGGATCACTTCTTCCTGATTCATTCCGATTCCGGTATCAGAGATTGTGATTGTTTTTTTATCTTTATCAATTTTTATGGTTATTTTTGGTTCTACGTCAGCATCGAGAATATTCTTGTTGGTTAATAAAACAAAATTTATTCTTGAGATGGCATCAGAAGCATTGGATATTAATTCTCGAAGAAAAATATCTCTCTCGGTATAGAGAGAATGAATCAAAATATTTAATAGTTGTTTGGTTTCAGCTCTAAAAGCGTGTGTATTGGCTGAAATCGTTGTATCGTTTACCATTTTATACTCCTAAAAACAAATTCTCCTCAATGATAAAGCAAATCTATTAGATTTTTATAAATAATTTCAACCGGATTAAATCTGAATTCCACTTTCTGGGTTCAGGATCATTCATTGTAGCGAGCTTTAACAGCAGGGATCAGGTATTCATGAAAGGCACGCTCTTGATTGTATTCGGGCTTCCAATCCCAATCATTCGCGGCAGCACAATCTTCTACATCAGCAGGCCAGGTATCCACAATTCTTTGTCGAGCGAAATCAGGTTCAAAATGAATATTCGCATCAGGGAATGCGTTTTCTACAATTTCAAAAAATTCCTGGGCTGAGGGGTTGAAGCTGGTGACATTGTAAACAGTTTTAGTTAGTCTACTTTTTTCTGCTTTTTCTAAATTTAATAATGCATTCACTGCATCTGGCATTACCATGAATGGTAATTTTGTATCTGGTCGAACGAAACAACTATATTTCTTTCCCATAGCGGCATAATGCAACATCTCCGGGCCATAATCACTGGTTCCACCAGTAGGGGTCGTAATGGCTGAGATCAGTCCGGGAAAGCGAATGGCTCGAAAATCGATGCCACTTGCATAGCGATCCGCTGCTAGTTGCCTATAGAAATTCGTGTAGTAACGTCCCAGCATTTCACAATATAATTTGTTGCAACCATACATGGTGGTAGGGTAGCACCAGTCTTCCTCCGAAATTTTGGCGGATGAATTTTTTGTGCCCACATCTGGTAATCCATATACCGCGATCGAGCTTGGGTAGAGGAATTTTACTGGTTTCCCTTGCCAGGAAGCTTGTTCAACTGCTAAACGTAATAGATTTAATGTTCCCTCGACGTTTACTTTATGGGCAGTTTCTGGGTTGTATTCAGCTTTGGTGGATAGAATAGAAGCTAAATGATAAATTGTTCGAATTTCATATTCAGCTACCAATCTGCCAAGTAGCATTTGATCTAAAATATCACCCTGAATAGATCTTTCACACATCGATTTCAGGCTATCATCCAAAGGCATAACATCCAGAGCTAAGATCCTTGTTTTTTCTTTTTCAGCCAGATAGGAGATTAATCCATGTCCAATTTCACCATTTGCACCGGTAATAAGGACGACTTCTTTTCTCATTTTCGCTCCTTTCAATTTAGAAAAACGAAGTAATACTTTCTTGAATACTTTTATTAATTGTATCCAGATAACAAATTTACCGTAAACAAGGGTTCATTATAAAAAAAAGCTCAACAGGATATAGAGCTTTTTTTCATTGTGCCGTTAATTATGCAATACTTTCTTTTTTGCGAAACCAGGTTTTCCATTCCTTGTTTTCCCAAACCACCAGCATAGGAGCTGCAACAAAAATGGAGGAATAGGTACCACTGAATAAGCCGACTAAAAGGATTACAGCGAACTCTCTTAAGGTTACACCACCAAATAAAGCTAAGGCTAACAACATAAACTCAACGGTCATTAATTGGGTGTTGATTGATCTTTGTAGAGTTTGAACAATAGAATGGTTGACCAGCTTTTCAAATTCCAATTTTCGGAAAATGTTGCTATTTTCACGGATGCGGTCAAACACAACGATCTTGTCCTGTACTGAAAAGCCTATAACCGTTAATAAAGCCGTTAAGAACATCGAATCCACTTGCCAGCCAAATAATTTACCACCGATTGCGGTCAGACTGATTACAATCAAGACATCGTGTAACATGGCTGAAATACCGCAAATGCCGTATCGGAAAGCGTTTGTGATCCCTCTAAATGCGAAGGTAATATAAATAACAACTGCCAGGGCTGCAATCCCGACTGCGATGGCTGCTCTTTGGGTTACCTGTTCTGCAATGACTGGGCCGACACTATCAAATCGATTGATATTGACACTATCACCACTTATCTTACCTAATTCAGAAACAACGGTAGCCTTTGTTTGTTCGTCCATAAATGGCGAACGAATGACAAGAATTGTCCTTTGCTGATTTGAATCCAATGCAGTTTGCACTGAGACTTCTTTGAAGTTCAAATTTTCATAAATCGAAGTCACTTGTTCTGTGCTGGGCAAATTTTGGGAGGAAAATTGGAGTTCTAATAAAGTTCCACCTTTAAAATCGACAGCCAGGGGTAAACCATCAATGACGATAATGATTAAACCTATCAAGATAAAAATGATTGATATTGCGAAAAAAATGTATCTTTTTCCTAAAATATTCATAATCTACACACTTTCTTTAAATACCAAACCATTTCAAATGGTTTTCAGGATGCTTTACAAAATCCAGAGCTACTGCGAGGAAAGTTCTGGTAACAAAAATTGCTGAGAATAAACTGACTGCCACACCCAAAGCCAATGTAATAGCGAATCCTTTAACAAAGCTAGCACCAAAGGTTGATCCAAACCAGAACAGAATGGTTGAGGTTATAAGGGTTGCTATGTTTGAATCACGTATTGAAGGCCAGGCTCTTTTCCAGCCTAATTCAATTGCCTGTCCAAGCGTTCTGCCATTACGCAATTCTTCTTTTAATCGTTCAAAAATTAGAATGTTGGCGTCCAGAGCGCTACCAGTACTTAAGAGAAAACCAGCAATACCCGGTAAGGTTAATGTCACTGGAATTATCCTGAATAAGGCAAATGTGATGAGTGCATAAATAACAATTGAAAAATCAGCCAGAATTCCAGGAATTTTGTAGAAAATTCCCATAAATAATGCGACCAGGATAAAGCCAACCAGGCCGGCAACCAGGCTTTTTTCAAGAGAATCCTGACCCAGAGTAGGTCCAATTACCCGAATTTGTTCAACCACCAGGGGTATTGGTAAAGAGCCATAGCGAAGCTGGACCGCAAGTGCATTGGCTTCATCGATTGTGAAATTGCCAGAAATTGACCCAGTGCCTTCTGTGATAGCAGTTGAAATTGTTGGTGCAGAAATGATTTTGTTGTCGAGAACAATGGCTAAAAACTTGCCAACATTTTTTGAAGTATGATCAGCAAAGATTGTTTTTCCTTCATTGGTCAGTTCAAAATTTATTTGATAGTTGTTAGCGATTGGACTGGCGACTGCAATGGATTTGAGGTCTTTTCCTGTCATTACTGTATGAAAAACAGGAGGAACTGTTTCACCAGTGCCTGGGTCTTTTTCCAGAGAATCTGGTGTGGGAACCTCTGTTACTTTTGTTGGCAAGGTGAAGTCCGTATGAATTTCATCACCAGCGCGTAGATTGAAGGCATTGTCTCCAATGTCCACGAATTCAAGAACGCCTGTTTGTTTAATTTGTTGAATTACATCTTCCGCATTGCTTGCTCCTGGAAATTCACCGACCACACGATTGTTACCAGCAACCTGGAAAACAACTTCGCTTACTCCTAAACCGTTAGATCGGTTTTCCAGGATCTGTTTTGCCACTTGCAATGATTCACTTGAAATTTCGGTTCCTTCTGGAAGGTCAGCCTTTAAAATTACCTGCATACCTCCACGAAGATCCAGACCTAATACTGTTGATATTTTTTTATTACCAATTGGAAATTTCTTAGTTGAAGGAAGATCAATCCAAATCACTGCTGCGAGCAGGACCAGTATCAGGATCAGGTTGATATTGTGTCGCTTCATAGAATAATAGCCTCCAGTCCTAGTATCTGCAGTTTTTCTCTGCACAACCCGAAAATTATACTCGTTTAATGGTGGAATGTGTAGGAAGAATCCTCACAAAGGGATGTTTTTCTTGACAGTAATGATTGGCTACTATTATAATTTGACGGCTTAACAAAATTATAAATAACTGAATATTCAGATAGGAGTTAGAAAATGGGTCCACAACCAAAGAGGAGAACATCAAGTGGTCGACGAGATCGACGGCGCGCGCATGATAGCATCACAGCAGCTACTTTAGTGCAATGCAGTAATTGCGGAGAAATGAGATTGCCGCACACAATCTGTCCATCTTGTGGTCATTACCAGGGTAGAGAAGTTCTCCAGGTCGAAAAAGAAAAGAAAAAATAAAAAGACTCCGCAAGGAGTTTTTTTATAATGACCAGGCAAGTAATACACCTAGAAAGCCAATTATGATCCCGATATGCAGCATAAAATTAGATTGAGTGAACCAGGTATCAAAAAACAAATTTAACATGAAGTTTATTAACACGCATAAAATCGCGATAAAAATCAGTAATCCCTTGCGAGTGGAAAAGTAGCTGCTAAGGTTGGATAATAAGGTTGAAATCGTTTTTTTCATAAGTAAATAATTAATTAGTTTTTGAATTTGTAAAATAATTTTCAAATAATAAAACATAACGGGCAGGGATTTTGCCTTCAATAAGAACCCCGCCTTTTTTATGAGTGATCGATTCTATTTTTCCGAATTCATGAAACAATGAAATTAATCGTCCTTGTTGGTAAGGTAAATTGACCGTAACTGGAACAAAACTATAAAACAATTGTTTTTCAACCATTGTGAGTAGTTCAGAAATTCCTAATCTCATTTTTGCTGAGATTGCAATGGCGTCTTGATAGATTTTTGTGATACTGTTTGCTTCTATCGGATCCGGAAGTTTATCTATTTTGTTCAATACTGTTATCGTTGGAATTTTATCCGCATTAAGGACGTGTAATGTTTCCTGAACAGATTGCCAGTGAGCCTGAGCATTTGGATGGGTGATATCAACGATATGTAATAATAGATCTGCCTCAGAAATTTCTTCTAAAGTAGCCCGAAAGGCAGCAATTAATTGCGTCGGCAGTTTTTGAATAAACCCAACCGTATCGGTAAATAAACAAACCCGGCTATTTGGCAAATTAACCCTTCGGGTTGTAGGATCCAGGGTGGCAAACAATTGGTCGGCGACATAGATTTCTGCATTTGAAAGAGCATTTAATAGAGTAGATTTTCCGGCATTTGTGTAACCTACCAATGCAACGGTGGGTATTTGAGATCTTTTTCGTTGATCTCGATAACGGCTACGATGTGACCTGACTTTTTCTAATTCTTTTTTCAGATTAGATATTTTGTTGCGAATTTCACGACGATCCACTTCAAGTTGGGTTTCTCCAGGACCGCGCAACCCCACACCGCCAACACTGCCAGTTCGACCACCTCCACCTCCCGTTTGCCGGGCAAGGTGAGTCCATGCCCGGGTTAGGCGCGGGAGACGATACTCGTATTGTGCCAACTCAACCTGCAAAATTCCTTCTTTGGTATCTGCATGTTGAGCAAAAATATCCAAAATTAATGCTGTTCGATCAATAATTCGGACGCGATCTCCAAAACTTTTTTCTAATTCTCGTTGATGTCGGGGTGATAATTCCTCGTCGAAGATAACTATATCCGCCTGAGTCTCATTTACCAGAGAAATAATTTCCTGCACTTTTCCTGATCCAATAAAGGTGTCAGGATTTGGATGAGATAAACTTTGAGTTGCTTCACCAACGACGGCCAACCCGGCTGTTTCTGCTAAAAGGCTTAATTCTTCCAGTGAATCTTCCACAGAAAGCCAGTTTTGTTGATTGTAAATATCAACACCAACCAAAAATGCTTTTTCATTGGATAACCTTGTTGGTTCAGTTGTTTTTTTTGCCATAATTTATTTATTTTCCATCCATAATTGGATGCGATTAATTGCTTCTCTTATTCTTTCTGTACTGGTTCCTAAAGATACACGCAGATAACCATCACCAAACTGGCCATAAACAACACCTGGGGTCGTGCTTACGCCAGTGTCTTCTAATAATTGATCACAAAATGCCATGCTATCGGAGAAACCGGGGGGTAATTTTGCCCAAACATAAATGGTGGCAGGAGGTGTACTCATTTCAAAACCAACCTCTTTTAGTCCATTAATCACGATATCTCTTCTTTCCTGATAAATCGCATTTCTATCTTTTAACCAGGACTGATCTCCTGTTAATGCAGCGATGCCTGCGTCGATAATTGGAGCAAAGAGAGAGGTATCCATCTGGCTTTTATAGGTATTGATAAAACCAATGATGTCAGCATTTCCGACGGCCATCCCCAAGCGCCAACCAGCCATATTATACGCCTTAGACCAGGAGTTGAATTCAATTGCCACTTCTTTAGCACCCTCTACCTGTAAAATACTGGGAGCAATATAGTCGTTAAAGCAGACATCCACATAAGCGGCATCATGTGCTACGATGATGTTATTACGCCTGGCAAAATCAATAATTTCTTCGAAAAACGAAAACGGTGCGATGGCGCCTGTAGGGTTATTTGGATAATTAATCCAAATTATTTTTGCTTTCTTTAAAATTTCATCAGGGATTGAGGATAAATCAGGGAGGTACTTATTATCCGCTAGTAATGGGAGATAATAAATTTCTCCACCAGCAATTTTGGTGCTGGCAGAATAAACAGGGTATCCCGGGTCAGGCACAATTGCGTAATCACCTGGGTTAATAATTACCTGTGAAAAATTAAATAAACCTTCTTTTGATCCAATCAACCCAATTGTTTCACTCATTGGATCTAATTGAATATTAAACCTTTTTTTATAATAAACAGAGATTGCGTTTCTTAATTCAGGGCTGCCACCCATGGGGGTATAACCATGCTTGTTTGGAAGGGCGGCTGACTGACACAATTTATCAATAATAAATTGATCCGGAGGCAAATCTGGTGAACCCATATCAATTTTTATGATATCCATCCCCTTATCTTTTAATGCAGCGATTTTTTTGGCCATCGCAGCAAAATAATAAGGCTTAAATGATGCAATTCGCTCTGCAGGTTTAATGAAAGATGGTTTACTCATTCGCAAATCCTTTTTTTATGTTTGAAGTTCCAGGTATTTTATCAAGTAGAGGAATTAAAACGTGAAAGGTTGAGCCGGGAAAATCTATTTCGCTATAACCTGATGATTCAACCCAGATTGACCCACCATGAGCTTCTGCAATTCCCTTGGCAATCGGTAATCCCAAACCAGGACCGCCACCTTTAAATTTCGTTTTCCCACTTGAATGCAGCGCTACATTACCCAGATGATTGAATTTATCAAAAATGATATTTTGGTCTTCCGGGTCAATTCCGATCCCGCTATCCGTTATTTTAATTTCCACAAAACCAGGTAATGTTCGACCACTGATTGTAATTTCCCCGCCATCGGGAGTAAATTTAATGGCATTTGAGATGAGGTTTCTAAATAATTGAATCAATCGAACAGAATCTCCATAATTGATTGATTTGTACCCATCGAATTCCTGAATGTTGATTTGAATTTTTCTTTCCTGAATGTCAGTTGATACATCCAACAAAACAAATTCGATCACCCGGTTTAACCAAAATGATTGGTAGTTGAGCTCTAATAAATTATTTTCAAGCAAAGAAACATCCAGCATATCTTCAATAATTCCACGTAACCGCTTCGATCCATTAAGGATCCCATTCACAAACACTAATAAATCACTTTGGTTTTGTTTCAAAATAACATCCAATAGCATGGATGTATAGCCTTCAATCAAGGTAAGAGGGGTTTTTAATTCATGCGCGGCAACTGCCACAAATTTACTCTTATTTTTATCGAGCTTTGAGATTTCCTGCCTGGCTGAATCCACCTGCCTGGTCAAATAATTAAATTTTTCATTTATTTCAAGTTTGGAGGTTTTGTTTATGATATCTATGTAGATTGGAAACAACAGAGAAGTTAATTGTTGATATTCTTCGACAGAAGTGTGTTCTAAGGTTGTTTGATGGATGATGAATACGATTTGGTTTAAAAATTCATTTACAACCATTTCTTCATGTTCCAAATCTGTTTGGGTAAGAGAATCAGCCCAGGTTTGTAGAATCGGATCCAACCAAGAGGTATCGCCTGTTTCTAATGCCTGAATTAATCGATTAAAGAAAAGCTTTAATTGTTCGGTTAATTCCTCTTTGAGTAACGAACCTTTGACCTGTTCCAATAAAAACCGTTTTTCTATAATTGGATAAAGGTTGGACAATAACTCAGATGTCTTCGACATATACTGTAGTTTAAGATATTAATGCTAGTTTTTCCAATGTTTTATGGCACTAATAACCAATGATAAATTGTTTTCCCGACAATCTCTAAGCTTTCGGGAGAAATTTTGTCCAAAGTATCCTGGGTAGTATGCCAATATGGATAATCAAAATCAATAATATCGATAGCGGAAATACCTTTTTCAATAAAGGGAATGTGATCATCCAGAATTCTATATTTATATTCAGCAATAAATTGATTGGAATAACCCAATTCGGCTGCGATTTTCCAAATTTCTTGCTGGATTTCTGCATTCGAATTAATTTCGTAATAAATATTCAGATCTTGGTCGCCAAGCATGTCGAGAATGACAACGCCATCAGGTTTTGAGGTCAGACTTTCAGAATAACCATAAGAACCCAAAATCCAATCCCAACCTGGAATCCTCCCTTGATCTTCTCCATCGAAGAAAACCAGGCTAACATTTTTGGGAAAATTTTCTGGCAAGACTCGAGCCAACTCTAACAATATAGCAACTCCGGAAGCGCCATCGTTGGCACCCGGCACAGGTTGTGCATGCAGCCCAGGATCAGGGTCGTTGTCTGCAAAAAAGCGTGAATCATAGTGGGCACCAACAATTATCCAGGGTGAATATTCGGTTGATATTCTTGTTCCGATAATGTTTTTTAGTTCATATTCAGCATGAGGAATGACTTGAACTTCAATTTTCCAACCTGTTTTTTTCAGGTGATCCATGATCATCTCTTCTGTTTTATGGTGGGCATCACTTCCAGGAATTCGGAGACCAAAATCTACTTGATCCTTTACAAATTGATAAGCGTTTTTACCGTCGAATTCTAGAGGTTGATTTGACAAATCCTCTTGCTCTGATTCTAAAACCGTCGGAAGTGACGGGGTAGAACAACTTGCCAAAAATAAAATTAGAAAGAGAAAAAGTAATGATTTGAATTTATCCATTTTTATAAGCCATGCGAAGTGAGAAAAATTTCTAGACTTTTCTGAGCGCCTACAGCGTATTGTTTAGCCCTTTCCCTTTTCCCTTTAACATTAATGGTTGGTAATAACCCAAAATTTGCTTTCATTGGCTGAAAATCACGCATATTTGCATGTGTTACATAATGGGTAAGAGCTCCCAACAATGTTTCTCGGGGGAAGACAAGCAATTCATCACCGGTTAAATACCGGGATAAGTTAATGCCAGCTAAAAGGCCAGTGGCAATATTTCCAACATAACCCTCCACTCCGGTGATTTGACCGGCAAAGAAGAGATCATCGCGATTGTGGAATTGCATAGTTGGGCGCAAAAGTTTTGGAGAAGCAATAAACGTGTTACGATGCATTTGCCCATATCTGGCAAAAGTCGCATTCTGCAATCCTGGAATTAACCGAAAAATTCTTTTTTGTTCTGAGAATTTAAGATTTGTCTGAAAACCAACCAGGTTGTACAGGGTACCTGCCAGGTTGTCCTGTCTCAATTGTAGGACAGCATAAGGCCGTTGATTTTCATGGGGATTCCAAATGCCAACCGGTCGTAAAGGGCCGAATGCCAGGGACTTCTCACCTCGTTTAGCGAGAACTTCAATCGGTAAACAGCCTTCAAAGTACTGATTTCCTCCAGCGGTTACACCAGTTTCGATTTCTGCTTCAAATTCTTTTAATTCGATCCGTTCAGCCTGAACTAATTCAGTGATGAAATGATCGTATTCTTCTTTTGAAAAAGGGCAATTGATGTAATCGCCTTCATCTTCTTCTCCATGTTGATAACGAGAGCCTTTGAAAGCGATATTCATATCGATCGAATCGACATTTACAATTGGGGCGATTGCATCATAAAAGTATAGATTTGTTGAATGAGAGAGTAGGCTGATACTCTCGCTCAAGGAAGAAGAAGTGAGTGGCCCGGAAGCGACAATGCAAGGGTTGAGAGGGATTTCTTTTATTTCTTTCCGATGGATTGTAATATTTGGATGGCTGGATAAAATCTGAGTGATTTTCGATGAAAAAAGGTCGCGATCTACTGCCAACGCACCCCCAGCTGGCAAAGAAGTTTCATCGGCGACTTGCATTAACAACGAACCCAACCGCCGTAATTCATTTTTTAACAATCCGGATGCGCGATCCGGCAAATTAGACCCAAGAGAGTTTGAACAGATTAACTCTGCAAATTGGTCGGTGACATGCGCTCCTGTTGGAATTTCTGGCCTCATTTCGTACAAATGGACGTTAAACCCGGATACCGCCAATTGAAACGCTGCTTCACTGCCAGCTAACCCTGCGCCAATAATATCAATATTCGAATCCTTCAAGAGGCACCTCAATGCATATTTTATCCTATTAAATTAGTCTGGCATATAACTTGCACCATTGTGCCTGAAAAGATATACTTACAGAGTGAGGATGTAGAAATGCTCCAATATCAATATCAAGTTCACAAACACGTAACAACCGCTCATTTAGCTCAAACAATGACCTTGTTAAGCTTATCTGCCTACGAGTTAAAACAAGAAATTGACTCTGAGTTGGCATCAAATCCAGCCCTGGAGATTATTGAAGAGAGGCGCTGCCCGCATTGTAAACGAGTATTACCTGAAAATGGTGCTTGCCCAATCTGCTCAAGACCAATCGATGCCAATATTGACGAACCGATTGTTTACGTTTCGCCAATGGATGATTTTATCCCGCAATCTGATTATGATGATTCTGATTATTCCGATGAACCGATGTCAGCCATGACGGATGATTTGACCACTTATGTGATTAAACAGATTGCTCCGGAATTATCAAAAGAACAGCAGTTAATTGCCGTTCATCTACTGGCTAATTTAGATGATGATGGCTTCTTAAGTACGAAATTGATCGATGTTGCCAGATATTTTCATGTTCCGATCTCAACCATTGAAGAAGTTCAAAAAATTATCCAATTGGCTGATCCCATAGGGGTGGGGTCTTTAAACCCTCAGCAGGCGTTGTTGGTGCAATTAGAGGTTTTAGCGGACACACAATCGGTTCCGGAATTTGCTGTTGAAATTATTAGAGATTATATGGATTTGCTCAGCAAGCGACAATATTCTGAAATTTCAAAAGCTTTAAAAATTAGTGTTCAACGGGTTGAAAAAATTGTTGAATTTATTGGTGACAACTTAAATCCATTCCCGGCGCGCTCGCACTGGGGAACAGTTAGAAACCCTTCATCCCCAGAAACAAATGTCTACCATCGACCGGATGTATTAATTTCATTTGCCAACAATGATATGAATTCTCAAATCGTTGTTGAAATTGTTATGCCTTATTCTGGTACCTTACAGGTCAGTCCTTTATACAAACAAACGATCAAGCAAACAGAAGCTGAGTTAAAGGACGCCATGAAGGGTGATTTAGAAAGAGCCTCGTTATTTGTTAAGTGTTTACAACAAAGAAATCACACCATGCAAAGATTAATGCTGGAACTGGTAAAAATTCAAAAAACCTATCTGACGAAAGGGGAAAAATTCTTAAAACCAATTACCAGAGCTAGCCTGGCGGATGAACTTGAAGTCCATGAATCAACCATTTCTCGGGCTGTTTCTGGAAAATCGGTTCAATTGCCAAATAAAAAGATAATCCCTTTGGCTGCCTTTTTTGATCGCAGCCTTTCTGCCAGAACAATATTGCGAGAAATTGTTTCGAGCGAAGCCAAACCATTAAGTGATACGGAGATACAAAAGAAATTAAATGAGCGAGGTATTCAAGTTGCTCGCCGGACAGTTGCAAAATATCGCGCCATGGAAGGGATTCTTCCAGCACATTTAAGGCAGGTCACATAGATTAATGAATTCGGAAAAGCCAAATTGGTTTCGCGAAGTACTATTAGGAAAGGCACAGGATGATAGTGCCCTGGTATTAAAGAATTTATTAAATGTTATTCAGGATCCTGCTGTTATATTTGATTTAAATCGTCAGGAAATCCTAAGTTGCAATGTGGATTTCTTAAAAGCAACTGCCTATTCCGAAGCAGAATTATCCGGATTGCCTATAAATCAATTATTGGATTTTAATCGCCTGATTGATTCTCCCTTCAATGAATCTTTCGTTTTTGAGGTAACTAAAAGAAACAAACAAGTTGTTGATGGATATGCGATTAAGTACCATCTGGATGACAGAAATACAAAAATTGTGGTTTTGTTTACTGAAGAACAGAACTATATCGAAAAACAAAAAGCCTGGCATGATCGCCTGTTTTCAACAACGCGCCAGATTATTCGCTTGATTGAAGAGGAAAATTTAGAAGAAAGTATTCAGAAGGCAATTAAACTTCTGGAAAACTTCTTTGAAACTCCACATGTGACTATTTATCAAGTAAAGAGTGATTCACCCGAATTAACCAGATTTTCCCGCGAATCAGCGAGTGATATTTTGCCCTATACATTGCCATCTAGCGATATTCGTCTGGATCAGAAAACTAGTATCTGGATTCCAGGGCATCGGGTCGCAACTGAATTACAAAAAATCTCGAGAATTAGCAATTTAACTTACCTGGCGACCTCCGCTTTAGGTCCGGGAAAAAGCGCTTCAGCTTTATTGGTGGTTGCGCATAAGAAAAAACAACCACCCAGAAATTTATTTTCCATGTTGGAAATGTTCTCTGCTGCGATTTCCTCTTTACTCCAATATTTTGTTTTAGTCAGTGCTTTACGTGCCAAAATTAGCCAACAGGAATGGGTCATAAAAGTTCATGCTGCCGTTTTGGATTTTGTTCAGGATGGAATTATTATTCTCAATCCTGATATGCGGATTTGGACAATAAACCCCAGCGCTGAGATTCTTTTAGGTTATCAGTCCAGGGAAGTTATAGAAAAAGAGATTGAAGACATATTGATTGGTCCTGATAACTTTTTCCCGTTGCTTGAATCCGCCAAAAATGATTTTGGGATTCATCACCTGGGAATCGTTCACATTCATAATCGGGAAGGGGATTCAGTGCCAGTGGATGCTCGCATTGTCCCGGTTACAAAAAATGAAGAGTTGTTGTCTATTATTATTTATTTAAGGGATGTCAGCGAAAATGAGGAAATAAAAACTCGGGCGGAGCAACTGGAGCACCGGGCTGTATTAGGTGAATTTACAGCCGTATTTGCTCATGAAGTAAGAAACCCAATAAATAACATCTCAATGGGACTGCAAATATTATCAAGAAGTTTCAATGAAGATAAAAAAAGTAAAGATATGGTGGATCGGATGATCCATGATTGTGATCGATTAACCCATCAAATGGAAGGTATTTTGGCGTTTTCAAAACCATTTGATCCAAAATATGAAGCTGTTGATATCGCAGTATTGCTCCAAAAAATTCTGGACCGCTGGAAACCGAGAATGACCCGCGTTGGCGTCAAAGAGTATTTTCAAAAACCGGATGAAATTCCTCAGGTTACTGCAGACCCGCGGCTACTCGATCAGGTTTTTACGAACCTGATTGGGAATGCGGTTGATGCGATGGCTTCAGAAGAAAAAGGCACACTGGCTGTCCATATTGAAATTTCCAGTACGATTGCCAACTACCCCCAGATCGAAGTAAAAATTATCGACAGCGGACGTGGTATCCCTGATGAAGTAAGAGGGCATATCTTCGAGCCGTTTGTCACAACGAAAAAGACCGGAACGGGTTTGGGATTGGCTATCAGCAAGAGAATTATTACTGCTCATCGTGGTAATATTACTGTTGAATCTTATCCTGGTGGAGGGACTGTTTTTGCAGTTTATCTACCTACCAAACAAGGAGAATAATTCAAATGGGTTTTACTGTTCTAGTCGTTGATGATGAAGAAAACGCCCGCTCTGCATTAGAAATCTTTTTAACGCCTTTAGGTTATGAAGTCATTGGGGTAGGGACACTGGCTGCTGCGAGAGAGGAATTACATAAAGGGAATTGTGACATAATCCTTTTGGATATCGCTCTCCCGGACGGTCATGGTTATAGCCTGCTTACAGAAACGATTGGAATGAAATTAAGACCGCCTATCATTATGATCACTGGATCTCCGGATATTGAAGTTGCAGTGGATGCAATGAAAAATGGCGCCCTTGACTTTTTAATTAAGCCCATAAAACTCGATCGTTTGGAAGTTACAATCCAACGAGCAATTGAAATTGTAAAAATGCGCCGGGAATTAGCATTATTCCATGATTCTCAAAAAAATAGTGTTCAATTTGTTACCGGGAATAACCAACAAATGAAGTATGTTTTGAGTCAGGCAGAAAGAGCTGCCGCAATGTCCGTTTCGGTTCTGATCACTGGTGAAACCGGTGTAGGAAAAGATGTTCTTGCTAATTATATTCACAGTGTTGGCCCCCGGTCCCACAAAATGTTCGTGGCGATAAATTGTGCTGCTATTCAGAGCACCATGCTGGAATCAGAATTGTTTGGACACGAATCCGGCGCTTTCACCGGCGCTGACAAGCGTAAGCTTGGATTGATGGAAACCGCAGATGAAGGGGTGTTATTCCTGGATGAAATCTCTTCCATGCCTTTGGATATGCAGGCAAAATTATTACGCGCTATTGAATCCAAGAATTTCCGGCGTGTTGGTGGGAATAATCTGATTAATGTTGATGTTCAGGTTGTTGCCGCCTCAAATCGAAATCTGGAGCAAATGATTGAAAAGAACGAATTTCGATCCGACTTGTATTATCGATTGAAGGTAGTGGATCTGAGTATTCCACCATTAAGAGAACGAAGAGAAGATATCCCAGAACTGGTTGGCTTTTTCATTCAACAAAAAAATGCAAAGATGGGTGTAAATATTCAGGATATCACCCCAAAAGCAATGGAAAAATTGGTGAGCTACAATTGGCCAGGAAATATTCGTGAATTGAGTAATGCGGTAGAGAGCGCAATGCTTTTTTGCGATACCGGGATTATTGAAGTTTCAAATTTGCCATTAAATTTACAATAAAAAGCTGTTGGCACAGAACTTGCATCAAACCTCTGGAAGATATCCGGAGGTTTTTTTATGGCTAAAGAAGAAATCATTACGTTAGTAACATTAGTTTTCATGGGGTTAGGTTTTTTATCATTCCTGACGGGTTTTATTGTCTTACTCACCAGAGTATTGGGAAAAGGAATCACTAAAATTGCCAGCGAAACCCAAAAAGTTGTCCAAAAAGGAATCACAGAGGAAATTGCTTCGATTATTGGTAATGCATCCGTGTTGCTGGATTCATTAAATCAAATGGTCACCACGGCGGCCGGGATCGGTGTTTTTCTCATGGTGCTTGGGGTCCTGATTATGATTGGCGCTTTCGCTTTATTCCTAAGATTCTAGCTGAAACAAAAAAGGAGAACTCATGAGCACAACGAACTTTTTTAATTTATTAAGAGAAAAACTGAACAACAATGATCAGAAGGTGTTAATTGAAACCTCCAGAGTAAATCCAGTTTTTCTATCACAACTTAAAGAAGAAGATTTCTTTCAAAATGTCATAAAAGAATTCGGAAATGACCTGTCGAAATGGTCATTGGGAAAAATCGCTTTATTCTCTATCGGAGAAAAGATGGAGACCTTAGCAAAGGATGTTAAGGAAAAATTTTATTTAAAACAAGCCATCAATACCTTAGATGAAGCTTTAAGAAACCCAAAAAGTGAAATTGATTTTCAAAAAGCAACCTTTATTGCCCTGGCTTTGTTTGAACGAAAACGAAAGAACTTGCCCTGGTCTGGATTAATGGATGAGTTGAAGAATGGGCATTCAAATTCAATCACTTTAATGGCATGGAAACCCAGTCTTACCATTCTCTATAGTTTACTAAATCACGATGATGATTTTTTGAAAGCGTTGATCGATGAGAAAGAGCCATTTTTGGGGATCGGTTTTGTAAATTACATTGTTGCATCGCAATTAATGACTCAAAATGAAAAAGCTTCCCGGTTGGTAAAGTTATTTGAAAATTTTTCGGTGGAAAACCAAATTTTCTGGATGCAATCCATACCTTCGCAGCTATCGTTCTTAATGGATCAGCTTTCCACCAAGATCAATGAATCCAGATTAATTACTCAAAACCTCCTTAGTAATCATGAAAACTCCGAAAATTATTTTGAAGATTCTTATAAAAATAACTTGCTGGACGGTTTTCGTTTTCAAATAGAAAATTCTCCGCTTCAAGCTCAAACAAGTTTTATTTATGCAAAAGAAAAATTACAGAAAATAATAAAACTTATCGACTTAAACATTATTAAAAACTCCACAGAGAGTGAACGTAGAGAAATACTGAATTCATTCAATCAAACACTTTATTATGACCTGATTTTTGATCCCGGAGTCGATGATTTTCGAAATTTGAATCTTTCTGCCCATGAGATTATCAATAAAGGAATTCTTGCTAATTTGGCGTATGCTTGTGAAATTTTGAAAAAAGGAGAAACCTCCAAAGCCAGAGAAATTGGAAAAAATCAATTTACAAAATGGTTTGAAACCCAAAAACATAATATGTATTTTCCGGAGACAACTGCCTATTTACAAAAAATCAATCATTCAAAAATATTAGAATATTTAACAACATTGGGATTAACCGGAATCAGCGCAGAATACATTCAATTTTTACGTTCAATTTCATTCCCAATGGAAGATTTAAGGGATGAATTGATTAATGGATTAGTTGCCACAAACCATTTTGGAGATGCTTATAGTGAATTGAAATTATCTGCTGTTTATAACGGGAACGATGCAGAAACATCAAAAAAGATCTTGAGCGTTCTAAAAGCCGCTAAAAGTTGGAATGCTTTGATGGATGAATGGGATGAATATTCAAAAACTTTTCAAATGACCCAGGATGACTGGATAGATTATGCAACGGTTGCACTTAATGCGGACAGAATTGATCAAGCCAGGAACATTTTGGAAATGATGAGTAGCAACGGAACTAGTAACTCCCAGGTTAAATTATTGCAAGGAAAAATAGCCTACAAAGAAGGCGATTATGAAAAAGCACAAGAAATTCTGGAGGAAACGATCCGAGTTTTACCCGGCTTTGAAGATGGTTGGATTGTTTTGAGTGATGTTTATTCTCAGATGGGTTTCACACAAAAATCTTTTGAAACCTTAAGAGCTGGAGTGTTAGCAATTCCAGATTCCTCCGCAATTCATTTTGCTTTAGCGTTTCACTGCATTAAACAGGAATTGTATGCAGACGCCTTACCACATCTAAAAAAGGCGGTCGCTATCGAGCCCGATAACCCAAATTACTATCTCCAACTAATTCCTGTATTGCAAGTATTAGGAAGAACTGATGAAGCTGACGGTATTATTAGTCTGGCAAGACAGAAATGGCCGCGAGAACCTGAATTGGCTTATATGGACGCAGTTCGTCAAATTGAGAAACAAAATCGAGAAGGAGCTCTAAAAGCTTTTGAAGTATTGATACAAACCGATCAAGATCTACTTCCGATGGAGCGATTATTGCTATATGTACAAACTATTCTGGGTGATAAAGAAGATAGGTTTCTTCCGACTGATGGAAAATATAATTCCATCAATAACTTGATCTCAGCTCAAAAAATTCTGCAAAATGCTATCACAGGAAAAGCTGAAGATGCTAATTATTTGAAAGTACTGCTGGGTGAAGTTTACTTTTTAATTGGTGAAACTGAAGCTGCAAATTCTTTATATTCCAATTTACTATCAGAGTTCGAAGCAAATTCACATCAGAAAAACTTATCCTGGAGGATTTACGCCGGGTTGGGATTGGTGAAGATTGGATTGTCGGAAATCGATAGTGGGATTGCAGCTTTACAGGAAGCCTGTCAATTGAATCCGCATCATTTAGGCATCAAACAAAAAATTGCTGAAGCTTACTTGGAAGCCTCTCTGATTAGCCAGGCTGAAGCCAAAGCTCAAGAAATCTATCAATCTGCCCCTACAGATATTGAAAATTTAGTCTGGTTTGCTGCTTTTATGGAGAAAACTGGAAATTTAGAAAATGAAATCAAAAGCCTTGAGCAAATTTTGCATTTTGATGCAACGAACTCCTACGCGATTACGAAATTAGCGGACATTTATATTTCTAACGGAGATGTTGACCTGGCTTTCCAAACATTGGAAAAATTAAAAGAGGATTGTTTACTGACTGAGGTTGAAATTCGGAATGTGGTTGTTTCTTTCTTAAGGATTGGTAAAAACGAAGAAGCCCTCTTCTGGTTTGAAAAAATCCACTCCAGTGATCTATCAGACCAGAGCCAGTGGATTCAATTGGAAAAAGTATATTTACTGATGCTGAATCAAATGTGGGATCGATCTTTAATTGAAATTCAAACACTCAAGAGAAATGGGACAAAATTAAGGCTCTTATCGGCATTAGAGGGTGAGTGCCTGCTCAACAAAAAAGATTACGCTGCGGCAGTCTATTGTTTTGAGATGGCTTTTTCTTCTCCTCAAGATGGCTTTGTTTTCGATCTTGATAAACCTTCAAATGATTTCATCATTCCAGGCAACTGGTTGATGTCTAAAGTTGAGGAGCAATCTATATTATTCTCACTAACGACTGCTTACAAAAAAGCAGGAAAATTAGATCAATCTTTGGATGCGATCAACCAAATGATTAATCGCGAACCAGAAAACCCCTGGTTTTATATCTTGGGGGCTGAAAATGCGATTGAGATTACCGATTATGACCTGGTATCAGACTATTTGTTGAAATATAAAAATATTATCAATTCTTCAGGGGCAGGTGATGATGAAATATTCGCAATGGCTTTGGATTACTCCGCAGCTTACCTAGATGGCAGAGATTATCGCATTACCTTCAAAGCCACAAAAGATGATGAGATTATTAAGAAATTATTGAACGCTCATCAATTGCTGGATAAAAATCTGTATGAAGATGCCTATCAGGTCTATAACGAGACAGTGAAATCCAGTGTGCTAAGGAAAAATGAAAGGAATGAACCGCAAGAGCAAAAATATGCAGAAATAAAAGAGGCTGTTATTAATCGGTTGGCAATTTTGTTAGCCTGGCGACTGAATGATTATCATAATCTAGATTTTCTTTTTGATGAAAGTAAATCGAAGAATGATGGTTCGGTTGAAACGGCTTTCTTAAAACTTTCAATCCTTAATGCTTACCGGCCTTTGGTTTCAATATTCGATAAATTGGATATTACTGTCCACCGAAATTCAAATATTGAAAATATTATGCAGGACCTAAGTTTTCAAGAGAATCTGGTGGAGGTTATTAACCAATTTGGTAAAACAAAAGCCATAAAAAATATTGAAGCACTGTTCCATGCCATCAGGAAAAATGAAAAATCAGAACTGTTTGCTTTGCTCAATTCAAAAGCATTACCAGGGTATCTGAATCCTTCTTTGATCGATTTCATGCTGAAATCAGGGCAAGAGGAAGTAGTCAAGGAATATATGTCAAATTTCAAAGTAAATTTGCTTGAAAACATATTCTATTTGATCCATCAAGAAGGAAATACAACCTTTGAACCAATTACTTTTGTGGAAAGTCAAATTCCTGCCGATGATCCAATCTGGCTGACCCTCTGCTCGCGGGCTTATGAGCAAGCCGATCAAATAAATGAAGCAGTTGAATTCGCTGAACATGGATATCGTATCTGGGCAGATGAGGATCAGTGGCTAATTCGACTTGCGAAGCTGTATGAAATGGTGGGCGATTTTGAAAAAGCAAATGAATGCTGGTCTGCTATTGTTAAGAACGCCAGTCATCCAGAAAATGTAATCTATCAATATGCTGACTTATTGCTGGAAAACAAAAAACCGAATGAATTATTGACTTTGTTGGAAGAATACAAAGAAAAATTGCCAGAAAGCTATTCTTTCAACCTGGTGAACGCAAAAGCCCATTTACTACAAAAATCTTTTCATCCAATGCTCAGCAGCATCCAGGCAGCCAGGAAACAGATGCCAGCCTCTACAGATTTAGATTATCTGGAAGCTGAAGCCTATCTATTGAATGGTGAAATGGACAAAAGCAAAAAAATGTTACAGAATATATTGATAACAAACCCAAGATTTGACAAGGCTTATATCCTCAACGCAAAATTATTACGTGATTCTGAAAAATATTCAGAAGCAATAAAGGTAGTGAACAGTGGGTTAGATAAGTGCCCGGGTAATAAAGGCTTGTTAATTGAAAAAGTAAGAAACATGCAGCTACTGAATGATTATGCCAATGCTTTGATGATTACCTCGGAACTATCTCAAAAATATCCAAAAGACATTGATGTATTGCAAACTTTGGCTCATATTTATTTTGAAATTGATGATATCGAAGCTGCTGAAATGGTTGCCAGAAAAAGCATCCATATTAACCCCAATCAGCCTGAATTGAATCATTTATTAGGTCAGGTAGCTAGAAAACAAGGGCAATTGGATCAGGCTCTCAACTATTTTGCAAAAGCCAGTCAATATCCAGAATTAGGAGTAGAGCCCTGGTTAGAGATGGGAGCGATTTATGTTGACCAACAAGAACCAGAAAAGGCCTTGGAAGCCTTTAGAGAAGCATCCTCTCGGGATGAAACAGACTATCGGGCTTATTATCAATCAGGTGTTTTGCTAAGAGATATGAAAGATTATGTTGGCGCCGAGAAAATGCTAAAAATCGCTTCTTCATTAACTCCAAAAGATATCAATATTAAACGGCAGCTCGCCGGTGTTATTGCATTGAATTTAGTTCATTCTTCATAGGAGTGCACAATGGATTTTAATTACCCAGCTCTGGATCAAAAAATAAACCGCGGAACAACCACTCAACTGATCATGTCTGCGCTTCAAAATAATAATACTGTTTTTGGTAGGCAATTAGCACAAAAATGGTTATCAAATTTTCCGGGTGACTTGATGATTCAATACTATCTGGCTTTGTTCTACCTTAAAGAAAAACAAACCGATATGGTGATAGGAATAGCCAGAAATTTAATTGAGGCAGACCCAGAATTCCTTTCTGCTCACGAATTATTGGTTTCCTTACCCATCCCGGAGAATGAAAAAGAATTATCTCAGGCATGCATTCATGTTTTAGGGGGGGCTGGAAAACAAAAAAGCGTCTTACCCGCCTGGAGTCCGGCGTTAAAAGTAGTTCGAAAATCTATTGGAAAAGAGAAATTTGATAACGCGAGCGATTTGATGGTAAGAATCCTTTCGTTGAACATGGATAACCCAATTATTAACTTGTTTCATTTGAAGTCGGTTTATTATCAAAAAGATTCAAATGCTATTCGTAACCTGGCGGAAATTTATCACAAAAAGTGGCCAAAAACAATTTTTTACAATTTGATTTTGGCAGAACAATTGCTTGAATCCGGTGAAGAAGAAGAAGCGGTTAATTTATTGCATGATTGTGTTGCTAAGGATTCTTCCGGGCAGGTAGCCAGGCGCTTGTGGGGAGACCAGCATGTCTTCTTACCGCTTTGGCCGGCAGATTTGTCGATCCGCTTTGATTTTCAGGTTCCCGCGGCAGTGGCTTCTGATATGGGTTGGAATCGTTTACCGGAAGGAAGTTTTGATCAAAGATCAAATTACGTTTTTAATGAATCTGCGGAAGGATCAAGCAAGAATTTCTCAGGTACTGCAAGAAGTAAAGCTTTTATGGAAGCTGAGAAAGAATTTCAAAGGATCGCCAGATCCATTAAAAAAGATTTTTCTGGAAAATTAGATGGCAGATTTCCGGTCTATGTCATTATGACGACTATGACAGGGTTAATCCAACAATATGGCGTCCAGACCTTCAATGTCATCAACCAATCAATGATGAACATCCAGCAGGTAATCCAAAAGAAACCGGGTTGGAGCAGCCTTGTTTTCATCCCGGATGATCCGAAAACACAACAAAAGCTAACCCTGGCACCGATCACAGTGATTGACCCCTGGAAGATTAAATTAGCCATTCATGATTTAGACAAAATGCTGGCAAAACGTGGTGAACGGATTGGTGCGATGTTAATTGTTGGTGGGAATGAAGCAGTTCCATTTCATCGCTTACCGAATCCTACCGATGATGTGGATGATGAAGTTTATTCTGACAACCCCTATGGCAGCCTGGACAATAATTATTTCGTTACCAATTGGCCTCTGGGTAGGATCATTGGTGAAAAAGGTCAGGATGCGGGTTTATTATTGCAACAGTTGCGGCAAATTGTAAAATTCCATATGCAACCTAAATCAATGAACAAAGTATGGGAGAGAATATTTCAATCCTTCACCAATATCTTCACTTATAAATATCTATCCAGTTTCGGCTATTCAGCTTCTGTCTGGAAACGTTCGTCTGCGCTGGTGTATAAGTCTTTAGGGGAAGCCAAATCGTTATATACTTCGCCAAATGGGAAGAAACAAATACTGAGCAAACAGGAACTGGTTGGCTCTGATTTTGGGTATTTCAATTTACATGGTTTGGTGGATCGCCCCGAGTGGTATGGGCAACGTGATCTATTAGATCCTCCTGGCAATGATTATCCTGTTGCATTAGCGCCTCAAGATTTATTGAATAACGGCAAATCTCCCAAAGTTGTTCTAACCGAGGCTTGCTATGGTGGTCATGTTTTTGGAAAGAATGAAAATGAATCAATTGCCCTAAAATACCTGACTTTGGGAACAAATGTATTTATTGGTTCGACCTGTACCTCTTATGGCTCCGTCACACCACCACTTATTGCTGCTGATCTGTTTGGTCAATTATTCTGGCAGCATATACGGGATGGATATTGGGTAGGAGAATCATTTCAACGCGCGAAAATCGCATTTGTTCAGGAAATGATGAAGCGCCAGGGGTATCTGGATGGTGAAGACCAAAAAACGCTTATTCAATTTGTTTATTATGGAGACCCCTTCTTTATTTATGAAGGAAAAGAAATCCAAATCAAGAGGGTCCACCTGATCGAAAGACCTGAAAGAATCAAAACTATCAGTGACTATAAAAATGGCGATTCCAGTGTAGCAATTTCAGAAGAGACTTTGAATCAGGTTAAATCCAGTCTTAAATCCTATCTGCCTGGATTAGAAAATGCTGACTTGAAATTGAGTAAATTACAGATGGGAAGAGGAACAACTTGCAGAGCAGATAATCCTAAGAGCCAGGAGCCGAAATTGATTAACGATCGCTATGTTGTTACTGTTAGAAACCCAATTCAATTTGATAAAAACCGTTATTATCAAATAGCGAGAGTCACAGTTGACAAAAAGGGTAGCGTTATAAAATTGGCACTTTCCAGGTAACATTGCAACTGAAAGTTTGATCGCTTATAATCATGGGCAAAATTCACCTTTTGCCCATTTTTTGGAGTCTGCATGGAAAACAACTTATCAGGTAACGAAGTTCGAAAATCCTTCATCAATTTTTTTAAGGATCGGGGTCACACCGTAGTGCCATCATCATCCCTGGTACCAGGCGGTGATGCAACCTTATTGTTCACAAATGCCGGAATGGTTCAATTTAAAGATGTATTTTTGGGAACGGATAAACGGCCTTATACCCGGGCAGTAGACTCACAAAAATGTATGCGTGTAGCAGGCAAACATAATGATCTGGAAGATGTGGGTCGAGACGACTGGCATCATACCTTTTTTGAAATGTTGGGCAACTGGTCTTTTGGAGATTATTACAAAAAGGAAGCAATTGGATGGGCTTGGGAATTACTAACGGAAGAATGGGGTTTGAACAAAGAAGATCTTTGGGTCACGGTTTTCAAAGATGAAAGAAATGAGATTCCAACGGATCTTGAAGCAGCCGAACATTGGAGTGAACAACCAGGTTTGAATAAAGATCATATTCTTTTCTTTGGTAGAAAAGAAAATTTTTGGGAGATGGCAGATACTGGTCCATGTGGTCCCTGTTCTGAAATTCATATTGATCGGGGGGCAGCGTTTTGTGATAAAAAAGATGTCCTAGGGCATGTTTGTCGGGTCAATGGGGATTGCAACCGTTTTCTAGAACTCTGGAATAATGTTTTTATTCAATATAACCGTCTTAATGCCAATGAATTAGAGCCGCTCCCAGCGACTCATGTAGATACTGGCATGGGATTTGAGCGTATTGTTTCGGTCTTACAAAATGTGGATTCGAATTACAAGATTGATCTGCTGGCTAATTTGATTAAAACGGTTCAGGATTTAACGGGCATGACAGATCAAGAAGTTTACGATCACTACACACCTTACCGGGTGATTGCAGATCATGGGCGAGCGGCCACTTTTTTGATTGCGGATGGGGTCGTACCTGGAAACACAGGTAGAAATTATGTCTGCCGGATGATCATTCGCAGGGCAGCCCGGTTTGGAGGAAAAATTGGCCTCAATAAACCATTCCTTGAAAAAGTAGCTTTGGAGGTTATCAATAATTACGGCGAAGCCTATCCTGAATTAATTCGGAATAAAGAAACAATTTTAAGTAACCTAACCCGGGAGGAGGAAAGATTCAAGAGGACACTTGAAGCCGGATTATCGAACCTAGACGAAATTTTTGGTGAGTTGGAAAAACAGAATAAAACAGTTATTTCTGGATTAGAAGCTTTTGAGTTATACGCAACCCACGGTTTACCTCTTGAAATTACTCGTGATATCGCTCGGGAACATGGCTTCGAAGTGGATGAAGCAGGCTTTAAGAACGCTATGGAACAACATCGGGTTGATTCAGGTGCGGGAAAAGCTTTCGGGAAAATGGGAAATGATGACATCGACAATTATCGAATGGTTTTCGAGCAACTTGTTCAGGAAAATAAAATTTCTGAAACGGGTGTGAAATATGACCCATACCATCTGTTGGATTTCAAATCAGAAATATTGGCAATCTTCAAAAATGGAGAGGCAGTAAGTAGGGCAGTAGAAGGCGATCAGGTTGAATTATTCTTGCCCGAAACGGGTTTTTATGTAGAATCAGGCGGGCAAATAGCGGATACAGGTACGATTACTGCAGAAGATCAATCCTTTTCATTCTCTGTAACAGGAATGCGCAAGCCTGCTGCCGGTATGATCGTTCATGTGGGTACCGTAACTAAGGGTGAAATCAAGCTTTACAAAGAAGTAAATGCTTCAGTTACCGGACAAAGACGAATGGATATTATGCGGAATCATACGGCCACACATTTGCTGCATGCTGAGCTCCATCGTGTTTTAGGAAATCATGCCAGACAGGCAGGATCATTGGTCGCCCCGGATCGTCTACGCTTTGATTTCACCCATCCGGAAGCAGTAACCGCAGCGCAACTTGAGGAAATTGAAAACGGTGTAAACAAAGCCATTCTTGAAAACTTTCATCTTAATATTGTTACCAAACCATTAAATGAGGCGATTGCTGAAGGTGCAATGGCTTTATTTGGTGAAAAGTATGGCGAAATGGTCCGGACCATCACCATTGGTGATGATGATGTCTTCTCATATGAACTGTGTGGTGGTACTCATGTGGATGAAACCGGTGAGATCGGTACCTTTATCATTACGAGTGAAGGTTCAGCCGCAGCCGGAATCCGCAGAATTGAAGCAATTACAGGCCGGGAAGCCTATAAAGTGATTCATAATCGCAATAATTTGATGAAAAATATTGCTGCTTCTTTGAGTACTTCTATAGAGGATTTATCGGATAAAGTGGCAACCATTCAATTTGATTATGAAAACCTGCGTAAAGAAAACCAGAAATTACGACAACAATTGGCTCAGGATTCATTTGAAAAAGATCTTGAACAGGTTAATCAAGTTAAAGGTGTGCCGGTTTTTGGAAAAATCTTAGTTGACACAGACAGCGATATTTTGCGCTCCATGACCGACCGTTACCGTGAGAAATATCCATCTGGGGTTGTGGTAGTAGCTTCAATCATTGATGAACGACCTATATTGGTAGCATCTGTAACGGAAGATTTAGTTTCCAGAGGATTACATGCCGGGCAACTTGTAAAATTCCTGGCTGGCTTTGTCGGCGGGGGTGGCGGAGGAAAACCAACCCTGGCTCAGGCGGGTGGAAAAGATCCGGATAAGCTGCCCTTGGCATTATCAAAACTGGCAGAATTTGTGGAAGAGAATTTAAAGTAATTTAGTTGAAAAAAGATCAAATGAGATTTCAGCTCATTTGATCTTTTTTCATTATAAATTTTTCAAAAAATCGACCATCAATCGCACACCAAACCCGGTGGCGCCTTTGGGTAAATAATTTTCTGCCTTGGAACTGGTGGCTGCCCCAGCAATGTCGAGGTGTGCCCAAGGTACGTCTGATTCAATAAATTGCTTGAGGAACATGGCGCCTGTGATTGGATGGGCTTCTCTTCCTCCGGCATTTTTTATGTCAGCGTCATCACCTTTGATCAGCTCAAAATACTCTTCATCCAGTGGCATTGGCCATAGTTTTTCTGAAGTTCTTTCTCCGGACTGGAATAATTGATCGGATAACTTTTGGTCGTTTGAGAATAAACCAGCCCTGAGTGAGCCTAAAGCAACCACAATTCCACCGGTTAGCGTAGCGAAATCAACAATGCAGGCTGGCTTGTAATGGCGTTGTGCATAAGTCAACCCGTCCGCCAAGACCAGACGTCCTTCGGCATCGGTAGACAGAATCTCGACAGTTTTCCCGGATAATGTCTGGATAATATCATCCGGTCGAAAGGCATCGTCAGAGATCATATTTTCAGCTGCACAAACGATCCCAACGAGATTCACAGGCAGATTCAAGGAGGCAGCCGCTAGCAGGGTTCCAAGGACGGCGACCCCACCCATTTTGTCGTATTTCATCCCCTTGATACCATCAACTGTTTTTAGGGAATAACCGCCTGTGTCGAAAGTAATGGCTTTGCCAACTAAAACAACTGGTTGATCATCTTTTCTGGCTTTGGGACAATATTCCAGGATAATTAGCCTGGGTTTGGAAACACTCCCTTTTCCAACTGCCAAAAGTGCTCCGGCTCCCATTTGTTCTAATTCTTTTTCATCATAGACTTTAATTTTGATGTTTTTTTCTTGAGCGAGCGTTATGCAAAGATCGGCTAGAGAAGGGGGATTAATGATATTGGCCGGCAGATGTCCCAACTCACGGGCTAAGTTAACAACGGAAGAAAGTACTTGCACATCAAGAATCTGATTTTGGAAAGAGCGATCTTCGATTGGACAATAGATGTCAATATTTTCAGATTGTTTTTTGCTTTTATAGGTATCAAATGAATAACTTCCTAAAAATATGCCTTCGAAAAATGGAACCATTGATTGCGAGAATTCTAGGGCAGTCTCTTTGGAAATGAAGAGCTTATAAATTTGATGTTTCCGGAGAAATCTGGATAACTTTCCACCTGCTTTGCGCCATTTTTCAATGGTCATTTTTTCTTTTTCTTCAATAAAAAGATTCAAACTATTTTGTTCTGGGTTTTCAACGAGTTGTATCTCTCCAAATTCAAACTTATGCGAGGATTGAGAGAGAGCGTTTTCCAGATTTAACGAAAATAAATTTTTAACAACCGGGTCCATTTCAAAATGGATTGTTTCTAATACATTAATATTAACCATTGTTTACTCCTAATTTAGTTGATTGTCCATTCTATAATTTCGGGTGGACATAAAAATCTCACCCGGGGTGCTCCTAATCCTTCAAGACCAATTCCGCGTGAAATATACAGAATTGTCTCGCTTAACTGATACATACCAGATTGTAGCTTGCGACCATACAGCGATCCGGTAAACAAAGGTCCAAACCAGGGAATACGAATTTGTCCACCGTGGGTGTGCCCGGATAACATGAGGGCAATTTTGTCACCATTGTTGATTTCATAAATTAAGTCTGGAGTATGATAAAGAAGAATATTTTTTCGCTGAGAATCTATTAGTGAGTTTAAGAAATTTATATCTTGATGAGGTTTTTGGGTGCAGGTGATTCCAATGAGATTAATGGCAAAATTATCTTTTTTAAAAATATAATTTGAATTGTTTAATCTTACAGCATTCGTTTTTGTTTCAATTTTCTCAATCGTATCAATGACGTCCACTGCCGGGCTGCCGGTTACATAGAAAACAGGTGCCAGGGCGGCCATTTGATTGAATAATTCAAAAACTTGATTAATAGCTTCCTGATTCTGAATAAAAGATAGATTTAAAAAATCTCCGGTGAATAAAATCAAATCAGGATTGTTTTGCTGAATGGTTTTTAAAATTATTTCTTCCCTTACACCTCTTCTCTCTAAATGAATATCAGATATGTGTATAAGTTTTATATGGGGTTTAAGATCATCAGATAATTTTATTTTTGTCAATTTTACTGTTGAAGGCTCAATAAAAAATCCATAAATTACTAAAGACGAACCAGTTATTTGCAATATCAGATTGATTGGGAACGGCAACCAAATAAAGATTGCACGTAGGATCATTAACAAAAAAGTTTGCGATTGTGGTTTTCCGAATGAGATTTTTAACTTTGGCAGAAGAAGAAGCAGAAGAAAATCAAACAGCACAAAAAACAATAAGACTGCCCATCTAAATTCTAAAAAGGCTGTAAAGATGCCAGTCAATATGATGATCATGACCAGAAATATAATAAATGGAATATGGTTTATTCTTTCTAATGTTCTTAGGATTTTATCGAAGGGGTTGCCTTCTTCACCGGGAAATGACGTAAGTGAACTGAAATTCTTTTTATCGGATGGGTTTAGTTGCTTTGTTTTCAACACCCAATTATTATATATGCTTTCAGTTAAATAAAAAAATCTCCCCCCATGGAGATTTTTTTTGCGATTAGATGAGCGGTATGATATTACTAAACATCGATCCGACCATGGGCCCCAAAAGATATAAAACAAGAATTACAATAACTGCAACAATAGAAATAATTAAAGCATACTCCAGGAAGCCCTGTCCTTCGGAAGCACAAATCGATAACATTTAAACCTCCTTTCAATAAAATTCCTACCAATTATTTTACATACATTAACAAAAAAAACTACTCCTCTTTGTTAAATAAAAAATATTAATAAATCTTATACTTTCTATAATAAACGTTAAGTGGGTGAAGAAAACGAGTTTAATAAGTTATTAATGTATTCGTTCCCAATTATTTATCAATAGCAAAGGAATTGTGGTTTAAAAAAGATGATGATGGATTTTCCATCATCATCTTTTTTGTAATGAGATTGTAAACTAGTAATTTTTTTCAGGTATCCAGCAGCATAAAACCAGGTCTTTGGCTGCCTTAACTTCGTCTAATCTGCCAATTGGTGTAATGTGAGGGGCATTTTTTAACAACTCTGGTTGGGTTTTAGCTTCCTCAGCGATTTTGATCATCGCTTCTGCAAAAAGATCAAGAGTTTGTTTACTTTCGGTCTCGGTTGGCTCGATCATCAAAGCTTCTGGGACAATTAATGGGAAGTAGTTAGTAGGTGGATGGAATTTATAATCCATTAATCGTTTGGAAATATCCAGTGCGTGAACCTCTGGAGCATCGTCCCAACGGCCTTCGAGCACAAATTCATGCATACAAACTCGGTCATATGCCACGGTGTAAGTATCCTTTAGTAAGGCCATCAGATAATTAGCGTTTAGAACCGCATTTTCAGCAATCCGTTTTAAGCCATCTTTTCCATACATACTGATGTAAGTATAGGCTCTTACCAGCATACCAAAATGTCCATAGAAAGACTTCATTCTACCAATGCTTTTTGCAGGGGTTGCAAAACCGTACAAAGGCGGATAATCGTCAGTTCCCTCTTCAACAATTGTGACAGTGGGACTGGGTAGAAAGTCAACTAGATGTGCTGCAACGCCAACTGGTCCAGAGCCTGGGCCACCACCACCATGTGGTGTTGAAAAAGTCTTATGCAAATTAAAGTGCATAATGTCAATACCCAGGTCGCCAGGGCGAAGAATACCAAGCAGAGCGTTCAAGTTGGCGCCATCACCATAAATGAGACCGCCGGCTTCATGCACAATATTGATCACTTCCACTACATGTTGTTCAAACAAACCTAAGGTATTGGGGTTCGTTAACATCAAGCCAGCCACAGTATCATCACAGACTGCTCTGAGTGATTCCAAATCAACATTTCCGTTTTCATCTGTTGCTACAGGAACCACATCAAAGCCGCTCATCGCAGAACTGGCCGGGTTGGTTCCATGGGCTGAATCGGGAATCAACATTTTAGTGCGCTTAAAATCTTTACGGTCATTATGATAAGCACGAATGATCAGCACACCAACATACTCGCCTTGAGCGCCAGCAGCGGGTTGTAAAGTGACCCCTGAAAATCCGCTGATTTCCCCTAACCAACTCTGCAACTCATGCATTAAAGCCAGGCTGCCCTGAACTGTCTCCACTGGTTGTAAAGGATGAATTTTTGCAAACCCAGGAAAGCGGGCGGTAGTCTCGTTAATTCTGGGGTTATATTTCATCGTACAGGACCCTAAGGGGTAATATCCTGAGTCAATGCTGTAATTTAATTTTGATAAATTGGTGAAATGACGAATAACGTCAATTTCAGCCACCTCTGGCATGGGTAATTCTTCCCGAAGGAACTCTTGTGGTACTAAGGTATCAGGCACATCACTGGCAGGGAACTTTACGCCAGTTCTTCCAGGAGAAGAAATTTCATAGATCGTTGCTTCAGTCATTTGTCACCTCCTGTAAGATTTCGACCAGATAATCAATATCTTCTTTACTAATCATTTCAGTCACAGCTAAAAGCATATGATTCTCCAATTCCGGATAATCATTCGACAAATCATAACCACCCAGAATATCGTAATCCAGTAATAGAGAATTTAGTTCGCTGACTGGTTTTGGGGTTTTTATGACAAATTCGTTGAAAAATGGACTTGAATTAATAACCTCAAACCCTTTTAGCTTCGAAATTTGATCTGCTGCATAATGAGCTTTGTCATAATTTAATTTAGCGACTTGCTTCAAGCCGGATTTTCCTAATAGCGACATGTAAACGGCTGACGCCAGGGCAATCAAGCCTTGATTAGTGCAGATATTTGAGGTTGCCTTTTCCCGACGAATGTGCTGCTCACGAGCAGTTAAAGTCAAGACATAACCTTTGTTACCATTGCCATCCACAGTTTCGCCGACCAAGCGGCCAGCAAGCTTACGGATAAATTGATTTTTAGTGGCAAATAAGCCCAAGTATGGACCACCGAAGGATAATGGAATCCCCAGCGGTTGGCCTTCACCGGTAACGATGTCAGCGTCAAATTCTGAAGGTGGTTTTAATAAACCCAAGGATAAAGGATTAACAGATATAGCCAGGATAGCGCCTACTTCGTGCACTTTACTCGCAAATTCTTTAAAATCCTGGATTCTTCCTAAAAAGTCAGGATATTGAACATACACAATCGCTGTATCGTAATCGATCAACTTAAGTAAATCATCGGTGGATTGGAAACCTGATCTTTCTTCGTCGCCAACGATATTTAATTTTTCATAACCCTGGAAGTAAGTTTTAATTGCTTCCCGATACTGAGGATGTAAATATCTGGACAGAACGAATTTAGTTCTTTTCCCACGAAAATGATGGTAGGCTAATACACAGGCTTCCGCGGCAGCAGTAGCGCCATCATAATGAGAAGCATTGCTGACATCCATACCGGTTAAGGACGCAACCAGGGATTGATATTCAAAAATTGCCTGCAAGGTACCTTGAGAAACTTCTGGTTGGTAGGGTGTATAGGCAGTAAGAAATTCACCCCGGCTAATGATGGCGTCCACAGAGGAGGGAATGTAATGGTTATAGGCTCCTGCACCTAAAAAACAAATTAAATCATCTGTTGATTCATTAGCAGATGATAAGTCTTTAAGGTTTTGATAAGCCTCTAACTCAGATACTCCCTCAGGAAGATTTAATTCTGGATACCTAAACTTTTCAGGAACATCGGAAAATAAATCTTCTACTTTAGACAATCCGATTCTCTGCAACATTTCGTTGCGCTCGGTTTCAGTACTTGGAATAAACATTTTATTATTCTCGCCCTTCGCAATATTTCGTATAAGCATCGGCTGACATTAAAGCATCCAATTCTGATGGGTCGCTCAATTCAACTTTTAAGAACCATGCCCGGCCAAAGGGGTCCTTGTTAACTGCTTCAAAGTCATCTAAAAGCGCTTCATTGAGTTCGAGCACCTTACCGGAAACTGGAGAAGTAACTTCCGCAGCCGCTTTCACCGATTCTAATGAGACAAGTGAATCGCCTTGAGAAACATCATCCCCAGCGTCAACAAGAAATTCTAAATAAACGATATCTGAAAGTTGGGATTGAGCATAATCAGAAACTCCGACGGTTGCCACTTTTCCTTCAACGCTTACCCACTCATCAGTCTTGGCAAATTTATAATTACTTGGATTTGACATTATTATCTCCTTTTGTGAAAATATTTTTTTGTTTTATCTTGGTTTTTTCCCAATTCGGTAATAAAAATTGGCTTCTATTTTAACTTGAACCAATTTATTATCTACTATTTTAATCTATAATCATTCTATTAGAAGGGTTAGTTAAAGTCAATTACTACTGTCTAAGATGAAAAATAAAAATTACGGGGGATAACCAGTGATTGATCTTATTTCTTCGTATAGTGGTTTCAGACGCTTGTACATCGGGTAATAAACCTTCTGATATAAGTCCTCATAGATCTGTATATTCTGTTTATCTGGCTCAACATTTTTCCCAACTCTGGTCATGGCTTTGACTGCGGATTCAAAATCGGAATAATAATTCATACCTACTGCTGCTACGATAGCTGCTCCTAAACCGGATGCTTCATAGATACTCGGACGAGATACCGGTAAATTAAAAATATCGGCGGTTATTTGTAAAGCTGCATTACTCTGGCTGCCACCACCAGCTACTCTTAACTCTGTGATCTTTTCTCTACTGCTTTTTTCGGTGCGCTCAGCGCCTTCTCGCAGTGCAAAAGCCAAGCCCTCGATGATGGATCGATATAGATGCGCACGAGTATGGACATCACCAAACCCGATAATTGCTCCTTTGGCTTCAGGTCCAGGTTTTTTTAGGCCTGGCGACCAGAACGGTTGTAAGACGAGGCCCATTGACCCGGGAGGAACTGAATTTATCAAGTCATCGAATAGTTCTTCAGGATCAACCCCACGTTGGGCCGCTAAACGCTGTTCGTTTAATCCAAATTCTCGTTTGAACCAGCTAACCATCCAATAACCACGGAAAATTTGTAATTCAAGGCTGTATCGACCTGGGACTGCTGAAGGGTAAGGGGGAATTAATGGAATGATTTCCGAATATTTTTTATGTGTGGTGTTGATCGTAGCTGTTGTTCCATAGCTGAGACAGGCAATATTGGGAACCACACAACCACTACCTATGATTTCACAGGCTTTGTCTGCTGCCGCGGCGATTAAAGGCAAACCTTCAGGAATACCGGTTTCTTCGCTCGCCTTTTTCGTAACCAGCCCGAGAACTTCAGTGGATGGCTTTAAATCAGGCAGGATTTCTTTTGAGACGGGAACAGCCTGCCACTTCCAATCCCAGGGTTTGGACCAATTCTGGTTTTTATAATCAAAAGGAATATAAGCCACCTGACATCCAATCGAATCTATAAATTTCCCAACCATACGGTAGGTTAAATAACCTGACAGTAAAAGATACTTATAAGTTTTCTTCCAAATTTCGGGTTGGTTTGTTCTAATCCAGTTACATTCTGCCTCGGCTTGCAAATATGCTACAGTTTCGCTCATGCCGGAGAGAGAAAAAAGAAGTCCCCAAATACCGCCAACAGGTTTTAAGCCTTGTGTTCGGCGCTGATCCAACCATAAAATTGCTGGTCGAAGCGGGTTCCCATTTTCGTCAATGTTTATTACTGTTGATCGTTGGGTTGTAATAGCGACACAGGCAATAGAGGTTTTATCAACGCCTGGTATTCCCCATAATTGCTGGCAGGCTGTGCATAAAGTATCCCAAAACAAATTTGGATCTAACTCTACCAAACCTGGTTCAGGAGATTTATAGTTTTCGATCAACACGCGAGATTTGAAAAGGAGGTTACCTTGTTGATCAAAAATCATTGCCCTTGTGCTTTGGGTTCCATTATCAATTGCTAAAATTAAATCTTTACTCATCGGGATTTTCCTTTTCAAAAGAGATATCATCCCAAAACAGGATGCTTTCAGCCATTACTTTTTGTGAAACCATAAAGACTTTTTGAAAATCACCTTCTTTAAAAGCGATTAGTAACTCCTGATAGAAGTGATAAGAATGCTTCCTGGGTTCTTCCTTTTCAAAATAAATGATTGCTTTTTGGGTAAATAATTCTTTAAACCCATTTAATATCATTGTAAAAATCGGGTTTTCAGAACCCTGGGTTAGTTTTTGGTGTAATAGAAAATCATATTCAGAATAAACCTCAGCAGGATCATTTTTACTAGGAGCTCTGTTTAAAAAATCAATAATTAATTCAGGTTTTTTTTCGGCCGCCATCGCAGCATAGGTAGGGCATAAAAGATAGCGTATTTGTAATAGATTTTTAACAAAATCCAGTGAAAGATGATTGGAATATCGGGCAATGGAAGATAATATGTTAAGGTTACCTTCAGACCAAAAATCTTTTACTCGTGTCGGTTTACCCTGGCGAATTTCGATCCATCCATCTCGAGATAAGCGTTGCAAGGCTTCTCGTAACGTAGGACGGGTTACCCCAACTTTAATCGATAATTCTCGTTCTGCTGGTAAGTTACTATTGATTTCAAAAGACCCATCCAAAATGGCAGTAATTATTCTCTGTTCTGCTAATTCAGCAGGTTTAACCGGTGTGTCCCAATGCATAGATTTTCCTTTCAAAGGTTAGAGGTCATACCATTTGAGTTTACAACATAATTAATATTTCTCAAATATTTTTTATGCAACAATCCAATACGGTAATTACATGAACCTGTAGTAGTGAAAAAATATTTTCATAAACATGGGAAATATACACAGTTATCTACAAGGATGGGTAGAAAAACCAGGTTTTTAAAAGAAAAACTGATATCACTTCTATAATCGTTTTGAAAATATGCTCATTTATAATAAAATAACTATTATGGACATTCAGCTGGCAATTTCAAAAGTAGTCAAATACGGTTCAATTGAAAGCGGAGATACTTTAGAAATAGTTGAAAGACCTATGGGTGGGGTTTCTTGTATTCTGGCTGATGCCCGTTTTTCTGGGTCCTCAGCAAAACTAATATCTTCTTTGGTAGTTCGAAAATTAATCAGTTTAATCTCGGATGGTGTGCGTGATGGAGCAGCTGCCAGAGCGGTCAGCGATTTTTTGTTCAAGGAAAAAGCAGGGACCTGTAGTGTCTACATGAATATTTTGTCGGCAGATTTACAAACACAAACAATTGTTATTTCCAGAAATAACCCAACACCTGTTTTTATTTCACAGGGGAATCAAATTGAGTGTATTGGTGGTGAAAGTAATCCGATCGGAAATGCTAGAAATATCAGACCCTCTATTACTGAGATAAGTCTGGTTCCAAGAACGACTGTCGTCTTATATACCGACGGCGTCATGAGAGCTGGGGAGAGATTTGGAGAATCTATCGATTTTTGTTCAATGATTCATGCTTATTTGGATGAGCAGGAACCTACAGCCCAATTTATTGCAGATGCTTTATTATCTCATGCGTTGCGATTGGATCAAAATCAGCCGAATGATGATATGTCAGTAGTTGTTTTGCGTGTGCTTGAGAAATCAAAAGATAGCTTCCGCCGGTTATCTGTCCGCTTACCTTTTGAAAATAAATTACATGATTTGGATTAAGAAAATCAATCGGTTTTAGTAATAATGCTAAACACTTTATTTTTTTGATAAAAAAAGCATGAAAACTGATTTTTATATTTCATCGCATGGGGTTTGGTCATGCTGCCAGGGCGTGTGTGATTATCAATAAATTGCAGCGCTTGAACAATAAAATTTTAATTATAATTACCCAAACAAAGTTGAAAATGGCAGCCACCAGGTAATTAATATTTTACAGAATAAATTTCTCAGCGACCTTTGAGAAGAAAAGCCAACCGTTCTGATAGAGGAAATTATGGAAAGAACAGTACCAAAAATTGCTTCTGAAGATATCGATTTGTATTTGCGGACCCTTTATTCATTATTACGATCAACCGCTGAAATACAGATAAAAACATTGATCGAAGTTCATGCTGGCATGAATTCATTATTGCATCCATTAGCAAGGCAAGAGACTCCGGATACCTCTGCGTTTATTTATAGTATTTTGCGTTTGCCTGATTGTATTTCAGACGTTAAAGTGGTTACATTAGGACAAAGTGCTTCTGTCTTTGAAAACCATGGATATGAGAATGTAGAGCTTTGGCAGCCTGTCTTTGCAAAAGCTCGCCGGCGCAGGTGCTTTTTTGATGGAAAGAAACAATTGGCTTGTTTTATTGCCAGTCGTTCAGATATTGAGGATGTAGTTCCAGTTTTAACCGCTTATCAAATGGAATGGAATAAACTCAATTTATTATTAAATCGACCAATGATTCCCCATAGATTATCTATTATTGAAAATAAACCAGAAAAATTTTCGGAATTGGCAGAATTAATACAACTGACGGAAGAAGACCTGAGAAGATTCCAAATTATCTGGGGCGATAACTTCATTACAATGTTGGAGAAAATTAAAGCCAAAAAACTCAATTTTCGTCTTAATTTATTGTCCGGTTCATTAATCGAATATTGGCGGGCAACTCGAGCCTGGTGGGCGAATATTGAAGGAGAAAACCCTTTGTTAAAAGAAAGACCAGTCTATTTTGTCTCCAGCAATACTCATTCGATTGCCAATTTATTATCCGGCTATGCATTAAAACACAGCGAAATCCTGGAAGAATTTTTAAGATCAAATGATGAAGATAACTTATTTCAGGAATTAACCAATATAAAGAACAAAAAAGAAAAGGCTTCTTATGAGAACCTTTTGTACTATATCTTAAAAAAAGCTGAAAAATTACCTGAGTTTGAATATTTACGATCAATACAACTTGAACAAGAACAGAAAATTGGCATCAAAAGAGTAATCAGTAAACATTATTTCGATGTGGATGCTCAGGTTATTGAAATTAACAAAATTGATTTAAATGATATTGATCCTAGATTAAAAACAAAAAAGAATTTCGAAATTTTAAAAAATAGTGATGCTTTAATCTTGAATATAGATTACCCATTGGGTTTAGCAGCCTATAATATTTTAACGAAAATCGCGGAGCACTCTTCACCTGTTTTAGGGGTATATATATTAGGGAAAGCTGCAACGCTGAATGGAGTGCTTGGAGATGTAATGATTCCCAATGTTGTTTATGATGAGCACTCACAAAATACTTTCATGTTTAACAATGCATTCACAGCAAAAGACGTGTTTAATGACCTGGTGTACGGAACTGTTCTTGATAATCAAAAAGCAGTTACCGTCTTGGGTACTTTCCTACAAAATGGCAAATTAGCTGATATTTTCTATCGAGAAGGTTATACCGATATTGAAATGGAGGCGGGGCCTTATCTTTCAGCAATTTATGAAATGTATCGACCTACAAGGCATCCTGTAAATGAAATTGTTAATCTTTATAACCTAACTTTCGACCTAGGGATTATGCATTACGCCTCGGATACGCCTCTCAGCAAAGGTAAAAACCTGGGAGCTGGAACCTTATCTTATTTTGGGATGGATTCAACCTATGCTGCCAGTTTGGCGATTATCAGACGAATCTTCAAGATTGAAGCAGATCGTTTAAATTCAAAATAAAGATGATGAGATTATTATTATGACCAACAAATTAGAAGAATTCAAGGCTTATCGAGAAAAAATGAATGATCGGATCCATCAAATTAATCATTTAGGGATAAAAAGATTTTTTAATTTAGACAATAATGCTTATAAAGATGGAGCTTTGGATAGTAAAACTAAAGAATTATTAGGACTGGTTGCGTCTATGGTTTTGCGATGCAACGATTGCATAGATTATCATATTATTCAATGTGTAAACGAAGGCTGGGAGGATGATTCCATCATGGAAGCATGTAATATTGCTTTGATTGTTGGCGGTAGTGTTGTTATTCCTCACCTTCGGCATGCAGTTGAAACTTTGGATTTAGCACGAAACTTCAATAGATAAATTAATAATTTACATGTGAAAAAAGGAATGATTTTAATTCTTCGGGATCCTTGTAATTGTAAAGATTGGTTCGCATTTCCCGATTAAGAATTGAAATATCCAAATAAAATTTAATGTATTTTCTAAATAAAACCAGGCCACTTTCAATACCATAAAAATTAACCATGAGATCCATGTGTTCAGATAATAGATTCTGTTTTTCCTGGATTGAAATTTGATTTTGATCTTTTCCCAAAAATATCCAGGGGTTATACAAAGCTCCTCTGCCAATCATTACGCCATCGCAATTTGTGATCTTTAAGATATTATCGATGTCTGCCAGGGTTAATACATCTCCATTTGCTAGAACAGGGATTTTGACATTATTTTTTACTTCAGCAATTGCTTTCCAATTTGCTTTTCCCTGGTAGCCTTGCTTTTTTGTACGCCCGTGAACAGAGATCATTGCACAACCATAATCTTCCAACAATTTTGATATTGTCAAATAATTTAATTGAGAGTCATCCCAACCTAACCGAATTTTTCCGGTTATTGGTAAATTTATGTGTTTTTTTAAAAGAGTAAAGATCTGCTTTATTTTTTCCGGTTCTAACAATAATCCGGCGCCGGCGCCACGGTTGGCAACAGTTTTTGCCGAGCACCCCATGTTAATATCTATAAAATCGGGATTCTTTTCTGCTAGAAAGAGAGCCGTTTTTAAAATTCTTTCAGGAGAGTTGTCGAATATTTGATAGGCAAAAGGCCTTTGTTCCTCTGAAAAAACAATTTGTTGGGGAAGGAAAGGATGATGATTAAGATAATCATAAGCATTAATAAATTCAGAAAAAATGATTCCTGGATGAAACCGTTTAATGATCTCTCTAAAGGGGTAGTCGGTAAGGCCATCCATTGGTGCTAAAATTAGATTAGAATGAATGGGGATATCCCCAACTGAAAAACAGACATCGGATTTCATGCGCACAATTCTAACTGATTTATTAAAGTGGAACTATAATTTGACCAATTTCGTCTTATTTATTAAGAAATAATTAGGAGCTGGTAATGAAGAGAATGATTGTTTTATTTAGTTTAGTTTTACTATTCACTAGCTTATCTGCATGTAATTTAACCAAACAATATATAAAACCAACTGATCCAGGTACTGTCAGTACGGATGCGATGCAGACTGTTCAGGCATTAGCAACCGAACAAGCCTTTGCAACAATGGTTTCTAATGCAACAGAAATTTCAAATCTACCTACCGCGAATGTTATTGATCCAACATCCGGACCAACTCAAATGGAAGGTCAAGATCAGCAGCAAACCGTATCTACTTCAACGCCATTTTTTACGCCTTTACCTTCATTTACTCCAATGCCGACCGATAAAGCGACCTTTATAAAAGATGTCACTTATCCTGACAATACAATCGTGCCTTCTGAAACATCATTTACGAAAACCTGGCGTTTGAAGAATGATGGACAAACGACCTGGACCTCAGATTATGAATTGGTCTTTTCAAGTGGTAATGCAATGGACGGAAAAGCTGCTAGTAAAATCGGAACTACAGTAAAACCGGGAGAAGAAATTGATATTTCTATTGAATTAAAATCTCCTAAGAACTCAGGAGAATATAAAGGCGAATGGATGTTGCGTAATACCCAGGGAAAGGTGTTCGGCGTAGGACCAAATGCCGATAAGACTTTTTGGGTGATTATTAAGGTGGGGAATTATAAAAGTGAGGATGTGCCAACTGAAATTTACCCATTGGATTTTGTGGCAAAAATCTGTTTAGCAAATTGGAAGAGTAATTATGATGTTGTCAGAAAACCATGTGATTCAGATAAAAGCTTAACGAAAGCATCTGTTGCTGTGTTAACAAAACCGAAATTAGAAAATGGATATGTTGATGATGAAAGAACTATTCAAATGCACCTGGAAGGTGATAATGGAAGCTGGATTCAAGGATTTTATCCAGCCATCAAAATACTAAATGGCGCCAGTTTCAAAGCAATCGTCGGCTGTCTGGATGGTAATAAAAGCTGCAATGTGACTATTAGTGTAGATGCAAAAATAGACGGTGGTGTACCAATTAATCTCGGAAAATGGATTGAGACTTATGATGAAAAAATCACTTCTATTGATATTGATTTAGGTAGTTATGAAGGAAAAAATATCGAGTTTATTTTAGGTATAAGCAATCGTTCGAATACGACTTCTGAAGTCTTTTGGCTTGCTCCAAGAATAGTTCAATAAATTTGAAGACTATTAATGGCTGACAAAAGGGATTATCGCTGACAGATAATCCCTTTTATAAAGGTAAAAGGAAATTCATTATTTTTTTATATTCACTGAGTATATTATTCAGTTCATGATTGCCTATGATGGTCTCAATATCCGTGATAGGAATCTGAATAATTCTTTCACCATCATAAAATAAACCCCAAATTCCAAATTTATCATCGATACTGATCAAATTTTTCCAGACAATCGTTTTCTGTTCGATTGTTTTTACATAATTAACTTCATTTTTTCGCAACTGGTTGTCAAATACGCTTGAACAATAGATCAGAAATTCATCCAGGTTTTTATAAAGCTTATCCTGGATTAAAACTGATTTCTTGAAAACATTCATCATCTTTTTGATAATTCCTTCATTTTCATCATGCACAATGTCCGGGGAGAGTAAAGGCGTAAATAAACTAGAAGCGAGGGTTACGTAAAAAGGTGAGAATTCGAAATCAGTGGATTGGAAGTGATGAATAGGAATTGAATTTAATAATTCTAATGATAAAGAAATTAAGAAGAGGGTATGACGCTCATCCTTGTAAAAGTCGATAATACGTCCTGTAAACCCAGATATATCCCATCTCAGATTTTGATCATAAATACCATTATTAACTTTAATCCAATGATTAAATTGATAAAAAATTTCCCAGGAGAGTTCTTTTGCTTTAATTTTATTATCAAGCAAGTACTCCTTATTTACCTCGTAAACATGGATATCGAATCTTTTAGAAAATTGAACATTAATAAAATGACTGCATTGGATTAATAAGTTCTCATAATCCATTGAAGCTACTCTGGATGAAACCTTAAAATAAAAATAATTTACATTCCAATAATTGTTCAGGATTGAGTTTTTAATTAAATATTTTCTAAATTCAGGGTTTATTTGAAAAAGAAGGATCCTCATAGAATATTCTTTTCGGATTAAGAATAGTATTTTTCTAACATAATAAATTGATTATAAATAAAGTATCCATAATTTGTGTGATGGAACAGAAAAATCTGGTAAAAATAGAAAAATGAAAAATTCAGGAGTGCCAGTGTGAAGACAAAAGAAAATAAAAACAAAAATCCAATCAATAAAAAAATCTGGTTAATTTTAGGGGGACTGGCTGTTCTCGCGCTGTTTGTAGTTTATGGCATACAAACTTTTACTAAAAATCTCGATAATGCACCCATAGAGATTAGTGTTTTGGATGCCAACAAGATGCGAGACGAAGGAGCCTTTATTCTGGATGTTCGAGAACCTAATGAATGGGAGGCTGTTCATATCCCAGGAGCCACATTAATTCCTTTGGGAGAACTGGAAAACAGAATTTCTGAACTACCTGCAGATCAACCAATCGTGGTGGTTTGCCGGTCTGGCAATAGAAGTAGAACGGCAGCTAACTTATTAAGAAGCTCGGGACTAAATAATGTTTCCAGCATGTCTGGAGGAATGAATGAATGGGTTCGGAATTCTTTTGAAATTACGGCTGGACCGTAAAAGAAAATTCGTATAGTTTTGTTCTTTCGAGATCAGAATAAACAAGACCAAATATTATGGGAGTTAATAAAGATGAATAAATATCGTGTAAAGCCGGGTCTAAAGATTAATTTAAAGGATTGGGATCCTGATGATAAATCAGCCTGGTCTGGCGGAAAAAAAGAGGCGAAGGAAGAATTTCTTCTTATCAATCAAGAATTAGAAAGATTACAAGAGCTCTTATATGCCGAACAAAAGCACAAAGTCCTCATCATACTGCAAGCCATGGATACAGGTGGGAAAGACGGCGTGATTAGAGCAGTTTTTGATGGAGTGAATCCGTCTGGAGTGCGCGTAGCCAGCTTCAAAGTTCCAAATAGTGAAGAATTAGCCCATGATTATTTATGGCGGATCCATAAACAAACTCCAGGAAATGGGGAGATGGTTATCTTTAACCGTAGTCATTATGAAGATGTTTTAGTGGTTAGGGTGCACAACCTTGTTCCTAAGAATGTTTGGGAGAAAAGATTTCAACAAATCAACCACTTTGAAAAAATCCTGGCAGATGAAGGCACAACAATTTTGAAATTCTTTTTACATATCTCCAAAGAAGAACAAAAAACTCGGTTACAAGAGCGTTTGGATATGCCGGAAAAACAATGGAAATTTTCATCCAGTGACTTAAAAGAACGGCTGCTTTGGGATGAATATCAAACTGCTTTTGAGGATGTATTCTCTAAAACTTCTACTAATTATGCGCCCTGGTATATTATTCCTGCTAATCGAAATTGGTACAGGAATTGGTTGATTGGTTCTATTATTGTTAAAACCTTAAAGTCTTTGGATATGAAATATCCTCAGACGGAGGAGAATCTCGAAAATATTAAAATTGAATAATCACTAAGTATCCTTAATATAAAGGAAAAGCTAGCTTGAAATTCCAGTTGTTAATTTGTGAAACCAATGTTTTTGCAATGGCTAAGTTTATTTGCCAAACATTTGATCATAATCTTCAATAGCGGCTTCAATTACCTTGTATGCATGTTCAGCACCGAAGGTACCTACGATGAATGTAGTATCCTCTTTGCCGGGAGACAATTTATATGTTCCGAAGTAATGGGTTAAACGATCAATTAACACTTTCGAAACGTCTGACAAATCATAAGCATTTTGCCAAAAATTGTCGTTAGATAAAACTGCAATGATTTTGTCATCGGCTTCTCCATCATCAATCATTTGAATTCCACCGATTACTCTGGCTGTCAATATGATTTCGGATTTTGTGATTGGGCGTTCGCTAATGACACAAATATCCAAAGGGTCTCCATCCCCCTTATTTGATTTTGGAGATAATCGTTGAACGCGCTCTCCACAATAGGTTCTAGGTATAAAACCATATAATGTGGGCGGTTGAGAAGAGGTTCTTTGTGGTCGGTCAACCCGTAAATAACCAGTTACTTTATCTACTTCATATTTTACTAAATCAAAAGGGGATAGCTCAATAAAGGCGTTGACCTCTTTTGGAGAGTTCGACCCAATTTCTAATCCATGCCAGGGATGGGGGCGCCATCGGTAAAAAGGATTTGGAAAACTCAATTTCTGCTCCTGAAACAAAATAAATTGATTAATAGCTTCAATTATAATCGTTAAAAAACAAACCTTATTCCAGAAACTCTAAGGTTTCTTTCTTATTTAAAAAACTTATTATTTTCATATATAATGAAGAAAATGAGCCCAAGAAATAAAATAGAAAACAATTTGTATATTTCTTTATTAGGTTTTTTTATTGAAAAACCCTGGTATGGGTATGAATTATATAAATATATTATCCATGAAACTTCTTTTTCAAGGATTTGGTTTTTAAAGCAAAGCCAGTTTTATGGTTTCCTTGATCGACTTTCTGAAGATGGATTTCTCTCCCAACAATTGATTGAAGGTAATCAATATCCCGACCGAAAATTATTAACCATTACAGCCGGAGGAAAAGAACAATTAGCTGACTGGTTAGCATCCCCGGTTAAACGGGGAAGAGACATGCGCCAGGAATTCCTTGTGAAACTTTTTATAGGAAAAGAATATTTACCTCAGAAAGTTCACAACCTGATAAAAAATCAAAAAAGCATGTGTCAAAAATGGATAAAAGATCAAACCAAATTATTGGAGAATGAAAAAGATCAATTTCAAATTCTATTGATCAAATATAGAAGCATGCAAATTCAAACAATGTTAGATTGGCTTGACATGATAAATATTAAATAAAAAAGCACCTTGAAAAAAACTTCTAAAGGTGCTTTTTTTTCGGCATTATTGTTCAGTGTTGTTGGAGGTTAAAACTTCCCTTAATTGTCTCCACTAATCCAGTCTTCATTTGCTTTTTCCCAACTGACTATTTCTTCCTGAGTAAACCACAATGCAATTTCATTTTCTGCATTTTCAGGTGAGTCAGAAGCATGAGTAAGATTCCGACTGATCGACAAAGCATAATCATGTCTGATTGTTCCGGGATTTGCCTTTAATGGATCTGTCAGCCCCATTGTTTGGCGCACTGCATTAATTGCATTATTGCCTTCAAAAACAATAGCCATAACAGGGGCAGAAGTAATATATTTTATTAAGCCTTCATAGAAGGGTTTGCCTTTATGAACGGCATAGTGTTTCTCAGCTAAGGTTTCAGGTACTTTCATAAATTTAGCTGCAACTAATTTTAGTCCTCGTTTTTCGAGTCTTGCTATAATTTCTCCTATTAAGGCACGTTGAACTCCATCTGGTTTAACCAGAACAAAAGTTTTTTCCAAAATAATCCTCCAAAATTTGTTTTTATAAAAGTAAATCTTCAGCTTTTGAATAAGCATCAAGGGCTTTTTGAAGCTGATTATTTTTTACATGTGCATCTCCGAGCGCCTGCCAAAGGTTAATGTCGATTGGGTAATAATGGTCAAGTGCATTTTGGATGTTTCCGATAATCTCATGTAGGTAATCACCTTTTTGAATAAATGCGTTATAAACTTCTAATGATTTCTCAATATTTCCACTGAAAAGTGAGTGAGTGGCTTCATCAAATTCTGTATCTTGAACCAAAAATTCTAATTCTTTCTGCGGTTCTTCAGTAATAGCACGGTCTTGCTCAGTTTTCGGCAATTCCAGGGGTTCCATTGCTGATACCGGTTCAGAAATTTCTTCTGAACCATCTAATTCTTCAGTTTCTGTATGTTCTTTTTCAAAAACGGGTTCGATCGGCTCTTCCAAAGATGAATCTTCAACAGCATCTGTTAGCACTGATATTTCTTCGTCGACACTGATGTCTGGTTGAGGAGTTGTTGGTGTTGAGTCTTTATCCGTTTCGATTTCAAGATCTTTTAACCAACTTGGTGTGGTGTCAATTTCATTTTCAAGTTTTTCTAATTTTTCACCCTGAACAAGCGACTCACTCATTTCTGTATCTTCTATAGCCCCGTGTTTTTGAGATAATTCTTCCATCCATGCTAAAGCTGATTCAAGGTCATCTTTTGGACCAGCAGAGTCTATTTCCTCTTTTTCATATAGATGATCTGGAAATTCATTTTCTTCGTTTATTTGTACTTCTGTTTCTAATTCATTTTTTATCATTTGTTCTTCAAGCATTTTTAGCGATTCTTCAGCCAGCGTTCTTTCATCGTCGATTTCCTCATCTTCACTCAAAGCTTTATTGATTATTTCTGGAATTAGCGCGCTTTCAGCGGATATTTCTTCAAGCGAGCTGATTTCCTCATTGATTGTTTCCGCTTCTTTTATATTTGCATCATCTTTTTCATCAAAATATATGTGAATATTATCAAATTGTGATTCCTCGACTGATTCGTCTTCTGATAACCAATCCGGTAATTTTTCATCATGTTCTTCAGTTGAAGCTGTATCTTGATCTTCAAGATTGGCAAATGATTTAATCCAATCGGGGGTTTCTTTATTTTCTTCAGAGGTTGCGTTTTTGTCATGATCAGTAAATTCTTCCCCAACAACCAATGAATTTAACCAGTCATTATCGCCAGATTCAGAAGGAGTTTTTTCTACCGTTTCAAGCTCTGAAATAATTTGACCAAGGGAATGTTTATCTACTTCTTGGTCTTTGAACAGGTCAGCATCCACAATAGAAGTTACTTCAGTAACTTCATTTACTGGTTCACTAAAATTGATATCTGCAAATTCCTGAATAAAATCTTTATCCTGAGTTTCTTCAGGGATGGACATAATATCTTTATGAGATTCTTCGGACTCTATCTGATCAACTGAAAAAGCTCCCGCCATGGTGGTGTCCAGGCCTTTGAGGAAATCATCGATTAAAGCGGATTCGTCATTTGAGAATTCTTTTTCCCATTCAGAAATCGTTTCAGGTTGCTCTGTTTCAGAAACATCTAATTTGCTTCTATCGAATAAGTCCTCGAGATTTTTCAACTCCACATCATCAATTTCATGTTCCTCAAAAATTTCGTCCTTGGGTGCGATTTCTAGCAACCAGGATGGAATTTCAGCCCGTTCGATCGCTTCCTCTTCTTCTTCTTTATTTTTTGAAATAACTCCCTCGCCATTATCTTCAATTATATTTTCAGCCAAATTAAAACCTTTTTCCAATTCTGGATCAAGAGCCTCTGCAGATGTCCAGCCAGCATCTTTTATCCATTCTGGAAGAGTATCATCTGGCGATAGATCGATTGCTTCTAAAGTTTTTTGATCTTCTGAGATTTCAGAAACATCATTTTCGAAATCAGGTTCTTTATTTTCTTCAGTTCCCAGTGATTCATCAAAAGAAAAGGAGATTTCTTTTTCTGTTTCCACCTCTTCTGAGGTTTCATTTTCTTCGACCTGGTCCAGGGGAGAACTTTTCATCCAACTGGAAAAATCATCTTTATCACCATCAAATGAATCGAAAGAGAAACCAATGGATTGAATCCAATCAGGTTCTTCGATTTGACTTGAAGATGGATCCCATTCTAAGTATTCAATCATGATCTTAGATTCTGGAACATCCGCAGCAGATAAATATTTTTCATCAATAAATTGATAATAAGGATCCAGATCGACCACCCGTTGCTTAAAAATCTTGACGTCACCTTCTCTCGAGGTACCAGGCAAAATTTCAGACAGGATCTTATTAGCTTCATAACAATACGGCAATTTGCTGATTAATTTACTACAAGTTTCTGTCGCGTCAATTTTTTGGCCTAATAAAAAGTATATTTTAGCCAAAAGAACCTCAAGATCCACCCGATTTGGATCTTCAGAAAGAGCTGCCAGGATTTCCGCAACAGCCTGATTATAAAGTTCTCCGCGGGTGTACATCCTTACCAAAGCCCCTCGTGTTAACCTTATTTTCGGAGGAGCAATTCCATCCCGTTTTGTATATAACCGCCGTAATTCGTCCTGTACTGCTTTATTGGAAGGTTGCACCTCGAATGCTCTTTCCATGTGCCAGATCGCTGCATCCATGTTATTTTCGTCTTCACGAATAATGGACATGCCAATCTGAGAAATAAAATCATCAGGTATTGAAGAAAGAACTCTTTGAAAAATATCGGATGCATCTGTATATTTTTGCTTTTCGAGTAAGGCTTTACCTAATAATCGATAACTATCGATATGCTTTGGGTAGATATGCAAAATATGTTTACAATGGCTGATTGCCTGATCGATTTGAACAGTATCGATCAAGTTTTCAATTTTTCTTACATATTCTCTCAAAGATATAGTAGCCATAAATACCTCCCCGAAATAGTATTACGCATCTTCTTTTAACCAGCAAGTGCATAAGAAGAAAGATTTAATTTTTATTGAAGAGGGAAAATAATCATAAAACCGCAAATATTATTCTCCCAGGTAATCACGCAATTTTCTTCGAATCACTGGATGTCGCAAACGACTTAATGCTTGAGCTTCGATTTGTCTAACCCGTTCGCGTGTTACTCCCATCTTCCGTCCAACCTCTTCTAAGGTGTAAGCTTGACCGTCTAATAAACCATACCTCAGCTGAAGGATTCTAACTTCTCTTGGGGGCAATCCATTTAAAACCTCTTCCAAATGCTGTCTCAAAAGATTATAAGTAGCGGTTTCGTCTGGTGCTGGCGCTTCATCATCTTCAATAAAATCTCCAAGAACAGAATCTTCTTCATCATCGGTTGGGGTCTCTAAAGAAAGTGGTCTACGGGCAACCTGAATCATGTTTTCAACTTTTTTTGGAGGAACATCAAGGGCTTCTGCCAATTCTTCCACAGTTGGTTCACGCCCCAATCTTTGCGTTAATTGATGTTGAATTCGAAGTAACTTATTGATTTGATCACCCATATGAACCGGAACGCGAATAGTCCGTCCTTGATCGGCAATTGCTCTGGTTACTGCTTGTCTAATCCACCAGGTAGCATAAGTTGAAAATTTATGTCCACGCCGATAATCAAATTTTTTAGTAGCTCGAATTAACCCAATGTTTCCTTCCTGAATTAAATCCAAAAATGGAACACCTCGCCCCATATACTTTTTTGCAACACTTATTACGAGCCGTGAATTTGCTGTAATCAAATGTTCACGACCATCCCAACCATCTTCAATTAATTTTCGTAATTCAATCCGGCGGTCATCTTTAGTGTTCCCTTTGGCTAATTCCTCGCGCGCTATTCTACCCCGTTCAATCCTTTGAGCCAACTCAACTTCTTCTTCAGCAGTCAATAAGGGGACTCGACTAACCTCCTTTAGGTAAAGGCCAATCGTATCATCAGTATCGATGTTTTCCAGATCATCAAAAATTAATTTAGTGGCTTCTTCATCTTCGTCCAGATCTTTTTCATCGATATCCAGTTCTAAATCATCTTCTGCTGGTCCATCCAAAGGAGTTTCGTCTTCAATGTAAGGGATTCCTGCACTCATTAATGCAGCAAAAGCCTCTTCTAGTTGCTCGACATCTTGTTCGGCGTCTGGGAAAAAATGTAAAATATCATCAATTGTGACATATGATTTTTGGCGACCGAGCTCAATTAATCTGGCGATTGCCGGATATTCATTTATTTCTTCATTGTCATCATCTACCACGTTCAGGAAATTATCCATATTATTGATTCTTACCTCAAAATATTAAATACAAAAGTCTTCACTTTTGCTAATTCTTCATTTCGTAATCTTCAGCATACACTTTTTCAGTATAAAATTCAATAGTTTTTGTTGTTCAATTATCTTCGTTCAATAAAACGAGCGGAAAAACCCGCTCGGTAATTGTTAGTTTTCCATTGTTTTCCAAAATTACAAACCACAAAAAAATGAAGACGATAAACGTTCTTTCTTATTCTCTCACAAATAAATTAAAATTCTATAAGATTTTTTAAAAATCGGCTTATTATATATCAAAAATAAAAAAATATCGATCAATTTGAAATATTATCGATATTTGTATTGACAGAAAAAATAACCGTATTAAAATAACATTTTTGGGGAAATTTCCAAAAAATATATTGTCCGTTTAAAAAATAAAATCCTTCAGGAGGAGAGATGAATATTCTTGGACTTGCCAGGCATGGTTTAAATGGGTTCGAACAAATAGCTGTGCTTGGAATTATTGTTGTAGCAATTTTTAGCCTTGTATATGCATATTTGCTTAGAAAACATGTCTTAAAAAAAGACAAGGGTACTGAGAAAATGCAAGAAGTTTGGAATGCTATTCGTGTTGGGGCGGATAGTTATTTGAACCGTCAATTAAAGACAATTGTTGCTTCAATTGTGATTTTAACTGTTGTTTTATTCTTTAGTGTTTATGTAGTCCCTCCCAGTCCTGAAGCATTGGAAGAGTTTGCAGGAAAAAATGTTGTTTTAATTATCGCCATTGGACGATCAATTGCTTTTATTATTGGCGCTTCATTTTCTATTATTGTTGGACAAATGGGCATGCGAATGGCTATTCAAGCCTCAGTACGGGCAGCTTCCGCATCGAGGACAAGCCTAAAAGAAGCCCTATCTGTTGCTTATTACTCTGGGACCTTTACAGGAATGTTAACAGATGGCTTAGGTTTGCTAGGTGGAACATTAATTTTTGTTGTTTTCGGTAAAGCTGCACCAGATGCCTTATTAGGATTTGGATTTGGCGGAACGTTGGTAGCCTTGTTTATGCGGGTTGGTGGTGGAATTTACACGAAAGCGGCAGATGTTGGCGCAGATCTGGTTGGAAAAGTAGAGCAAGATATTCCTGAGGATGACCCGCGAAACGCGGCTGTCATTGCCGACTTGGTCGGAGACAATGTTGGTGATTGTGCTGGAATGGCTGCTGACATTTTTGAGAGTTACGAAGTAACGATTGTTTCTTCATTAATCCTGGGAATCGTGCTTGTAGCGATGACTGGTGATCTTAAGTGGATCGTATTCCCATTAATCATTCGAGCCGTTGGTGTTGCTAGTTCGATTCTGGGAACATTTGCAGTTCCGTTGTGGTTAAAAATACCCATCAAATTCTTAAAAGCTGAGGATTCAGAGGAAGCAATGTTCCGTTCTTACGAAATGTCCAGTATCAATACAGTGCTCTGGACTTTTATCGTTGCGATTTTTTATGCGCATGATTGGAGACTGGCTGTATTGATATTAATTGGTGTAGGTTTAGCAGTAACATTCAATCCACTGACATCTTACTTCACATCAACTAAGAAACCGCCTGTAAAAGAAATTGTTAAATCTTCTGATACCGGTAGTGCGACATTGATTTTATCCGGTTTATCCGTTGGAATGGAGTCGAGTGTCTGGGCATTGCTTGTTATTTCTATCAGTTTTATCTTTGCCCTTTTATTATTCCATGGTGAACCACCTATCTATGTTATGTATGCGGTTTCTTTGATTGGTATTGGAATGTTAAGTCTGACCGGTAATAATGTTGCAATGGATTCATTTGGTCCAATTTCTGATAATGCCAATGGCATTGGAGAAATGGCCTGGCATGGGATGGAAGATAAAGAAACAAAGGATGCCAGACAAATCATGGCTGATTTGGATGCTGTCGGGAATACAACAAAGGCAATTACAAAAGGTTTAGCTATCGCTTCGGCGGTTATTGCGGCAGTAAGCCTTTTTGCATCCTATATGAATGATGTTTCTCGTGTTCAGGAACAACTTAGCCTCCCGGTATTAAACTCTATTCGTATTTCAGAAACGAATGTATTTGTTGGATTATTGCTTGGTGGAGCTTTACCCTGGTTATTTGCTTCTCTAAATATCCGCGCGGTGAGTCGGGCTGCTAGCCAAGTTGTTGATGAAGTTCGTCGACAGTTCAGAATAAAAGGTGTATTAGAGGGAACTGTTAAACCGGATTATGCAAGAGTTGTGGGAATTTCTACAGAATCGGCTCAAAAAGAATTAGTCCCGATTGCTATCCTGGCAGTTGTTATTCCACTGATCGTTGGACTGGTTTTACAAGTTGAAGCACTTGGCGGTTTTCTTGCAGGAGTTATTTTAAGTGGACAATTATTGGCAGTATTCCTTTCCAACTCTGGCGGAGCCTGGGATAATGCAAAGAAAGCCATCGAAGATGAACCAAGAGATCTTGCAGCCAACACTGGTAAGGGATCGGAGAGACATAAAGCTGGTGTAGTTGGAGATACAGTGGGTGATCCTTTGAAAGATACTGCAGGACCAGCCTTAAATCCCATGATTAAGGTTGTGAATCTGGTCAGTCTTTTAGCCGCTCCTGTTATTGTAAAATATCAGAATTTAGGTGCCATTGGTTGGATCATCGTAATTCTTCTTTTTGTCGTTGTAGCCTGGGCATTTTTACAAAGTAAAAAACCGGTTGAAACGAAACATAACCTTTAATAAATAAAAAGAAAATAAAAAAACGGAGAGGGCAGAAAACCTCTCCGTTTATTTTTAAAATTTATTTAATAAGAACGGAATTGGGACACTTAAAATCATTTTTTCTTCTAATTCGGGATGAATAAATTCGATTGATTCTGCATGCAACATGATTCTTGATTGGTTCTGGTTTAGGATCAATTGTTGAGAATTTAAATACTTGTTATAAAGAGAATCGCCCAAAATTGGATGCCCAAGATAAGATAGATGCGCTCTTATTTGATGCGTATAGCCAGATTTTGGAAACGCATAAACCATACTTATATTTTTAGAAAGATCAATATCACCTCTTTTAAAAAAAGTAAAAGACGATTTGCCACTTTGCGAAACAATTGTCCGATGTTTGCGATCACCGTTTATTTTTAATGATAATTTTGCTTCATATTCATCCCAGTTTGGGATATTGTGGGTGATGGCAACATATTTTTTCATAATCATTCGATTTTGAAACTGAATATTTAGAAATTTATGTGCTTTTTGTGTAAAAGCAAAAATTATTACCCCACTTGTTTCTTTATCAAGACGATGAACAACGAAAACCTCTCTAAACTCCTTTTTTAAAAATTGATATAAGTTCTCTTTTTCTTTAACATAACCATCAGTAATCGTTAATAAGCCCGCAGGTTTATTAAGCGCAATTATAGAAGTATCTTGATAAATTATTGAATCGGAGATTGATACCATCAAAAACGGATAAAAAAACGACAATTAATCTATAAAATAACTTACTCCCAAAACGCCGGGGCCAGAATGAGTTAAAAAGGCAGGTGGTAAATTATAAATTTCAATTTGAGGTACATTGAGTGAGTTCTTAAGATCTTCAGCAAGAAAATTAGCTTCTTTTTCGGCTGCGCCATGTTGCACATAAAGATAAGAGCAGCCATTTTCAGTGCAATCGGCAATCACAATTTCTTTCAACCGGGCAATTGCTTTTTTTGAGGTTCTTTGGCTTTCTATTGGTTCAACCTGTCCGTTTTTTAAGGCTAATAATGGTTTTACTTGTAAAAGGCTGCCAATTAACATTTTTGCCCCGCCAATTCGTCCACCTTTGTATAGAAATTCCAATGTATCAACAACAAATAGATTTCTTTCACGTTTCTTTAAATCTTCAATATTTTGAATAATTTCATCACTCGAACGACCGTTGTTCGCGAGTTGAACTGCTATTTTCACCATAGAGGCAAATGATGCTCCAATACTTAAGGTATCAATCACGCGGATATCGGCATTTGGAAAATCCTGGGCAGCTACCTCGGCACTCCGAAAAGTACCGCTGACTTTCAAGGATGGTGTTAGAACAATGATAGATTCTCCAGCGGCAAGATGTTTTTCAAAAAGCGGATTATACATGCTGGGAGGGGGAGCTGCTGTTTTAGGCAATGAGGAAGAGGATAACAACATTTTTAAGAATGTTTCGGAATCCATCTCTGTATCATCGCGGTATGATTTGTCCCCAAAAATTATTATTTGCGGAAGGTATTCAATCCCTAAGGTTCTGGCATCTGCGACACTAATACTCGAAGTCGTATCTGCAAAAATAGTAACCATTCAATTTTCCTTTCTATTAGAAATTTAAGACAAAACTAGTTGATTGAGAATACTTTTACCCTGATAAATTCTTCTGATGATTTCAGCCAGAAGCGGGGCAATTGATATTTGTTCAATTTTTCCACTTTCTTTTGCTTTTTGTGAAAGTGGTAATGTATTTGTGACAATAACACGTTCAATTCTTTCATCCTTATTGATCATATCTATTGCTGAGTCTAATAAAATTGGATGTGTAATTGAAAACCATACCCTCTCATTTAATCCACGTTCATATAAAGCATCTATTTGTTTTAATATACTTCCTCCTGCAATTAAATCATCTATGATAATAGGTCTTTTCCCGATAACGTCACCCACAACATGGGTGGTTTTCGTTGACGAAAAATTTTCTCTGCGTTTATGCATAATCGCTAGTGGTAGTTTTAGCCGCTCTGCATACTTGCCAGCTAAAGTTGCCCTCCCGACATCTGGGCTCACAATCACAGCGTTGGACAAATCAGACTTTTGTAAATGGTCGCAAAGCACAGGAATGGCACTGATTGGATCAACTGGAATGTTAAAAAATCCCTGAATAGCAGGATTATGAATATCGATAAACACAACTCTGGAAGCCCCCTGTTGCTCGATTAAATTTGCAATGACTCTTGCGCTGATCGCTTCTCTACCCCTGGACATTCTTTCCTGCCGAGCATAGGGGAAATAAGGAATAATGACATTTATTTTATTGGCACTGGCTCGTCGAAATGCATCCAGATATAAAAGTAATTCGATAACTCTATCATTTACCGGTCGAGTGATTGATTGGATGAAGAAGACATCATGGTCTCTTACAACTTCATCGATAATAATATGAATTTCAGAATCTGGTAAAAAAGTTGTCTTCCCATTTCCTAACTCTAATTTCAGGTTATTGGAAAGTTCGGCTGCTAATTCGGGAAACCCAGAACCAGAGAATATATGCAAAGGATGGCGCTCCATAAAATATTCCTTATAATAAAATAGGCGTATATTTATGATTATAAAGGATATTATTTAAAAAAAATTTCGATAACATCCAGGGAAAAATATGACAAACGAGAATCAAAAAAAATCAAAAAATATTGAAAACACGGCGTTTATTATATTCGGTGTCACCGGCGATCTGACAAAAAGAAAATTGATCCCAGCAATTTATGAACTTTTCCTATCTAATCGTATCCCAAAGAACTTCCATATTGTTGGTTTTGCCAGAAGAGATTGGAATGATAATCATTTATTAGAATCCTTTACAGATTCAATCAATACCTATTTAAATGGCAATATGAATATGGAGATATTTAACTCTCTATTTTCAAATATTAAATTTGTTCAATCTTCTTTTTCTGATGAAAATGGTTATGTAGAACTTAAGAAGTATTTATCAGAACAATCAATTCAAAATGTGTTATTTTATCTGGCTGCTCCTCCTGATCAATACTCAACAATTATTGAAATGCTGAAGAAAAACAAATTGAATCACTTTTCTAAAGGTTGGACGCGGATAGTAGTTGAAAAACCTTATGGAAGAGATCTTGAAACTGCAAAAGAACTAGAGGTTTTGATTCACAATGCTTTTGAGGAAAACCAAATTTACCGAATTGATCATTACCTGGGAAAAGAAACCGTGCAAAATATTTTGGTTTTAAGGTTCGCCAATGGTATTTTTGAACCACTTTGGAACCGGCAACATATTGATCATGTTCAGATCATCGTTGCTGAAACAGTTGGGGTGGGAACAAGAGCGGGCTATTATGAAACAGCCGGTGTGATCCGAGATATGTTTCAAAATCACTTAATGCAGTTGTTGGCTCTGACAGCTATGGAAACACCAGTTTCATTTACAGCAGACTGTGTTCGTGATGAGAAAGTGAAAGTTTTACGTGCATTACGGCCGTATTCTTCAAAACAGGTCTTAGAAAACACATTTCGAGCTCAATATACATCTGGATATGTAGACGGAAAAAAAGTTGTTGGATATAAAGATGAAATTGGCGTCAATCGTGATTCGATTACTGAAACTTTTTTGGCTGCCAGATTTTATGTGGATAACTGGAGATGGTCTGGGGTACCTTTCTATCTTCGTTCAGGAAAGTGTTTACCAAAACGAATGACTGAAATCGTGATTCAATTTAAACAAATACCGTTATCTTTGTTTAATTGGCACAATATGGCAGGCGATGCTCCGAATGTTTTGGTGATTAAAATTCAACCAGATGAAGGCGTCTCACTCTCTTTTGGAGCAAAAATTCCAGGTCAGGTAAATCAAATTGCGCCGGTGGAAATGAACTTTAATTATGAAGAATCGTTTAAAGTTCATATTCCTGAAGCATATATACGCCTAATACAAGATGTGTTGTACGGTGATGCAACTTTATTTACCCGGTCTGATGAAGTGATCGCACAATGGAGTTTTATTGACCGAATACTTGAAGGTTGGAAAGAATCGACGATAAAATATTTACCTGTCTATGAAGCAGGAACCTGGGGGCCTCCTGGGGTCGATTTCTTTATTAAAGGTGACAATCGTTCCTGGAGGAACCCTGAAGTTTGATTAAAGCCTTTTTTTACAATTAGGACAAATACTTTCATTGGTGGTTACAATATAGCCACATTTTTTGCAAGTCATTGGCTGAACTCCTCCTAGTGGTGCACCACAGGCTATACAGGATGATTCTCCGAGCGGATTTGGCGTATTGCAATACTCACATATATACCGTCGCAATCTTTCCGAAAGTTCATGTCCAGCACCGAATGCTGCTGCTGTTTTGTCTATAACCGCCCAAATTTCATCACGAAGAGAAAGGCTTTCAATGTCTTGAGCAACGTCATCGATTCTATTTAATAAAGATAACGGGTTTCTGATAGCTAGAAAGGCTGTTTTGCCCAGGCTGGCGGCGATACCCATCCAGGATTGATTACCAATTTGAACCATGATTCCATCTTCAAACTTTTGAACAGATACGCCAATAGATGTTTGGCCGCCGGAAGAAGAATTTCGCAAAGTTGCAACTTGAATAATTAAATTCTCGTCATCGCCAATTTGTTGTACACGATAATTTCCGCGATTAAAGTGCCCCAATAGAGCATTTGCTAAATCAGTAGTGGAGATATTGCCGTGAAAAATTTTATGTTCCATTGTTATATTATAATCAAGCTGTTTCAAAAATTGTAAGTTTGGAGTTAAGGTGTCAAAGAAAATTCTTGTAGTTTTCGGGATAATTTTAATAATCTTTTTTATTAGTACCTTCGGTGTTCAAGCTTATCCATTGGCACAGTTCCCCACTGTATCCATTCCAACAGTAACAGGAACCCCATCTGGGATTATTATTACTGTTCGCCCCAGCCAAAATGAAGATTTTATAAATGTAAGAACTGGACCAAACACCTTATTCCCATCTGTTGGAGTTCTTTTAGTTGGCCAAACAGCCCCTGCTTTAGGCCGATCTCCGGGGGGTGAATGGATCTTAATCGAATATCCTGGAGTTGCAGGTGGAAAAGGTTGGGTATATTCAGTCCTTGTTTCACTATCACCAGGTGAACTGCCAATTGTCGAGCCACCACCCACTGTCACCCCGCAATTTACTGCTACGATTGATCCAACATTGGCGGCTCAATTTATTGTTACCCAGCAACCAACTCGTTTGCCGACATATACAGAACCTGCACCGCTAGTAATTCCTACCTATGTTGAAAGAATTCCCAATCAATTGCCGGGTGGTATTCCTATGGGTATGGTGATTGTTGTTTTAGGTGTGACTGGGATTCTATTAACTCTTTTTTCATTCATTCGGGTTAAGTGATTCTCCCATAAAAAAATTTCTTAGATTTAATAAGCAATTTTTTCCAATTTTATGTCCCAAATCTTCTTCACATAATTTCGTCGACGCACCATACTTATTTAAGTAATTTTGTAAATAAACCGCTTCATTATAGGAGACGATTTTGTCAAATTTCCCATGAGCGATGTAATAATTGAGATGCAACAATTTGTTTTGTTCCAAATCAGGTGGATTGTAAGGTAAAAGACCTGATAAAAGAGCAACTTTTTTGTAATCGTCTGGAAATAATATGCTCAAGGCAACACAAATCGCTGCGCCTTGACTAAATCCAATCAAGTTGATTTTAGTTCCATTCGTAGACTTATTTATTGTTCGGAATAGTTCGTTTAGAGAACTATGGAGGTGTTTTGCGACCAGTTCATAATCTGAAAAACTATTATTTGGAGAATTTCTAACATCAACCCAACCATATTGATTTTCAGCAATATTTACGATTCCTCGGGGAAAAATAAATATTCCAAAGTCCCCTATGGAAGGCAAAAATATTGACATTGAGGTCTCATTGCCGGTCCATCCATGAATTAATATAAAAATAGTCTTGGTAACAGGGTAATTGTTATCGAGAATTCGAAAATAAAAAGAGTTAATCAAAAAATCATATTGTTTTTCTATCATCAGAAATTAGCCTTGTAAAAATAATCTTACACCATTCAATCCGAAATGTTATGTTAAAATCACGCTATGAATGCGATAAAGATCATAGCAAAAAATAGAAAGGCGAGTTTTGAATATTTTTTACTGGAAAAATTTGAAGCTGGGATTGAGTTAAAAGGAAGTGAGATTAAATCGATCAGAGCTGGACAGGTTAGTATCGGTGAGGCGTTTGTTCAAATTGAAAACCAGGAAGCCTGGTTAATTAACTCTCATATCGCAAAATATGATCAAGCCAGTATTTTTAATCACGAACCTAAACGCAAAAGGAAACTTTTATTAAATAAGAAAGAAATTCGAGAGATTTGGAACAATGTTCGCCAAAAAGGAGTAACAGTCGTTCCCACCATTCTGTATTTGCGCAACGGAAAAGCAAAAATAGAAATTGCTTTAGCAAAAGGCAAGAAGAATTATGATAAAAGAGATTCAATTGCCAAAAGAGATCAAGAAAGAGAAAATTCAAGAAGTAGAAAAACGATTGACTAGAAGAGATTAAAAATGAACTTGTGGCTAGCTTTTATTGTTACTCTTGTTTTATGTGTTTTATGGTTGAGAATTATTGATTTTCTTGCAAGCAAAAATTATCTTTCCAAAAAGCTTAGCCGGAAAATTGTACATATTGGAACAGGTCCTATTTTTTTACTTTGCTGGTTATTTTTTCCGGATAATTTATGGTCAAAGTATGTTGCTGCTGTGATTCCTTTCTTGATTACATTGCAGTTCTTTTTAATTGGTATTGGTGTGATTAAAGATCAGGGATCGGTTGACGCAATGTCCAGGTCAGGTGATCCGAAAGAAATTTTAAAAGGACCTTTATTCTATGGCATTGCTTTTATTATCGTTACGATATTATTTTGGCGGAATTCACCGCTTGGAATCATTACATTAATGATTCTATGCGGAGGAGATGGAATCGCAGACATTGTTGGAAGAAATATTTCATCACCAACGCTGAAATGGTCAAAAAATAAATCAATTGCTGGCTCTATAGCAATGTTTATAGGTGGGTTTATTTTTTCTACTGTTTTAGTTCTCATATTTATAAAAAGCGGATACTTGCACTTAGATTTAACGCAAAGTATTTTAAAAATTATCATTCTTAACTTAGTTGCTACAATTGTTGAATCTCTTCCAATTTCAGATTGGGATAATGTTACTGTACCGCTAGCAGTCATATTTGTGGGTTTGATAATCTTCTGATAAGGAGCATAAATGGTTTTCATCGATGGGCACAACCTTAAAATAGATGATATTATTAAAGTAGCCAGACATAAAGAAAAAGTAAGTATTTCTGAAGAAGGGAAACAAAATATTCAGCAAGCTTACAAAATTAAGAAGGAAATTTTTGAATCGGACAATGCTGTGTATGGGATTAACACTGGATTTGGAATTTTTGCAAATAAAAGAATTCCCAATGCAGACTCTGCAAAACTTAGCAGAAATTTAATATTAAGTCACGCTGTTGGTACAGGTATTCCATTTTCAAATGAGATTGTCCGCGCTGCCATGCTAGTCAGAGCGAATACACTCACAAAAGGTTTTTCTGGTGTTCGTCAACAGGTAGTAGAAACTATTGTAAATATGTTGAATTGTGATGTTATTCCTGAGGTTCCGTCTCAAGGTTCATTGGGTTCGTCTGGTGATTTGGGACCTTTATCACATCTTGCGTTAGTTTTTACAACAGACGAATATGATTTAGATGAAGAATCTGGTTTTGCTTTCTATCAAGGTAAAAGATTAACTGGTAAGCAGGCCATGGAACAATCTGGCATACCCAGAATAATATTAGATTCAAAGGAAGGTTTGGCAATAAACAATGGTGCAACATTTTCAGCAGCCATTGCTGCATTATGTATTTATGACGCAAATAATATTATCCAGGTAGCTGAACTATCATTGTCACTTACCCTGGAAGCGATGTTAGGCTGTGGTGCTGCTTATGACGAACGGATTCATGCCGCTAGAGGTCAGAATGGTCAAATTGAAGTGGCTGCAAACGTTAGAAAGTATCTAAAAGGATCTAGTCTGATTAATTCAACCAACCGAGTGCAGGATGCCTATTCATTACGTTGTGCTCCGCAGGTTCAGGGAATTGCACGGGATACGCTAAATTTTGTGACAGAAATTATTTCCCGTGAAATTAATGCTGCTACGGACAATCCTTTGTTGTTTCAGCCACATACTGCCTTGTCCGGCGGCAACTTCCATGGAGAACCAATAGGAATGGCTATGGACTTTCTGAGTATAGCGATTTCTGAAATTGGATCGATCTCAGAACGAAGAGTCAATCGAATGACAGATGAAAACCTGAACGCTGGTTTACCGCCCATGCTGGTTGACAATCTGGAAGCAGCAGGATTAAATTCTGGCTTAATGATGCTTCAATATACTGCAGCTAGCCTGGTATTGGAAAATCAAACCTTGGTTCACCCTGATAGCGTTTTTTCAATTCCTACCTCGGCGGAACAAGAAGATCATAATGCTAATTCAATGAATGCCTGCAACCATTTATTGCAGATTTTAAAAAATGTACAGCAAGTTTTGGCGATTGAAATATATACAGCAACGAGGGCCATCTATTTGCGTTTACGAGATAATAAAAATGGGCAATTAGGGGATGGTACAAGGTTGGTTCATGAAATGATTCGCGATATTCTTCCATACAAGCCCGGAGATATGCTCTGGTGGCCTGAAATCGAAAAAGTTAAGCAATTGATAATTGAAAATAAAATTCTGAGTGCGTTGAATTTTAATAAGAGTTGACAAGGAATCTTTTACCGATTATCTTTTGCCTATGGAATGGTTTTCCAAAAATTTTTCAAGAAGAGATATGCTAAAGGGTATGCTCGTTTTTGGTAGTGCGGTCTCTTTAAATCCCAGGCTTTTTGATTTAATCTCCCCATTTGAAAGCGATAAATATGGGCGGGTTTGCGTACCTAACCTGGGTATTTACTCTCGTCCATCTATCAAATCAGAAAAAATAACAACCTTGTATGAAGATGATGTAACTGTCTGGTTAAGGGAGGTGGTCGGGGAAATTCCACCTGGAATGATGAATGCTGCATGGGTTGAAACACCAGATGGCTTCATTTATGGCCCAAATTTGCAGCCAGTTGAATATTTAGAAAATGATTTCGTTACGGAATTACCACAAACCAGTCTTGGAGAAGGTTTTTGGGCTGAAGTTACTTTTCCCTTTGTCGATTTGATTCTGGATAATCCGCCACCCAGCGCGCCCTGGCTAAAACAGGCTGAAAACCCACGCTTTTATTATTCTCAGGTTGTTTGGGTAGATGGAATAAAAAAAGAAAATGAGACTGAAAGTTATTATCGAATTAACGAGCGATTTGGTTATGGAGATATTTTTTGGGCGAATTCTAAAGCATTCAGAAAGATTACGGACGATGAACTGCAGCCAATTTCTCCTCAAGTTGAAAACAAAAGAGTTTTTGTTGATGTGACTCCTTCCAGACAATATTTGGTATGTCTTGAAGATGAAGCTGAAGTTTATTATTGTAAAATCTCCTCTGGTGCAAAATGGAATTCAGAAGGTCAATTAATGGAAACTTGGGGTACACCTCAGGGAGTATTTAGAACATGGCGAAAACAAATTTCTTCTCACATGACAGGAGGAGCTGCAGGCGGTGGTTGGGACATTCCAGGTGTAGGTTGGACTGTCTTATTTTCAAGTAATGGAGTAGCCATCCATTCTACTTTTTGGCATAACGATTTTGGCACACCTCGATCCAGAGGATGTGTTAATGTAAAACCGAAAGATGCGCAATGGATTTTTCGGTGGACAAACCCACTGGTGTTGAGTGATCCGGGAGACATAACGATCCCGATGCCAGGTGGAACCCAGATTGAGGTCAGAGAATATTGAGGATTAAATGGAATTATCGTTAGGATTGTCATTTTTAGCTGGATTAGCATCATTTTTGTCACCATGTGTGTTTTCCCTGGTTCCTGCTTATATTAGCTATTTGAGTGGGCGTTCTATTAGCGTTCTCAAATCAAATGAAAATAGCGATTATAAATTTGAAACTTTTACTCATGGACTAGCCTTTGTTCTGGGTTTTAGTTTGGTTTTTATTTCTTTAGGAGCAACCGCTTCTGCGATTGGTGGGTTGCTCTATAATTTACGTTGGCTTTTAGCAAAAGTTGGCGGATTGGTTGTTATTTTGTTTGGACTCCATATGACAGGGATTCTGCGAATTCCTTTCCTTGAATATGATTTGCGGATTCAAAATAAGGCTCAACAGAAACGCTCATATGGATCATCTTTTTTGATGGGGATTTTCTTTTCAGCTGGATGGTCTCCTTGTGTTGGACCTGTTTTGGGTTCGATTTTAACACTGGCGATTAATGGTGGATCGGTTTTTGAAGGTACAAAGCTTTTATCTGCTTATTCAATTGGTTTGGCTATTCCTTTTTTACTGGCAGCATTAGGAATTGGATGGGTTGTGAAAATTATTCAGAAATACAGCAAAACAATGCATTATGTAGAAGTTATCATGGGTATTATTCTAATAATCATTGGTATCATGTTGTTCTTTGGAGTATTGGAAACCTTGAACCGTTATGGTTTATTTGTTAATTTTGGTTTATGATTTTCACTGGAGAATGATATTTTGATCAATGTAATTGCTTATGTTAAAGATGCCAATCAATCCAAGTTGATTTTGGAAAAACTAAATAAAGTAAAAGAAGATTTGGAATTCAATTACCAAATTATTAATGTTACTGAAACAGTGGAACTTCAAAAGAAATATTTAGACACAGTTCCTTTCTTAAAAATTGGACCGTACTCAATTTCAGGAGATTTTGAAGAACCTAATTTACGAATGACAATTATGGCAGCTCAGGATCGTGATAGGCAATTGAATGAAATTGGAGATGATCAATACAAAAAACGTTTACAGTCTGGAAGTAAAATTACGGGTTTGGATAAATTTTCATTGTGGATATCCAAGAAATACATCTGGTTAATGATATTTTTCTTGTCCCTCTATTTAGGGTTGCCATTTGCGGCTCCTTTTTTTATGAAAATTGGTGCAACACTTCCAGCTAACATTATTTATACAGTTTATAAACCTTTATGTCACCAGTTAGCTTTCCGCTCCTGGTTTTTATTTGGTGAACAAGCTTATTATCCCAGAGCAGCTGCAGGCATAGAAAATATGCTGACGTACGAAGAAATTACTAATGAAACAGAAATCAATATTCGGCAAGCACAGAAGTTTAAAGGGAATGAATTGGTTGGATACAAAGTAGCTTTATGTCAACGAGATGATGCTATTTACGCAAGTATGTTATTGTTTGGTTTGATTTTTGCTTTTTCGGGAAGAAAAATTAAGTCGATAAAATGGTATTTTTGGGTTGCACTTGCGATAGTGCCGATGGGAATCGATGGAGTTTCTCAACTTCCCAGTCTGGTGGGCTCTCTACCTGCCTGGCTTCCTATCAGAGAAAGCACCCCAATAATACGATCAATAACTGGATTTTTGTTTGGATTTTTTACTGCCTGGTATTTATTTCCAGTAATTGAAGAAAGCATGGCAGAAACCAGAACGATCATTATTGAAAAAATGAAGTATGTTCAATCTTTAGGTAAATAAAAGATGATTATTCGAGAAACAGGTAATTTAAAATATTTTACCTTCAATTCTTTTCCACAAAACGAATTATTTCATGGTATCTTCACAAGGAGAGGAGGGGTAAGCCCTTCTTCATTTTCAAGCCTAAATGTTGGTGAAACTGCTGGTGATACCCGAGAAAATGTAACTGAAAATCGAAGACGAATTTTTGAAGTTTTTAATCAAATGCCTGAATCGATTTATGATGTTTGGCAAATCCATAGTTCTAATGTTGTTTATGCTCCTTGCCCTCGAGGACTTGAAAACGAACATTTCAGAGGAGATGCAATCATTACGGATGCCAGAGATGTTACGCTTTTTATGCAATATGCTGATTGTGTCCCCATATTGATCTATGATCCATCAAAAAAAGCGATTGCTTTAATTCATGCCGGATGGCAAGGAACAGTGAAAAGAGTTGTCCAAAACACGGTTAAGTATTTAATTGAGCATTTTTCAAGCGACCCGAAAGAATTAATAGCAGGAATTGGTCCTTCTATTGGACCAGATCATTATGAAATCAAAACTGATGTTGTAATGGAAGTTCAAAAGCAATTAAGCGAATTTCATGACGAAATAATCGGTTATACAAATGGAAAAACTTATTTCAATCTTTGGCGGGCTAACGAACTGTTATTGAAACAATCCGGAGTTGAAAAAATAGAAATTGCTGAAATTTGTACAGCCTGTAATTTAGATGATTGGTTTTCATACCGCCTAGAAGGTAAAAAATCTGGTAGATTCGGGGTTGTATTTGGTTTACATAAGGAAAACTGATGCTTAATGACAATATTGAATCAAGGTTTAAAAAGATTTATGATGAAATACAAAGCTATTCTATCAAATATAGGAAAAATTCTGATTCTGTAAAATTAATCGTTGTTACAAAAGGCCATTCTGCAGCTAAGATCAATCAAGTAATTTTGGCAGGCGCCCAATATTTAGGTGAAAATTATCCTGAAGAGACAGCCACAAAAATTAAAGATATTACTGTAACGAAGAGCCCAATTGAATGGCATATGATTGGACATCTTCAAAGCCGGAAATCTCAATTGATTGTTGAAAATTTTTCATTACTGCATTCCTTGGACAGCATAAAATTAGCAAGACGGTTAAACAATCAATTAATCCAAGGCAATAAATATCTGCCCGTCCTGCTCCAATTTAATGTCGGAGGGGAAGTCAGCAAATTTGGATGGGACGCTTCTAATCCTAATTCCTGGGTTTCTTTTGTCGATGAAGTTCATGAAATAGCTGAATTAAGTCACTTACGATTACAAGGGCTGATGACAATGCCACCGTTTACTACAGATGAAAAAGAAGCACGTTTCAACTTTGCAAAATTAAAAGAATTAAGTTTTTTTCTGACTTCACAAATCCCGAGATTACAATTGGACGAATTTTCAATGGGGACGAGCCATGATTACCAGTTTGCGATTGCAGAAGGTGCGACGATGGTTCGGATTGGCACAGCAATTATGGGTGAAAGAAAATAATTTTTAAGTGAGGTATTTTTATGTTTGGATTTTTAATTGTTTTGGTTAGAGTTGCTGCAAATATTTTCTCTTTGTTGGTGATTACAAAAGTCTTATTAAGCTATTTTATGTCACCCTATCACCCTGTCAGACAAACAGTTGATCGGATTGTTGAGCCACTATTAGCACCTATTCGAAATCGAATTCCCATGGTTGGGATGTTTGATTTTAGCCCGATTGTTTTATTAGTGCTTATTCAGATTCTTGAATTTTTATTAATTACGATTTTTGCATCCTTTTAATAAAAATAATATTCGATTTTAAATTATCAAACTTTAATTCTTGAGTGATAAAGAAAAAATAAAGCTACAAATAGGTTATTGCTAATATTTTGATCCAGATTAGATAAAAATATTTCCTCAAGCCTATAGAATATTTCAGGATTGGCACCTTGAAGGGCAGATGAGATTGCTTTTTGTATTATAATCTGATCTTCTGAATTTAATGCTTTCAATAGTTCATTTACGGCAGCCTGGGGATTTGTAATTCCAAGATTATCTTTTGCAGCAAATTCAATTAACCAGGGAGTGTCGGTTAATTGAATTTTCTTAGTTGGAATATAAGGATTTTCACCTTGTAAATAATCCAACGCCTGGGAAGAAAAATTTCTCACAACCCATTGGTTATCCTGGATGGTCATATCTTTTAAAGTTTGAATTGCCCAGAAATCATTCATTTTTACTAAACCATAAATAGCTGCACGGCGGACGACTATGTCTTCCAAAGTGACCGCTTCTTTTAAAATTTCTGTTCCAGGCTCATCCATAAACGCCAGACTTTCGGCAACAACATGCCGGACTGTTTCGTCTCCATTTAATAGAACCCGGGCTAGCTCATGAATTGTGCTTTCATCCCGATATGTTGATAATGCTAAAGAAGTTAATTTTTGAGTGTCACTTGATGACTTTTGAGACAAAGATATCAAATCAGGAATAAATGTATCATCTCGATTCATGCTGGAGATGGCAAAAAGTGCAAGTTTTTTGAAAGAATCATTTTTATGTTCCAATAATTGTCTGAGAAATATAGGTAAATTGTGATCATTTGAATAAACCATCCCTGCCATTGCTCGTAATTTGACACTAAATTTAGAATTATTATCCTGAATGATTCGAACCAATTGTTTAATATAATTATTTCTCCAATTTGTTGACGGGTTGGTATTTTTCAACCAGGAACTGATTGAAAAAAAATCGAAAGGTATGCGAGAATTATGGTTTCCGAGAATAGGTTTAAGCCAATCGGGGTTTGAAGTTTTTGAGGATTGAAATGCCAGAAGGGAGTTGTAAATTACCCATTTAAAATCAGTCAAATCTATTTCTGGCAAATTAATTTCATCCAAATAAAGGCTGGCAATATAACTAAACACCTCTGAATGAACAAATCTACCATTACCGCCAGGCCATTGTTGATAAAGATCAGATTGAATAATTTTTGAAAAATTATCGCCCTTTAAATTTCCAGGATAAAATGAAAAACTCTTTTCATTGAAAATAATATGGGACAAATATTCTGAAACATCTGAAAATTCTTTGATTGGAAGGACCCTTCTAATAAATGACTTGATTAGATCGTTTGGTGTATACCCAGATAAATCGCCAGATAATACTCCCCAAATAAATAAGGTGAATTCCAAAGGAGATAATGGGCGTAAATTAGTTGAACTCCATTGAAGTAAAATTGATAACGGATCTTCAACTGATTTTGTCTTTATTATTTCTTGTTTCCAAAGACGATCCCATCGCGAATAAAAATCAAGTATCTGGTCATTTGACCATGGTGATAAGACCAATGCTGAGAAATTAATGGTCAAAAGCTCTCCTAAATAAAGATGAGAAGCTGTGACAACAATTTGTAAATCATTGTAAATCTTTTTTATAGTATCTATAAATTTTACAGCTTTATCAAATTCGTTTGGATGGAGTTCATCCATGCCATCAATAATGAGGATAGCTGAATTATCTTTTAGACTTTCTGGCAGGAATTTCATTAATTTCGGAGTTTGAGAAGAAGGTAAACGATGAAGGAATATTTTTTGGAGGAGTTCAACCAAAGAAAATTCCGATGAATTGAGAATATCCGTATCATGTATGTTGATATATAAAGGTATCTTTGACGATGACAACCCACAATTTGGATTTCTTTGTGCCAAACTTGATACTAGATGAGCCAATGCAACTGTTTTACCAGATCCCGGTGCTCCACAGATTACAAGATCAGCTCCCTTCTGGATTGCTTCGGTAATTGTTATCCTTGGGACGTTCAAGTTTCTGGATAAAAAGGGAAAGTCAGGCGTATATGGAACTGTTAGGGCTACTTCACTTTCAAAAAAGACCTTTTCATCGTCGTGTATAAAAATTGGTTCAGCTAACAATCGGGGTTCTATTAAAATTTGATTCAGAAAAAATAAACTCTTCGCGAGGTGGTTTTGTTGAGCAGTTAAATATGCTTCACTTCTGATTGCATTCTGAATTCCAGAAGATTGCATGGATTTGATATTCTTAATATATTTTTTAATATTCGCAACAATTTCCGGGATCCACGTTCGAAATTTTGATACAGCTAACCATAATAGAGAGGCAGTTAAAAATCCAATAAAAAAAGAAATTTTTTCTAATTCGAAATTCTTGAACAAGTTGATCATTTTTACTAACCGACAAATAAAAATCTTTTACAAACCGGGCAAAATACATCGTCACTGGCACTCTTGGCAATTTGAATGTCCATAGGCGTTAAACTATTTCCGCAAATAGAACAGCAATTATCAACAACTATTGAAACGGCAATATTGTTTTTCGTTTTTCGTAATTTTTCGTAAATTGAATAGACCTCATCACTTACTTGATTTACCAATGTATCTTTTCCAACTTTAAGGTTATTAATTTCTTTTTCGAGGTTGTCTTTTTCTAAAAGATATTCTTCTGATATTTTGTTTTTATCGGCACGTAAATCTGCTAAAGAGTTGTTGAAACCAGAAATTGTGTTGTCTAGTTCTTCGATTTCAAACATGATTTCTAATTGTTTTTCATCTAAGGTAAGTAACCGTTTTTTATTTGAAGCAATTTCTGAGTTTACATCTTGAAGCTCTTTTGGATTCTTGATTGTGCCGTCGTATAAAGATTGTTCACTTCTTGTTATTTTATTTTGAAGCAATGACGCTTCATCTGAAATCCTTTTTAAATTCAGATGTTTATTTTTCCTGTCAACTTCGTAAGCAGAGACTTCTAACTCTATCTTTTTTTCATCTGCATTGTATGATAGGTAACTGTTTATTTCTTCAATTCTCTTAACAAGTTTCGCCAAATCCAGATCGATTATTTGAATTTGATATAAATAAGTACGCTGATTCATAAATAGGATTATAGAATGTGATGGATTGAAAGGCAAGTAAACCAAGGATTATTTAGTTTGTGATTTCTTTTTGCTTACTGTATACTTCGAAATAATGAAGAAATGGAGTATTTTTTTCCTTGTCTTATGGGTATTTCTATTAATAATTCCTGTGATCTATGGAATTGTTCAGAATAATCAGGAAATTACCTTTTCGGGCTTATTTTATAATCCCATTGATGGTTATAGTTATTTCGCAAAAATGATACAGGGTAAATCAGGAAATTGGACTTTTCAATTACCTTATTCTCCGGTAAAAAACGGTGATATTTTTATTTTTACCTTATATATTTTCTTTGGACACCTATCCAGAATTTTTTATCTCGGTATACCGGTGTTGTACCATTTGTTCCGAATTCTATTCGCAATATTATTTTTCTTCTCTTTACGAACCTTATTGAAGTTATTTTTTACTGAAGAGAATAAATACTATCAAGGAGCAATGCTATCAATTCTGTTCGGGGCGGGTTTAGGATGGATTTTTGTTATTTCAGGAGAGTTACCGGCTGATTTTTGGTTGGCAGAGGCTTACGGATTCTTATCAGCATTCTCTAACCCTCATTTTATTCTTTCTTTAGTAATTATGAACGTTCTGATAGTTATCCTCTTAAATAACGAAAAAAAATCATACGTTTTTCTCTTTATTTTTTTGTTAAGTATCATTCTTGTATCTATTTCTCCATTTGCTGGCATCGTCATAGGGTTTATTTATTTTGTTTATCTATTAATAAATTTTCCAATTATTGATCGTAATTTTAAAAAATTAATAAGTTTAGCTATTCCGGTGATTTTCATTGGTTATTATCAGATGAAAACGATTACCTCAGACCCGGTATTAAGTTTATGGAATGCACAAAATATAACCGCTAGTCCATCAATCCTGAACTTAATTTTCTCATTTTCACCAGCCATTCTTGGTATTGTTATGCTTCTCGTTTGGGTTTTTAAGAAAAAAATTAAGTTAGAGAAAAATATTATCTTATTATTACTCTGGATCGTTTTCGCCTTTGCCATGACAATCATTCCGTTTAACTTACAGAGAAGATTCCTGGTCGGGATATATATTCCTTTAGTTATTGTTTTTTGGTATTTGTTAGGTGTTTTTTTTGAAAATAGAAAACAAAAGTTGGCAAAGTTCTGGATTTATTTATTAATTGGGATTGTTATTCCATCAAATCTGATCGTCTTTCTTGGAAGTATGAATGCAATTAGAAATTATGAACCATTATTTTTTACGAAAAATAATTATCTTCAGGCAGCCAGATGGATGGATAATAACATTAAAGAGCAGGCAGTCGTATTAACCAATCAAGAATTAGGGTTATTAGTTCCGGCATATGGGAATTTCAAAGTTGTTTATGGGCATCCGTTTGAGAGTATCAATGAGGACGTAGTTAAAAACAATTTGAACAAATTCTGGAATGACACTTTGTCAGTGGATGAATCACAAAAATTTTTAATCGAAAATCATGTTAATTACATTTTATGTGAGAAAGGAAACCCGATCCCAAATTGCCCCACAATTACTAAAACATTCACAGCTTTATACGATTATGATGGAATCGAAATATTTCAGGTGAAAAATTGATTTCAAAAAGACTAATTTGGATCGTCATCATTATTTTTATAATCGGAAATCTATTTTTTATTCCAAATTTAGGGAGTTTTGTTTATCTGGGAAATTCTCCGTTTTCAGATATACCAATTTCTCATTACTCGAATTTGTTGTATATCCAGAATTCAATTGTTAAACACCATCAAATTCCACTTTGGTCAAATTTAATTTTATCTGGTTACCCATTTGCTGAAAATCCTCTTTCTGGTTTGTGGTATTTGCCTGGTTGGGTTGCATTACTTTTCCCTTTACCATTAGGAATTAATATTTCCTTACTATTGCATCTGCTGTTAGGGCTTATTGGGATGGTGTTTTTCCTCAGAAGTCTGAAAATTTCTGAGATTGGCTCCTTATTTGGAGGAATGGCTTTTTTCTTCTCTGCCAAAATCTATGCTCACATTGGTGCTGGCCACCTTTCGATGCTTTATGCAATCGCTTGGACTCCCTGGTTATTATTGTATTCAGCAAAGGTTTTACAAGATGGTCAAAAAATAAAATCTGTAATATTAACTGGAATTATTTGGGGGTTTATTTTCTCAGCTGATTTGCGTTGGTCCATTCCTGCATTTTTAATCTGGATTTTTGTTGTAATTAACAAAAATATTGATTGGATGGATTTTATTAAATATTATTTGGCTTCAATAATCCTTGGATTATCTTTAAGTATCGTATCCTGGCTGCCTTTATTTCAGTACCTGCAATTGTCAACCAGAAATATGATGCAGCCCAATGAACAAATGATTTACTCTTTATCGTTCGCTGACCTTTTAAACTTATTGTTTCCATTTTTTGAAGGAAGCGCTGAGACGAAATTATATCTCGGTGGGGTTGTCATCTTACTTGCTTTATTAGGGGTGTTTGTCTACAAACAAAACAAAAAGATTCGTAAATGGTATTATCTGGCACTTATTGCAATAATCCTGTCTTTTGGAAGCAATATTCCAGGAATGAGCTTACTTTATGAAATTCCTGGTTTTTCCTTACTGAGAGTTCCATCCAGGTTTGTATTCATTTTTGTTTTTAGCTTATCAGTTTGCGCAGCTTATGTTGTGGATGTAATTTTAAATGAGAAAATGGACTATAAGTTTTCCAGAATTTTCTTTCTTGTACCTATCGTATTCTTTAACTTTCTTTTTTTTCTAGGTTCGGTTTTTCTTACAGAGAAATTCAATTTATCAATATTCTGGTCAGTAATTGTTTTTTCATTTAGCCTGGTGGCAATTATTTTTATTCTAAAAGGCAGGTTCAATAATCAATATCTAGGTGTGGTATTGGTTTTGATCCTATTTTGTGATCTTATTTTTGTAAATTTTAAAACCCTTACCTTTAAACCATTTCACTATGTTGTCGACGAGAAGATTGAATTAATAAAAAAAATAGAATCGATCTCGGCGAATTTTAGAGTTTATACACCTTCTTACAGTATTACTCAGGAACAAGGAGCTTATTGGAATATTAATCAAATCAACGGGGTTGATCCCCTGCAATTAAAGGCTTATGTGGAATTATTTAATCAAATATCAGGCATTCCTAATAACCAATATTCAGTAACATTACCTCCTTTTAGAACAAGTAATCCGAATATCGATAATGAAGAATTTTGCCCGAACCTCAAGGGTTTAGAAGAGTTGAATGTAAAATACGTGATTTCAAATTTTGACTTAACCAAATGCTCGTTGGGAAAAGAAATCAAATTGTCTTCTACTTATATTTATGATATTAGTGGTGTTGATAATTACGTAAAAAACAAGGCATGTGAGAATGGAACAAAGTACTCCATACTGAGTTTTTCTCCAAATAAGATTAAATTAAATGTGAATAGCTGTGAAGGTTTGATGCAAATAAATGAGATAAACTACCCCGGATGGAGAATCTCTATTAACGGCAAACCTGCGCTCTTACAAAGAGACAAGCTATTTCGTACGTTTTTATTTCCTGGTGGGGAACATGAAATAACCCTTTATTATCAGCCAACGATTATATATGAATCGTTAATTATTCAAACTATTGTCTGGTTGGCATTAATTTGCACTGTTGTAATCAGGCGATCCAGAAAATGAGAAGTTTTTTCGTTCAAAATAAATGGTTATTTTTCTTAGCAATTGCAATAATCATTTTAACAAGTATTCCATATTGGCTAGGATTCCAATCGCAGGATCTTGACAATCAGTTTAGCGGGTTAGTTATTGGTGTTGAAGATGGTAATTCTTACCTGGCGAAAATGGTTTTAGGTTCAAGTGGCGATTGGCTATTTACCACCCCTTATACTGCTTATCCGCAAACTGGATTTTTTGCCTTTTTCCCTTACTTATTGTTAGGGAAATTAGCCAGTTTTCCTGAACAAAGGTTACAACTGGTGATGATATTTCATTTGTTTCGGTTCCTGGGTATTTTTGTTCTGATTAGAGAGACTTTTTTATTTAGTGAATTATTTGTTAAGGAGAAAAAAACTTCCATCTTGGTAACCATTTTATTGTTGCTTGGAGGTGGTTTGGGATGGATCCAGCTAATATTCCCTCAATTAACTCAGGAAAGGGTTCCTCTAGAATTTTATTCTCCAGAAACATTTGGTTTTTTATCTGTTTTTAGTTTGCCACATTTATTGTTTGGAAGAGCTTTTTTATATCAATCTTTTCGGAAAATATTAAATATTGAGGTTGCAGAAAACCCTCCATTAAATAATATAATAGGTGGGGGTATCTCTCTATTGATAAGTGGCATTTTCCAACCTTTAAATATATTCATCGGTTGGGCGGTCACAGGTGCATTCTTCTTATTCCGAATCATAAAAACGAAAAATTTCCTAAAATATCTAAAAAGATTTTTTATTTGGATCATTCCTTCCAGTCCTTTATTTTTTTATAATTTTTTCTCATTTTTATTTGACCCGTATTTATCCGTTTGGGAAGAGCAAAATCGAATAATTTCACCTCCTGTTTGGGATTATTTGTTTGCATATGGATTGGGAATAATCATCATCTTTTTATTATTGAGAAGTGAATACAATAAAAATATTTTTAATAAAGCGTTCCTCAATATCTGGCTGTTATTAATCCCCATTCTGGTTTATTTTCCAGTGAATTTACAAAGACGATTGGCGGAAGGCGTTTGGATTTGTTTTTGCATTTACATCGCGGTTTTTCTTCAGAGCCAAAAAAAGTTTATTGTGCGGGTTGCTATTATTGCAATTCTGCTATTATCAAATTTAATTTTTGAATTAGGAACATTCCAATTGGTTCTGAAAAAAGAACCCCCGGTTTATATTGCAGGTTCACTTTTAGATTTAGGAAAAAACTTGGAAGGGAAAGTCAATAAGGGCGATGTGGTGTTAGCCCCATATCAGGAAAGCAATATTCTACCAACACTTTTGCCGGTGAAAGTCATGATTGGGCATGGACCTGAAAGTAAAAACCTGGTTGAATTGTCAACAAAAGTTGATCAGTTTTACTCAGGGAAATTAAGAGATGCTGAATTGCATGAGATGCTAACATCCTTTAACATTCGATACATACTCATCCCAAATGAATATTCATTACAAAATTTAATGCATTATTATTCTTTAGATCAATATGAACTGATTTTCGAAAACTATAATTATTCGGTGTTAAAAATTGATGAATAGGAAGATAAAAGATTTTTTATTTATAAAGAAAATCAAAATTATTTTTATTTTTCTGGTTTTTCTGCCATTTTTGATTTTAATTTTTCAGGGGAAGATGATTTTTTGGGGAACAGCATCGTTACAGTTTATCCCCTGGGATCAATATCTCTATGACAACATATTAAGTGGTTATTTTCCACTATGGAATCCTTACAATGGGATGGGTGTGCCTTTCATGGCCAATCATCAATCTGCTGTTTTTTATCCTTTGAATGTTTTGATATTTATTGGTTATCTTCTTTTTAATTTACCAGGCTTAATCACTGTCATGACGTTGTTAATCCCAATCCATCTTATCATTGCAGGATTGGGAATCATGAAAATTGTCGGTTCTTTTGGAAAAAGTGAATTTGCTCAATTAATCTCAGCGATTTTTTTCTCTTTTTGTGGATATATACTGACAAGGTTAAGTTTTATCAGCATGGTTTGGACTTTTGCCTGGTTGCCGTGGATTGTATATGCGTGTATCCAATTAAAAATATCAAAAGCAAAAATTCCTTTGGCGGAAATAACTCAATTAACGATCTTCATAGCATTACAACTTTTAGCCGGGCATGCACAAACATCATTCTATACAATCATGTTGGGTGGTTTATTCCTATTATTTTTTGATTTACTTAACCTTAGAGAAACCATTACGAAAATTGGATATTATGTTGCGGCTAACGTATTAGCTCTCTTAATTTCAGCAATACAAATTATTCCTACAGGAGAGTTCCTATTACAGTCGCAAAGAAGCAACGAAGTCGGTTTTGAATATGCGACCAACTTTTCATTATGGCCAGGAAGATTGATATCGATAATTTACGGAAATTTCTGGGGAAACCCGAACCAGGGACGATTTTTAAGTGGGGGTAATTTTTGGGAAGAAAATATTTATATTGGTGTTTTCCCCTTTCTTTTTGTGATAATTCTTAGCTGGCATTTATTATGGAAAACTAGAAAACACGAAATTGAACAAAAACAAAAAAATAACATTATTTTTCTAGGAATTCTTTTGTTGTTTTCAATATTTTTTGCTTTAGGAAAATTCTTTTTCTTTTTCCCTTTTTTGTATAGTAACGTTCCAGGATTTAATTTATTTCAGGGGCCAAGCAGGCTTCTGATTTATTACTTTTTTATAACCTCATTATTCATAGCGTACGGAATAGATTTTTGGTTCGTCTCAAAATATAACGTGCGGAAAACTATCATTATTATCATAGTATTTGGCATGTTATTGGCTATTTCGATAGGTTTATCCGTTTACAAAAGTAATTTTCCCAAACCGATGATCAATAGTCTTCTATTTGGAAATATTCTGGGATTATTTTTTGGATTATTAACATTTTTCAAAGATAAGTTATCGATAAAACGCTTAGTGCTTCAATTTGTTTTAATGACGGTGATTATTCTTGATCTTCTCCCACATAATTTCTTTTTTGAGAATTTTTTACCCATAAAATATTATGCTGAGATTAATTCAACCCCCAAACCTAATGCATTGGATCGTGTTTTTATCAGTCAAGAAGACGAAGAATTTTTAAAATTTAATACTTTTTTTAGAACAGATCGGTTGCAACCTCTGTTTGATTACACGGAAGGTAATCTTTTATTATTACCAAATCAAAATTTATTCAATAATCGCTATGCGATGATAAATAATTTTGATCCTTTACAACCTCAAAGATTTTCAATTTTTTGGGAATGGCTAAATCATTTGTCATCTGCTCAACTGAAAAATATTTTGTCTATGATCGGGGTTGACACAATCATTAAGCTTTCACCATCTGTACCTTCTTCTGTATATAAAGCACAAATCCCTTCCAAAGGAATAGTCCAATGGTATGGTTGTAGGTTATTTGTAAATCAGGACCAGGCACTCAACAACTTGCTCTTGTTAGAAGAAGTAAGTCCTGATAGTCGCTGCCTAATATTAGAAGAAGGATCATTATCAAAGGATAATATTAATAGCTCATCAATAAAACCAGAGTATTTGGAATATCAATATCTGAATCCTGATTTGTTACTGATTAAATATTCCGCTGCTGAACCAGGGTGGATCGTGGTTCGGCAAAATGATTACTCTGGGTGGCAAGCTACATTAGATAATGAAAGAAATATTCCGATAAATAAAGCCGATTTTTTGTTTCAGGGGCTGTATGTGCCGGCAGGAGAACATGAAATTGTTTTACAATTTAAACCTGTTTCGTTACGTTTAGGAATTCTTGGATCAGTTACTGGTATATTATTATTGATTAGTTTGAATATTTATTTTCACCTTCGAAAAAGACCGAAGGCATAAACCTTGCCTTTAGAAAAAGCAGGAGTTGGAATGGATGGGTTATCTACAGAGGTAAATAATTTTTATTTAAAATTATTAACAAATTTAAAGACTGTAATTGTTGGAAAAGATGATGTGCTTGATTTAGTGATTATCACATTGTTGAGTCAAGGTCATCTCTTAATTGATGATGTTCCGGGTGTGGGAAAAACAGTTTTAGCAAAGAGTTTGGCAAAATCCTTAGGTTGTTCCTTTAACCGGATCCAATTTACACCGGATATGCTGCCCAGTGATGTTACCGGAGTTTCGATTTATAACCAGAATAATAGGGAATTTGAATTTAGACCTGGCCCGATTATTTCTCAGATTGTTTTAGCCGATGAAATTAATCGGGCTACTCCCAAAACTCAATCTGCATTGTTGGAATCGATGGAAGAACGACAAGTGACTGTAGATGGAGTTACTCATAAACTCCCATCGCCGTTTATGGTGCTTGCAACCCAGAATCCAATAGAATACGAAGGCACTTTTCCACTTCCTGAAGCGCAGTTAGATCGCTTCCTGATGAAGATAAAAGTTGGTTACCCATCATTTGGGGATGAAATTAAGATCATGGAATTACAGCATTTAAAGCATCCAATTGACAATATTTCCTATGTTGTTTCCAGTGCAGAAATTATCACCATGCAAGAATTAATTAAGCAGATATATGTTTCAATGCCAGTAAAAAGATATATTGTTGAACTTGTGCGAGCTACCAGAGATCATAATGATGTTTATTTAGGCGTTAGCCCGAGAGGTGGTCTGGGTCTTTACCGGGCTAGCCAGGCAAGAGCCGCTTCTTTGGGTAGAGATTATGTATTGCCGGATGATGTAAAAGCTTTATCGAAATTCATTTTAGGTCATCGCATGATTATTAATCCGTCTGCACGTTTAAAAAATCTCTCACCAAATCTGATCATCAATGAAGTTCTTCAGCAGGTACATGTGCCCGGTGGTGATTATCGAGGAAATTAAAAGAGAATGCGAACAAAAAAATCTTTTTGGGTTTTAATCGCTTTGATCTTCTTTTCAATCATGATGATCTGGTTTACCAGGCGCTTTTCATATACCCCGCATGCAGAGGATATGTTTATACGCTTAGCATTTTTAGGAGGATTATTTTTAATTGTTAATTGGTTTTGGACCTTTATTTCAATAAAAAAACTAACAATTAATCGAAAACAAAGGCTTCTAAGACTACAAGTTGGAAATGTTTTTGAGGAAGAATATGAAATTGTTAACCCAATTCGTTTTTCAAGGCTTTGGGTAGAAATTGAGGATTTAAGCAATCTGCCAGGCTCGCCGGGTTCAAAGATTATATCCGGATTACAGGGAAAGGAAAATCGATTTTACAATTCAAGAACAATCCTTACAAGACGGGGGGCATTTCAATTAGGACCAACTCGACTTAGGTCTGGAGATATATTTGGAATGTTTAGTTCAGAAAAAATAATCCCAGACCACGACAGATTAATCGTTTTTCCTTATTTTGAGAAATTACGAAAATTTGTGCAACCTCCTGGTTATATTCAGGGTGGTCGCTCCATTCGACAAAAAAGCCTGGAAGCTACTGCTTTTGCATCTGGTGTCCGGGAATATCAACCCGGTGACCCGTTAAGTCGGATTCATTGGAAGACCAGTGCAAAAAAGAACAGATTCATGGTGAAAGAATTTGACCAGGATCCTCAAGCAGATATATGGATCATTATCGATGGTAACAAGGAAGACAATTTTCAACAAGAAGAAATCCAGGAATTATCTTTTAACGATATTTTTTGGGAAATTAAAAAGAAATCTAAATATCAATTGCCAAAAGATACATTTGAATATGCGATTAGTATTGCTGCTTCACTAGCTTCATATTTCATTGATATCGAAAAAGCTGTTGGCATGGCATGTGCTGATTCAATATTATCGATGATCCCTGCCGAAAAAGGTATCCGGCAGCTTGGTAAAATCCTGGATACGATGACTTATTTTGAAGGGAAAGGATTAAAAAAAATTGTTGAGGTAGTTGAATCTATTGGAAACCAAATTGTTCGGGGCAGCACGGTGATTATCGTTTCTGCTTCAGATATTTCCGATCTTCAGGTTTGTATGGAAATCCTGATGAGAAGGAAACTTAAACCAATATTGGTGCATATTAATAAAGATTCGTTCCTGACGAATAACTTCAAAAAAAAGAATTTAGGCAACTCAGTGGTTTCTGATATTGATATTAATTTTGGAGATAGTATTTCAGCAAAATTAGAAACCATTATTTAGAATCAGATTTACTTTCATCCACCAATGACTAATGATTTATTTCAGAATCTGGCGCTTCAATCAACAACTCAACGGCGTGTGGCAGAATGGGGAGAAGATACTGCATGCATTCTAAAGATGCCTTGGGGCTACCCGGCAAATTGATAATTAAAGTTTTCCCCTTAATGCCGGAAATTCCACGGGAAAGACTGGCATGAGGGGTAACAGAAAAACTTTTAAACCGTAAATACTCTGAAATCCCAGGAGCTTCTTTTTCGATAAATGATAGGGTAGCTTCTGGAGTGATATCTCTAGGAGCAAAACCAGTACCACCGGTAGTAAAAATTACGTTGACCTGATCCTTCTCCCAGGTAGAGTATGCATCGGTAATCGCTTTTTTTTCATCAGGAACAATTTGGTAGCGGATAGCATTAAATTCATTCGCTTCGAGGAAATTAATAATCTCAGGCCCGGATAAATCTTTACGTTCATTACGAGCAGATCGATCTGAAACAGTCAAGACCCCGACAGATATCTGGCTATTCTTCATCGTCCAGTTCTCCCGCTATTGTTTTCCAATCTCCATGCAGCCCATTGGTGTTTACGCCATAGAAGAAACGCAAATTATTGTCGTCCCGGTAAATAAAATCATAATTTGATATGTTGTGGATTTTATATTTTCTAAGCAATCCATAATTTCCAAACCACTTCGTACCTGGGTTGATTTGGTTGTCTTTTTTATCGATAAAACTGCGGATTGCATATTGCCATAATCTTCTAGCTGACTTTTCTGTCACGTTCGTGACGATATTACCATTTCGCAAATCTTTGATGGCAAAGTAGAGAAGCCCTTTTCTTTCTTCAGGGAAAAATAATTCAATTCCGGTTTTTGGTTCAATTGGAGATATAGTTTCTTCTTGAATTTGGGGTGATTCATTGGATAGTTCGAGCTTTTCCTCGATATTCGTTGCTATCTGCGTTAAATTGCGTTTTTTGCCCCTTAGAACCAAGCCTACGATTTCATCGCGCACTGCGAGATTTGTTTCACTTTCCTCTCGAATATATATTTTGTAGTCATCAAGAGCATAAGGTGGATCATCTCCTCTAGGAATTAGGATCCGGATGATTTTTTTCTTTTTGAATTCCTGTATATCAAATTCGCATTGAATAGGAGGACTGATACGATTTGAAATTTCATTTTCGATTACTTTAATATTTTTTTCAGTTTCTTCAATTCCTAACGGTAAACTTTTTTTATCAGCACCTAAGCCAATATATAATGTACCCCCGTTTGTATTCATAAATGCACAAATATCCGATAAAATAGCGTACAATTTTCCACCACGAATTGTCATACTTTCATGGAAATCCTGAATAATATTTGGTCCTTCATCTAAAGCGACATTCAAGAAACTCGATTCTGGTTCAGAGATCTCTTTTCGTGGTCTCGTTCTAGAAAAATCATTTCCTTTTAGAACTTGTAAAATCGCTTGAAAAGATTTCTCTGAAAGCAAAACTTCTGTAGTACGATCTCCCAACCCAAGGTTTTTCTTTCTGGAAGGATCTATTAATAAACGATGTGCATCTGATCCTTGAATACAATGCATTCTTCTGGGATATTCTGGTTTGGTACCATTGAAAAAATGGGCAGTTGACCGGTTTCCTGTCTGATCAAGATCGGTTACCTCTAAAGCATGTAGATTTTCGTTCTGCGTATATGCGATTTTTGTCTGTCCACCAAAGTTAAACCCCCGCATTGCTACGCCATTTGAAGAATTTGCGTGTGCGGCGATCACCAATCCACCTGCTTCGTTGATTAATTGGTAAGCCAAAATTACGTCTGAAGTTGCACCCACATTGTGTGCTCCATCGTCTAATATATGCGGGGGAATTTTTAGTGACAGAAGTAAATGTTCTATCTCTCGAACTGATTTTTCCGGAGAAAAAATTCCCAGGATATGAAATCCAAACGTGGCTGTGAATTCAAATCCAGGCAATATTAGGATTTTTTGAAATAGCCTTTTAAACTCAGTTAGTCTAACTTTTTCGGGTGGAAGAATCCTTTTTAATTTTTCTAATACTTCTAATTGATGGATTTCATCAATCATCTTTTTGTAACCAGCTATTGTGTTGTGGTCGGTAATGGCAATAATATCGAGCTTTTTTTCTTCAGCTTGCTTTAATAATTGCAACATATCAATATCGGGTTGTTGATAATCCATTGAAGCAGGCGTATGAATGTGCAAATCAATGTTGTACCAGTGAAGTGTTTTTTCTTTATTTTTGGTTGACAAATTAATTCCTAGATTCTTGTTTTTTCTTAGTTCTTTTTGGTGTGGTTTCTTTTTCTAAAGCAGCATTTAAAACATCATCGATTGTATCAACAAAAATAAATTTGACTGATTTTTTTACTTCATCAGGAATATCTTCATAATCCAACTCGTTCATTTTCGGGAGCAAGATCGTTTTGATATTTAAACGATGAGCTGCTATAACTTTTTCCTTAATTCCTCCGACAGGCAACACTTGTCCTTTTAAGGATATTTCACCTGTCATGGCTAAATCAGGTTTAACCAGTCGATTGGTAAATAATGACGCCAGGGCGGTGAACATGGTAACGCCGGCAGATGGACCATCTTTAGGTTGCGCGCCAGCCGGAACGTGTAAATGGATTTCATTTTTTTGAAATAACTCAGGATCAATATTCAATTCTTCAGCCTTACTTCGGAGCAAGGATAAGGCAATCTGAGCGGATTCCTGCATCACTTTTCCTATTGAACCTGTAATGGTAAATGATTTCGAGCCAGCCATTTTCGTTGCTTCAATAAACAAAATAACCCCCCCAAAAGGTGTCCATGCCATACCTGTCGCGACTCCTGGAAAAGAGGTTCTGCGAATCATCTCTTCTGTTTCAAGAAACTTCGGTCTTCCAAGTAGATCACGAACTTTTTGAGGTGTTATTTCAACTGGTTCTTTTTCGCCTTCAGTGATTTTTGTTGCAATTTTTCTGCTGATATTGCCAATTTCTCTTTCGAGATTACGTACACCAGCCTCTTTCGTATAAGATCTGATAATTGACTTTACTGAATCATCTGAAAAAACTATTTCATTTGGCAAAAGACTATTTTCCCGCAGTTGACGGGGAATGAGATATTTTTGAGCGATGTTTATTTTCTCATTTTCAGTATAACCCGACAAAAAGATAACTTCCATCCTATCCAAAAGGGGAGCAGGAATTGTTTCTAATTGATTGGCTGTTGTAATAAACATTACTTGTGACAAATCAAAGGCGACCTCTAAATAGTTGTCTCTAAATTCATTGTTTTGTTCCGGGTCAAGCACCTCAAGAAGCGCAGATGCTGGATCACCGCGAAAATCCGCGCCAAGTTTGTCAATTTCATCGAGCATAAAAACAGGGTTTTTGGATTCCACTCTCCGAATGGATTGGATGATCCTTCCTGGCATAGCGCCAATGTATGTCCGTCGATGACCCCTAATTTCAGCTTCATCCCGAACCCCCCCCAATGAAAGCCGAATAAATTTCCGTCCAAGCGCCGATGCGATTGATTTCCCAAGTGACGTCTTCCCAACTCCAGGCGGGCCAACAAAACACAAAATCACACCTTCCCGGTCTTTTCGGATTTCATCAACTTGTTGTTCAATTTCTTCAAGATTTCGTTCTTTGTGAAGTTTTCGAACCGCCAAAAATTCAATAATTCTTTCTTTCACATCCTCTAATCCGTAATGGTCTTTATCCAGGATTTCTCTGGCGTGTTTAATATCCAAATTATCAACTGAGCTTTTAGACCAAGGTAAACTTACCAGCCACTCCAAAAATGTTCGAATGACGCCATACTCCGCTGCTGCTGTTGGTAAGCGGGATAATCTGTCTAGTTCTCTTTTGGCGAGTTTTTCTGCTTCTTCGGGCATGAGTGCTGCATTGATTTTTGACCTGAAATCTTCTATGTCGGCAGTTTGTTCGTCGCCTTCTCCTAGTTCTTTTTGAATAGCTTTAAGTTGTTCCCTTAAGAAATACTCCCTTTGAACCTTGTCAATTTCTTCACGGGCTTCATTTTGAATTTTTTGACCTAGCTCGAGAACTTCACTTTCTCTTAATAAAATTGCGACAAGAGCTTTTAGTTTCTCTAAGGCAGTATCAAACTCCAATAGTTTTTGTCCTTCTTCTAACTCCATTCTTTGAAAATTGGCAATTGTATAAGCAGTCTGGAGGGGATCTTGAATAGAGACAATGGATCCAACTAATTCTGCTGGAATAGATGGAATCATTTCGGCGATATGCTGGAATTGATCTCTTACATTTCGCGCAATGGCTTCTTCTTCAAGGGTATCTTCCTTTTTCTCTGGATCAGGGAGTATCTTTGCTGTTAGGTATGGGTCTTGCTGAACAAATTCGCTAATCTTAAAACGAGATATTCCTTGAATTACCAGCCTGATTGTGCCATCCGGAGCGCGAAACATTCTGTGAATGGTGGCTGCAGTACCGATTGTGAACAAATCATCTGGCCCAGGGTTTTCAATATCCGGCGTTTTTGTAGCAACTAAACCAATAAGCCGGTCTGAAGACATCACTTCGTCTACAAGTTTTATAGACCTTGGTTGTCCAACCGTTAATGGAACTGCAGTAAACGGATAAACAACCAGTCCGCGTAAAGGTAAAATAGGAATTATTGCAGGTAATTCAACAAATGCTGAGTTTAAATCATCACTTTGAATTTCCTTTATCTGTGGAGCATTCTCACTTTCCTTTTCAGGGTTTTCCTGTAAATTTAATTTTCCATCATCATTATTCATAATAATCTTCTGTTCTATTGGATTTTGATTGTTTTAGGGTGATCTTTAGGTAGGTGAATGAGTAAAAATCCGTTTTTATACACCGCATCAGCTTGATCGACTTTGACCGGAATATTAATCTCTATAGAAGTTAAAAATTCACCATAACCGATTTCTAATTGATGAAAAGATTTAATGGCTGCATTTTCATCTGATCTACAGCCTGATATGTTTAAAACATTTTTATAAAAGGTTATGTCAAAATTTTCTTGAACCATTCCTGCTATTTCGACTTTTACAATTATAAATTCTTCGGATTCATAAACATCAGTAGGAGGACGCCAGTTTCTTGTATTTTTTATCATAGTTCTTTCTTTACTATAAATGTTGCGGTAAACATTTTAATGTTTAATTATTAAAAATTTATCACAAAAATAGTATAAATGCCAAATAAGAATTTATACAAATTTTCATAAGTGATATATTTGATTTTTTTAAATCTTTTAAACAAATGGCGCCCCTGGGGGGATTCGAACCCTCAACCAACAGCTTAGAAGGCTGGTGCTCTGTCCATTGAGCTACAGGGGCGTGTAATTTAATTATTGATTACTGGTCGAATGCCACGATAAACCTGTGGGCCAGAAAAAGTTCTTAGAATAGTTAGTGCTGCTTTTCCAGTTATACTACTTAATTGTTCAGGTGATAAGGGTTTGTTCCCGTTAGAAAGGAAAATACCAAATATCGTGTCTACGATCGTGGTGTGTTGGGATAAAAAATCTGATTGTTTTACGCAATGATGCATTAATGCATGTTGCATCCCATCAACAACTAAAACTTCAGCAGTGGCAGGATCTACCCAATCAATTGAAGATGATGATTCTTCATTTGAATACAATGCCTGGTGTTCTTCACATAAAAAACTATGAAGGTATATTCGCCAATTATGATCATGGTTTTTCCACCAGTCAAAATCTATATGGAATGGCGTATTAAGTGTTGGTTTTACTATACTATGTCGTTTAATCTCATTCATCACAAGTGATCATATAATTATATTTTAATTCGAAAATATAAATCTCCTAAATGTTCGATTTCCTGATTGTTTTCTAGTAAAAATAAAACATAACCTGGTGAAACGCGTTTAATTACATTGAATGCAGCGTAAAGTTCTTGCGCATGCACATGACCCTGCGGGTTTAACTTTGCTAACTCTTTGACAAGGATAGGAACTAATTTGTTGGCTGGATAATCTGAATATTTGTCCCAGAGGCTTACTATTTGATCCGTATTAGGAATGGCGATGACCATTCTTTCATCAAACTCTGTAGAGATGAGTTGTTTAGTCATAGAAAAACTGATCTTTCCATCGGAAGATTGAATAGCAGTTCTTACCCATTCCCTCGTTGGTCGTTTTTTCCCAATTGAAATGATCACATCTCCTGGTTTGCGGCCTTCCTTCAAATGAATGAGACTTCCTGGAAGAACGTTATTTTTCTCATACCATTCCTTTAAACCATAGACATATTTATTTTCTCTTACAACCCATCCGGCAAAACTCTCTTTTGTTTCACCATCAATAAAAGTAAAGCGTACTCTTGGGGATTCGTAAGCAGTGGGAAATAATTTTTTCATTTCATTGCTTAATGGAAGGGAACCAGCAATTAGGTGCGGGTAGATGATCGGAATTGTTACATCATGAACAGAATTATTGTCATTTTCCTCAGAATATTCAAGTTCATCAAAAATTCCCGCATTCATTTCCTTAAAGTAATCTGAGAATCTTGAGATATCAAATGATTTCTGAAAATCGGATTTTAAAAATTTTGGCAGAGTTCTAACATTTTCAGGTTCTGAACGATGAAGAAACCAAAGAGTTTCTCCTGCTGGTCCAACCTCATCAAATCTAGAGTCTAATTGAAGTGCTAGATTAAGTGAAAATTCAGTCAACTTTAAATTTGAATCGATAGGCAGCTCAATTTGATCTATGATAGTCGAGGTTGAAAGCGGACCTCCACCTGACATTTCTAACACTGCTTCTGCTAAATTAAGATAACCAATATTAATATCGATTAACAAAGACCTAGGAAACCAATAACCAGCTACCCGGACAATATCCTGGTTAGTAGAAAGTTTTTCTTCCAGAGATTGGATGATTTCCTTTTTGTAAATAGAAAAAATCGAATCAAAGTTGAGGTCTGATTCTTCACCCAGGTCTAATTTAGGTTGGTTTAAGATATGATCTTCCAGGTTGGATGCGAATTCTTTTATCAATCCCTGGTGAAAATCCACCTGGATAACAGTAAATTCAGGAATTTCCGGATTGTTACCTGGTCTTTTATTAATAACATCACCACTTGAATAATTTAAGGCTGGAAAAGTGAGCTTTTGCCCAATTTCAAAATCATCCTTAGGAAGATAGATATCACCTTTAGATTTTTCTAAATTTTCTCTTCTTAATTTTTCTTGCCTAATTTTTTCCTGAATGAGGGTTTTTGCGATATCAAGTGAGGTTGAGGGTGTTTCAGTTTCGAATAAATTATTGAAAATAAAATCTATGTCATTGTTGGTTACTTCAAAGTTCTCCCAGACATTATTCTTTTTTTCTTTTGATAGGATCATAAATTAATTTCTTTCTTTCTAAACTTAATTTTGCGCGTATGATTATACACTAATATTTTTTGTTTTAAGGAAATGATTTGTCTAACCATGGGAGAGCATCAACCTGCACACCGTTTACAATCAGTTCCCAATGTAAATGAGGTCCTGTGGATCTTCCTGTTGTCCCAATTTGTCCTATTAAATCTCCAGCTTTTACAAATTGACCTTCTTCAACCTGAATTTCCGATTGGTGGCACATAATTGAATAAACACCCAGACCGTGATCAATGATCGTAGCATTCCCTCTTGAAACAAGCAATCCGGTAAAAACAACTTTTCCATCTGCTGGGGCATAAATGTTGAGATTGGCACAAACTCCAAAGTCAACACCAGCATGGAAACGGTTATAGGGTTGATCATTATAAGACCTGCGGTTTCCAAACCAGGATTTAATGCAAATAGGTTCATCAACCGGAGGTCTGAATAACCCGGACCAATATTTTTCATTCGTAAAAGGTGCGGTTTTAGAGAAAATTAACTCCTCTTCTGGCTTTGTTAACGAATCATCTAAAGTTTCCGGGTCAACATGCAGTGGGGGATCTTGTGGGTAAAACCCCTGTTGGATTAAGATTAGTTGATCAATAACTATTTGTTTACCACTCTGGTTGATATATTCTGCATGGAAAGGATAAAGACCGGGTGGTAACATTGCATGAATTCCAAAAATTGAGGAATTGAAAATACCATTCTCAAAAAAATTTAAATGGATTTCACCAATACTTGCTTGAGTTGAATTTAATTTTGATCTTACATTAAGGACAGAAGAATTCCCTTGTGTTAGTGGAAGTCCAACAAATTCTATATCATTTGCCTGTGCTTCATTGGGTTCTTTGGGCAGAACTATTGTTTCCTGAGGAAGGATTTGCCAGGGGGAACCCACTGTATTTTCAAGAATGGTATCCCAAAAAGGAACATTTTCTTTTGTTGCCATTTCCAAAAATGATTCTCCAGAGGATAGAGAGGATTTGAAAAACAAATTATCCTCTCCTTCAACTAGAATCACATTCGACCCAATAAAAAATTGAGAAGGTGAGGTGATTTGGTTTAACCTTAAGAGTACCTCTTTTGGCAATTGATATACTCTAGCAATTTCATCTAAGGTTTCGCCAATTGCGACGGACTTGGTAGAAAGAACTCCAGTAACTCCTTTAATACCTGGAATTATTAGCTGTGTATTAACGCTTAATAAGTTCGGGTCAGTAATACCATTTGCATCGATAATTTCCTGAGCACTAACATTAAATTTTATTGCAATTACATTAATTGTGTCCCCGGGTTGCACGATGTATACCGGATAGTTTGGCTGATTGGATTGAGCGGAAATATTTGTGTGAGGAAAGAAAAGAAAAGTTAAAATCGTTAATAAACAAACTAATCTAGATATTTTCAATGCTGATTTTATCTCCTATGTTTAGTTTATCAAAAAATTCAATGTGAGTTTCTAAAATTTTCTGTGCTTTTTTTGATGGAGAATTTATCAAAGTCCATTTTTTTGCGATTTTTTTATCCACAACAATATTGGATTCGTTTAGCCAAAAAACGGCGATATCATAATTCATGAAAAGCATATGGATTGTAGAATCAATTATCGTTTCATTTTTATTGATAAATAATGCCGCCTGATTGATCGGTAAGTCGCTGTCAAACATTAGGCCTTTAAAACGTTCAAAAAAGCTTTCAAAACAACGGGCTTCTAATTTTTCCGATAAAAGTAAAGGGTTATCGACTTTATCAATTATTACTTTCTTCATAAATCAACTAGCTAAGGATTTCCTCGATACTATCTATTAATTCTTGAGGTCGGAATGGTTTGCTAATGTAGTTATTAACTTTTGCTATTTGCAGACCTAGAACTTTATCAATTGGTTGTGCTTTTGCAGAAATTACAATAACCGGAATAGAGTTGGTTGTTTCGTTTGATTTTAGTTGGTGGTAAATATCCCAACCATCAATATTTGGCATCATTAAATCAAGCATTACTAAATCAGGTTTTTCTTGTTCCACAGTCTCGAAACCTTTTAATCCATCAGAAACAGAGACAATTTCATAACCTTTTCGTTCAAGGATCATCTTTATGAGGTAAATCATTTCTAAATCATCCTCAATATAGACAATTTTCTTTGGCATTTTGCACTCCAATTGGTACAATCAGAAAAATAAATATAATATAGTTTACCATACCACGAAGAAAGATTAGATAAATGAAAATTACAACATGGAATGTGAATGGGATAAGAGCTGCAGTCAATAAAGGTTTTGTTGATTGGGCAAAAACATATGACAAGGATATTTTGTGTTTACAGGAAATAAAAGCCTTTCCAGAGCAAATTCCTGAAGAAGCCTTGAAACTGGATGACCACATTGTTCATATAAATTCAGCAAAGAGGCCGGGTTATAGTGGAGTAGCTTCTTATTTCAAAAAAGAACCATTAGAAATTCGTTATGGATTAGGGGTTGAAAAATTCGATGAAGAAGGGCGTGTAATACGTTCAAAGCATGATAATTTTTTTTTATATAATATTTATTTTCCAAATGGTCAAAGGGGGCAGGATCGAGTAGATTTTAAATTGGATTTTTATGATTTTTTGCTGGATGAATGCAATGAACTGCATAAAAAAGGTGAAAAAATTATTATCACCGGTGATTTTAACACTGCGCATACCCCTATTGATTTAGCCAATCCGAAGGAAAATGAAAAAACAAGCGGCTTTCTTCCTGAAGAGCGTGAGATGATCTCAAAATATTTGAGAAGCGGATTTAAGGATGCCTATCGGGAGTTGTATCCTGACAAAATTGAATATACCTGGTGGACTTACCGGTTTGGAGCACGGAGAAGGAATATTGGCTGGCGTTTGGATTATTATTTAGTCAGTGATTCATTAATGAATGAGGTCAATGATGTAGTAATATTGGGTGATGTAGAAGGATCTGATCATTGTCCGGTGACATTAATTATTGGTGAGTAAGGAGCCTGAATATGTCTAAACAAAGAATATTGCTAGTAGATGATCATGAAGTTGTACGGTTAGGACTTAAATCGTTATTGGATAGAAATCCGCAGTTTGAAGTAATTGGTGAAGCTGGAACTGCTAAAGAAGCCTTGGACAAAGTATCTAAATTATTACCTGATGTAGTGCTAATGGATATCCGTTTGCCAGGGTCCTCCGGAATAGAAGCCTGTGATGAGATCACAAAAAATTATCCAGACATTAAAGTAATTATGTTAACTTCCTACGCTGAAGACGAAATGCTTTTTTCAGCAATTAGGGCTGGCGCATCCGGCTATGTTTTAAAACAAATTGGCGGAGAGGACTTGGTGCGGGCGATTGAACAAGTAGGCAGGGGAGAAGCTGCATTAGACCCGGCAGTAACCCAAAGGGTCTTTCAAGAGGTGAGAAGAGCCGTAAAAGAAGAAGAGGCCTCAGCTTTTGCTAATTTGAGCCAGCAAGAAAAACATGTACTATTGTTAGTATCTGAAGGAAAAACCAATAGAGAAATAGCTAAAAACTTATTCCTGGGTGAGGGGACTGTTCGAAATTATGTTAGCAGCATTCTTTCCAAATTAGGAGTCTCGAATCGTGCTGAGGCTGCTGCATATGCTGTTGAACATAATCTGCGAGAATATTTGTAATTAATAATTTTTTTAGTAAATCTTTATAAATAAAATAACAAAAAAAACGATTATTGCATAAACTGCAGCCAAAAAAACGCCAGCAGCAGATAGGTCTTTTATATTTTTAACATGGTGATTTTTATCAGGGTGGATAAAGTTAAGCAGTTGTTCTATCGCAGTATTGAAAAGTTCGGAAACCCAAACAAATGTGATAGCTGAAATAAAAAAAAGAATTTCAATATAGTTTAATTTAAGAATAAAAATAAAAATAAGTGCGGCCAGGGTTGCTAATCCATGAAACCAAATATTCTTTTCATGTTTTACAGCGTAAAGGATACCCTGAAAGGCAGGTAGAAATGACTTAACACGCCCAATAAAAAAATCAATTAATTTCATTCAGGCAATCGTTGTAATTTGATATTATTCAGACGAAGAATTTGAGATTGAACAGCCCACATTTTATCTTTGCTCTTTTCATTTTCATGAGAAAATCCCAATAAATGCAATAAACCATGGATCACCATCAACAATAGTTCATCATTTAAATTGTTTCCAATTGAGGTGGATTGTTTCAAAACAAAAGGATAGCAAATAACGATATCCCCTAAAAATAAACGGCCAGTTCCAGGATCAACTATGTGGGCATCAAAAGACAAAACATCCGTAGATTTCGCATAGCCACTATATTCATTATTTAATTCTATTATTGTTTTTTCTTCAACGAAAGCAATCGATAAAGAAACATTATTATCAATTTGAAGATAAGTTAAAGTCGAAAAAACAACTCCTTCAATTTCCTTTGGAAGAGGATAGTTGTTATCATTAGTAATAATCACTTCAGGAATTTTCCGACTCATCTATGGTTACTTCTTGTTGAGGTTTTAATTCCGGATACTTAATACGGGGATGATAGGTGTTAATTAAAGTTTTTGAGAAGGAATTAACGATGGTAGTTAAATCCTTCATTGTTAAATCGGTGTCTTCCAACTGACCTTCCTGCAAGCAATAATCAATCACACCATGAATAATATTTTCCAATTCTTCTTGATTTGTTGGTTTGTCAGCTCTGGCTCTCGCTTCTACTCCGTCAGCTAACATTAATAATGCGGTTTCTTTTGATTGGGGTTTTGGACCTGGATATCGGAAATCGTCTGCGTTAACTTTTTCCAAATCGTTATGATTTTCTTCAACCGCTTTTACATAAAAGTATTTGGTCATCATTGTGCCATGATGTTCTTTTATAAAATCAAAAATTCTTGGTGGAAGCCTGTATTTTTTTGCCAATTCAACACCATCAGGTACGTGTTGGATAATCGTTGCCGCACTTAGATAAGGATCGAGATCATCATGAGCATTGAGATCTCCCGCGACCTGGTTTTCAATGAAAAAAGAGGGGTTCGCAGCTTTACCAGAATCATGATAAAGGGCTCCAATTCGTGTAAGTAATTGATCTGCGCCTATATCTTTAGCGGCCTGTTCAGCCATATTTGCAACTTGTAAAGAATGCTGATATGAGCCAGGGGCATTTGTAAGGACAAATTGTAATAATGGATGATCGGGCCTTGAAATTTCAAGAAGTTGAAGCGCAGTTGTAATTCCTAAGATTTGAGCAATGAAAAATATAATCAATAATCCTAAGCTGGCTGATGCCATGCCATTAAATAATGAAGCTCCTGAAAGAGTAAACAAACCAATAATATCTGTGGTTCCACTCAATAATCTGAGAGAAACAATAATTCCAGCGCTGATTATTCCAGTTATTAATCCTGAACTGAAAAAAACCGATATTCTTCTGCCTTGTCCTAGCAGTAAACTTCCGAATAGTGCAGGAAAGAGATAGAAGGGAAGCAGGTTTTGAAAGTCAAAAGAGCCATACGAAATAATAGAGCTTAAAGACAACGATAAAACAAAAGCAACTTCGATCCCAAATAATGTACTTATTGCAAAAGTGAAACCTGCAAAGGGAAAAATATAAGGTAAAACGGTTCTATTCGGAATTAAGAATTTTGCTGATAGAAGAAAAGTAATAAAAAGAATAGAAATAATCAGTAATTCTTTGATTGAGTATGTATTGGATTTTTGTTTTTTAAAATACAAACCCAGGAAGAACATTTGAATTGTTATAAAAACACCCGATCCAAAATATTCTTGTTGTTTATTTTCTGGGGCAATGTAATCAAACTTTTCCAAAGCTTCATACGTTTGATCGTCAATTATTTGACCTCGCCGAATAATTATTTCTCCAGGTGAATAAGTTTTCTCTACTGGTTCGACCTGATCTATTGCTTTTTGAATTGCCTCGTCTGTTAGTTCCTTACTAAACAATGAATTTGGCAAAACAAAAGGAGAAACCATAGCGTCAATTATCTTTGTGTTTTCTTCGCTAAAAGTAAAACTAATTAAAGTAGGAATTCTTAATTTCGTTTCTTGTATTTGATAGTCGCGGATGGAAGATCTAAAAACCTGTTCCAAAACGATAATCATTTCTTTTTGAATGGCTACCCAGGTTTGTTCATCCATCAGAAGAAGTTGTGTGGCCACATCTTTTGATAAATGAGCATAAGTCAAATTTGATATATCGTTAATTTTTTTCGGATTATCGGAATATGGATCATTTCTTACAAGGGTGATGAAATCCAATGATTTTCTTAAGCGGTCGATTTGCTGTCTTGAAATAGCAGGGTCGATGTTAAGATAAACAGGAGCCACTGAATTTTCAACTGATTTTATTTTTTGCTGAGTTAAAAAATCTGATTTATAAGTTAAATTTCTTGAGGCTTGAAAATCCTGCGTGGCAACGCTCCCAACCGTTAATTCAAATGCTGTTGGGCGTGAAGAAATAGGAAGAATTATTGCGCCAAAGGCAACAATTCCTGTAAGTAAAAGAATGAATAACTTAATCCCAGAATTTTCTTTTTTCCAAAAACCCTTTCCTATTGAAGTTCTCATTTTAATTTTGTAATAATTCCTTAACAATCATACTTACTTGATTCCCCGGTGCTTTCCCAGCTATCTTTGGAAGAACGGCTTTCATTACTTTTCCCATATCTGCGGAAGAAATTGCACCAGTTTCTGAAATTGCTTCTTTCACAAGTTTAGTAATTTCTTCCTGTGACAAACCTTCCGGAAGATATTTTTGTAATATTTTTATATCCCCTTGAGCTTCATCGATCAAGTCCTGGCGATTATTTAATTTTGCACCTTCGATTGTTTCACGTCGACTTTTGATTTCTTTGTGAATAATAGAAAGCACTTCTTCTTCTGAAAGCATTTTACCTTTGTCTATTTCCTGATTTTTGATTGATGATAAAACCATCCGAATAACTTTCTTTTGTTCATTATCTGCTTCTTTCATTGCAATTTTTAAAGAATCTGATAATTGTTCTTTGATATCCATTTCTGACCTCATTAATTGATTGAATTTGTGGTTATCATCTCTTTGATTTGTTCATATGTTGCATTCCCAATTCCAGGGACTTTAAGTATATCTTCTATTTTATCAAAATAACCGATTGCTTCTCTATACTTAATAATTTCTTGTGCCTTCGTTTCACCTATTCCTGGTAATGATGTCAATTCCTTAAGATTTGCTTCATTGATATTGATTCTTTCATCTGAAACAGCTTGAAAAACCTGATATTTTTGTGGATCATCGAATGTTTTTATTTGAATGTGTTGCCCATCAAACAGTTTTGAAGCCAAATTGAGATTGTTTAAATCAGCCATATTTACATTTGCAATAATCAGCAGATCTTCCAATCTGGATCCTTTTTGTAATTCATAAACTCCTGGATGACTGATATCTCCAGATAAATAAACTTTTATGGGTAAGGGGGTTGGAGCAGGAATGAGGGTAATCGGGTTATTCGGTTTGTTGGATAAAAGGAGAAGCATGATACCTGAGATTAAAACCCCAGATAAAAATGACATGAGAAACCAAAAATAATTTGAACCTTTCATAAAAATAAGTATATTTTCAGGTTCGAATGTGTCAAGTAAATAAATTGAAATGGTACAATCAGCAGGTTTACTGGCTGTTTTCTAATTCATACATTGCATTAAATGCTGCAATACTTACTTCTAAAATTTTTTCATCAGGCTCGTTTGTTGTGAGTTTTTGTAACCATAATCCGGGTTTTGCTAATAAATAAATAAAGGGGTTTTCAAGATGATCGGCTGTAAAACGAATATACTCATACGCAATCATGGCTATAAAAGGAATTAGCAATAATCTGGAAGTAACCAAAAGTAACCAACTCGTCTTTCCGATAAAAGTAAAGACAATGACAGATATAACAACAAGATAAAGGATAAATGCAGTTCCGCAACGGGGGTGCTGCAGAGAATAACCCTTAACTTTTTCTGGCTCAAGAATTTCTTTGGCTTCAAAAGCATTAATTGTTTTATGTTCAGCGCCATGATAGGAAAATACTCTATGAACATCAGACATTTTCCCAATTCCCCAGATATAAAGAATAACAAAGGCTAAGCGGATAATTCCCTCAATTAGATTCTGAGAAATACTGGTTAATCCCAACCATTGTTCCAGGCCTTTTCCAATAAGGGCTGGAGTCAAAAAGAAAATTGCCATAGCAACAGTTAGTGAAATAAGTAAAGTAATATATAAGGTTGGTCCTTCGATTTTATCATTTTCATTTTCAGCTTGATAGTTTGCTGATTTTGTTAAATATTTAGATCCTAATCCAAGCGCATCCCAAAGAATAACCAAACCTCGGAGAAAAGGGATTTTTTTAATTGGGCTTTGATACAATTTTCCTAATTCTTCTGTCTCAACAACGATCTCACCATCTGGTTTCCGATAAGCTGCAGCCAAATATTTACTGCCACGCATGAGGACACCTTCAATTAATGCCTGCCCCCCATATGATGGCATTCTTAATTTTTCTGTTTTCATTTAACACCTGCAAAATTATAGAAAAACTCTATCAGAGCTAAAATTCCTTTTTTCCATGTCTCTAAATGGAGGCTTTCATTTGGGGAATGTATTTTATCATCCGGTAATCCAAAACCTGTTAAAACTGAATCTTTGTTTAATATCTTCTGCATGAATGCTACAACCGGAATTGATCCTCCCTCGCGTTTATATAAAGGTTTTTTGCCCCAAACAGATTCTAAGGCGTTAGAAAGAGCGACTACTTCGGGATTGGTCGTATCAGAAATTGAAGCCCATCCACCAGCAAATTGCTTTAATTCCCATGTTACTGTTTTGGGGACATTTTCTTCGATATATTGTTTTAATTGATGATAAATTTTGTTAGGATCTTGGTTTGGAACCGTACGCATTCCAATTTTTGCCATTGCCCAGGAAGGGATAATTGTTTTAGAACCTTCTCCAATAAAGCCCGATAGCATTCCGCTGATATCCAGGGTAGGCCGAGCGCCTATTTGTTCAAGAGGTGAATATCCTTTTTCACCCAGCAACGCTGGTGCACCTGTTTGACGTTTTATATCTGAATCTGTAACAGGTATTTTCAAAAATTCATTCCGCTCTCTTTCAGTTAAAGGGATTACATCGTCATAGAATCCAGGGAGTGTTACCCGATTGTCCGAATCATGCATTCCAGAAATTAAATCTGCAAGTACAATCGCGGGGTTATGAATAGCACCTCCAAATGTTCCGGAATGTAAATCATGATCGGGTCCTTTGATCATTAATTCAAAATAAGTTAAACCTCGCAAACCATTAACAATTGTTGGGGTGTCAGGGGAAATCATTCCAGCATCCGGATTGAGAATCACATCGCATTGAAGGAGCTCTTTATTCTTTTCTAAAAAGGGAGTTAGATTTGGTGACCCAATTTCTTCTTCTCCCTCAAAGATAAATTTAAAATTTAGTGGAATTGTTCCAGTAAGGCTAATTGCTTGATAAGCTGCGAGGCATGCAATGATTTGTCCTTTCATATCCGATGCACCTCTACCAACCAATCGACCGTCTTTTACTGTTGGCTCGAAAGGGTTGGACTCCCATAATTCCAATGGGTCCACTGGCTGTACATCATAATGCCCATAAATCAAAACAGTTAGAGCTTGTTGATTTGTTGACCTTTTTTCCGCATAAACAACCGGATGTCCTTCGGTGTCCATTATTCTGACATCCGTTATACCAAATTTGTTAAGCACGGATTTTAAATAATTAGAAGCGAGCTTGATGTCCTCTTTGTGGTTTGGGTCAGTTGAAATGGATGGAATTCTTATAAATTCTTGTAATAATTCTTGATAATAATTGTAATTTTGTTTACCATTAAATAATGCTTCTTCTCGTGTTGCCATGCTAATGTAACTCCTTTGGTATTTTTTACGCTTGATGATTATAAAATAAAATATATTTATGGTATATAGTAAATTTGATTTACATTTGACAATTTTAGAATAATAGGAGTCTTATATGATTATTACAAACGGAAAAATAATTACCTGGGCTAACCCAAATGAAATCCTTGAGAATCAAGCGCTTTTAATTCTGAATGATACGATAGTAAGAATTGACTCTTTCGGATTATTAAGAGAAGACTTTCCACACGAGGAAGTTTTGGATGCCAAAGGTCAATACATCATGCCGGGATTAATTTGTGCTCATACACATTTTTATAGTGCTTATTCCAGAGGATTAGCAATTCCTGGAGATCCGCCTTCAGGTTTTCCTGAAATATTAAGGAATTTATGGTGGAATCTGGATAAATCGCTTGACGAAAAAAGCGTTGCATCTTCAGCCTGGGTGAGTATTGTCGATGCAATAAAACATGGGAATACAACCCTTTTTGATCACCACGCTTCTCCAAATGCAATATCTAATTCCTTAGATGTTATCGCTGAAGTGGTCTATCAATCCGGAGTTAGAGCTTCCTTGTGTTATGAAGTTACAGATCGAGACGGTCAGGAAAAAGCTAATGCTGGAATTCAGGAAAACGTGCGTTTTATCAACCGTATCAATCAAGGAAATAATTTAAATGGAAGATTGTCAGCAACGTTTGGATTACACGCAAGTTTGACATTGTCGGATGAAACACTTGAAAAAAGCAAAAATATGGCTCCGGAAGGGGTTGGGTTCCATATTCATGTTGCCGAACATCCAAGTGATGAATATGACTGTATTAAAAAGACGGGAATGCGTGTGGTGGATCGGTTATCCGCTGTAGGTATTTTGAGTGAAAAATCTATCGTTGCTCATGCTGTTCATGTTGACGCAAAGGAAATTGAATTATTATCTGATTCAAAAACCTGGGTTACCCACCAACCTCGCTCGAATATGAATAATGCTGTTGGGATTGGTAATATGGAATCGATGATGCGAGCCGGTGTGAAGGTATGCCTCGGAAATGATGGTTTTTCAAATACAATGTGGGATGAGTGGAAAACAACATATTTGGTGCATAAACTTGTAAATCTAGATCCACGTAGAATGGGAGGTTATGATGTGATTGAAATGGGAATTTATAAAAATTCTGCCCTAACCAGTCAGCAATTTAACCTTCCCATTGGTTCTTTAACACCGGGCGCACAAGCTGATATAATTTTCGTGGATTATCGACCCTTTACAGAGTTAACTGCTGGGAATTTACCCTGGCACATTCTTTTTGGCATGCATCATAGTATGGTAACAATGACAATGGTGGCTGGCAAAGTTCTCATGAAAGACAGGGAGTTAATTAACCTTGATGAAGAAAAAATTTTCAGGGAGGCCACAGCTCTGTGCAGTGAGGTTTGGGATCGATACTACAAACAATTTTAACAACAAGGATGGATACAATGAAAATAGCAATATTAGGTGGAACTGGAAAAGAGGGAATGGGGATTGGATTTCGATGGGCGAAAGCAGGCCATCAAATTATTATTGGCTCCAGACAAGAAGGCAAAGCTGTTGAAGCAGCATCACAACTTGAGAACTTGTTGGGTGGATCAATCAAAATTGAAGGAAAAGAAAATTTAGAAGCCGCCAACAAAGCAGAATTGTTGGTCATCACGGTTCCATATAGCGCTCATAAAGCAATGTGTGAATATATTAAAGATGCCAGTCAAGGCAAAATTGTTATTGATGTCACCGTTCCTTTAGTTCCTCCTAAGGTAACTAAAGTACAAATGCCGCCAGCGGGAAGTGCAACACTCGAAGCTAAAGAAGTCCTCGGAGAAAACGTAAGTGTTGTAGCGGCTTTTCAAAACATTTCATATGAACATTTACTTGGGGATGATGAGGTTGCTTGTGATGTACTGGTTGCAGGAGACAGTAAAAATTCAAGGGAAATTGTCATTAATTTAATTAAAGAAGCAGGATTAGTAGGTCTTGATGCCGGGCCAATTGAAAATTCGATGGTTATTGAAGGGTTTACCTCGATTTTAATTGGAATTAATAAACAATTTGGGGTTAAAGATGCAGGAATAAAAATTACTGGAATTTCATAAATGGAATTACAAATATTTGCATTTGAAAATTTTCCAGAAGTTGAACCCATTTCGTTTCTTCCGGATATTATTTTAAAATCTTCGGAAGAAAACAAATGGAAATGGCAGGATGGAGATATATTAATAATTGCTCAAAAAATTGTCTCGAAATCCGAAAATCGTATTGTAAATTTACAAAAGATTGAACCGGGGCAAAAAGCAAAGATTTATGCGAATTCAACTGGTAAAGATCCTCGATTAATTGAATTAATATTAAGGGAATCAAAAAAAATTCTCCGAACAAGAAATGGGTTAATGATTGTCCAGCACAAATTGGGCTTTGTCTGCGCAAATGCCGGAATAGATCATTCCAATGTAAAAGGGTTGGATGGGAATTCCGAAAATTGGGTTTTATTATTGCCAGAAAACCCGGATAAATCTGCTGATACGATCCGTAATTATATACAAGAACGATCTGGCAAAAATATTGGGGTAATTATCATCGATTCCCATGGCCGCCCATGGAGAAATGGGGTTGTTGGGATTTCGATTGGAATTAGTGGTGTTCCAGGTGTTGTTGATAAACGCGGATCACTGGACCGATTTGGCTATCAATTAAGAGTCACTGAGATAGGGACAGCTGACGAATTGGCAGCAGCCGCTTCAATATTAATGGGGCAGGCTAATGAAGGACGCCCGCTTGTTGTGGTCAGAGGATTTCCGTACGATTTGCGCGAGGGAAGTATTTCCGAATTACTCAGAGAAGAAAATAATGATCTTTTTCGTTAATACAAATATTTCTTGTATAATTTAATTGTCTGACATTTCATAAATAAAACTTTTTATAAAGGGAATGGATTTAAGCGATGAGCTTATGGGTAATAGTTCCGGTTAAACCTTTACGAAGATCTAAGTCAAAATTAACTTCTATATTAACTGAAGAAGAAAGAACTTTACTCAATTTACAAATGTATCAAAATACATTAAGAGCTTTACGAGAGGTAAAGATTCCTTTAAATATTTTAGTTGTTAGCAAAGATTCTTCAGTTTTATCAATCGCTCGATCACACAATATAAAGACAATGCAGGAAGATGGCGATAGTGGGTTAAATTTGACTTTACGAAAAGCAATTCAAGTCATCAAAGCTTATTCAGCCCAATCTGTTTTAATTTTACCGGCTGATTTACCGCTTATTACCAAGGAGGATATTGAAGGTATATTAAAAATTAATTTTTCACAACCAAGCATGCTGATATCACCTGACCGAAAAATGAGCGGGACCAATTTATTGCTTGTTTCTCCGATTGATCTGATTGAATTCAGTTATGGCGCAGGATCATTTGAAAGACATTTACGGCAAGCACAACAACAAAATGCTCATATTGAAGTCCGAAAATTTGATAATATTGAATTAGACATCGATTCCCCTGAAGATTTTGATTTATATAAAAAATTAGTAAACTTTGAAGAATTAAACCAGTATTTTAGTATTTAGAATAAGGAGGAAAAATGTTCGAACGAGTAGCTTTATATTTACAAGATTCCCATGATCTGCGAGACGGGCTTGAATACGTGAAAATGGCAGAACATTACGGCTTTGAAGCTGTCTGGCAGGCAGAAAGCAGATTAGTACGTGATGCTATTGTCCCAATGGCAGCTTATGCGGCAGTAACTGAAAAAATTAAAGTTGGTTCGGGTGTTATTAACAACTGGACAAGAAACATTGGATTATTGGCAGCTACTTACCTAACTTTGGATGATTTGGCTCCAAATCGTATTATTTGTGGAATTGGAGCCTGGTGGGACCCGTTGGCAAAAAATGTTGGCATTGACCGCTCAAAACCTTTAACAGCCATGAAAGAAACGGTTGAAGTATTCAAACGCTTGTTGAATATGGAAAGAGTTTCTTTTGAAGGAGAATTTATCCAGGTTTCAGGGATCGAGCTGGATGTAGTCCATGGACGGCGAGAACCGAGAAATATCCCAGTTCTAATTGGAGCAACCGGCGATAAAATGATGGAAATGACGGGAGAAATTGCTGATGGCTGTGTTTTAAATTATTGTGTTCCTCCTGAATACAATTTAAAAGCCTTGGAATTATTAGATAAAGGTGCTAAAAAATCAGGGCGAAGAGTGGACGATCTTGATCGCCCACAGCTTGTGGTTTGTTCTGTAGATGAAGACCATGATAAAGCCCTGGATACTACTCGAGAATTGTTAACCCAATATCTGGCTCAACAACCTCATATTGCAAAAGCATCTGGTGTTTCTTCTGATGTTGTGGCTGAAATTCAGTCAATCCTGGGTTGGCCAGCTACTCATGAACAAATTCAAAAAGCAAAACATCTGGTGCCAGAAGATTTAATCTTAAGGATAACAGCCTCTGGAACTCCAGATGAAGCCAGGGCTAAAGTATCCGAGTATATTAAGAATGGATGTACCTGCCCAATCTTATATCCAGTAGGTGGAAATGTCGAAACATTGTTAAAAACATTTTCGACGAATTAATTTGAGACATTATTTTTCTCCTTAAATAGAAAAATTGGATTGAATTAAATGGTCAAAACAAAAATGAGAGATGGTTTCACCTTATAATAACAGTTAACATAGTTTTGTCTAAAAAGTAAAATTAATGAGAATTGGATGATATGAATTTTTTTGCTAAGTTAAACGAAATTGAATCAAATGGTACGCCCGTTGTTTTATGTATCGTGACAAATACCCATGGATCAACCCCTCGCCATGCAGGCTCGAAGATGATTGTGTATCCCAATGGTGATATTTTTGGAACTGTTGGGGGAGGAAAACTAGAAGCCCTTTGTATTGAAGAAGCTTTAAAATTACTACATAATGGTTTAACAAATACTTTAAATTACAGGCTTGTAAATCCAGAAATGGGTGATCCAGGTGTTTGTGGCGGTGAACTTGAGGTTTACCTTGAGGTCATAGGTAAAAAGTCAAAAGTTGTTATTTTAGGTGCAGGGCATGTAGGCAAACAATTGTCATATCTGGCAAAATGGATTGGCTTTGATGTAATTTTAATTGATGACAGGGAAGAACTAATTTCTGAACAAAATATTCCTGATGTATCACAAAGATATCGAAGCTTTTCTGATTTTCTGGCTGAATACGGAGAACCATCCCTCAATGATATTTATGTTGTGATGACAACCCGAAACCTAGAAATTGACGTAAAAAATATTCCTGAAATTCTAAAACTTAATCCTCGTTATTTAGGGGTTATTGGATCAAAAAAACGATGGGTTACAACCACTGAATTATTATTAAAAGCTGGAGTTTCTGATTCAGAAATTGAAAAAATATTCTCACCAATTGGATTGGATTTAGGCAGTGAATCGCCTGAAGAAATAGCATTGTCTATTGTAGCCGAAATCTTAAAGCAAAAAAATAAAACCTCAGGAGACAGTTTAAGGTATTTTCGGAGGAAAAAAGTTGATGTGGAATAAATATTACAACGTTTCATCATTAGAAGCTGCATTTGAAATACTTGACAGAGAAAAGGGAAATGCGCGCATTGTTGCAGGTGCGACTGATTTAATTATTGAGTTTGAAAAAGGAATGAGAGAAGAAGTAAAAATTCTCATTGATATCACCCGAATAAAAGGCTTAAATCAAATAACTTTAGATGAGAACCAAAATATTCATTTGGGACCCTTAGTATCTCATAATGATGTTGCATCCTCAAAATTAATTCAAGAACGAGCTTTACCATTGGCACAAGCATCCTGGGAAGTTGGTTCCCCGCAAATTAGGAATCGAGGGACTGTTGCTGGAAATTTGATCACAGCATCACCAGCAAATGATACCATCACCCCATTGATGGCTTTGGGAGCCAGTTTAGTTTTGAAGTCACTTCAGAGCGAAAGAATTGTTAAATTGGAGGATTTCTTTCTTGGGGTAAGAAAAACAGTTTTACGATCAGATGAAATCGTTAGTGATATATTTTTTCCTGCTTTAAGACCAAATCAAAAAGGAAGCTTTATAAAATTTGCTCTTCGAAGAGCACAAGCTATATCACTGGTAAACGTGGCTGTAATATGCGGATTTGAAAATGGAAAAGTAAAAGATGCCGTCATCACATTAGGTTCAGTTGCCCCTACCATTATTCACTCGAAAGAAGCTGAACAATATTTGATCGGAAAGGAATTGACCGATGAGGTTATTGATCAGATTGGATTGTTAGCTCAGAAAACTGCAAGACCAATTTCTGATATTCGTGGTTCAGCAGACTATAGAAAAACAATGGTAAAAGTAATCACAAAACGAGCTTTGTATAATTTAAAGAACAACAATGCAGATCTAACCCTTCCAGTTGATCCTGTGTTGCTTGATAATCGGAAAGGACAAAGCTATTTAGACAAGGAATTTGTTCACGATAAAGAAAGTGGAAAAATTTCAACTCAAATCAACGGTAAAGACTATGAATTTGAGAATTGTCAAAGTAAAACTTTATTGGATTTCTTACGTGAAGACGTTAAGTTGACAGGAACAAAAGAAGGATGTGCAGAAGGGGAATGTGGCGCTTGTACAGTATTTCTAGACGGTAAGGCAGTTATGGCCTGCCTTGTCCCTGCTGCTCGTGCCCACGGATCAAAAATAACCACGATTGAAGGAATCAGTAACAACGGCCAAAAAAATGTAGTCCAAGAGACTTTTATTGAAGAGGGTGCTGTTCAATGTGGTTACTGTACTCCTGGCTTTATTATGTCAGCAGTTAAGTTATTGGAAGAAAAACCTACACCTTCTCAATTAGAAATTCGTCAGGCAATTTCAGGTAACCTGTGCAGATGTACTGGTTACTATAAAATAATATCGGCCATTGAAAATGCAAGTAAGAAATAATTTCATCTTGGGAGGCAAGCATGGGATTTAATAATTATCGTTCAGAAAGGCGAGTTACAGATAAACAAGATAACATCCATCCAATATGGAGAGGAATCGGTTTTCTAATGTTAATCATTGCTCCTCTTATGGGTTATTTAGCTTCGGGTGTTCTTATTGATTTAAACAATAAAAACAAATGGATTCCAGTCCCGAGAGATCTGTTTATTTCCGGTAAAGACCCATATTTACTGATTAAAATAATTTTGACACTGGTCGTTGCCTTCATCATCTATTTAATATTTCAATTAATCACATTCTTTATTTACAGAATTGCCGGACCATCTAAATATGGGCCACTGGATGTACCCAGAGTAGCCTATCGCGGAAAAAAATACAAAAGATAGAAAATCAACGAGGTTCTATGAAAATTGGAAAAGTCATTGCAAGAGTCGATGCAGATGCGAAAGTGACAGGAGAAGCTTTGTATCCTGGTGATTTCAATTTTGATAACCAGTTATATATGAAAACATTGTTCTCTGAAAAGCCACATGCAATCATAAAAAAAGTTGATATTTCAGTTGCAGAGAAAATCCCAGGCGTTATTTTAATCTTGACAGCGAAAGATGTACCAAATAATGGTTATGGTTTAGGTGTTCCTGATCAACCAGTACTTTGTGGTCCGGGTTCGGACAAACCTTTTGCAAATGTGGTTCGTTGTGTTTCAGATCAAATTGCTTTGGTGATTGCTGAAAATGAAGATATTGCTACCACTGCAATAAAAGCAATTAAAGTTGATTATGAAGATCTGCCTGTTATTACTTCTCCAGAAGAAGCCTTGCGAGATGACGCAATACAAATTCAACCAGACCATAAAGATAACGTTTTATTGCATTTAAAAATTCGTAATGGTGATGTAGAACAAGCATTTCAGAATTCTGATGTCATTATTGAGGGCACATATCATACGCCTGTGCAAGAGCATGCTTATTTACAACCCGAAGCAGGTGTGAGCTATGTGGACGAGGAAGGAAGGATAACTGTAGTTGTAGCTGGACAATGGATTCATGAAGACCAGGAACAAATTGCCCATTCTTTAAATCTTCCTTTAGAAAAAATTAGAATTATTTATCCTGCAATTGGTGGAGCTTTTGGTGGCCGCGAGGATATGTCTGTACAAATTATCCTGGCTCTTGCGACACTTCGATTATCAGAAATGGGAATTGATCGGCCTGTAAAAACTATTTGGTCGCGACAGGAATCTATTATCGGACACCATAAACGCCATGCTTACACGATACATGCTAAATGGGGAGCCACTAAGGATGGAAAAATTTTAGCTGCAGAGGTAAAGCTAGAAGCGGATGCTGGGGCTTATGCCTATACTTCTACAAAGGTCCAGGGGAACGCTACATTAATGTGTACGGGCCCTTATGAAATACCAAATGTAAAAGTAGATTCTTATTCGATTTTCACAAATAATGTCCCCGGAGGAGCGTTCAGAGGTTTTGGCGGTCCACAAGGGGCTTTTGCTGCTGAAATGCAGATAAATAAACTGGCAGAAAAATTAAATATAGATCCTGTAGAAATTAGAATACGCAATCTGATGAAGGAAGGATCAAAGTTGTCTGTCAGATCTTCTCTTCCACCGGTTGTAAGTTTGCCAGAAGTGGTAGAACGTTGTGCCCTCAAAGCGGGATGGAAGAAAAATCAGAAAGGCAACTGGTCGCACCCTGGTTTAAAATCGCAAATAAGTAAATCCAAAATAAAAGGATTAGGATTTGCGTGTGGTTACAAAAACATTGGTTTTTCCTTTGGGGCAAATGAAGGAGCCTGGGCTACTATTGAATTAATTGGAAAAGCTGAAATAGAAAAAGTGATTCTTCACCATGCTGGCGCTGAGGTGGGGCAGGGATCCCATACCATATTTTGCCAAATGGCGGCTGAAGCAGTTGGCGTTCCTCAAGAAATGGTATCACTGGTAGCTTCCGATACAAGTTCTTCTGATAATTCTGGTAGCGTTTCTGCGTCCAGAATGACATTTATGGCAGGGAACTCAATTATTGGAGCAGCCAGATTAGCATTGGAAAAATGGAGAAATGAAGAACGACCAGCCATTGGTCGGTATCGTTATAACGCTCCAAAAACAACCCCGTTTGATAAAGAAACAGGTGAATGTTATCCAAATATTGCTTATGGTTATGTAGCTGAAGCAATCGAGGCTGAAGTGGATGTAGAAACGGGCGAAATCCATTTGTCGAAGGTTTATTGTGCAGATGATGTTGGCAAAGCCATTAATCCCCAACTGGTGATGGGACAAATAGAAGGTTCAATTGTCCAGGCGGCTGGCTATGGATTGATGGAAAATTTTATACAGGAAAAGGGTTATGTTAAGACGAGTCAATTGTCGACATACTTAATTCCAACAGTTTTGGATATTCCAGATCAAATTGACACCATTATCATAGAAAATCCAGATCCCAATGGGCCTTGGGGGGCAAGAGGAGTTGGAGAGATGCCTTATATTCCTTTAGTGCCAGCGATAAGTTCAGCTATTCATTCAGCAACCGGGGTTTGGATGGAGCATTTTCCAATGACTTCTGAAAATGTTTTACGAAAATTAGGAAAAATTGATATGGATTAATTTTGTTAATCCTTTGAATTTGAGGTTAGTAAATGAATATTTTGATTCGAGGTGGTGGAGACCTGGGCAGCGGAGTAGCTTACCGGCTTTATCGGGTTGGATACAACGTGGTCATCTCTGAGATTGAAAACCCACTGGTTCTAAGGCGCACTGTTTCGTTCGCCAATGCAATTTATGAAGACAAGGTAGTTGTTGAAGGAATAACCGGTGAAAAAATAACTAGCCCACATGAAATTCCAAAATTAATAGCCAAGAGAATAATTCCCGTATTAATCTCACCTGATGATTTTTTATTTCCTGCTTACAAGCCAGATGTAGTGATCGACGCGCGAATGTTAAAAAGTTATGTAAACTATAACCTAGATAATTCGCCAATGATAATTGGGCTAGGACCGGGTTTTATAGCTGGGAAAAATTGCCATGCTGTTATTGAAACAAATAGGGGGCATTATTTAGGGCGAGTTATTTGGGAAGGAACCGCTCAAGCTGACACAGCTATTCCCGGCACGGTTTTAAAAAAAACGGATGAAAGAGTCTTACGTTCACCAAAAGCTGGCACAATCAATTCAAATTCTGTCCTTGGAACTTTTTTCAAAAAAGGGGATGAGATTGGAAGAGTGGATGACCAATCATTTTACGCCCCCTTTGATGGTTGTTTGAGAGGTTTGATGCACAACGGAATTTATGTCAAAGAAGGGATTAAAATCGGTGATTTAGATCCCAGGTTGGATAAAAATTTGATCTATTTCATATCAGAAAAAGCTTTAGCAATTGCAGGTGGGGTGTTGGAGGCAATTCTTAGCTACCAAATAACACAGCAATGAGAATTTCATCCTTAGATCTTTTTTCTAAATCTGATCAGATCGCTTTTATAGGATCTGGCGGAAAAACAAGTTTAATTTTTTCTATAGCCAAAGAATTGTTTCCTGAAAAATGTGTGATTACCACGACGACAAAAATGGCGATGTCAGAAGTGGCTATGGCAGATCATTCTATCCAACTAGACCATATAGATAATTTAGATTTAGATAAATTAAAAAAAATATCAATAATTTATCAAAGAGATTTTGCAGAAGGTCCAGTGAAAATTATTGGGCTTCCGGCAAAACCATTAAGAGAATTTTCAAGGAAATTAAAAAAAGAAGGTATTCCGTTATTGATCGAAGCAGATGGTTCTAAACGGAAACCATTGAAATTTCCTGGTGACAATGAACCTAACATCCCAGAATTTGTTAATAAAGTTTGTGTTGTTGTGGGTTTGTCTGCATTAGGAAAACCATTTTCGTCTGAAATTGTTCACCGTTTTGAATATTTCTCAAATTACTTAAAAATCAATGCAGGTGAAGTTATTAGTCCGGAACACCTGTTTAACTATTTGGTTCTTCCCAATGGAGGATTGAAGAGTATTCCGCCGCGAGCTGAAAAAATTTTGTTCTTGCATCAATCAGATTGCTTAGTAGATTTTGATCAAATTAATGAGATTGCCTTGAAATTACAAAGCCAATATGATCAAGTTATATTAAGCCGAATTGAAAATGGAGAATTAATCATTGATGCTCATTGGGGGAAAATTGGCTGTGTGATCCTCGCGGCTGGTGAAGGGCGTAGATTTGGTGGCCCTAAACAATTAGCTTTGTTTAACCAAAAAACTTTTATTGAAAATGTAATTGAAAACGCTCAAAAAATGAATTTTGTTGATATTGTTTTGGTTTTAGGCGCCTATTACAAAGAGATATTGGCGGTAGTTTCAAAAGATAATATTCATATTACAGAAAATAAAAATTGGCGTAAAGGACAAAGTACCTCGGTAAAAGCGGGTATTGAGTTTTTTGGAAAAAATAAACCAGAGGCCATTCTATTTTTATTGGTTGATCAACCCCAAATTAATGAAGATTTAATTAAGAATACCTTGAACAAATATGCTTATACAAAAGCTGATATTATCGTGCATGAATTTAATGGTAAAAATCGTCATCCAACCTTGTTTTCAAAAAATACTTTTAAAAAATTAATACAAATTAAAGGGGAGGAGGGTGGCAGACAAATATTTAAAGATTTTAATTTATTGAAAATTAAAATTAATGACCCTTATATGGCGCAAGATATTGATACAAAAGAAGAATTAAATAATTTTTTAGAGGTCCATAAGTGAAACATACATTTGAAGGTTGGTTATATAATTTTGGCACTGATATACTAAATAAACTTAAAATTCCAGCAAATATTAATTCAGTAGACCAATTTATTATCACATTACCGGATGGTGTTTATTCAACTTTAAGAACAGTGCATAAATTTAATGTTTTTCAATTATCATTTCATTTAAACCGATTAAAAGAAAGTTTAATCCTTTCAGGGAAAGAGATCACCTTCTCCTTGCAAAAAATAAAAAAACCTTTATTTGAAATTATCAAGAGTTATCCTGCAGAAGAAATTAGAATTCGTTTGTTTATCCCGTTTGAAAAATATCAAAATTGTTATATTTTGTTAGAAGAATTAACAGTCCCAAGCCAAAAAGCATACCTTGAAGGTGTTCATGTAAATACAAATCATTTAGAGAGAATTAACCCTAAAGCTAAAGTTACTTCTTTTATTAAAAATTCTGAAGAAATAAAAAAATATTGCCGAGCTCATCGGTTAGAAGAATCAATTATTCTTAATCATGATAATGAATTATTAGAAGGAATTTCTAGCAATTTCTATGCTGTTAAATCAGGAATTGTTTATACTGCCGATAATGATGTTCTAAGCGGCGCTACCCGAGAAATCATTCTGGAAGAAATTAAGAAAGCTCTGATAAAAATATCTTTCTCGCAATTTCGATATTCGCAAATAAACGAAATGGATGAAGCTTTCATATCCAGCACCAGCCGCGGTGTCTTGCCAGTGGTAATGATTGACGATAAAACGATTGGGACTGGAAAACCCGGAAGTATTACTAAATACCTAATGGAGCAAGTTAATATGAGAATGCAAATAGAATCTGAAGCACTAACTTAATCCTCTAAATTGTCATTTATTTCCAGATCCTCAAGGTCATCTACTGGCTCAACTTGATCTTCAATTTCAACATCAGGGGCCTGTAGATCTCCTTTTTCCATTAATGAAATAATTTTCTGAGCAGCTTCAAAATCATCTTCTTTTACATAAATGTTTGCAGAGCCTAAACCACCTATGGTAAGCCCTAACGCAACACCAGCGCTTTCTTGATAGGCTTTTGAGGGAATATTAAATGATTCCAACAAGATTTGAATAGATTTTGCATCCAACATCCCATAACTCTTGTACAACAATTTATAATCACTCATTTATTCACCTTCTTTTGCAGCCTTGCCATACGATAATCTATTTCCTTCTTCAAGTATTCCCTATAAATAGAATTTATATCATTTTGTAATATTAATAAAGCTTTTTTACAATAATTGATTGCTAAATTGGGATTATTGAATTTATGCTCATTGACTTTAGCCAATTCAATCAGGGCATCGATATTATCTAAATCTGCCGCTTTTTCCCAAAAAATCTCAGCATCTTGATATCTCAATTGTTTTTTATAAATGCTTGCAATCGACAAATAACATTTTATTAAATAAGGCTGCGAAAGATTATTTTGCTCGATAGCTTTATGAAATAAATCGACTGCTTTGGGATAATTGAGTTTTTTTTCATAATGCTTTCCGAGTGAGAAATTCAATGTTTCAAAATTATTAAAATGGTCTTTATTCTTAAGAGATATTTCACAGAAAATGTAAAGTAAGGCAGCCAAAGAAACAATATCCATGGCATTGTGATAAAAAACCCTCAATATTGACTGAACATTCTTTGTCTCTAAATATTCTTGATAAATTAATGGCGCTAGATATCCAGGGATTTCATCTTCAGATCTAGCAAACTTAATAACATTTTTTTCAATACTTTTTAATGATCGGTCTTCAAATTGGTATTTAAATAATATTCGGGCATATTTTAATAAGTCAATATTTTTCTTTTCTTTTATATCAGATGGAATTCGTTGATAAATAAATCTTGATTTAAGGATTGGAAGATCGAAAGAAATCCCGTTATAACTGACAAGAACTTGGAATTTTGAAAGTAAATTCTCTAAATCAAGTAAAGTGGCTGCTTCATCGTTAGGATTACGAAGGAAATATTGCCGTAACTGGAACTCATTATTTTCGAAATAACCAACACCAACCATAAATGCAAAAGTTCCACCCGAATAGGAAAGGCCAGTTGTTTCTGTATCAAGGAATGCGCAATCTGATAAATTTAATTTATCACTAAGATCCGGAAGATAAACAGTATTATTAATTTCTTCAAATTGATTCAATCTTACCAAGCCGTGTTGATAATAATTTCGGTATCTTTTTTCTTGAAAAAAAACGGTTCCAAAGACATTTTCAGTTACAACTCCTTCAAGAACGGAGCTTGAAAGGTTAGCATTTGTTTTAAATTTAAAACCATCTTTTGCACCGAAGTACAATCCTAATGAGTTAAGTCTCTTCTTGTTATTTGAGTCCATTTATCAAATCCGTTAATAATTCTAATATTCGTATGGTTTCTCCTTTTCCTCCATAACCTTCGTCAGAGATAGGACCAACACAGGAAGGGCACCCCTGAAAACAACCACAGCTTTTTACATGTTGGTACATTTCCAACAAAATATGATCAAAGTTCTGAAAGATTTCTTTACTTAATCCTAAGCCAAAAGCCATATTGTCATATAAAATTATCGAATTTTTAATTCCTGTTATCGTATTTTTAGAATCGATAATTACACTTAAGTCACCTGGACTACTCATAATAAAGACAGGAGCCAAATTATTTAGCAAAAAAGCTAACCCAGCCATTCCACTCCGAACCCGAACCTGGATTTCAGCCTTGCGATGACATGTTGGGCATAAAGTAATAAGATTACTTGGAATGTTCGCCTCTTCTATTGTTGAAAATAGTTTTATAGGTCTTTTGTGATGTACATGAAAACTACTATTCCGTTCAACTGCACCACAATTTTGGCAAGTGAAGTTGTCTCTCTTTCTAATATTTTTTGAATATTCGTTCCACCCAGGGCCATAATCGTTAGAATGATTTAGCCATTTTTTTTCTGAAATCAAAACATTTATTAATTCATCTGGAAGGCTAAACCAAAATGCTTCTGTTTCTAAAATTGTTTCTGGTAAATCTAGTTCGTATTCTCCAATTACTTGCCGATTTTCCCACAAAATTTCTTTATAACCGCTAACTTTTTGAGTAATTCGAATATTACCAAAGTTCAATTGAAAATATCCAAAATTTCTCTCCAGAAAAACTTCGATTACTTCATATGTTTTTTCAATTTTTGGTTCAGTAAAGTAGTTAGAATTATTTTCTAATAAATAAACTTCATGATTTTCAAAATTAATTTCACTAACGCGAAACTGATCTCCCAAATGAAAATAAATTGCCTGTGGATGAACCATCCAAAGGCTACTGGCATAATCAATGTCTCCAATCAATAAATCTTTCCCTTTAGTGATATTGATAAGTTTCATAGTGATTGAGCTCATATTACGTAAGGAAAAAGGTAGAGAATTTGAATTATTTTTATCAGAAATGTATTTATTCCCGATTTTTAAAATATTTCCGTTTTCTAATAATTGATTTATCACTAACTTAATTTGGTCCCAATCCAAATTACCAAACTTTTCGCCTTCAATAAAACTAATTTCAGAAATGGATAATTTTAAATGATTTAATAAAATATTAAAATTGTTGGGATTAATTAATGCTTTTTCAGGATTATTTAAAAGTAAATACTCAGGTCTTTTAATAATATATTGATCGATTGGATTTGATGAGGCTACCAGTATGGCAATTGATTCATTTTGTTCTCTACCCGCTCTCCCTATTTGCTGAAGTGTGGATGCAATCGAACCGGGGTAGCCAGTCAGGATCACGCTTTTTAATCCACCGATATCAATTCCCATTTCTAATGCATTGGTTGAGAACAAAACTTGTATTTTGCCAGAACGAAACTTGTCTTCAATGTTTCTTCTATCAGCAGCCAGGTAACCACTTCTGTACGAGGCGAATTCTTTATTGCCCTCAATTTCTGATAAGGCTTTAAGGCTCTTTTCAACTTCTTTTCTAGTTCCCTGAAAAACTAAAGTTGGCGTGTTATTATGCAAAAAATCTTGAATAATATTTAGAGTTACGCTTTGGCAGCTTTTGCGTATTCCTAATTCTTCATTGATAACCGGAGGATTGTAAAATGTGATCAGTTTCCTGCCTTTTGGAGAGGAATCATAATGAATGTGAGAAAATTCTTCCTCAACCAAACTGTTCAAAAATTCTAATGGATTACCGATTGTAGCAGAGGTACAAATAAAAACTGGTTTCTGGTTATATAAAGTTAATATTCTTTTCAGCCTCCTGAGTACGTTTGCTATGTGGGATCCAAAAATTCCCCGATAATAATGGGCTTCATCGAGAACGATATATTGTAAATTTTCGAAGTATTTTTCCCACAGCATATGATTTGGAAGAATCCCGAGATGCAGCATATCTGGATTTGTCAGAATGATTTGTGAGTTTTTCCGAATGATTGATCGTTTTTCTATTGGAGTGTCGCCATCATAAACATTTATTTTATTAATCAATTTGTTGGATTTGAATGGTTCCTTACTTCCAAACTCAAGAAATTTATTTATATGATTATATTGGTCGTAGGCCAATGCTTTTGTTGGAAACAATAACAATGTATTTGCAGGGTTACTATTAAATAAATGATTTAGCATCGGTATTATAAAGATCAATGATTTTCCACTGGATGGGCCGGTTGTGACAACGATATTATTTCCTTGGTTAACTTCATTGATCGCCTGGGCTTGATGAGAATAAAGCTTGGAAATGCCCAGATTTTGTAATAACTTTATTAAATTTGGATTTAAAAAACTTGGATAATCTTCAAAATTTCCAGAAAATGCCTTTGTGATATGGACGTGGGATATGTTGTCTGAATTCTCAGGAGAATTAATCCATTTGTCATAAAAGGTTTTGGTATGGCTTTCTTTTAGCATATAATTATTTTATTAAGAATTAAAAAAAATAGGTTACTTCATGAATTTTGTTAATTTAATCTGGATTATACCTTTAGCAATTATTGTTAGTTTTTTGATAAACCATCTGGCTGATAGTTTGCCTGCTCAGAGGAAGTTAATATTTTCTCCTGTTTGTCTTAAATGCAATCAAACCGTAAATTTTTCAACGTACTTTCTTTTTCAGAATTGTCCAAATTGCCATGAACCACCCCGAAAGCGAAGATTTTTTGTTTTATTTGCCATAATTATAACATATGTTCTATTATATCTATTTCCACCAAAATTTGCTGGAGCAACATTTGCAATCATAATTCTTAGTTTTCTAACACTTGTTTTTGTTATAGATTTCGAATATCGATTAATCCTCCATCCAGTAATGGTTTTTGGGGGGATTCTATTTCTTATTTTTGGAATAATTCTAAATGGATGGAAAAACTCCTTGCTGGGTGGTGGAGCGGGATTTTTGTTGATGTATATTTTATATTTATTAGGAATTCTTTTTACAAAATGGATGTCAAAAAGAAGAGGTGAGACGGTTGAGGAGGTCGCATTAGGCTATGGTGATGTTAATTTTTCTGCTATTCTTGGGCTTTTATTTGGATGGCCTAGAATCGCCGTATTATTGTTTTTTGCAATCATGTTAGGCGGCTTTTTTAGCCTGATTTTTATTATCATTTTGAAAATATTAAAAAAATATGAAATACTTATTCCGATACCCTATGCACCTTTTTTAATACTTTCATCAATTATTATGCTTTATATTTCTACGCCTAAATAATCAGGCAGAGCAATTCCAAATATTATTGATCAATCCCCAATATTTTTGGATACCAAGCCATAATAATATTAAAAGCTGGTTTACCACGAACAGAACTGGAATAATCCATTAAGGATACTTGCGTGTTGAATTCATTTGAGATAATTCCACTGATCCAATCTATCTCATTCATCCCTTGGAAAGCTGCATCGTATAATTTAGCTTGAATTTCCATGTCAGTTTCAAAAAAGTTGACATTTAGACCATTCCCAACCTTATTGATAATGTTATATGAATAACATTCGTCTTCAACCATGACACACCCTTTTTCTGCGCCTTTGATCGAAGGGAAGTTTATAAGAAGGTAAACCGGTTTGTGGTAAGAAGAAAGTTGTGAATAAACAATATCTTCTAAGTAAGTCCGAAATATCAAATCATAATTTGCATTTTCTATTGATTGAGTGAAATCAATCATCGGTGAGACGATGAATCCATCAGCAAACTGAAAAATCATACTATCCTGTGTTTGGTTTAAATTAATTGCCAAATAGATTTTCTTTGGAAATCGGTTTCGAATATTTTCTATATTACTACTCAAGTCAGTTACAAGTATCTGAGATAGCTCACCATAATTTTCAAAATTCGCTAAGTGAATAACATCTGTTGGAAATACCAGCCCTTCAATGTCCATGTATTTCGCCAGATCAGCAGCAAAATATAAATATTCCAAATATTGAGTTGAAAATTCGCTTAACCAATTTTCATTTAATTGACCCTGAGAGATTTGTTTTACTACATTGGGGGTGATTTCAACTTCTGGCGATAACCATACATTTAGTCCTTGTGATTGTGATTTTTGGATCATTAAAATTAAATCTTTCCACAATGGATTTTCACCCGTTACTGGAGAAAAAGAAACCGGATTAATAGATTGCAAAGTCCATTTGAAAGGAATAATAACAGTGTTAGCACTCGTTTCTTTAATAATTTTAAATGCCGATTCTGAGTAAATTGGCGTATAAACATTGTAATTATTTGTTAAAGAAAAGCCAGTAACAAAATCAACGTCACGAGGTTTGACGGCTTCGGTTGCTAAAGGATAGGAAAAGTTATATGAATATAACCCTTTCCATTCTGTAACATTAATATTCAAACTAGTTGGGAGGGAAGAGGTGTCAAATGAATATCCGTTTATTGGGGCTGAACCATCATCAGCTATCCCACATGCATCATTTCTACAAAACCGATAATTAATTTTACTCACCAAATGGTAGGGACCGAATAATCGATAATTCCATTGATTGTCATTTACTTTCCACATTTGAATAGGTGGTGACCAACCAAAACTATCAAATTGAATGGAGATTTTATCTTCTTTCGGAGTAAATTCAGGAACTTTCACCGTAAATTCAACGCCATCAGTACCTGAGGAGGTCCAGCTATAAATTGCATCATTAACCACAGTATCCTGATCTGGTATGACGAGTTTTCTTACAACAAAATTATTATTTTGGTCTAGTTCAGCATTCCAGAAGCCATCACCCATGGAGTATTTGTAATGCAAATCAAATCCACTTGGCAGATTCATTGTTATTGAATAGTTCCCATTCGATAATAAAGACAACTTTGGAGCTCGTGCTGGGGCAATACTCGTACCATTATAAATATTTCCAAAAATATTACCCAATTGGTAAGTATTTCCCAACATACGAATTGATGCTTCAGCAGGATTGTTTGCTGGAGTTTTAACTATAAATGTAATTTTTACAAATTTTGACGCCTGAACGCCTATTGATGCAGGAGTTGTTAACCCTTCACCAACAACAGCTTCCTGTTGAAAGATTGAATATTCACCATCTGTGCACATAACCAATAAATTATGTTTACCTGGGGGAAGGTTGTTAACAACAAATTGACCTAAAGAATTCGTGTAGCTATGCATACCTCCAATAATTATCAATGCATTTGGGATAGGTGATTTTGTTTCGCTGTTAATAATTTGTCCTTTAACAGTACCGTATTTATAAGCGTATTGCTCATCAGCCCAATTAATCAATTGATTAGCTATATTAGCCGGTGTGTTGATATAAGCCATACGATATTCAATTAGTTGATTATCAGAATCGGTTTCATAAATAGGCAAATTATTATTTCTGTAAAATCTATACTTAATAATTGACGGGACTTGAACAGGAAGAATTATGCGATAGTGATTATCGTCTAATTTCTCCATTAAATATCTTGCAGGGTTTAATTCAATACCCGTAATATCATCAACAACTTCGAATACTATTTCTTCCTGAATTGATTTTGGAATAACCAAATCAAATTCAACCTCGGTATATGGAAGGTTTTGGTAGTATTGTTCGGTTTTTTCTTCTATCCCTTCGATCGGGAGGTCAAGAGTGAATTGAGAACAACTAGAAACCAAAAAACTTAATAAGATAATTAATGTGAAAAGCTTAAGAAAATAATTTTTTTTGAAGGTTTTCATATTGCTCTCAATATTCTTTTTATAATAATTTCAGTTTTTGTTCGATCTCATTTAATTGATTTGCCAGGCTTCCAAGGACTCCATTTACAAATCGAGGAGTGGAATCTGATCCATAAGTTTTTGAAAGTTCGATGGCTTCATTAATCGCAACTTTTACTGGGGTGCATTTCTCGACTGCAAATTCCCATAAAGCGATCCTGAGAATATTGCGATCAACAATGGCTAATTGATCCATCGGCCATTCTGGAGCATGGACTGCAATTAATTCATCCAATAGATCAATAATAGGAATAACTCCGGATACTATATCCGTAGTAAATTGCACCAAATTAGCATCTATTGGATCTTCTTCTAAACGATATTCCAAAGAAGCGTAAGGAGAATGCTCTGTTACATCAAACTCATAGAGTACTTGTAAAGCAATACCTCTGGCTTTTGTGCGTGCTTTCATAAAATCACTGATCAGAGTTCTCGATATTAATATCTTCTACATGAATGTTGATCTTACCGACATCCATTCCAACCATCTCAGAAATTGCCCTTGAAACATTGGATTGAATTTTATGAGAGACTTCGCGAACGTTATAGCCTTGTTTTAGGATTACAAACAGGTCTGCATAAACTAAATCGTCGTCTACGCTAAGCTTTACCCCTTCACTGGAACCTCGTTTAAATAGGCGGTTTACATCAGCTGGAACGGTCGCCATTCTGCTAACACCATCTACAGAAAGGGCAGTTAGTTTAGCAATCGTAACCAATACATCAAGTGCGATTGTAGTTTTTCCAGGAGTGTTTGAAGTCGTTGTCATTTTTTCTCCTTTTTAAAGTTCTATCATTAATAATTGATATTATAACCTAAAGAATTTCCATCATTTTAATGTAAACTATGTTTTTGAATAAAATCTAAAGATTTGCGTGCGATAAAATCAAATTCAATATCCAATAAAACACAATGTTCTGATTTTTCCAATAATAATAATTCTTTCTCTTCTGATTTAATTTCATTGTAAAGAAAATTTGAACTATCAGGTGAAATGGTTTGATCAAGCTTCCCTTGAAAAATTATTGCTGGTTGAGTAATAAGATTTAGTTTCTTTTTTGTTATTTTTTGCAATAAATAGAACTGGTATGCTGCCTGAGTAGGATTTACTTTATAGCCTTGCCAGGGGAACTTTCCATCTTCTGGAATTTCCTTGATATTCTTTTTTGGCATAAATTTCTTAAAAAGTCGAATAAATTGCGATAAATTTAAAAAATCTACTTTTAATGCTGGTGCAAATAATAGTAGCCCTCTAATATCAGGATACTGCTCAGCTAAAAAACAGGCAATTACACCACCCATCGATTCACCCCCTAAAAATATAATTGAGTGATTTTGTCTTGCCAATTGGATTATTTGCTCGACTGCTGTAATCCAATCTTGCCACGTTACTTTGTTCAATTCATCCGGACTAGTACCATGGCCAGGCAGAAGAGGGCAATATACACTATAACCCTTTCCGTTTAAGAATTCAGCAAATGGTTTTACTTCGATTGTTGTAGCGGTGAATCCATGGATTAAAATAATACCAATATTATTTGATCCTTCCAGGGAGAAAGTACTCCCGTCTAAATGTGGGTTTTGTAAAATTTTTTCTTTCATAATGTATTAAAGTATTTTGGAATTGTTGTCACTGCATTCGGCATGATAGCAACATCTTTGTCTTTGTATTTGACAGCAACGTTAGTTAGAAATTGGGTTAAATCACTAACCGGTTCCAGAAGCAAAGAACTAACAATGGCAGGCTCTATTTTCGAATACAAATAAAAATTAGCTTTTGATTGGATTCTGGAAGTTAAATACGCTTTGTGAGGTCCAACTGCAAATTCATTGTTTTCGAAATCATTTATTACTTCCTGGGGCGAAGAAAAATTTTTAACATAATTGAAATAAGCTTCACTACCGTGACCATCTCTACATTCAGCAACTAACAATAAAATACCACCAGGTTTAAGGATTTTAACAGCGTTAGTAGATGCTTTTTGAGCCTGATAGAAATTGATATCTTTGGGATAACCACCGGCTGATGCGATTACTAAATCATATTTTTTATCCATCGGAGTGGTAAATAATTCATCAACAATTGGGATTCCATTTTTCATTACAGTTTTTGGTTTATCCAAAAAGATTCTAACAATTACATGGTCATTTGTTAGGACGCAATTTAAAGCCAGGTCTAGATCAAGAAATTCTCCAATTTTTTCAATATCCATTCGTAATTTATTATTTTCATATTCACAAATCACACTATGCTCATCTTTTAGCAAAGAATGGTTCTTTGTAATTGTTTCTCTTCCTGCCAGTCCAATAGCAGGGGTTTTTACACCGCCAGAATATCCGGCGAAATGATGTGGCTCTATATTTCCCACACTGATTTTTAGATCCGATTGGTAAAATTTACGATTAATGAAAACCGGTGTTTTATATGAGGTTTCTCCTAAATATAATAAATCATCATCACATGAATGCTGTAAAAATTCAAATTCATCTAAATTGTTTTCAAAAGGCTTTAAATAATTCAAATTACTATCTGGAACATGCGTTCCATTAGCAACGTAAAACTTAATGTTTTCTTTTTTAATGCCATTATGTGATAATTCTGATAATAGTGGAGGTAATAATGCAGAGTAGGGGACAGGTCTGGTTTTATCGTTGATTGCAATTCCAACAATTAGGTCCTGCGGTTTTTTATTCTTTAATTTTATATTATCGTAAAGTGGTTGGAAATTTATCTCTAAATGTTCTGCCTGGTAAAGGGAATTAGAAGGGGGAGCGATGATTTTCACGGAGTTAAAGAGGTGTAAATCAATTGCAATCTCGTTGTTCCCATACATGAGTTGATATTTCATTTATTCTCTCGCTAGTATTTTTAAAATATTTTTTATGATGCAGACAAGTAATAAATATTATTATATTTCATTATGCTCTGTATATAGAATTTCAGCAAAGAAGAGGAATGGTTTTAAAAAATAAAGCTTTCGATAAGATACATTATCATAACCTAAAATTAGATGAAGAAATACCCCTGCTATCCTGAAATAATAATTTTGAAAAGACAGGAAGCAAAATAGTATTTTCATAAAAGTATTTTTTGAATTTGAAATTCAACCCTACCAAGTGAGCGTAAAAACAATTGGTTAATTATCAAATAAGACCAATTGCATTTGATAATATAATATCCTTATGAAGATTACTGTTTCAAGCGCCATTAATAATTACTTGAGAACAATTTCGATGGCACGTAGTGAAAATACCTATCACACATATCAAAACGGTTTAAATGTCTTTAAATCAGGCTTACAAAGCGCTGGATTTGATATCGATAGTGAAACAGTAAATGAATTATCAATAAAGAGTTTCTCCGATTTTATTTCTTCATTAAAAGTTTATTCTGCTACTACCGAACGCCTTTATATCACTTCTGTTGTGGGTTTTTTTGAATATTTAGTAGCTGAAAATCTAAGCAGGATTAATATTCAAACTATCCGAATGTTAGTAAAAACAAGGGCCAGAATTCCCCGACAAAGGTTACCTCAATTTCCCAAATCAGCTATTGAGAAATTAATTGATGAAATATCAAAAATTCCGTCTCTGCAAGTACAATCTGATATCGAAAAATTGGTAAATTACCGCGACAGAGCCTTCTTAATTTGCCTGGCAGATACGGGGCTGAGAGTGCATGAAGCTTGTAATTTGCGCCGTGGTGATGTGGATTGGTTTGAAAAAAAAGCTTTGGTAGTAGGCAAAGGAAATCGTGAGGCTATTGTCCGATTTTCGGATCGAAGCATAAAAGCACTTAAAGACTATTTAAAAATACGAGCAACGCTGGATGGATCGACAGGAGTTCCTCTAACTTCCTTGCCAATATTTGCCAGACACGATAAAGGGGCTGGAAAAAAGGTAAAACCCATCACCACGACAACTGGAAGAAATATTGTTACCAGTCGGGTTAAACAGTTTCTAGGAGAAGAATCTGTTGGCACAATAACTCCTCATTCCTTCCGACATTATTATGTTACACGCGTGTTACAATCTTCTGGAAATCTTAAGCTTGCCCAATCATTAGCCAGACACACAAACATCGCAATCACGCAGCGTTATGCACATATTAACGATGATGAATTAGATCGAGGTTATAACGAAATATTTGATCAAAATTAGCAATTATGAAAACTAATTTTTCTCCCCTCACCTACGGTTATAAATTCCCAAATCGATTTGAATATTCTGGGTTTAAAAAAATCTTTAAAATTATAAAAAACAATTTGATTTATGGTATGTGTGGCGGAATGGTTTTTACCGCTTTAGATTTTTATTTCGATCAAAAATCAATCCCAAAATATACGAATCCAAATGATATTCCCTTAAGCTATACGAAATATTTATGGAAAAGACAGAGGGAAAGCGTTTCATTTTTAACATTTATTAAATTAATCACTTATGCACTTTTTCCTTTATCCATTTCAATAAACAAATCCATTCAGCAAGAATTGCCTCAAATCCTGGAAAAATTGAGTGACGCTCTACCTGCACCGATTATTATTGTTCGCTCAAGTTTTTTTCAAAATCCGACAAACAATCATCAAGTGTTGGTGACACAATCTGAATCAAAAAGAGATATAGTTAAGCTATATTTATACGATCCTAACTACCCAAACACCGAACAATTTATCGATATAAACACGGGCTCAGAAAGATCAATAATTCAATCTTCCGGGGAACCGATCAGGGGCTTTTTTCTGAACCATTACGTGTATAAAAATTCAGAAGATAACTTGTGCGACTAATTTTTAAGCAAATTCATTGTGGTAAAGCTTGTCGTTTACCACACACATCAATTTCTCTTCTTTTGATAAAGCGGATCTAGCCTGGTCTCTTAAGACATTAACATTTGAGAAAAATTCCCTCATCATAACAACCAGTAAATAACGACTCTCTGGTTTCAGGTAAATTCTTCCATTTTGCCATTTATCAAATGCTCCAGCTAACCACATAAAAGCCATTTCAGGCATCAATCCGAGCAAAAGTGGAATTTTGAAATCTTTTTTAAATTTCGTTGTGTTTAACGACAAATCAAATAATTCCATCAAGAAGCGATATCTTTTTTTATCATATCGGCTAAATTTTTTAATTTTATATAGTGGGAACTTACCCTGGTTTATTTTTGCTTCATATTGTTTTAATGAAAAAGTATTAACAAATAATCTACCATTTAAGTAACTAAATGAGCCTGACCCAGTTCCAACATATTCCTCGTATTGAACAATATATTCATCCAGCAAGGTGGAATCTTTCCTTGAAAAAGTCCACCCGGAACTGGGGCGATATACTTTTGAAAGATTTTCAGAAATAATTTGAAAATAACGGAGTTCTCTTGAATGATCCAATTTACCCAATGTTTTTTCCATCGCTCTTTTTACAGATGGAGCACTCATTAACGGATAAAAAGTCGTTTGTTCAGCTCCTGATTTATTTATATATTCGATATCTCGGATTAAACTTTCTTCAGTTTGATCCGGGAGATTGTAAATCATATCGATATTGAGCGATGGTAAAATTCCAACAGCATTTTGAATAATCTCTAAAATTTGATCGCCAGATCCAAATTTTTCATATCTGCTCATTTGTCGTAGAAGCTTATCATCAAAACTCTGAACACCAACCGATAAACGGTCAACCCTCCCCTTCAACTGATTTAGAATTTCAGGAGACAAATGATTGGGGTTTGTTTCACACGAAACCTCAGCGATAGAAAATAAATTCTTTGCATAATCGATTGTTGTGGTTAATTCGTTTAAATCAACCGTTGGGGTTCCCCCTCCGATGTAAAGATTGACAAAATCGTATCCTTTTTCAGCCAACATTTCCATTTCTCTACGCAAGCTGATAAAGTAAGATTTGACCTTTTTTTCGTTGTAAATGAAACGATTAAAAGAACAGTAAGGGCACAAGCTTTCACAAAATGGAATGTGAGCATAAAGCACGTACTTTTGCTGCGGATTTGGTGCCGGATATTGAAAATTTTCTGGAATTGTTTCTAACTGTAATTGTTTATAAGTTATTTTATTGATAACTTCTGATAATATTGAAGAGGCTAATTGTTGCCTTCTGTTTTGAAATTTTGTTGTCATAAAAGCAGCCTTTATTGTTTTGTTACTAATAATTTGTAATCTTATCATAAATAATTAGTAAACTCAATAATTATAAAGGTGTTTTTGTAACATAAATTTATTACTTTTTATTACTTTTAAATTAGATATAGATAAGGAAAAAGATGAAAATTGGAATTATTGGTGGTGGTCCTGCAGGGATGATGGCCGCTATTCAAGCGAGCAAATCCTCTGCAAATATTACGCTTTTTGATAACAATAATTTTTTAGGGAGAAAACTTTCTGCTACTGGAGCCGGCCGATGTAATTTAACCAATATGAATGTAGTTGTTGACGCTTACCGGTCTGTCAAGAAGTTTGCCTTTACTGATATTATTCGAAAATATGACTACAAATTTCTCGCAAAAGTTTTTATCGATCTAGGTATTTTTACATATCACACTGATGATGGCTGGGTATACCCAATTTCTAACTCAGCAAAAAATATTGCGAACCACTTTGAAGAGATATTACGTAAACAAGCTATTAATCTGAGATTGAATACCACAATTGAAAAAATTAAAAAGAGCAAGTATCAGTATCAGTTGTTTACCTCTGAAAACCAATTAGAGCATTTTGATAGAGTTATTCTAGCCACAGGTGGAAGGGCAAACCCTCAATTAAATGCAAATGATCAATTGTTATTTAAATTAAAAGATTTAGGTCATAAAATTATTCCACCTAATCCTGCTTTGTCTCCAATTATTACGACAAAAAAATACACAAAATTTTTGAATGGGGTCAGATGCGATGCTTTAGTTCAATTTAAAAATAATGGAAAAATCATCAAAGAAAATATTGGAAATATAATTTTTACAGAATGGGGAGTAAACGGTCCAGGAGTGATGAATTTAAGTCACTTATTTCATGAGTATCAAGATGATTTAAATTTGGTACTACGTTTTCAAGAAACTTTTCCAAATAACTTCCTTGAGGAAGTAATAAAAAACAATTCACAATTTAATTTTCTTTTCTCTCCACTTCTATCGGTTTTAAATAAAAAAATAATTGATCAGATATTTCTGAATTTACATCTGGATTTATCAAATAAATTTTCTGTTGAAAAATTTAAAGAATTATTTAATAATTTACAAATTCAGGAAAAAATTATTGGAACAAAAGGATTTGAAGTGTCCCAAATTTCAACTGGTGCGGTGGATTCAGAGCAAGTTAATTCAAGTACACTCGAATCTCAATTATGCCCTGGTTTGTTTTTCGCTGGTGAGGTATTGGATGTTTTTGGACCTTGTGGTGGTTATAACCTTCATTGGGCTTTTATTTCAGGTTATGTTGCCGGAAATTCAGTAATTTCGACTTCAGAATAACTAATCATAATATTTGGATATTTCGTTTCATTTTCTGAAAGAATGTTCAAAAAATTTTCCTGACCGTCTTTCATCATAATCCCTTCTTCTATCCCAAAGCGATAGGATAAGAACCCAGGGTTATGTTCCAGGTAACCTCTAATTGCTAGAAGAGCTTGTTTTGTATCTTTCAAAGAAATATTTTTTGAGCGTTTTAGCAAACAATTAACTGGTAATTTCAGATTCCGTTTAAAAACATCCATAATTATTGGATGTTCAATTAATTTTGAAAATGCTTCTTGATTTTTAAATGAAATCAAAATGGTTTGGCCGCCTTCAGTTAAAAAATAATAGGAAATCTTTTTTTGTTTATTTAGGTCGGAGTTAGTAATTTCGTTTTCTGGTAGTAGATTAGCAATTCTTCCCATTATAAAATTAGCCCCAGCCTTCATGGATTCTTTTAATGAATTGGTTTCAGGAAAAATATCATTAAAAGTTAAGGGTTTACCAATATTAATGATTACTTTTGGCCTGGTAAAAGACAAAGCTTTTTTTAATGCACCATTCATTCCAATAAAACCAATAGGAATTACTTTTGCTCTTGATTTATAACTGATCCAACTAACTCCTAGCTTAGGTTCTTTTAAACTTTTTTCCCAGATGCCACCTTCAGGAAATATACCTAAAACACCATCTTGTTCCAAAATTCCAATGGCAGCTCTTAATCCTTTTTGATCGATTTGACCACGCATGATTGGTATAAATCCATATAGATTTGCGAAAAAAGACATACGAGGATCAATTGGAATATCTCCAGTACCAAGAAATTCAATAGGTAAAGGAGTAACAATCATCATCAGGATTGCTTCCATTGCGGAAACATGATTTCCAACAACAATGTATGGTCCCTTCTCTGGAAAATTTTCCAAACCTACCGCTTCGACATTAACAAGCAAATTAACTAATAGTTTTGTAATTTGCTTAATTATTTTTTTAAAAAACTGTTTTGAAGTGGGAACTTCTCCGGTATGATTAACCATTCTTAATTAAGGATTGTTGTTTTTAATTTTTGGTTTTTTCCGCGCTCTTCTGCATTTAAAATTCGTTTTCTAATTCGATAAGCATCGGGGGTAACCTCCAACAATTCGTCATCGGCAAGAAATTCCAGTGCTTCATCAAGAGATAATTCTTTTGGTGTAGACAATCTGTATTCAAGATCCTTATTCGAAGATCTCATATTTGTAAGATGTTTTTTCTTGCAGACATTGATGGTTACATCACTTTCATTAAAAGTTTCCCCTATTACCATGCCTTCGTAAACATCAATTCCAGCACCGATGAAAAGCACACCTCTTTCTTCAGCATTTTTTAAGCCGTAGGTGCTTGAAACTCCAGTTTCCCAGGCCACCAGTGAACTTGCCTTCCGGGTAGGTATTTCACCGGCATAAGGGCGATAACCACTGAAGAAAGTATTAATAATTCCTTCTCCTCTGGTTATAGTCATAAAGTGTTGTCGAATTCCCAGCAAACCTCGCGTTGGAATCTCGTATCTCAAAATTGTTGCATCCAACTTGTTTTCCATGCTTGATAATTGTCCGGATCTGCTTCCAAATAACTCAATTACTGAACCAACATGGTTACTAACAACTTCAATCATTACTTCTTCGTAAGGTTCTAATAACCTCCCGTTTTCGTCATTATGGAAAATAACCTCTGGTTTAGAAACCTGGAATTCGTATCCTTCTCTCCGCATTGTCTCTATCAAAATTGCCAGGTGAAGCTCTCCTCTGCCGGAAACAATGAATCGATCAGGTAATTCGGTATCTTCAACCATTAGTGCCATATTATTTTTTGTTTCTTTAAATAATCTTTCTCGAATTTGTCGAGTGGTAAGATATTTTCCCGATCTCCCTGAAAATGGAGAGTTGTTAACCTCAAAACTCATTTTAACAGTTGGTTTTTCGACGGTGATTCTCGGCAATGGAATGGTATTTTCATTCGAAGAAAGGGTTTCCCCAATGCTTGCTTCTTGAATTCCAGCGATAAATGCAATGTCCCCTGCAAATACTTGATTAATCCGTTTCTTTTTTAATCCATCGAAAACAAATAAATATTTAATTTTTTCATTAACGATCTCATTATTATTTTTTATGAGAATAACGTTCTTTCCTTCAGTTGCTGATCCAGAAAATACTCTTCCAAGACAACTTGTCCCTAAATGCTCATCGTAGCCTAAGTTTGCAATAAGCATTTGAAAAGGAGCATCCAGGTCAACGATAGGAGCTGGAATTTGATCGATGATCGTCTCAAATAGGGGTTGTAAATTCTCACCCATTTCTGAATCTTTCAAGCTGGATTGTCCCAAAAAAGCGTTGCAATAAACAATCTGAAAACTCGATTGTTCTTCGTTCGCCCCTAATTCAATAAATAAATCAAATGTGTCGTTGATTGCTTTTTGGGGTGTTGCATCTTTCCGGTCAATTTTATTAATGACAACAATCGGTTTTAATCCCATAGCCAATGCTTTTTTTAAAACAAATCTGGTTTGAGGCATTGGTCCTTCAGCAGCATCGACCAATAGTAATACGCCATCCACCATATTGAGTACGCGTTCTACTTCTCCCCCAAAATCAGCGTGCCCGGGTGTATCGATAATATTTATTTTTATAGTCTTATTTGTTCGTCTATCAGTAAAAAATACAGAAGTATTTTTTGATACAATAGTAATTCCCCGTTCACGCTCCAAATCATTCGAATCCATTACTCTTTCTGTGATTGTTTCATGATCATTAAAAACTTTAGATTGTTTTAACATTGCATCTAATAAAGTGGTTTTTCCGTGATCAACGTGTGCAATAATTGCAATATTTCTTATTTCATCTCTCTTTGTTAACATAGCTCATCCAATATATAAAGAATCCTGAAAAATCAGGATTGGAATTATACCCCCATAAATTAATTGTTTATTGATGAAAACTTCTTCTCATTAACAATAAATAAATACCAAAAATGATCAATCCCACTGAGCCTGTATTCCCGATAAAACTGACTGCGCTTTCAGGGTTCCCTGCAATAAACAATCCCCAACCAACAACCGCTAATATTCCACCAGGGATCAATGGCCACCAAATAAAATTTTTAGTCAAAGCTCTTGATGATACAGTGATTAATCCCCACCCGAAGGCAAAACCGACCAACATGATTCCTGTCTGTTCCAACGGGTTGGTTGAGCTTGTTCTTTCCCATGCGAAGTATAGACCTGGAGGTATGCCTAATAACAAAGCACCCGGAATAACTAACCCGAATAATTTCCAATAAATGCCAGCAATTAGTAGGCAAATCCCAATACTAAGCCCAACGAAAAGTACAAAGTTCAAGAAATTTAAATCTTCCATTAAAAATGGAATTCCAATAGATAAAATAACGATAAATGGAAAAATAAGCCAAATATAAATAACTTGTTTGAAAAGGGTAATAAAAATATATAAATATAGCCAAAAGAAACTTAAGGCAATAAGAGAAATTCCTATGATTGTGAATAAATTGATATCAAAATTTTTAAAAATAAAATAAAGATACGCGCTAATAGCAGCAAATATGATACTTAACCCTATTTGAAACAGTAAATTCTTCAGAAATTTGTTCATTTTTAGTATTTATTAAATAATTTGTAATACCGCAGCGTTTTTATTTTAGTGAACCATTTTATAAAATCATGTGGCTTTAGTCATAAATCTGGCACACTAAAGGAGCCTATTTTTTTTGGCAATCATGACTGCATGCATTCGATCTTTTGCATCCAATTTACTGAATATGTTGGTCAAATGATTTTTTACCGTTCCTTCGGCGATTACGAGCGAAGAGGCAATTTCTTTATTACTCATTCCTGATGCAACCATCTGCAGTATCTCTAATTCTCTTCTGGATAAGTTCTCGAAATTATCATTTGTTGGCAGGTTTTTGATGCGCGGAGTTTTTGTGAATTCAGCCATTACTTTAGCTGTGATTGATGGTAAAAGATAATATTCACCTTTGTTAGCGGTTCTAATTGCGTCGAATAATTTTTCTGGGGATACATCTTTGAGTAAATAGCCAACCGCTCCTGCATGTAAAGCATCAAAAACAAGTTCATCTTCATCGAATGTGGTTAAAACAATAATTTTTATTTCAGGATGTTGATGCAAAATTCTTTTTATGGCTTCAACACCACCAATTCCCGGCATTCGTAGATCCATTAAAATAACATCAGGGTTGGTTTTTGTGGCTGAAAGAATTGATTCTTCTCCAGAGCTCGCCTGGGAAATTACATCAAAATCTTTTTGAACTGATAACAGAGTTAATAAACCTTCTCTGAATAATTCTTGATCATCCACGATCATGATGCTTATTTTCTTAATCATATGGCAACTCAATTTCTATTCTAAATCCATTTTTAGGTGAGGTATTAATTGTCAAAGTTCCTTTCAATAATTCTATCCTTTCACGAAGCCCTTTTAATCCATACCCTGTCCGAAATTCATCGACACCAATACCATCATCGTAGATGATTAATAATAAGTTATCGGGCCGTTGGAAATCAAGTTGGCAAAAGTAATTTTTAGCTTTTGAATATTTGCAAGTATTGTTTACCGTTTCCTGAACAATTCGAAAGATGGTAGATTTTGTAATTTCACTCAGATTAGTTTCTTGCCCCGATATCTCTAAATGGGAATGAATCCCAATCCAATCACAAGGACGTATCGCTTTATCTAACAAATCTCTAAATGTTTCCTTTTCGTTCTGGTCAATCCTTAAAGTCGAAACAGACCTTCTCACATCAATTAATGCGATCTGTGATTGTGATCTAGCTTTCTCAATGGCCTCCTTTGCTTTTTGGTGGTCTTCATCAATAATCGCCTGTGCAGCCTGAAGCTGCATATGAATTGTTGTTAAATAATGGCCTAATCCATCATGGATCTCACGCGCCATTCTATTCCGCTCTTTTATTACAGTTAATTGCTCTACCTCGTTGGCATATGACCTTAATTTTTCGTTTACATCTTCTAATTCCTCGACTAATCTTTCAACTTCACGTTTGGACCTTTCTTCTTCAATGGCCATTTGTGTGAAAACCATAATGTAGATTAAACCGGCTAATATCGTCGGCAATGCAGTCCATACATCAGCTAAGTTTCCAGCATTTTTTTGAACAGCCCACACATAACCAAATACAATGGATATGTTTATTAAATATAACCAATAACCAGGTGCTAATACCACCGCCTGGCCAGCTAAGGGCAATATTAATATTGCTGAAAATCCTGCTCCTTTTCCTAAATATATTATTAATGATCCGAGTACAATTTGTAAACTAAAATACAAAAAAATGTAATGAAACTTTTTATTTTTTGAAACAAAACTATAAGCGTAAATTCCATTTGTAATATACGCTATCCCTAAAAGAATCATAATTAATAATTCCCAAATATTAGTTTCTTTTAAGGAGCTGAACATCGCAAAATAAGATGAAAGCACAACTACAGTAAATGCTAAATCTGCACTCCCCTTGAACGGAAAACTTCTTTTTGCGTTCGCAATTGTTTTGTTTTTTGACATGATGTAATTATATATTATTTTTTGATTATATTGGCTACACGAAATTATTTATTGATTTTTGGTTTACGTTTCCTTTAAAGCTTGTTAATTAGAAGGTTTCAGCTTGTTAACTTTCATTTGGTCATGTTTTAAGTTGTGTTTTTTAACAAATCAAAAATTTTCGTTTAAAAATTTGTCTCGGTTGTGAGGTTGACTATATCTGGATAAATGATAAAATTTCGTCTTGCAAAAATATTTTAGAGTGAAGGTAACTATTTTTAGTGAGAGGCACTCGGAAAAGGTTGAAAATGTCAAAAATTGTAATTAATGCAGAGCCCAGAGTATTGATTGGGAAACAGGTAAACCAACTTCGTCGTCAAGGAAAGCTCCCAGCAGTTGTTTATGGCCACAAAGTGGATCCTAAACCAATCACATTAGATTTAAGAGATGCAACCAAGATCTTATCAACTACGACCAGCACAAGTTTGATCACACTAGTATTAGAGGGTAAAGAATTTCCATCTATTGTGCGAGAAAAACAGATCGATTTTATTTTGGGAACTCTTAAGCATGTAGATTTTCAAGCTGTTTCATTGACAGAGAAAATCAGAGCTGAAGTTGCTATTCATTTTGAAGGGGAATCTCCTGCTATAAAAGAATTCGATGCTATTTTAACATCTGGTTTAACGCATTTATTAATGGAAGGTCTGCCACAAGACTTGCCAGAAACCATAATCGTCAACGTGTCAAAACTTCGGAATGTTGGTGATACAGTTTTGGTTAAAGACATTGAAGTTTCAGACAATGTAGAAATCTTGTCGCATTCTGAAGAGATGGTTGTAATGGTAACCTCCAGCAAGCCTTTGTCCGAAGAACCTGAAGGAGAAGGTGACGAATTACTCGATTCATCCGGAGAGCCAGAAATAATTGATAAGGGCAAGAAAGAAAAAGAAGACTTCTAATGCTTAACATCATAAAAAAAGGTTGCGTTCAGGCAACCTTTTTTTTATGAAAAAACTTCCTCGCCTAATAAATTCAACAATTCTATGGTGATTTTCGCTGATATTCCCCAAAGAAGTTCGCCATCATATAAATCGTAAAAAATAATTTCTCCATACAGTCCGTTCGGATGGGTGTAAAGTCTTCTTTCCCAGTTTTTAACATTATTTAACCATTTTATAGGGATAGTAAATACTCGGCTTACTTCATCTGAAGATATATCTAGAGGAACTGGCCAGTCTACCCATGAAACAATTGGAGTAACCAGATAATTTGAATTCGTTATAAAATCAGGCATATTGCCAATAACATGAATTCCTGAATTTTTCACCCCAATTTCCTCATATGTTTCTCGTAAAGCTGTATCCGCAGGCGATTCGTCGCCAAATTCCATTCCCCCACCAGGAAAAGAAACCTGTCCTTTGTGACTATTAAGAGAATCTGCCCTTTTTGTAAATAGCAAGTTCCAGCAACCATCTACGCAAACAAATGGAATTAATACCGCAGCCTTCTTCAAAATCGGGTTAGAAATTGTTTCGTTATTTAATTTTCTTTCGGCTCTTGCTAATTCGAGGAGCTTTTTTATTTTTTTAATATCTAAATTCTTACATCTCAATTTTTTTACCCATTATTTTATATTTATTCTTTAAAAACTTCAGTTCCTTCATCTAGATCCAAATCGTCTGAGCTTAGCAATGAGCGCCCAAAAACGAGGTATCCAGTGTGTGCTACCATTCTGTCAGTTGGTCGCAATCTTTCAGGCTCCGGTTTATAAAATCTTAACAATACTTCAGCTACTTCCAGGAAAGAAAATTGGTTTAATCTAAGCTGATGAAGCAATCTGGATACTTGATTTGTAGTCGGAACTAAACTAGAAAAAAAACCTCCTGGTTTTAATGCTGATTTTACCTGGGGTATATAATCGTACGGATTTACAACATCCAGAAAAACGGCATCCACATTCGTTTCGTCAAACCCTTCTTCAATGTTTTTCAATTTGAAATCAACACGATCTTCCAGTCCCATCATGGCGATATTCTTTTTTGCCAAATTTTGAAATTCTTTTTTTTGATCATACGAATAAATTTTCCCTGGAGAGCCAACGGCGTAAGCCAAAGCAATTGTCATTGCTCCTGATCCAGTGCCTGCTTCAATGACTTGCTGCCCTTCTCCTACTCCCATTTGAAATAACAAATAGCCTATATCTTTTGGGTAAAGGATTTGAGTTATTCGTTTCAGATCCACTAAAATATCAGCCAACGATGGCTGCAAAAGAAAAAAAGGGGCGCCATTATGGCTTTCGACTTTACTCCCAAAAGGCAGTCCAATTAATTTATTGTGATAAATAATTCCCCGATGTGTGTGCAATTCTCTTCCTTCAACCAAAGTGAATATAAAGCTTTTATGTCGTAAACCAACTAACTGAACAAGGTCTCCGATTGAAGCAAATTTTGCGTTTAAATTCCACATTGAATTAATCCTGCTTTTCTAACCGGATGTTTGTCAGCCAAATTGCAATAATAGAAAAAAGAATTGATCCAATTATTCCAAAGCCTAAATACACCCATCCAACTTTTAAAAAATTTCCTTTTGTGCTGCTGCCAATCCATTGTCCAATCCCAAAACCGAAGATTGAGAAGATTAAAATACTAATTAAACGAAAAAAACTGCCGCCCTTCCAAAAATGAAAAATAAATCCAATTAATAAAGCAAATAGTAAACTAAGTAATATTCCTGGAAGATAATTCATAAATTCCTCATTTATACTTTATTCTTCATAATTATAATCACTATCCGCCCGAGAAAAACCCTGATAACATTTTTTTGGTAAAAACAGTGTTTTTCTAAAATTATCAAGCTTATCTTGAACTTGTTGTTATAATAAGCCCCAATAAGGTTGTCCAGGAGGATTGGGAAGTGCTAGAAATCAAGTTTGGAACCGACGGTTGGCGAGGGGTTATAGCTGAGGATTATACCTTCGATAATGTAAGAAGGTGTTCTCAAGGGTTTTCTTCATATCTTGTTGAAAAAGGTTACAAAGGGAAACGCATTGTGATAGGCTATGACAAGCGGTTTCACTCAGAGAATTTCGCAAAAACAGCTTCTGAAGTACTTGCAGGAAATGGGTTCAAAGTTTTATTAACCAATAGCGCTACACCAACCCCAGTAATTTCATATTCAGTCACAAGTCAAAATGCAGTAGGTGCCATAAACATTACGGCTTCTCATAACCCGCCTACAGACAACGGGTTTAAAGTCAGGGACCAAAACGGAGGAGCCATTCCTCCACAGGACTTAAAAAGAATAGAGGATTTAATTCCGGAAAGTGTTAACGACGTCAATATAATTTCTTTTGCAAAAGCTTCCCAACAAAAATTAATTGAATTATTTGATCCTAAACCGGATTATATAAAACACATCTCAGATTTGGTAGATTTAGAATTAATTCGCAATGCGGGACTTAAAATCTTAGTCGATCCGATGTGGGGCAATAATGCAAATTGGTTTTCTGAACTTCTTTCAGGAGGAACCACTCAAATTTCGGAAATCCATAATGATCGAAATCCAATTTTCCCAGACATGAAACGCCCTGAACCTATCCCTCCAAATATTAATGTTGGTTTGACTAAAACAATTGAAATGCAATCAGACGTTTTGATTATTTCTGATGGTGATGGAGACCGCCTGGGAATTGGTGATGAAAACGGGAATTTCCTTAATCAATTAGAAGTTTATGCCCTCCTAGCTTATTATTTATTAGAGATAAAAAAAGAGCGTGGCCCAATCGTTAAAACATTATCGACTACTTCGATGCTTAACAAATTAGGAAAAATCTACAATGTTCCTGTTTACGAGACTGGTGTAGGGTTCAAATATGTAGCCCCCAAGATGATAGAAACCAATGCTATGATCGGCGGTGAAGAATCTGGTGGATACGCATTTCGCGGGAATGTTCCCGAACGTGATGGCATTTTAGCCGGCTTATATTTTTTAGATATGATGGTGAAATTGAAAAAATCTCCCGCTCAGCTTCTTCGGTTATTGTTTGACGTTGTTGGTGACCATTATTATGATCGCATAGACAGTTCTTTTTCTGGAGATCGTCAAACCAAAGAAAAACTAATATTGGATTCGAAACCAGCCACGATCGGCAGCTTAAAAGTTCTTGATCTCAACACAACAGATGGGTTTAAATTTTCGCTCGAGGATGGTGGCTGGCTATTAATTCGCTTTTCAGGTACGGAGCCTATTATTCGTGTTTATTGTGAAACCACCCATGCGAATCTTGTTCAATCAATTCTACAAGATGGTTTGCGGATAGCAGGGATTCAATAATGACTTTGGTTGATACACATTGCCATTTATACATGTTTGAAAAGGAAAATGAAAGAGATCAAATTGTCTCTGAAGCTTCTAATAATGGCATTCACCGTATCATGGTGCCTGGTATTGATTTACAAACCAGCCTTGAAGCTATAAAGCTTTCAGAAAAATATGAAATTGTTTATGCTGCCATAGGTTATCACCCGAATAGTTCTAATGAGTGGAAAACTGAAAGTAAACGCACACTTTTAGAGCTCTCTCAGCACCCCAAGGTTAAAGCCATTGGCGAAATTGGTTTAGACTTTTATCGTGATTTGGTGAGTTTTGAAATTCAAGAAAAAATTTTTTTGGAACACTTAGAAATTGCTGAGGCTACAAACTTACCTATTATTATCCATTCCAGAAATGCCTTGCCTCAAATATTTAATATATTGATTAAAAAGCACAAATCTTCATCAACAAAATTAAGGGGGGTTGTTCACTCATTTGAAGGAAATTTAAATCAGGCTAACCAATTGCCCCCTTTAGATTTTTACATTGGTCTTGGTGGTCCTGTTACCTATAAGAATGCATTTGAAAAACACGAATTGGCAAGAAAATTTCCAATAGAATGGCTACTTCTTGAAACTGATTCCCCTTTCCTATCTCCGCATCCTGTCAGGGGTTTACCAAATAAACCAATGAACATAAAATATATCTCGGAAAGAATTGCAAATTTATCCGAAAAACCGTTAAAATGGATATCACAAGAAACAACAAAAAATGCAAATCGATTATTTGCATGGGAGCATTGATTGAATAAAATTAACCGTTTTCAAAATTTAGTATCAGACGAAATTCTGGCAGTTGAGAATTTAATGCGAAAACAAGCTGAGGGTTATAACCCCGATCTTCAAGCTGCTTTGGATCATTTAATTTTGTCTGGTGGAAAAAGAATACGGCCAAACATCACATTGTTAGTAGGAAAATTATTGAATGGCGATCCAGATAGATTAATTATTTTATCGGCGGCAATCGAATTATTACACACCGCTACTTTAGTTCATGACGATTTAATTGATGGTGCTTTACTTCGCCGGGGAATCCCAACTTTAAATGCAAGCTGGACTCCTGCTGCAACTATTCTTACAGGAGACTTCATTTTCGCCAAAGCTGCTAAGCTAGCAGCCGAAACAGATTCCATCCCAGTCATGAAAATATTTGCAAACACATTGAGCACCATCGTTAATGGTGAAATCGCTCAATTATTTACAAGTCATTGCGATAGTAATTTAGATAAATATTACGAAAGAATTTACGCTAAAACAGCTTCTTTGTTTGAAACATCAACAACTGCTGCTGCCTTAATTTCAAATGCTACCCAAAATCAGATAAAACATTTACAAGAATTTGGTTATGAATTAGGCATTGCTTTCCAAATTATTGACGATATTTTGGATTTCACGTCCAACCAAGAAAAATTAGGGAAACCAGTCGGAGGAGATTTACGTCTTGGTTTAATTACTTTGCCTGCAATCCTCTATTTCGAGCAGTATCCTAACGATCACCAAACAAAAGAGTTTTTCAAACATAACTGCAATCCTACTTTGGAAACATTAGAAATTTTGGTTGAAAATATTCGAAACAGCTCTGCTATAAATCTTAGTTTTGAAAAAGCGAACTCACATATTGATCTGTGCATTAACGCCTTACATAACCTACCTGAATGTTATGAGCGTGATGCACTGGAAGAGCTGGCTTGTTTTGTTACTCAGAGAACTAATTAAAAAAGACCGTTTGGTCTCTTGTGCGCTGGGAGGGACTTGAACCCTCACGCCTTTCGGCACATGGCCCTCAACCATGCCTGTCTGCCAATTCCAGCACCAGCGCAAATGCTTCGTTATTATAATCTCAAATATATAAGTGTCAAGAAAACATTTCTTTAAGAGATAACTGATTCTGATAAAATCATAATAATAATTTATTAACAGTTTGCTTAATTACGAAAAATTTATTTTCAAATCTTGCAATTTTCAGGAGTAGACATGACAATCATTTTAGATGCAATGGGAAGCGATAATCACCCAATTCCAGAAATTGAAGGTGCGTTAATGGCAGTTGAAAAATTAGGGATCGATGTAATTCTTGTGGGGAAAGAAGAATTGATTAACCAAAATTTACCGGCGTCATACAATAAAGATAAAATAAAAGTAGCAGATGCCCCTGATATTTTAGAAATGACCGATAAGCCGGTTGAAGCCAGCAGAAAAAAGCCAAATAACTCCATGGCAGTGGGACTTAGATTGCTTAAGGAAGGAAAAGGAGATGCATTTGTTTCTGCTGGAAATACTGGTGGCGTTATGTTTAACGCAATTTCAATTCTTAAACGAATACTCGGCGTACAACGTCCTGCGTTAACAACAATGTTCCCATCCAAAAAAGGACAATTTGTCGTTCTTGATATTGGTGCAAACGCAGATTGCCGCCCAGATTTCTTCGTTCAATTTGGAATTATGGGCAGCATTTTTGCTGAAAAAATCCTTAACATTTCTAATCCACGGATTGCGATGCTTTCCAACGGTGAAGAAGAGGGAAAAGGGAATCAATTAATAAAAGATTCTAAAGGTCCAATGGGAAAAGGCGGGTTTAATTTCATTGGAAATGTGGAGCCAAAGGAAGTTTTTGCTGGTGAAACAGATGTGTTAATTTGCGATGGCTTTACGGGAAATGTTTTCTTAAAAACGAGTGAAGCAGTTGCTAAACTTATGACTGAAATTATAAAGGAAGATATTCTTTCAAGCTTTTTAACAAAAATTGGTGGTGCCCTTGTACGACCTGCATTTAATCGAATTAGAAAAATGCTAGATCCCAGAGAGGTTGGAGCTGCCCGGTTATTGGGTGTAAATGGGCTGGTATTTGTTGCTCACGGACGTTCTGATGGTTATGCAATGTACAATGGCATTAAGGCTGCTCAAAACGATGTGGAGAAGAATCTTGTAGAAGAAATTCAAAACGCCATTCTGAATCAGGCAGAGGGTTAACCTTATGAAAATTATTATTGATGAGAAATTGGTAAAAAGAAACAAGTGGATTGGGAAGATATTGAGGTGGGTAAGTTTAGCCTGTATGGTTTTTGGATTGTTTGCTGTCTTTTCTGAAAAAATTGCGACAAATCCTGCTTTGTTTTTTTCATTTTTTGTCGTTATGATTCTCGGTGTCTTGCTTTCTTCTGTAAGCAGTTTCTTCACAAGTCGTTTTGGAAACTCTCCTCGACCTGATGAACTGATTGATAAAGCCTTTAAAGGCTTGGATGATCGTTACCAAATCTATCATTATCGCTCAACTATTCCTCATTTATTGATTAGCCCTGTAGGGGTTTGGTCAATCATTCCAACTTTCGTAGATGGAGAAATTTTTTATGATCAATCAAAAAATAATTGGTTTCATAAAAAGAATTCATTTTTAAACCGCTTCTTACAAAAAGAAAATTTTCCAAACCCTATTTCTGAGTATGAGTATCACAAAAAAGAATTATTAAAAATTAAAGACAAGGCTTTATTAACCGAAGATCCTGGATTACAGCTTTTAATAATTCTGATGCATAAAAATGCAAAATTGTCTGGGCTTAATGAAAACGATGGCATTTTAATCTTGCCTTTTGAGAAAGTAAAAGAAAGATTTCGAAAAAATTCAAAAATCAATAACAAAGATTATGCTGGAATTTATACCTCATTGGGAGATTTCTTAAAACCAGATTTAGGTAGATCTTAATTTCAATTCTTTTTGGTTGGTATGGACTTTCTAGAGTCCTTGCCTCTATCAATTTTAGCGGGTCTATTTAAGTTTCTTCTGGTTGCAGAATTTTTTGGCTTGCCTTCGAGGCTACTTTTTAATTGATCTATTTCTTCAGAGGTTAAATAGCGCCATTCTCCAGATTTTAAATTCCCTAAACCAACTGTTGATATCCGGATCCGGATAAGTTTTACGATTGGTAATCCTATTACTTTTCCAATTTCTCTTATTTGCCTTTTGCGTCCTTCTCGTAAAATTACTTTAAGCCAAGCGCCTTTTCCATGCCATTTCTGTAGAATAACCTGCGTCGGTGCAGTTCGATATCCATCTTCTAAAACAACTCCCCTCCTCCAGATATCGAGTTGTTCATCATCAGGACGTTTTGCTACCAAAACCAAATATTCCTTTTCGTGACCATATCTTGGATGGGTTAACTTATTGGTTAAAATTCCATCGTTAGTCAAAATCATTAACCCTTCACTATCAAGATCCAACCTACCGACAACAAAAAAGTGACCATCCAAATCGATTAAATCCCATATATTTTTTCTGTTGTCATAAGCTGCATTGTCCGAGAGTACACCTCTCGGTTTATAAAAAGCGATATAAACTGGTTTTTCTTCCTTAGGAATAATCGTACCATCAACGGAAATTTCGTCTACTTGCGGATCAGCTTTCATACCCAAAAAAGCAGACTTACCGTTCACCTTTACTCGGCCTGAAATTATTAACTCTTCATTAGATCGTCTAGAGCCATATCCAGCTTTAGCAAGAATTTTCTGTAACCTTTCTTCAGACATCGTTAATCCTTTAATAGGTTGATATTATTTGATTTATTAACTTCAGATTCTTCAAATAACTCTGGTAATTCATTAATCGAACCTAAACCAAAATATTGTAAAAAATCCTCACTAATCCCATATAAAATTGGTCTTCCTGGCCCTTCAGACCGTCCCATTTCTTCAATTAATCCTTTACTTAACAAGCTTTTTAATACCCCATCGCTATTAACACCCCGAATACTATCGATTCCCGGTCTGGTAATAGGATTTTTGTATGCAATAATTGCAAGTGTTTCTAAGGCTGCCCGTGATAATCTTGAAGTAATTTCTATACCAAAATACTTTTCTATAAGTTGTGATAAATCAGGTGATGAAGTTAATTGAACTTTTCCAGAAATCCTCTGTAACCTGATTCCCCTTCCTTGTTGAAGATCTTGTTCAAGAAAATCAAGGTTAGCTTCAATTACTTTTACAGTTACATTAAAAGTCTCCGCTAAATTGGATATTAACACCGGCGATCCTGAAACAAATAAAATTGCTTCTATTCCAGGGACAAGGTTTTCTGGTGATTTTTCTTCGAAAATTTCTATCATGCTATAATTGCCTAGTTATAATGAATGAAAATTATACCTGATTAACTTGACAAAATTGAATTTGCGATCAATTAAATGGCAAAACACAAGAAATTTTTAGGCCTGATATTATTTACATTTTTCATTTTCTTAATTTCCAGTTGTGTAAAAGCGTCTGAAATTTCATTGATTCCTGTTGAAATAAATGTAGATAATCAAAAAAAACAGGTTGAGGTCGAAATCGGTTCAACAATTCAAACCGTTCTAAATTTTAATAACATTTCTTTATTACCTTTAGACAAAGTAGATCCTCCGGTTTTTTCAGTAATCACAGAGCCAATAACAATAAATATTACCCGGGTTGAAGAAAAGTTTGAAACTGAAGAAATTATTGTCCCTTTTGAACAACAGACTGTACGGAACGAATCTTTACCGGAACGACAGCAAATCCTGGTTCAGCCTGGGGTAAATGGAGTAAGAGAAATTACTTATCGCCTTCTTTATGAAAACAGTCAACTATATTCAAGAACAGAAGTCAGAAGAGTTGATATTGAAACGCCAAAACCTGAAATCATCATGATTGGAATTCAGGCTCCCTTCTCATCGATACCTATTACTGGAAAAATCATCTATTTAACATCTGGCAATATCTGGATGATGGAAAATCAATCATCGAATCGAAAACCTATTCTGACGAACGGGAAAGTTGATGGGCGGGTCTTAAGTTTATCCGCTGACGAAAAATGGTTATTATTCACACAAATCAGCAATGATAAAGATAAGATCAATGAACTGTGGTTGAAAAACCTTGAGGATCCGGAATCTTCGCCTGTTTACTTGAAAACAGACAATGTGATCCATTTCGCTGACTGGAATCCGGGTGCTATTTTTTCTGTTTTAGTTTCCACTGTTGAACCGCGAGAAGTTGCTCCCGGTTGGCAAGCGAATAATAATTTAATCAAACTTACTTTAGGGAAAGATGGAAAGGTACTGAAAAAAGATGAGGTTCTCGAGAGTAATTCTGGCGGAATATATGGCTGGTGGGGGACTTCCTTTAAATTCAGTCCTGATCAAAAAAATCTCGCTTTTGTTAGACCAGATTCTTTAGGTGTTGTTGATCTTAAAAACATGGAGTTTGAAACATTATCAACCATAATCCCATATCAAACTCAAAGTGACTGGGCGTGGGTATCTCCAATTTCCTGGTCAACTGATGGGCGTTACTTATTTTGGGTGGATCACAATATAGATCTAAGTTCTCCAAACCCTGAGACCTCCCCAATTTTCACTTTAAAAGCAATTGATTTAAAAACGAAATCTATACTATCTTTGAAAGAAGATGTGGGAATGTTCTCTTTCTCATTGGCAGTTGAGGTTGATAATGCTTCCCATAGGAATCGCTTGGTTTTCCTCCAATCAGTTTTTCCTGATACCAGTGATACCAGTCGATACAGGTTATTAATAAGTGATCGTGATGGTTCAAATACAGAATTATTATTTCCGAATGATGGTATGCAAGGTCTAGAACCGCAAAGAATTTTTCAATCTCCATGCGGAGATAATTCGTCATGTCAAATCGGTTTTATCTATCAAGGCAATCTATGGATTTTAGGAATATCAGATCAATTTACAAATCATCAAATTACAGGCGATGGTTTAATTACTCGAATAGAATGGAATTAAAAAATGCGAATATTAATTACCGGTGCTGCAGGTTTTTTGGGGTCACATTTGTGTGAAAAATTATTGGGAGCAGGTCATTCAGTCATTGGAATGGATAATTTCCTAACTGGTGATCCACAAAATCTGGCACATTTGGCGAAAGATGATAATTTTTCATTTATTCGCCATGATGTGTCAAATTTTATTTTTGTTCCCGGGAAGCTTGATGCAGTTTTACATTTTGCATCACCAGCCAGCCCAAACAAAAATTCTCCTTATGGATACCCTAATCTACCAATCCAGACGATGAAAGCTGGTGCTTTAGGTACTCACAATGCACTGGGAGTTGCCAAGGCTAATAATGCAATATTTTTGTTAGCATCAACCAGTGAAATTTACGGTGATCCAAAAGAACATCCGCAAAAAGAATCCTATTGGGGACACGTAGATCCAACTGGGCCAAGATCAATGTATGACGAAGCCAAACGATTCGCCGAAGCTTTAACAATGTCATATCACCGTTTTCATGGCATTAATACGAGAATTGTTCGCATTTTTAACACTTATGGTCCTCGAATGCGATTAGATGACGGAAGAGTGATACCTAACTTTATCCAACAAGCCCTCCAAAATGAACCCTTAACGATTTACGGAGAAGGTAAGCAAACACGTAGTTTTTGTTTTGTTGATGATTTAATTGAAGGAATTTATCGTTTATTGCTATCTGACATACATGAACCAGTAAATATCGGCAATCCAACAGAGATGTCAGTTTTAGATCTGGCATTAAAAATAAATGAAATTATCAATAATAAGTCGGGAATTGTTATTAAGGATGATATGCGTTTAGGAAATGATCCAGAGAGAAGAAGACCTGATATCTCTAAAGCAAAATCATTATTGAATTGGGAACCAAAATTTTCTTTGTCCCAGGGGCTCATGGAAACAATACCCTATTTCCAAAAAAAACTAGGCCTTTAATGATTCTAACAAACAAAAAAGAGCAGGTGCGGTTTATTAAATTTGGTCTGGTCGGTGCATTTGGGGCTATTATCGATTTCGCTATCTTTAATTTATTAATTCAATTGTTAAATATCAAACCTCTATATGCCAGTATCGTTTCATTTATCTGTGCAGTATTAAGTAACTTTTTTTTAAATCGTTATTGGACTTATCCAGATTCTAGGCTCAAGCCTTTCCAACATCAATTTTTTCAATTTTTCATCGTCAGTATTGTGGGGCTTGGGATTAGAACAGCTTTATTCAATCCCTTTGAAAACTTTTTTACTTCGCTAGCAGAGAACTTTTTTCCTGAAACATTTTTCTTAACACCGACCACAATTGGTTACAATTTAACCCTAGCTTTGCTTATACTTATAGTCATGTTCTGGAACTTTTTTGTTAATCGATTTTGGACTTACAACGATGTCGGAAATTAATGCGAATAGATTTGAAAAAGATAAATCAGATGAATCTCCTGAAACAATTTCACAGGTTAATTCATTAAGAGAATTAATTGATCTCGTCTCCGGAAAAAATTTAATAAATTACGATTTCGAGTATGATACCGGACTGGCTGAACCATTATTCTTTCCGTTCTTGGCAATAGTCGGCCAATACGAAATGAAGTTGGCTCTTTTACTATCATTGGTAAATCCAAACATCGGAGGGGTTTTATTAGTAGGTCCACGTGGGACAGCAAAAACCACCGCAGTGCGAGGTTTGGTAGACATCCTCCCTTTAATTGAAAATAGCTTATGCCAATATGGGTGCTTGCCTGAAGATATTGAAAAATATGGGATTGAGGGAGTTTGCTCAGATTGTGCCAAAAAATATAACCAGAATAATCCATTATCAGAAATTAATAAAGTAAAAATTATTGAATTACCTCTTAATACTCCTTTAGAAAAGGTAATTGGTGATTTTCAGGGAAAGTCTGATCAGCATAGCATGAGACAGGTTAACCGGGGTATATTATCAATTGCCGATAAAAACATCCTTTACATTGATGAAGTAAATTTATTGCCAAATGAAACGATTAATGCAATTTTAGATGCAGCAGCAATGGGAAAATATTCTATCCGCAGGGATTCTGCCTTTACTACTTTTCGCTCCAAATTTAGTTTGATTGGGTCAATGAATCCAGAGGAAGGTAATTTGCGTCCCCAAATTATGGATCGTTTTGGGTTACGAGTTGTAACAAGGGGTCTGGAAGATGAGTTGGCTCGCTTAGAAGCATATAGCCGTTCTATACAATTTAGCCGAAACCCGCATGAGTTTATCAAATATTATGAAGAAGAAAACCAATTGGTCAGGACAGAAATTGAGAATGCACGCAAAACGGTTAACGATGTCAAAATTGATGAATCCATTTCTAGATTAGGGATTTTAATTATTAAAGAGATGGAAATACATTCCTTAAGGGCCGAAATAACTCTATTTGAAGCAGCAAAAGCTTTAGCAGCAATTGATAATCGCGAAAATGTAACAAAAGAAGATTTACAAACTGTTGCACCTCTGGCATTGTGCATGCGAAGGTCATCTTTTATTACCGAATTAATTCAGAGTGTTGAAACAGAAAGAAATGAAATTTCTGAAAAGTTAAGTGATTTATTGAAAAATTAAAGATCATGAGTAAGCTGCGAATTATTTCAGGAATGGCAAAGGGAATGCGAATTCAAACGGTACCTGGCGATAGCACCAGACCGATTACAGATCGGGCCAAAGAATCTCTATTTAATATTATTTCAACTGATATCATCCAATCAGCCTGGTTAGACTGTTTTGGCGGAACTGGCAGTGTCAGTATAGAAGCTCTTAGTAGAGGTGCTTCTTTAACCACGATTATTGATAATCATCCTATGGCTATTGACACAATAAAAAAGAATCTTAGATTTACCAGGTTAGAACAAAAAGCAGAAGTAATTAAATCTGATACACTTTCGTATTTAAGAAAGACACCAAATCGAACTTATGATTATGTCTTTATTGCACCACCTCAGTACAAGAATATATGGGAGAAAACTTTAAGTTTATTTGATGAAAATAACGGATGGTTATCAAGTGACGGCTGGATTATTGTCCAAATCCATCCAGTAGAATATAAAACTCTGGAATTGACTAATTTTTATGAATTTGACCAACGTAAATACGGTTCTACTTTATTTGTTTTTTATCAAAAACCCAATTAACATTTAATTGGCAAACTCCATAACCAACTTCTTATCGAGATAAAAATAACGACCAAAAAGACATTCTTTTTGATTGGTTATTATTTTTGGAATTAACTCATATAAATCTTCAACCATTGGATAATTTTGCAAATTATTAATATTGATCCATTCCAAGCTTCCCTCAGTACTATCACGAACATCTTTGTTATTCGTTTCTCCCCAAAAAACATACATATTGATGCCTGTATTTTCATTTACCTCAATGAAAATGATAGCTTTCAAAAACAAATCTATTTTCTCTAGCCCTGATTCTTCAGTTAATTCTCTTCTTGCAGCAGAAAGTACATCCTCTCCTTTTTCTACATGGCCACCAATTCCGTTATATAAACCAGGCCATATTTTTTTATCCTTTGCTCCCTTGATTAATAAAATGTCATCTTCATTTTGGATAAAAATCAAAGTTCGAGGAGATACAAGATATCGATTTGGAACAAGTATTTGCTTGGAATTTTCCATATATCTTTTGTCGAATAAAAAAGAGCTTTTAGCTCTTTTTTAGCTCAAAAACATGGGAACACCCATAAAATCCTTGATTTTAGGTTTATACTGCTCAATATCATAAAAAGAAGGGACGTCTACACGTTTTCTGCCAGCTAAAACCATTTCAATTGGAACAGTTGTGTATTTTCCACCATGAAGCGCTACCAGTTTTCCAGTTTCTTTTTTCCGTAATAATTGCGAAACGAGATTCCCGAAGGACATGGCTACCATTCTATCAAGGGAATCAGGTGCTCCAGAGCGCATCAGATATCCTAGCTGTTGAACCATGGTGTTTTGTTTTGTGACCATTTTAATTTTGTCTGATAAAATCATCCCGATTCCACCAAGTTTTTTATGACCATAAGCGTCTTCCTCCCCTGTCTCAAAAACTTCTTCACCCTCAATGATCGCGCCTTCTGAAATTGTTAATATCGAATAATTTGATGTATTATTTCTTTTGTCTTCAAGTAAGAAATCGCATAATCTTTCTACTGAAAATGGAACCTCAGGTATTAATGCTCGATCAACATAGGATAAATAAGCGCTGATTAAACTGGTTTCGCCAGAATTTCGTCCAAACAACTCAATAATTCCAATTCTCTCGTGAGATCCTACTGACGTCCTCATATTCGTGATGAAATCAACACTTCTTGTTATGGCAGTAGAAAAACCAATGCAGTAATCTGTACCAAAAACATCGTTATCCATTGTTTTTGGAATTCCAACAACCGGGAAACCTTCTTTGTGAAGTCTTACTGCAAAGCTCAACGTATCATCTCCCCCAATTGGCACTAAAATGTCTATTCCCAGGTGTCCCAAGACATTAAGGGTATAGTCGGTATAATCTGTGTAATCATCAAACCCTTTTATTGGTTTCCCCCATTTGGAGTTTTTTAAAAATCCAGGCGTATCATTTTTATTCACTTTTTGTGGATTTGTTCGGGATGTGTGTAGAAAAGTACCACCGGTTCGATCAATCGTTCTAACATCATTGTATGTTAATTCTTTAACATAATACTCATGTGTTGAAGGCTCATTCATATCATAATGTAAAAGCCCAGCCCATCCCCTTCGTATTCCGAATACCTTATAACCCATTTCCATTGCACCTACAACAACCGACTTAATTGCAGGGTTTAATCCAGGTACATCACCTCCGCCGGTAAGGATACCAATTGTTTTCGACATAGATTCTCCTCAAAATTTTATTATGCAGATTCAGCAGATATGATTGGCACTGTAAGAGAAACTCGACATCCTTGTCCAATGGATGTATCAATATCAAAATATCCACCCAATATTTCAACCCGATCTCGAATTAATTTCAATCCTAATCCAGAGCTATTTTTTTCTTGTTCAGGATCAAATCCTCTACCGTTATCAGATACAACTAATTTTACTTGATTTTCATCAATTGACACTTGGGTTGAAATCTGTACCTTTACTGGTTGGTCTCCATTGTGCTTGACTGAATTGCCCATGATTTCCTGCAAAGCTCGGAAAACCATCACTTCCAAAAACGGTTCAAAACGTCGATCTTGCCCACTAATAGACAAATTTACATCAACGCCATTCTGATCTTTGAAAATTTCAACATATTTCTTAATTGTTAGTATTAATCCTAAATCATCTAATGACATAGGTCGTAATTCAAAAATGAAATTCCTTACTTTCTGAAATGTGGACATTGCTGCCCCCTTTAGGTTTTCTAACTCATTTCTAGCTTTTTCCTTGTCAATTTCAAACAATCTGGAAGCAATTTCGGTCTGGACAATAAAATTCGACAGTGCTTGAGCTGGCCCATCATGCATTTGTCGTGAAAGGCGCTGTCGCTCTGTTTCTTGAGAATTTATCATCATTTCTAAAAATGAATGACCGTCTCCATTATTTTGAATTCCCGAACTACCGCCTTTGCCGGATTTACTGATTAAAGGTTGATTTTCAAAAAACATACGAATTTGATCGATTAACGCTATCTTTTTTTGCAAATTAGATTGATCATTTTGTAATTTTTCTAATTGTGAACGCATTACAATCATTCGTTGTTGGGAATCTAAGGCTGTGTTATAGGCTTGTTGTATATCTGATCTAGGCACAGTATCAATTTGGTTTTGAATTTGCTGCAAATGAGAATTAGCTGATGTGTTTCTTTGAATCAATTTTGATAATTCTGATTGGCTCTGATCCAGCATCATGTTTATTTCTTTCAGTGTTTTTTGAGCTTGTTCCTGATCAGTATCTAATTCAGTCCAAAAATCGTTGATGTTTTTAACATTATCAGCCATATTTTCTCCTCTCTTCTTGGGGGAAAAACCCAAATTCTACCTAGGTTCCGATTGCTATTTTAACACACTGTAAGGTTAATTACCAAAATACTATTTCCATAAATAGATCGTCATATTTTCTCCGCCTTCTTGGGGAGAAAATATTCCATTTGACTTATAAACAATATCCTTATTATTCGTTAAATCCTTATACCAATCCGGAAATACGGCTAAATAATCAACATGCTCCTGAGTTAGATAAGTAGATAAGCGTTGTTCATCTGTAATAAAATCAACCACATCTGTTGAAATCAAACCGGCTAAATCAACGATTTTATGATTGGAGAAAAAACCGATGGCTCCGATATCATGGGCGGCAATAATCGCATCTTTTTCGATATTCTTATCGATCCATTTTGCCGTATCTACCATCTCGGTTTGAATAATGGCAACGTCCAGCGAAAAGGCTTTACTGCCTAGAAAAAGGAAAATTAAAATAATTGCAATTATTGTTGCTCTGTATCCAAACTCGTAAACAGGTTTCTTGTTCTTGATAATTTGAAGAATTTGTAATGTACCAATCCATGAAAGCCAGAGGTAAATTGGAATCGCTGGAATAATGTATCTACCATGCTGATAAGTCACTGGAAGACGAAATGCATATAACCCTATATAACCAATAAACCATAAAAACCCCGATATCTTAAACCAATCTCTACTTTTCACTGATTGATAAAGAAGATAAATAAAACCAGGCAGTAATAACACCCCAACGCCAGTGATCGGCACCATGGATAAATTCATGAATCGTGAAATGATAGGCGTTGAGTATAAAATACTATATTCAGCTTGTTTTGCAAAAAAAGTATTTGGGAAAATTTCTCCAGCTAATCTTAAATTGAAGTAACCATATAAAAGGAAAAAAAAAGTTATTAATAAAATTTTTAAAGCGATATCCTTAAATGATTTTGTTTTATTTTTAAGCAAGCGAACAAAAGAAATCAATAGAAATGGACCTAGCAAGGTGATGCCATCAGGCCTGACAAAAACAACAACTCCTATTAAGATACACGCAATCCACTGCCAAAGTTTTTCTTCTTTTCTCATAGCGTAGAAAAAAATAACTATAAAAAAAACAAATAACATTGTTTCCATGCCAGAAACAGAGCTCCAAGCGATGTGCCATTCACACAGGAACAATATCCCTGCCAGAGGGATTTTTTGGGATATTGAGGTTTCTAACCTAATTAATTTTTCAAAATAAATAGCTGACAAGACAAAAAAAATGTATGAAATTGAAAATGTCCAGGGTATATAAAAATCTTTCCAAAAATGGCCAGGAATTAATAAAATTGTCCAAAAAGGAGAAGTTGATCCAGCTGATTTTTCTAATGGGTTGAAAAACCAACCCCTATAATGTAATAAATTCCTTGCATAAGTTTGATGTATCCACGAATCATCCAAAGGAAAGCCAATTTCATAATAAAGCATTGCAAACATAATAAATAATAATTGGACAAAAAAACCAACCACAAATAACAACCAGTATTTTTGCAAAAAAGTATTTTTTTTATTGTTCATTAATTGCATAAATTAACGATCCATCTTCAAGTCGTTTTAACAAGTAAAAATTATTAATAATAAATTTCTGGTGATTTTCATTAAATTTTTCAGGCAAATTTTTATCTACGACAATAAATTTGACATGAAATTTCTGAATGACCTCATAAAACCCTTGAACTTCTGAATTTGGAATAACGATTGACCATCTGCCTGATGAATAATTATAACCAAGCGGGTTGTTCACCATTACCACATCAGTTTTTTCTGACGTAATTTTTTCAATTTTTTTCTCGATTTCATTAAATTTTGAATATTCAAAACTCCATTTAGGATAATTAATATTTTTACCAATAACATCTCTGGAATAAATAAAAACTGTAAATAGAAATACTAAAACAACGAGTGCTGATCCAAACATTTTTTGGCTTCTAACTAATTGCCAATTTCTTTTTTGGACTCCCCATTCCAGAAATCCTTGAAAACCATCTGCCATCAAAATCCAGATAATAATCTGGTTTGCTGCCGATGAATGTAAAAAACCACCTCTTGCCCCAGCTAATGGAAAAATTATTGTCATAATTATAAAAATTAAAAAGAGATGCAGAATACCAGGAAAAATAAGTGAATTTCGAATTCTTCTTTTAATTCCGATCAAAAAAAGAGGCAGCCCAATAATTGCAGTTTGTACTCCGACAAATGATCCTAAGTTTATTTTTAGGCCATTGGTTATTTGTGTAAAACGTAATGGCAACCCATTTTCGATCCAATAATTTAATGTTAATCCGGAGGGCGGATAAATAAAGGTGTCATCATAGGTAGCAATCCAAAATGCCTTGGAGTTTGATGGAGAAAAAAGTGTACCATATTGTTGCAAATTAGAAATAAACCAAAAACTCATTATTATTAAGTAAAAAAAAGTAAATGTTAAAAGCTGTAAACAGGCACATTTTCTTGAAATCCCATGTTTTTTAAAAATAAAGAAAATTATTACAAAGACTCCAATAAAGTAGAAAAACAAGCCGTCAACTCTCGTTAAATGCATTCCTCCTGCCACGATCCCTAAAACTGCAAGGTTTTTCCATGTGCTTTTACTGGTTTGAAAATCTTGGATAATCTGACTTAAGGTAAAAAAATACAATCCTCCTAATAATATATAGATCATTACGGTTTCTGGAATAATAATAAATTTAAAGTAGAAGCCAGAAAAAATAGAAAGGATACCAGTGAGAAAACTTGTTGCTCTATTGGTAGCCAATTTAAACGCCATCACATAGGATAAAGGCGCAATCCCCAGGGCAATTAAAAGCGATAAAATCCTGCTTCCTAAAAAATTTTCACCGAATAGCTTTATTGAAATACTAACAAGTATGGATGCCCCCGGCATCCAATAGGAAAATATTGGTGCAGGTAATTTGACAGGATTATCTAAATAATTCCAAATGACTGGAATCGTTAACTTACCATTTGCTAGTTGCTTCCCGGCTAGATAATAAAATTCCGAATCCATATAACCGGGGTCTTTTTGAAAAATAAAGGCTGTAGAAAAAAAAATTATTGATATAAAAACCAGGATAATAAGGTCTTTTTTTTTCAATCTTTTTCTCCAAAGTCAAAAATAATAAGGTCACCGATTTTCTTTTCCTCTAGAAGGCCATAGTGATTTTTTAAGATCCTGATATTTGGATTTTCAATTCCCATTTGTTCGTACTCATCAATGGACTGTTGAAAAGCCACAAAATACAAATGCTCTCTATCAAGAAAATCATCAATAGAATTGTTAGCTATATATCCCAGTGCAATTTGCGATCCAGTTGCCAGGGTGTCATTGGGAGTGCCTGGTTCATCCATAATATAAAATGAATTATGAGTTTCTTTATAAAAAATCGTCGGGAAAAAAGACAATTTGTTTTCATGAATAATCGCAATATTTTTATCCAATTTGTTTAAATAAGTAGAAAGATTGGAAAATTGAGAGCGAGGGAACAAATTATAACCGTAATAAAATGGGAGTGAAATTGCACACATGAGAATAAATAATATCAAATTTATTTTTCCAGTTACCACTTTCCAATTTTCCATTATAAAATACGCAAATAATATAAAAAACCAAACCGAACTTGCAATAAATATTCTGGGGACAAACACAGGTTTTACAACATAAGACATAATAAACAATAAAACAGGTGTGAAAAAAAATAAAGAACAAACTAGGTATATTGTCTTCGACTTAGAGCGGAAGGTGTTAATTAACAAAAATATAAAACTTTGCAGAATAACAATTAATGCAAATGCAGTTATGACAAGTGGCATCGGTAAAAAAGAGAACAAAGTTAAGGGGCTTTGAATAATGTCAATCAGGCCAGGCTTTATCGTCCAAAATGCAGCCTGAACTTTTTCAATTTGTTGCGGAAGAAAATAGAACCAGGGTGAAGACAGAATAAGAATCCCAAATTCAATCCCAATAATTTTCAAGAATGTTTTCTTATTTTTTATCCAAAAGCCAACCAAATTCACTGCGATAATTCCGATAAACCCTAAATTGTGTGAATACATCGCGATGACCCCAAAAATTATGGACAATGCCGACCAAAAAATCTGATGTTTACCTTTATCATTTATCAACTTTAAAATTGAAAAATAAAAACCAATCTGTCCGAATTCCAAAAGAGCATACATTCGAAGTTCTTGAGAATGGTAGATTTGAAATGGTGAAATCATAAACAGAAGTACAGCAATTCCAGCAGTTCGTTTATTAAAAAGGTTGCCAGCTAATTTGTAAACGAAAATTCCCGTCAATAAATTAATAAAAATGTTCAATAACCTTAAAAACCACAAGGCTTTACTTATTGTTAACCAATTGTGCAAAAGAAAGTAGTAAAGTGGCGGCATCGTATCAAAAGATGTCCCCATAATTATTTTTTGATAATCATTCCTTGCCAGGAAATAGCTAAACGCATCATCATAAGCAATTTCACGCGTATTAATAAATAGCAATCGTAAACTAATGCCAATAATAAAAACCAGGGATATCGATATCAAGTCTCGGTTTTTAATTATGAATTGATGATATTGATTGCCGGATTCTTTACCCACCATCTCACCCAATATAATCCAACAAGCAGTAAAACTGGAGTTGGAAAAAACATAATTGGACTTTGAACCGGTTGGTATCCAAAATCCAAAGTCTTAATAAAAAACAGCCAGGGGACAAAAAATACAACTAATAAATAGCTCATTATGATCCAGAGACCATTTTTCCTCCAGCGATCATCTAACATACGAAAAACAATAATACAAGCTGGAAACATAATTAAGAAATTGCCAGGATCCGTCTGAATATTAATCCATTGGCCGAGAACAAGTGTTAATGAAGCCAACCAAAAAAATTTAAGTTCTTCAGAATGTCGGCCAAAAAACCATTCAGCCAATAAAACCAATCCACTTATCGCTGAAATCAATAACCCCAGACGATACCCTGCTCCAGGCATTAATTCTGCTAAGGCTGTTGCAGGTGTTCCAGGAGGGTTATAACCAGGGTACCTCATAACCTCTCTTAAAAATTCCAGAGGCCAAGTAGGCAGTAAAAACAAACCCAACAAGACAATTGAGATCAGTGTACCAAAAAACCAAAATAATATTTTTTGCTTATTGTTCACGATTGCCCAAATAATAACAAAGATAATAAAAGCAAAAGCTACTTGTGGCTTAATAGTTGATAAAGCTAAACTAATTCCGGCTAATTCATCTTGCTTTCTAGAAATCGCATAGATGCAAACTACGACCAAAAAAAGTATAACAACCACAGCGTTACCATTAATAATCGAACGCAACCCATGGTACCAAAATAAACTAAAAGCAATGATCAAAAAAGTAAACAAAGGTTTTATTTTCCATTTCACTAATTTGATAACTATTATTGTAGAAAACATCAAAATTAATTCTAGAAATGTCATCCAAAACGCTCTTGCAATTTCAAAATTTTTAATTAACGAGAAGGGTAAAAAAAGGAAAATTGAATAGAAAGGATATGCGACCCGTAATTCATGCTCCCCTTCCAGAGCAGGTCGTCCATAAACTAATCTTTGGATCTCTAATGCAACCTTGTCTGAATATGGGCTAATACCTTCCAATACAAATTTTTGAGTCCCAACCCAGTGAACAAGAAAATCGTTCCCTCCTGGAGATGATTTTGTAAACTGAAAATTGGTATATCCAAATAAACCAATAATTACAATAAATAATAAGATTATTGAAAACTCTTGTATTGTTCTATATTTTTTTCGATTCATAGGTAATTTGTTAAATAAACGATAAATAAATAAAAATTATTCATATTTTAAAGGTTTCTTTATTTCAGGGAATTAAATAAATTGCTTATCAAAATTTAATGAAGTATAAAACATATTTATATTTTCGCACCAATTTAAAGAAAAATATAAAATGATTATTTCATTAAATAAATCGCCTGGTTATCCTCATAAAGTATTTTCCAGGAATCTGAAATTAAATGATCGACGATTGGGCGATTCTTTTCTAAAATTATGCAGTTAATTCTATAATTATTAAATTCTTTTCTCCATTCATCACCAGCATTCACCATCGAGAGCCAATCATTAATTATTTTTTCTCCATATAAATCAGTTCTCCCATCAATAAATATTAACATTTCTGGTACGTTCCATGATAAGAAACCTCCCCATGCGTAAGAATTTAGACATCTTTGAGCGCTTGGATCCTGTTTTCTTAATTCTGTCAACAATTCAAATGGGTAAAGTTGATTCAAATACGCTTTATATATCATCGGATTTCCCAAATAAATTATTTTTCCAACTGTTACAAAACAAAGTAAAAAAATGATTGTTGAATTTATGATTTTGGAAAAAGCCAGGTTGGGTTCTTTATTCATTGAACTCATCTTTGTTAATATATTTTCTAGCCAATTAATATGGTGAACTCTCTTTTTCCAAAAAATATTCAACTCGGAGTTTAAAATTGGAATCGTAAATACAGAAAAATACACATAATTCCTTCTGGAAATGAAGCCCAAAGCCCCTAAAACAATCAGCGGGAAGATCGTCTGAAACTTATATTGACGACCATTGGCCATTATGAATGCAATCAACAATACCCACAACCAGAGAAAGGGTTGCTGATATAACTCATGGAAATTTGGAGACGCCCATTCCGGTATTAAATTCTGCAAAGAAGGAATTGAAATCGTATTAAATTGGACGAGCCAGATATTAATTCCATTCGGATTTATGATTACAGCCATCGCACTAATCAAAAGTAGACCCAACCATTGATACACTGCTTTCCATTTAATTTTATCGGTCCAGGAATTTGAAATAATTAAATCAAATATCATTCCAGCCAGTTTGCATAATAAATAAATGAAACCAATACTAAAGCCTGCATGTAAATTCCCCCACACAATAAAAAAAATGGGCAGCAATATTAAAGTTGATGTATTAATTTTAAAATTTTCGCCCTCAACAAAAAATAAAAGCAGAGCAAAAAACAATAAAGAGAGCAGCTGTGGGCGTGGAGACCAAACAACAGCAGTGGTTAATACGCCTAAAAGTATTACTAGACTCTTTAAGAAAATGTTTCCTTTCAATCGTAGATATATAAAAGCAATAGATATGGTTGCAATAATTGCTACAAATAGCATAACTCCCGTCTCACCAGCTATTTTATAGATTTCGAAAAAGATAACTTGAGAAAGCCAACTATGATTAACCCAAGGTTGTGAGAAAGCCGTAAAAGAGGTTACATCCTGAAGAATTGGCGCTCTATTCTGGACAGTCAATTGTCCAGATCTAAGGTGCCACCAGAAGTCCGTATCTACTGGCAAACGGATTGCCATAAAGAATATTAAAATTAAAAACAGAGTAGTAATAAACCGTTCTTTTTGTTTACTTTTTTCAATTTTTGATAAATTCATTGGTAATACCTAACTCTTCAGGAGTAAATTTTTTAGAAAGAGAATAATAGATTTTAAAATCTCCTAATTCTTTATATTCATAATTAATTTTTTTTTCTTCCAAAGCAGAAACAAGGGTATTATCTAATACGCGGTTTTTTGTAGTGATATAAAAAAACCGATCAGCATTTGAGATTTTTTCATTATATTCCTCTATGCGATTATCTCTACTTGTGTATCGTAAATCCTGATGATATGGCAACTCAGGGATAGAAATTATTTTTTCATCACTTAAAAAAGCTAACGGATAGGAAACCCAATAATTTGAAAAACCATAAAATTCATTTTCATTCATTAAAAAATTAGAGAGCTCAGGCATTTTAGATTGGTCAATTTGAGCCGGTTCATAAAATTGCGTTGTAATATAAGGTTTTTTCATCGCTGATATTGATGTTCCATAAATTTGGAAAAGGATCACAAAAACAGCCAAAAAGAGGAAAAATTTATTTCCATTTCGAACTATGGTATAACCAGCCAAGGCTGAAAGAGGAAAAACGATTGGCAAAAAATATCTTCCAGACGGATCTACGCCAAAGGAGGTAAAAAGAAATCCACCTAATACAAACAAAAAAATTCCTATCAAAGAAAAAATTTTTTCTTTTTCGTGTTTTAATACCTTTTCTTTTATATTTAGATAAAAAACAATTAACCAGAAAAATAAAACGATAGGTAAAACGAAAACTCCAATGGAATCTACGCTCCAAGGAGGTCGAAGTCCTAGAATTACCGTAATACCAAATAAAAGGAAGTTTATTAAGTGGGAAAATACATTTAGGAAATAAGAAGATTTTTCAACTGCCACTGCGCTTCCGGTTATTTCATGCAGTGTTGCAAAGCCATTTGATGAGAATAAAGCAAACCAAAATGGAAATGACCCTATCAGAAAAGAAACAATCAGAATACTACCTATTTGATCAAACTGTAATCTTTTAAGTTTTTTTGTGAGTACATAAATAGTAATTATTATTGCCGGAACGATCATAGTCAAACTGATAGGATTTGTGAACAAACCAAAACCAAATAAAAACCCCATTAAACTGATTAGAAAAAAGTCCTTTTGTTTTTTAAATTCGCCCTTTGTTATAATCCCCGATAAATAAAGAGATATGGCTCCAAATAAAAAAGCTTCTCCATACCCACCTAAAGAAACTGTGGTATATAAAACAACATTTACCGTCGGAAAAACCAGGAATAAAGAACTGATCAATGCAATTTTTTCATCATTCCATAATTCAATTAAATATAAATAAAAAAAGGTAATCGTTAGAGCATATAAAACAATTTGCACCAACCGAATCACCCAGACTGCTTCCCCAAATATCAAAAAACCAAGCGCAACTAAATACGCATCCAGACTGCCCATATATGATTGCCCGTAAAAAAATAAAAAGTTTTCTCCTTGAAGAATATGCTTTGCCATGAGACCAACAATCGCTTCATCAGCGTTAAACGGGAACGCATTCAAACTCAGTAATATAAACCGATAAAGAAAATGAAAACTAAGTAAAATTATGATAGTCAGTAGTTTATTTTTAATAATTTTTTGAATCATGTCTAATTTATCGAAAAATAAAAATTTTTTATTATTAGTAATAGGGATTTTATCAATCGTTTGGATTTATTATTATTTCCATACCTTAATTAATGTTCCTTTTCATCCAGACGAATCAACTCAAATTTACATGAGTGAGGATGTTAATCTTCTAATCAATCATACATCAGAATTATTTTATCAAGATAATCCATCAAACCCACTGATGCAAAAATATCGATTATTGGATGCCCCCATTACACGCTACGCCATTGGTGTTTTTCGACTAATTTCAGGGGTTCCCCCACTCCAAAACGACTGGGATTGGTCAAAAACCTGGGATGAAAATAAATTGGCTTTTCCAACCCCAAAAATGTTATTTGTGTCACGGCTGAGCACGGCGATTTTGTTTCCAATCTCTATTGTTATTTTCTTTTTACTTTCGAAAGAATTATTTAAGAATAACAATATCTTGATTGGTTTATCAGTTTTACTATTCTCGTTGAATTCCCTTCTGTTATTACACACCAGAAGAGCGATGGCGGAATCTTCATTAATTTTTTTCCTAACCCTTAGTTTGTATCTTCTACTTAAATTGCCAAAAAAAATAATCTTTTTATCTGCAATTCCAATTGGATTCGCAATTAATTCCAAACAGATTTTAATCTTTCTTGTACTTGTAGGACTATTATTATTTTTTTACTATTTTTTTAAAGAGACTAATAAGTTAATCACACAAACAATCTTCTTTTCTATCATCATCGTTTCAATTTTCATGCTTTTTAATCCTATCCTATGGAACAATCCTTTGAAGGCGTTCGATGCGATGATAAAAGAAAGAAGCTTATTAACCCAAAATCAAGAATTTTCCATTGAAGCAGTTAGCCCGACATCTATTACGGATACAATCCCCAAAAAAATTGTCGCCTGGATTGCTCAAATTTATATTCTGCCACCTTCTCCGCAGGAAATTGCAAATTATCAGGATGCTCTTAATGTATCCTTTGTCAATTATTTAAAAAGTCCGTTTCAAAAAGGTTTGTTTCGCAATCTCCTTTTAGGAACACTTTCATTTTTGTTTTTTTTATATGGGTTCATTCGGGCAATTATTAATTTCACAATCAAAGAGAAAATCATCTTTGTTTCCGCTTTTCTTCTTTTCTTTTTGGAAATACTATTTTTATTTAAGATTCCATTCCAAAGATATTTCTTACCTGCAATTCCACTCAGTATTCTGTTTGAATCTTATGGTATTTTTCAATTTTATTATTGGGTTAAGAGAAAAATTCATTTAAATAAAATTTTTAAATGATGAAATTAAATTTAACAAAAAGCTTTTTGTAACATTACTAATTCCTGAGTTAGAACTGACATTTATGACAATGGCACTTTCAATAATCAACTTATAATTAGGTAACAAACAAATGGAGGTATTTATGGAGAAATTTATCATTGAAGGTGGGCACCCACTAAAAGGAGTGTTGACGCCTTCAGGAAATAAAAACGCAGCATTACCTTTGTTAGCAGCTACTTTATTATCAGATCAGCCAATAATATTGCATAATATGCCAAATATCTTGGATGTGTTAGCGATGAAGGATCTAATGGAAAGTTTGGGAGTTTCCATCGAAATCAAAAATAAAACCTCATGGCATATCCACGCGAAAGAAGTATCATTTAAAAATCTCGACCCCGACCTATGTCGAAAAATTCGCGCTTCCATACTTTTAGCAGGTCCGATGGTAGCTCGAACAGGTAACTTAATCCTTCCTCCACCTGGAGGTGACGTGATCGGTAGAAGGCGTTTAGATACGCATATTCTTGCGTTAAAAAAATTAGGAGTGGAAGTAACCTATGATCGTGTTTTCCACTTTTCAGCCAAATCTTTAACCGGCGCAGACATCCTTTTGGATGAAGCCAGTGTCACCGCTACAGAAAATGCAATCATGGCTTGTGTTTTAGCAAAAGGTTCATCAATTATCAGAAACGCTGCTTCAGAACCTCATATTCAAGAGTTATGTCACTTTTTAAATAAAATGGGCGCCCATATTAATAACATTGGTTCCAATACGCTTCATATTGAAGGTGTGGATAAATTAAACGGATGTGAGTTTACCGTCGGTGCAGATTATCTAGAAGTTGTTTCGTATGTCGGTGCTGCTGCGGTGACAAAAGGTGAGATTACTATACGAAATGCTGGCAATCAATATTTGGATATGATTCGCCTTGTTTTTCAAAGAATCGGAGTTGTATGGGAAACAAAGGGAGATGATTTGTTCGTACCTAAAAATCAACCACTGACAATTGAGCCTGATTTAGGAAACGCTATTCCAGAAATAAGTGTAATGCCATGGCCATCCTTTCCAACAGACTTAATGAGTATAGCGATTGTGGTAGCAACTCAATCACATGGCTCAATGCTTTTTCATGATTGGATGTATCCAAGTAGAATGTACTTCACCGATAAACTCGTTGGAATGGGTGCACAGATCGTACTTTGTGACCCTCACCGTTGTATCGTTCAGGGTCCCACTCAACTCTATGGAGAAAACCTCGAAAGCCCTGATATTCGCGCTGGAATGTCCCTTGTGTTAGCAGCTTTGTCTGCAAAAGGCACATCCATATTAAGGAACGTTCGCCAGATTGACCGAGGTTATGATTCAGTCGAAACAAAGTTATCGGAACTTGGAGCAGTCATTAAAAGACAAAAAGAGTAAACTAATAATTAATATAAAAAATCCTCTTTTTTGTAAAGAGGATTTTTTATATTAATTTTCAGAGACAACTTCCAAGAAATTTTCAAGAATATCTCGTAACATACCTTCAGGCAAAGCACCCACCTGACGGTGAGCAATTTTCCCCTTGCTGACAAACAACATTGTTGGAATTCCCTGTACACCGAACTTAGTTGCCCAATCTGGATTTTCATCTGTATTAACTTTGGTGACCAGCACCTTTCCTGCATATTCTTTTGCTAATTTATCCAATATTGGAGCTACCATCTTACAAGGCCCACACCAGGGCGCCCAAAAATCCACAATTACAGGAACTTGTGATTGTAAAACAACTTTTTCAAAAGCTGCATCAGTAACGTGTATCGGCTCGTTTTGCATTTCTTCTCCTTATAATGTATACTCCCGGAGAGTATACCATATTATCTTTCAACAAAAAAATTTTTTTATATTTTTATAATTTTCTTATAATCTTTTGTAGTCAACAAATCGGTAGCCAACTCCTCTTTCAGTCAAAATATAGATTGGATTGGCAGGATCTTTTTCAATTTTTTGTCGTAAATAATTAATGTAAAGCCTGACATAATGAGGTTCGTCACGATATTCATAACCCCAAACCTTCGATAAAATCTGATCATAAGTTAAGACCCAACCTGCATTTTTTGCTAAATGATACAAAAGTCGGTATTCTGTAGGTCTTAATTTCACCAATTCCCCGTCAAGCCAAATTTCACGTTTTGAAAAATCTAACTTTAGATGTTCATCTACTTGAATGATATCTGGAGAAACTGTTGAGCTGGAATCAGTTCGGCGTAACACTGCCCTAACCCTGCTAACCAATTCTCGTGGGCTAAATGGTTTGGTTACATAGTCATCAGCTCCAAGCTCCAGTCCACGTACCCGGTCATCTTCTTCTCCTTTTGCAGTTAGCATGATAACTGGTACATTACTGATTTCTCTAAGCATACTTAATACTTCAAAGCCATCGATATCTGGCATCATGACATCTAGGAGGATTAGGTCGGGCAAAGTATCTCTATATTGTTGCAATGCTTGCATTCCTCGGTGAGCCTCAACAACTTGAAAGCCATCATGTTCCAGATTTAATCGAATAAATCTTGCCATTCGTTCTTCATCATCAACGACCAGAATTTTCTTGTTGCGTAAAGTATCATCCATAAATTATTCTCTTACAAACGAGATAATTTCTTCCTCTTTATCTTCCATTATTTCAATAAATGTTATGCGATGCAATGGCCAAATAACAAAGGAAGTATTGGGTTCTAAATATGTTACATCTTTTCCATCGCGCTTTCGAGGGTGTTTTACAATGATCATTTGATCTGAAGGACTTGGCATATCCTCTACTTCACCCATTACAGGATCTTCATTATTAATATGGACATAAACAGTAATCATTTTAATTTCCTATTTTATTATTATTTTCAATCGTAATTTTCCAAGAGCAATCTGATCATTATGATTTATTGGATAATCAACGTGAGGTACAATTTTTTGGCCATTAACTCTCGTTCCATTTGACGAGCCCAAATCCATAATGACCAGCCTGTTTTTGTTAATTTTTAGAGCGGCATGCAATCTTGAAACACCCTGTGCATAAGCATCAAAAGGTGAAAGATCAACATCCGGTAAAATGGGTTGACCTTCGGCAATTCTACCTAAAGTATATTCCGTCCGCCCTGCTAATTGTAATGTTTGCTTAGATTCGAACAAATAAAGTTCCAGATCAGAAGTATATTCTCTCTTTATCGGTTGTTCTTCTCGATAACTTATTTCTTCTTCAGTTACCTCAGTATCACTATCAAAAAAACTATCGGTATTTGCCTTTTTTATTGATTGCGTTGTAAGGTAATCTAATGAGATTAGTCTAGCGCCACATTCGCTACAAAATAATGCGCCTGGTAATTCTTTATGATGACAATTAGGGCAAATGATCATTATTCCTCCCCGGAAGGTTCTGGTAACATTAACAAAGCTCGTGTCCCATACTTAATTCTTTTCTTTCCTAATTCCGAAAAATGCTGCGTTTGTTGGATATTTTCAACTTCTGTAAGAATCGTTTTTACCAAATCTCTGTTTCCTTTGGAAATTAAATGAGTAGCTAGGTGATGTAAACGTTTAGATGCGTCCATATACTCCCCTTCTTTTACGTCTTCCCGAGCTTTCTCTTGCAATCGATAAAGTGATAGGCTAGAAACAGCGTCGACCAAAACGGGGGAAATTGTTTCTTTTTCGACTTTTGGAAAAACTGCTCTTTTAAAATCATAGAAGAATCTGACCGTTCTAATCAGTTTTTTTGGAATTTCTACTTTAATTGATCCATAGGACAAACGGATTTCATTCATGGTATCAGGCAGCTCATCAATAATTAATTCAAATATAACTCGTAAATGTTTTCCCGAATAAATACCGCCAAGATTTATCTCAGGAGCAACTTCCAAACGTGATAATTCAGGACTTAATCGAAAGGCATAATTAATTTTTACGTTAGGATGTAAATTAAAAGAAATTTTAGTAGATTTTGAAAATAAAACTCCAAAATTCATGAGTTTATCTTTTAATGAATTATACAATTCTTGTGCGGTTGTGACAAACTGTGTTTCACCGCCTGAAATTTTTGATAAATTATCAAGGAAGTCATCATTCCAATCTTCACCAACCCCAATTGCCTGAAAAATAATACCATCATCACTGGCATTTCGAATAAGCTCAATACAATCTTCTTCGTCACCGTAAGTATGACCATCGGTTATTAAATACAATAATTTTGTTTGCGATTGTTCATTATCATTTAATATATTAACGCCTTCATTTAGTCCTTTTAATATTTCGGTAGACCCGGATGCGTTTATGGCGTAAATCTTGGAAATATGCTTATCAACTTCTTCCACTTTTATGGAGGAAAAAATTATTTCCGGTCGATCACTAAATGTAACCAATGAAATTACATCTTCAGGCTTAAGTAATTTGAATAAATTCGCAATTTCAAATTTTATTTTGTCTAATATCGCACCTTGCATCGAAGTTGAAGTATCAACAACAAGACAAAGGTTGATTGTTGGCAAGTTGTCATCTGTAAATTTTTCTGTAGAAAATATATCTAAAAGCAGGTAAAAAACTTGTTCTTCTGAAATTAATGGGATCACTGACCGGCTGTAATACGCATTAAATTGTATTAAATTATCTTTCTTTATTTCATTTGAAAATTGAGTATCATATTCAACCCTTTTTGATTCATCGATAAGAACATCATAAGCTTCTTGTATTTTCAAAAACTTATCTTCTAAATCATTTGATGAATTTACATCTGGATGAAATTTTTTTGCAGAATCAAAATATGCCTTGCGTATCTCATCTTTTGTGGCATCAAAAGGTAATCCTAAAAGGTTGTAATAATTCATCTACCTAAATCGTTTTAATTAAAATTACACTAATATTATCCGGTCCTCCAGCTTTGTTTGCTGCATCCACCATTTTTGAACAAATAATTGAAGGATTTTCCGCCGAGGTTATTAACCTAAACAACTCATCTTCCCCAACAACACCCCAGAGGCCATCACTGCAAAGCATAATATACCCTGGTTTTGGGATTGTCAGGTTGGTTAAATCTGGTCTAAATGGTTCTGACTGTCCTAAAGCTCTATATAAAACATTTTTATTTGGGTGATCTTTCGCCTCCGCTTCGGTAATTTGCCCTAAATCAATCAATCGCCTGACAAATGTATGATCATTAGTCTTGGCTTCAAACCTTCCATCAGGGTAAACAAAATATAGTCTGGAATCTCCTACATGCCCGATAGTTATTTGATCTCCCAATATTAAGCCAACCGTAATTGTTGTCCCCCCTCCGGGAGCTTTTAAAATAACTGCATTTTGTGCCAGTTTTATTCCCTTTTCAATAATTTCCTGAATGGATTCCTGAGGAGGAATTGAAGAGTTCGGATTAAATAATGGGGAATAAAATTTCTGGATGATATATTCCCCTAAGGTTTTTGAAGCAACCTGACTGGCGACTTCACCAAACTCATGCCCACCCATACCGTCAGCAACAATAAACACTCCAAATGAAACATCATTCGCTGAATTAGCATAAACCGAGTTAAAATAAAAAATAGAATCTTCATTAATTTCTCGTTGTCTACCTACCGATTGTCCAATTCCCACCAACAATTGAGACGGCGTAACAACAAGTTCCTCTTTCGTTACATATCGTAATTGATCTTCAGTTAATGGCGCTGTTTCAATATTAATATCTGCTGATTTTTTTTTATTACCAAAGATTTTTTTGAGGAAATCAACCATTATTTTCTCCAAACTTCAAAGCTATGCGTAAAGCGCGTAAATTAAATGATCACTGGAACCAAAATATAATATTTCGTTAGCAATCGTCGGAGTACCAGTGATTACATCATTGGTTTTAAATTTCCATCTTTCGTGCCCATTCTTCAATTCCAGACAGTACAAGGTACCATCTGCAGAGCCACAATAGACAAAATTATTATGAATAATTGGCGAGCCGCTGACTTGATGATCCGTTTTGTATCGCCAAAATTCCTTCCCATTCCCAGCATCAAGACAATAAATGTGATTATCCGCAGAACCAAATACAACATAATTATCAGATTTGGCCGGAGACGAGACAGAACCCTTCTCCATTCTGAATCTCCAGACAACCCATCCGGACTTGGCGTCCAAAGCATAAAAATTTGAATCGACTGAAGCAAAAAAAACAATTCCGTTTTCAACAATCGGAGATGAGGTTATTGCCTTTTTTGTTTTAAACCTCCACTTAACATGCCCACTAAAATCTAAACAGAAAAAGTCTCCATATTCATTTCCAAAATAGATATTATCTTTGGTAATAAATGGGGTTGTTCTGATTGCTGCGCCTGAATCAATTCTCCAGGTTAAACGATTAGAAAGGATATTGACTGCATAAAGAAAACCATCATCTGAACCGAAGAATACATGCCCTTCAGCAATTTTTACGGTGCTTCTAATAGGCGCATCAGCTTGAAAAGTCCATGATTCTTTACCAGTGCGAGTCGATAAACAATATAATTTCTTATCTTCCGATCCCAAAAAAACATTATTTTCAAAAATTACAGGCTTGCCAACAATCCCTCCAAAAGTAGCAAATTTCCACAAGAAAGAACCATCCGCTGCGTCCAGCACATACAAATTATTATCATAGCAACCACTGAAAATTTTCCCGTTCTCATGGGTTACAGATCCCCTTATTTCATCTTCACATTTGAAAGTCCAAAGTGGTTTAACACTTTGGATCTCATTGTTACGTGTTAAAGGCATTCTAGATAAAGCACCGGTTTTTTTTGCAGTTGATAAAAGTGCTGCTTTCATATCTGCAATCGTTTTAAAACGATCTTCCGGATTATATTGAAGAGCAGTATCAATACATAATTCCAACTCCAAAGAAACTCTGGGATTGAGTAACCGAATTTTGCGTTCAGAAAAAGAAAAAGGAGCTTCAATTCTGGGATCGCGATTGGTAAGTAAATGATGTAATGTAGCCCCTAGCGCATACACATCTGCTGCGGGTGTCGCCTCGCCGCGATATTGCTCAGGAGGAGAATATCCTTCTGTACCGATCATCGTTCCTTTTTGTCCGGTTCTAAAATTTTTTGCAATTCCAAAATCTACCAGAACCACCTTCCCCTGCTGGTTAATCATTACATTGCTTGGTTTCATATCCCGAAAGATTATAGGTTCTGGTTGATGAGAATGTAAATATTCCAATACATCACAAAGCTCAATTGCCCAGGAAAGAACATTATCTTCAGGCATAGGACCATTATTTTCAACCAATAAGGCTTCCAGATCTTTGCCGTGTATGTACTCTAAGACCAGATACGATCTTTCGTCAATAGAAAAGAAATCAAATATTTGTGGTATAGCGATATGGTTTAAAGTAACCAGAATATTTGCTTCTCTTTCAAAGTTTTGAATAATTGTCTTACGTACTAGCGGATCAGGAGAATTGTTCATCATTTCTTTGACGGCTACTAATTTCGTAACATTAGGAAAATGAAGATCTCGAGCCCGATAGACTGAACCCATCCCCCCAATTCCAATAACGTTTTGAATTTGGTAGCGATTAAATAAAACAATGCCTGGATCCAGTTGTTTTACAACGTTCGAAGATTCTGAATCTAAACTGGAAGTAATTCTTCTAGTTTCCAGCTTTCCCTCCTTGCAAATGAGAATTCCGTAAATATGTTTATGATTATAAGCATCAACGAAAGGAATTGCAACATAATTCTTGTTGTCTGATACGTTTTTTTGAAAGAAATAGTCCGCCTTTGATTAAGAAACAATAATTTCTAAAACTTCTAGCTCAGTCTATTTTTTTGACACTCTTCACACATACACAGAGCTCGTAAGTATTGCCAGGTGTAAATTCCGTAATGGTGCCCATCTGCCCAGAGAATTGTTAATCCATAACTTCCTACCAAATCCAATTTATCAACTTCAGTCATTGGCGAAAGAGGAAGTTGTTTATTAAAAACTTCAGAATCAGGCTCGGGTTTCATATTCTCATGTCCCCCCCTACATGTCGCACAAGGACATGCAAGCCTCAATAGACTAAAATCGATTATCGTTGAATGATCATCATTCCAGGTAATAAACAAGTTTCTTTCTTTTTTATCAAGTTTTATTTTTGTTGGAGTTAATTGCATTATTTCTTTAACCTTTCTATGGGACTGTAACCAATTGTAAAAATTCATCGACTGCCCATCCGTTACGGTTTTTATCGTAAGGGGCTTGTAAGTGCCACCATGTGTATCCATCTTGATTAATTGGTCCATCCTTAATTTCAAACACTTCTGAATCCATCCCAATAAAATTAACACTTGTATTAATGCCCGGATTTGATCGCAACCTCAACCCATCACCAGATGTTCCAGAAATCTGCACATAATCCCCTATCAGGAACTTGTAATTATTTGTCGGTGTAATAGTAATTTCTATAGTAGGAGTAGGAACGATCGTCAAGCCGATATTTGGAGTAGATGTTGGCGCTGGGATAACGGTAATAAAGGCTTTTGAAATCGGTTGTTCTCGTTCCTTTGTTTGAAAAATAAAAACAAAGAATACTGCAATTATTAAAAGAATTGTCAGAATTAAGCTGATTATTAAAGGAGTCCAATTTCGTTTCATTTACACAATCGTATCTTTAAATTTTACTAAAATAAATTATAAATCTGATTTTATACATTCTAATCTATTTTTAGAAACGGCATATTCGCTATGATATAATCGCTGAAAAGGTTATGAGCGAAAATATTAATCCTGCAATACCAGTTTTGGCAAATCGTTACCAATTACTCCAAACCCTTGGCTCAGGTGGGATGGCTGTTGTTTATCGCGCTAAAGATTTAACCTTAGAAAGAGTCGTAGCAGTTAAACTTCTGCGTCCTGATTTTTCAAAAGACGAAGGGTTTAGAAAACGATTTCATCAGGAAGCCAAAGCAGCAGCAAATTTATCGCATCCTAATATCGTCACAGTGCATGATTTTGGATTAGATGGCGAACGGCTTTTTATTATCATGGAATACGTTCCTGGAATAAATTTAAAAACCTTAATTCGGGAGAAACAAATAATTCCAGTTGAAGAATCGTTGGATTTAATTATCCAGGCGGCCCACGGGATTGGCTATGCTCATCGGGCGGGGCTGGTTCATTGTGATATTAAACCTCATAATATGCTGGTATCACCTGATGGTAGATTAAAAGTCACTGACTTTGGGATTGCCCGTGCTCTGACAACTATATCACCGGATGAAAAAAATTCTTTTATTTGGGGATCTCCTCAATATCTTTCTCCAGAACAAGCCTCCGGATTGCCACCTTCACCTGCTTCCGATGTATATTCTCTTGGTGTCGTACTTTACGAAATGGTTACTGGGAGACTTCCATTTTTCTCAAAAGACGCTGTTGAACTGACCCAAATGCACAAAGAAGCTCAACCAATTTCTACCAGATTGATTAACCCAGTTATTCCACCTGCACTGGATCAAATTATTTTAAAGGTGCTTTCAAAGGAACAAACCAGTCGCTATCGAACAGCAGATCAGTTCGGGCGTGTATTAGAGAATTTGCGGGATTCTTTAAAGATGGTTTATGTTAATAAATCGTCACTGCAAACTTCTGAAAATCAATACCAACAGCCTTCAGGTATAGATTCGGTAAACAAATTAAAGCCAGAACGATCTGAATCAAATTTCGATTGGAGAACCGCCTTACTGGCTCTTCTCGCGTTTATTCTGGCTGGGGGATTGATTCCATTCTGGCTATATATTTGGCTTTCATTAAATTCCGGTAGGTAATATTGATATGAAAATTTCTGCATCCATAATTTCGTTAGATTTCTTATCTTTCGAAGATCAGTTAAAACAATCTCAAGAGGCCGGGATTGATTGGTTGCATATTGATATTATGGATGGCCAATTCGTTCCAAATATTACAATCGGTCCAATGTTCCTTCCATTTTGTAAAAAAGTCTCAAGTCTACCTTTAGACGTTCACTTAATGATCAATAATCCTGAAAATCATGTTGAAGCATTTGCTAAATCCGGAGCGAGTTCGATCAGTATTCATGTAGAAAATAATATTCACATAATCAGCACAATCCAAAAAATAAAATCATTAGGATGCAATGCAGGGGTTGTTCTAAACCCTGGAACTCCCGCTCACGCAATTGATGCAATTTTGCCCTTTGTTGATCTAGTTTTAGTTATGTCTGTTAACCCAGGTTTTTCTGGTCAAAAATTTATTCCAGAGGTTTTACCAAAAATTAGCCAAATTCGGAAAATGATTGATCAATCAAAAAGAGATGTTCTACTTCAGGTTGATGGTGGTATTAATGAATCTACAGTAAAATCGGTTATCAATGCTGGCGCAGACGTTATTGTTGCAGCGACAGCAATTTATAAATATTCAGAAGGAATAAAGGCTGGAGTAAATGCTTTACGATGCAGTTAATTTAAACAAAAATCACGGTCTTTCCCGCGATCTTCGTTTAACAGATTATTTCCTTAATCAATTATTTTGCAGTTTTAACCAGAGTGCGAATGCAGCGTGTGCAAAGGACTTTCTGCGTTTTCTTGCCACCTTCAAATACAGAAATCTTTTGCAAATTTGGTTTAAACTTTCGGTTGGTCGCTCGCAAGGAAAAACTGCGGTTATGACCAAAAGTAGTTGTCTTTCCACATTTTTCACATTTTGCCATAATAAAGGTTCCTTTCACCAATGATTGCTAAATTTTTACCGTTTAGTTTTTTTTCTACACAACAATCTAATATATTACCATACACCGTATCTTTTTTCAAGATATGTGTTTTTGTAAGGGGAGACTATAGATGAAAGAAATTAAGAATCCAATGGGTAATGTTTATGTTTCTCATCGTGCTATTTCTACTATAGCACACCAATCTGCGATTGAATCCTATGGGGTTGTTGGGCTGGCTGCCAAGAATTTTGCGGAAGGGATCGCTCAGGCTATCGTCAAAGACCCTACTATGGGCGTCGATGTAAAATATGACGGACATAGTATTGAAATTGATTTATATATTATTGTGGAATATGGAACCAGAATTAAAATGGTTGCTGAATCAGTGAGTAATAATGTTCGCTATCGGGTTGAAAAAACCATCGGCATCCCGGTCGAAAAAGTTAATGTGCATATTCGCGCTTTACGGATTAGTGATACTGATTAATTAATCAGGACGCGATTACAATTTTCATTAGGAGTAATATGAGTCAAGAATTGAAACCTATTAAATCCGTAGACGGACAACTATTTAAATCATTGATAGAGGCTGGATTAACCTGGCTAAAAACAAATCAACAAATTGTAAATTCTCTCAACGTTTTCCCAGTCCCTGATGGTGACACAGGCACAAACATGTTATTAACAATGCAGGCAGCTTATAATGAAATCCAAAATTCTGGGGAAAATCGAATTTCAAAAATCGCCCATTCTGTTGCCCAGGGTGCCCTCATGGGTGCCAGAGGAAATTCAGGTGTAATTTTATCCCAGATCTGGAGAGGTTTCTCACGAGGTTTGGACAACCTCGAAACAATGTCAGTATCCGATTTTTCAAACGCACTTATTGAGGCTAAAAACACTGCTTATAAAGGTGTGGTTCGACCGGTTGAAGGAACAATTTTAACTGTTGCAAAGGATATGTCCTCTGCCAGTTCAGAAATACTAAAGCAAAGCGACGACATTGAGTACTTTTTAGATTGTCTTGTAAAAGCTGCTGATAAGTCTGTTCAGTACACTCCCGAACTATTACCCATACTGAAACAGGCTGGTGTGGTTGATTCTGGTGGAAAAGGCTTATTCTTTATTTTTGAAGGTTTTTTGAAATTTTTACGTGGTGAATCACTTGAAACGTCCACGGCAAAATTAATACAACCTTTGGCATTAATTAATGGCGGTGAGATGGAAGATATTGAACCAGGACAAGATTATGAAGTTATTGTTGATTTCCGCCCGGACAACCCTCTGAATTTAGACACTTTTTATTCAGACCTGGAAGAGATGGGAACGTCCATTCAAGTCGGTGAAGGAGACGGGATGTATCGAATGCATATTCATGTGCCAACTGAAAACCGCTATCTCCCAATCGAATACACAATGAAACTCGGAACGATCACAAAGGTTTTTATTGAAAATCTAATTGATCAAATGGAACAAAAAGAATCCGTTAATAAAAAACAAGTTAACGTGGCCCCTATTGAGCCTGGTCAAATAGCTGTCATCGCTGTTTCCCCTGGATTTGGTATTTCACAAATTTTTGCCAGCCTTGGTGCTGCAGCAATTATTCAGGGTGGTCAGACAATGAATCCAAGCACAGAGGAAATCCTGCATTCATTTGAAAATTTACCAACTGATAAAGTCATTATCCTCCCAAATAATAAAAACATTTTCCTGGCTGCAAAATCAGCAAAAGATGCAACTGTGAAACACGTTGAGGTTTTACCATGTAAAACTGTTCCACAAGGATTATCCGCTATGCTTCGATTAGACCCTTTTGGTGATATCGATGAAAATTTTGAAGAAATGCAAGAAGCAATAAATGAAGTTGATACAGGGGAAATAACCTTTGCAACTAGATCTGTAGAAATTAACGGAGTAAACGTTAAAGAAGGGGAAGCAATTGCAATTTTTAACTCCGAGATTATTTCTTCTTCTCCATCCATCGAAGAATCTTGTTTTGAGATTTTAAAGAAAATAAATTATGATGAACGCGAAAGATTAACTTTCTTTTATGGTTCTGATATTAGCAAACAGGATGTTAACAAAATTGTTGATAGTGTTAGAAAAAAATATCCACAACTGGAAATTGAAGTTCATGAAGGCGGTCAACCTCATTATCAATTTATTATTTCTATTGAATAAATATGCCAAATATCGCGATCATTACCGACAGCACTGCCCAATTTCCTAACCCAAATTTCTTAGGAAAAGAGCTCGTCAGAATAATTCCATTAAGTATAGAATTTAATGGTTTAATAAAAACTGAAAGTGATGGAATTAAAACCAGTGATTTGCCTTCATATTTGCCTGAAGGGAATTTCGCTAAATTAATCGTTCCATCCCCAATAGAGATTTCAGAACACTTATCTTCTTTATTAAAAAAATTTGATGAGTTATTAATTATTACGAACTCTGCCAATCTTTCATCTCTTTATCAGAATTCACTTGAAGCAGTAAAACTAATTCAAGCCGAAACCTCAATTCAAGTTGTTAATTCTCAAACAATTGCTACAGGTCTGGGACTATTGGTTCAATCCGCAACAGAAGTAACCAATAAAGGTTATTCCTTAACTGACACTGAAAGATATATCCGGCAATTGATTCCGCATATTTACTCACTATTTTGCACTCCGGGAATGAAGTATTTACACAATATTGGAATCCTCGAATTCGCACAAGCAACAATTGGTGAAATGTTAAATCTTCATCCAATTTTTACACTTGAAGAAGGGTACCCGCAAGCAATTTGCAAAGTAAGGAATTTTCGCCATGCCCAAGACTATTTTCAGGAATTCATTGAAGAGTATGACGATCTTCTGCACATTTCATTGTTAAAGGGCACTCATACTCAAGGAATTGACAACCGGATTATTAAATTATTTGTTCAGGAAAACTTTCCAGAAACACCTTTTAGTGAACACCATATTAACCCTTTTTTAGGTGCTATCGTGGGGCCTAAAAGTTTGGGGTTAATTGTTTTTGAACGCCCTTTTTCTCTTTCTGGTTAATGATTTAGAAATAAATGCTTTTATCCATTGAAAAAATAATTAAGATTTTAAAACTAGAAAAAAATAGAAATTTTGATAACCGCTCTGTTATGGGTGGATTAGATAAATATTCTGAAAGTTTTAAATTGGAAGCGATAAATGAAGGTATCCCAAGTCAGGTAATAAAAAATATTACTGATGCACTTTCAAATTATCATTTTTTGTCCAAAGATGAGAGAAAATCAGCGATTGAAACATTATTGGATGAATTATTAGAAAAAAAAACAACACAAGCCAAGCCTTTGGTAAATGATTATTCTGAATTAATCAAATTTCAAAATAAAAAGACTAACAGGGAAAGTGATAATTTTTCACCAGCATCAAAAATTTACGAAATCGAAACTGCCTTAGCAAATCCTGTAATAAAAATACCTGGAATAGGAAAATCTAAATCTATTGCTCTCTCAAAACTTGGAATTAATACAATTAAGGACCTTTTATATTTTTTTCCAAGAAAACACGAGGATTTTAGTAATTTCACAACCATTAATAAGCTTTCGTTTGGAGAATCAATTTCTTTAGCAGCAAATGTAAAATCCTTTCACACACACAGGATTAAAGGTGGGAAACAATCAATTTCTGAGGTTATCCTGGAGGATGGTACTGGAACATTAAGAATCATTTTTTTTAATCAACCTTTTTTGGAAAAATCTTTACAACCTGAAACAAAAATTATGGTTTCCGGAAAAGTTGAAATGTATAAGGGGAGATTCGTTTTAAATAACCCTGAATGGATTGATCTTGGCCAGGAGAAGACCAGACTGAATCGCCTATACCCATACTATCCATTAACGAAAAGTATTACACAAAAATGGATGCGGGAGATGATTTCGGGACAATTAAATTTGTGGGTTTCAAGAATCTCTGATTTTTTTTCTTCTGAATTTTGTACCAAAGCTGAAATCCTACCTTTATCTTTGGCTTTACAGAATATTCACTACCCAGAAAATTTGGAAATGAAAAAAAAAGCTGAATACCGCTTTTCATTTCAAGATACCTTCTTCTTGCACTTATTAATGCTCACCCAAAAAAAGGAATGGCAAAAACAACAATCAAAAAAAATTGTAATTGATACTGTCTTTTTAAATCAGCTTGAGCAAAGCTTACCTTATTCATTAACCAATGCTCAAAAAAATTGCATTATGGAGATTAACAAAGATTTATCTTCAGGTGTTCCAATGAGCCGCTTGATTCAGGGAGATGTTGGCTCAGGAAAAACGATTGTTTCCGTTTTTGCAATTGCCAGTGTAATAAAAGACGGTTTTCAGGCAGCGGTGATGGCGCCCACAGGAATTCTAGCTGAACAACTTCATAAAAACATACGTGATTTCTTAACAAAATTAAATATTATTACGAACGACGAGATCTGTTTTCTAACCGGAGACACACCAGAAAAAGTGAAAGTAAACATACGAGCTGGTTTAGCTTCTGGTGAAATTCGGGTTGCAGTTGGGACGCATGCTTTATTGGAAGATTCAGTTAAATTTAATAAGCTGGAATTAGTGGTTATTGACGAACAACACCGTTTTGGTGTTATGCAAAGAAAAAAGATTCGTTCCAAGGGCTCAACCAGCCACCTTTTAGTTATGACCGCTACCCCAATTCCCAGAACGCTCGCCTTAACAATTTATGGAGATCTGGAATTATCGATCATTGATGAACTTCCTCCTGGCAGGAAAGAAATCATTACTAAAATTATTCCCCCTCGAGAAAAAGAAGAGATCTATTCATTTGTCCGAGAACAGATAAAAGCCGGTTATCAAGCATTTGTTGTTTATCCCCTCGTTGAATCAGATTTGGAAGATTTGCTGGAAACTAATGCTGCAGTAAATGAATATAATCGGTTAAGGAAGGATATTTTTCCTGATCTAACAATTGGTTTATTGCATGGGAAAATGAAAGCTGAACAAAAAGAAAATATAATGCAAGCTTTTCGGGAAAAAAAATATCAAATTTTGATATCAACCACGGTTATTGAAGTAGGGGTTGACATTCCTAATGCTTCGATCATGTTGATCGAGGGAGCAAATCGTTTTGGGCTATCACAACTTCACCAATTAAGAGGGAGAGTAGGAAGAGGAGCGTCACAATCTTTTTGTTTTTTAATTCCTGAGAATGATGAAGTATATGAAAACGAGCGTTTAAATGCAATGATTCAAACGACTGATGGATTCAAACTAGCTGAAATTGATTTACTACAACGTGGTCCTGGTGATTTTATAGGAGTTCGGCAATCAGGCTTTAAAGAAATTAGATTTTCTACTATAATGAATGGTAAATTAATTGACAAAGCAAGAAGATTGGCACAGGATGTATTGTTAAACGAGCCAAATTTAATAAACAATAACCCGTTATATAAAATAATCATGTCAGAATATTTACAGAAAATGATTGGAGAGAAAAACTAATAATGGTAAAAGCTCTTTTTCCTGGCACTTTTGATCCCATTCATTGTGGTCATATTGATATAGCAACTAGGGCAGCGAATATTTTTGATGAATTAGTTGTTGCAGTATATGATCGACCACTAAAAAACATTGTTTTCTCTCCCGAAGAAAGATTAGCATTAACGAAAGCATCGCTTTCTCATATTAATAATATTAAAGTTGTTGGATATAGTGGCTTAACTGTTAGTTTTGCTAAAGAAATTGATGCAAAAGTAATTGTTCGCGGATTAAGAGTAATTTCTGATTTTGAGCATGAGTTTAGGATGGCATTAACGAATAAACATTTGGCTCCGGATATTGAATTAGTTACTTTAATAACCAATGAACAATTTACTTTCCTATCCTCAAGCACGGTAAGAGAAATTGCATCTTTGGGTGGGGATTATTCTCGATTGGTACCAGAAATTGTAAGAAAAGCCATGGAAAAACGATTTTCAGAATTAGGTGAAAACCAGGACATTGTTCAACCAACATATTTACGAGATTAGATAGAATTAACTTACTTATTTTTTTATTCGGAGGAATTTTATGGACATTTTACATCTGGTAGATCGTTTGGAAGAACTATTCAATGAAAGTCGTCCATTACCTATGATGCGTAAGGTGATTGTTGATGAAGAAAAATTATTGAGCATCATTGATCAAATGCGAGTTTCAATTCCTGAAGAAATCAAAAAAGCCCAACAGTTATTAGCTCAAAGAGATCGTTTAATCGCTCAAGGTCAAGAAGAGGCTAATCGAACGCTTCAATTAGCCCGAGAAAAAGCTAGTCAACTGATAGATAAAGATTCTATTGTTCAAAGTGCTCAAGTTCGGGCAAATCAAATAATTGAACAGGCGAAAAAAGATGGTGAATTAAACCGTATTGAAGCAGATCAATATATCATCACTTCATTAACTGATCTACAAAAAGAATTGGAAGTTCTACTTCTTCAAGTAAAAAATGGAATTCTTTCTCTTCAAAATTTAGCCAATCAAACTTTAGAGAAGTAATTATTCTTCATTACTTTTCTTTGTTTTACTCGGCTTGATAGGTTTTTGCTCAGGAGGTAGCAAAACTTCATCAATCACATCATCCATGTGTTTAACAAGAACAATAGAAGTTGTGTTTTTCACCTTTTTTGGTAATTCAGCCAAATCTTTTTCATTCTTAAGTGGAATAAAAATTTTTTTTATACCAGCCCGATGTGCTGCTAACACTTTTTCTCTGATACCTCCAACAGGTAATATCCTTCCACGAAGTGTTATTTCTCCGGTTAAGGCCACATCTCTCCTCACTTTTCTTTGAGAGAAAGCAGAAATTAATGCACAAGCAATTGTTATGCCTGCACTGGGACCATCTTTCGGAATACCTCCTTCAGGAATATGAATATGCACATCAACACTCTCAAAAATATCTGAGTTTATATCAAATTGTTTGGCTTTAGATTTGAGGTAAGATAAAGCAGCCTGTGCTGATTCCTGCATAACTTCCCCAATTTGTCCGGTTATTTGAAGATTACCTTTACCGTCTGAAACTAAAACCTCAACCGGCATGATATCTCCCCCATTATCTGTCCAAGCCATAGCTGTAGCAACACCAATTTCATCTTCGTGCTCAGCTTCCAAATCAAATATTTGTTGGGCTCCTAAAAATTTTTCAACATGATCGATTTCAATATTTGTAGGGTATGATTTTCCTTCCGTCTTTAATCTGGCAATTTTTCTACAAATCCTACCAATTTCACGTTCCAAGTTCCTCACACCAGCTTCATAGGTATAATTTCTTATCAAAACTCTGATCGTTTTCTCAGGGAAATGAATTTTTAAATTCTCTATTCCAGTCTCATGTAGTTGTCTTGGAATTAAAAATTGTTTGGCAATCATCACTTTTTCGTCTTCGATATAGCTGGAAAATTCAATAACTTCCATCCGATCCAATAAAGCAGGTGGAATCGATAACATTGAATTCGCTGTTGTAATAAACATTACTTTTGATAAATCGTAATCTAACTCTAGATAATGATCTGAATATTCTTTATTTTGTTCAGGATCCAACACTTCCAACAGTGCAGCAGAAGGGTCACCACGAAAATCAGATCCGAGTTTGTCAATTTCATCCAGCATAAACAAAGGGTTAATCGTGCCAGCTTTTTTCATGGTCTGAATAATACGACCAGGTAAAGCGCCAATATATGTTCTCCTATGCCCCCTAATTTCTGCTTCGTCTCTCACCCCACCCAATGACACCCGGACAAATTTCTTACCTAAAGCCTCTGCTATTGATCGCCCTAAGGATGTCTTGCCCGTACCTGGTGATCCGATAAAACATAAGATCGGTTGTTTGGAATCTTCGGGTTTTAATTTTTGAACAGCAATAAATTCAAGAATTCTATCTTTTACTTTTAACAACCCGTAATGATTTTTTTCTAAAATCTGGTTTGCATGTTGAACATCTAAATTATCTTCAGTAGTTTCAAACCAGGGTAAATCCAAAATCCAATCTATATATGTTCGGATAATTCCATTTTCAGGCGACATTGGAGGCATTTGTGATAGTCGGTCAATTTCTTTAAGTACCACTCTTTTTGCTGCTTCAGGTAAATTTTTATTTTTTACTTTTTCTTTTAATTCTGACAATTCATTAATGGATAAATCAATTTCGCCTAATTCCGATTGAATTGCTTTTAATTGTTCCCGAAGATAAAATTCTCGTTGCGATTTATCAACTTCACCCTGAATTTTTGTTTGAATTTCATTTTCTAATTCAAGCATATCAAGTTCTTGAGCTAAAATTCCGTTTAACAATTTCAATCTATTCGTTGGATTGATTGTAGTAATTAATTTCCGCCTATCACTGATATTGATATTTAGCGCAGAGGATACCATATCGGCTAAATAGGCTGGCTCCTGGATACTTCCGGCTATCAAAGGCGCCTCTTCTGAAATACTTTTATCAAGTAAAGCACATTTGTTAAACATTTCTTTGGTGATTCTCATAATTGCCTGTAAATGTTTATCATTTGCCGCTTTTTCTTCGACAACCCTTGCTCTAACTTTAAAAAATGGGTCCTCCTGGAGAATTTCTAAAATTTCAACTCGCCGACGACCTTGTATTAACGTTGAATAATCATTTTCGCCAAGAGGCATTATTTTTCCTACAGCAATTTCTGTACCCACAAACAAAAAATCGAAACTGCTGTTAGAAACCTGGTCATTGTCATTTAAATAGATGGCAACCAGAGTTTCATAATTGCGTAGTGAATGTTGGATGGCATTGTAGTTGACGCCTTCATTTATTAATATCGGTGTAATCATATGAGGATAGATAATCAGATCGCGAATTAAAATCGCAGCACTCTCAAATTCACCATTTTCGTCGGTTTCAAAATTTGGAAACTGATAAAGTTCATCTGAACGATGTCTCATCGGGATGTTAAAATCATCTCCGCCTATAGGAAATCTATTTTCGTTAGCCACTAAATACCATTCCCATTAATAAATTCTTTTTGCCGCTTAGCCCATACATCCCGCATTCCACCAGCCACAAAAATACTGCCAGCAACAAGAATTAGGTTTTCTTTTCCTGCTAATTTAAGTGCTTCTTCTAAACCTTCTTCCAAAGATTGGGTAGGAATAGCTCTAACACCTAATCTATTCACTTTTTTTACTAAATCCTCTGGCGAAATTGCTCTGGGATGAATTGACTTTGTGGTAATTACAATTTTTACTCTGGGAAGCAATTCAACCAACATCCCATCAATGTCTTTGTCTTCAGATGCACCAAAAAGTAGTACAACAGGTATTCCGGGGAAATAATCATCAATTGCATTTCGAAGCCGTAAGGCAGATTCTCGATTATGGGCGGAATCGATCACGATAAAAGGGCGTCTATTAACAATCTCAAATCTACCAGGCCACACAACTTTAGCGAAACCCTTTTTTATACTCTCATCGGAAATCTTTAACCCGTTTTGTCTAAGAACCATTAAGGCAGTATAAGCAGTCGCTGCATTTTGCACTTGATGAAATCCCAATAAAGGAATTTGTATCTTGGTAGGTTCCCAGTCTTCTCTTCCAGCGCTTTCAATATATGAATTTACTGCTGCCTGATCTTCTTTTGGCCAAACAAAAAAATTCTGCCCGCTTAAAGATTTAGCCGCCTGGGCATACAGATAATCTTTCCCCACTTGATATAAAGGAGAATTTCTTTCTTCAGCAATTTTCTTTAAGACCAACATTGCTTCATCTTTTTGCGGGGCTACGATAACTGGTGTATTTTGCTTAATAATCCCACCTTTTTCAAACGCGATTTTCGCGAGTGTATCACCTAGGACTTTCATATGGTCCAGAGAAAGTGAAGTGATGATCGATACCAGAGGTAAAACCACATTCGTAGCATCCAATCGGCCACCTAAACCAACCTCGATGACGGCATAATCCACCTTTTTTTTCTCAAAATAAATAAATGCCATAGCAGTCATAATTTCAAATGTAGTGATTTCATCCATATTTTCAATATTTGGACGCATTTCATCCACAATATCAACCATTTCTTTGTGTGTCATCGGAGAAAAATTTATCTGGATTCTTTCACAAAAATCATGCAAGTGGGGAGAGGTGTAAAAACCCACTTTGTATCCCTGTTCCTGCAAGGCACTGGCTATTAACGCAGAAGTAGATCCTTTCCCTTTTGTTCCTGCTACATGTATAACTGGATATTTTTCTTGTGGATTGTCGAATAATTGAACGAAGCGGTACATTCTGTTTAAATTGAATTTTTCTTCAGAATACCGTAAATTTCTTGTCATACTGTAATCTATATATTTATAGATATAATCCAATGATTCTTGATATCTAATTTCAATATCCATAGTTTCTCCTCATAATCAATCAGGTCTGAATTCTACCTAACGAAATTTAATTATGCAAGTACAATCAATTTAATTTAGTCAATTCTAATCCTTATAGAATATTATGGCGCTTTGTTATTTTGAAATTAATATCGATATTCCCAACTCTCATAGCTTGAAAGACAAACGCGGGATCATTTCTTCCGTGTTGGCAAGAGTTAGCAAAAAATATAATATATCTATTTCTGAAATTGATTTTAATGATGTTTGGAAATCTTCCAAATTAGGAGTTGCTATTGTAGCTAAAGATAGAAAAATTTTTTCTGCTATGATTGAAGATATTAATTCCTTTATCTCAACCAATTTTCCGGAAATTGATATAACAATTGTTAATCAAGAAATTTATTAAGGAGTTTTTAATGGATTTAAAATTAAACAATAAAGTGGCTTTTATTGCAGGATCATCTAAAGGATTGGGGTATGCAATCGCAAAATTACTACTGGAAGAAGGGGCTACAGTAATAATTAATGGTAGATCTCAAGAAAAATTGGCTCAGGCATCATCTTTATTATCTTCTTTATTTCCGGATAGAGTTTTCGTTTTCCCCGGTGATGTAACCGCTCTCAAATTTTCAGAAGATTTATTTGAATTCATTCAAAATAACTTCGGGCAACTTAATATTTTAATCACAAATTCAGGCGGTCCAGCTCCTGCTGAATTTGAATCCATTTCAGATTCAAGCTGGCAAAACGCTTTTGAATTGAATTTTATGAGTCATGTCAGACTCATCCGTACAATCTTGCCATTAATGAAATCAACACCCGAAGCCAATGTGTTAACGATCACTTCATCCTCGGTAAAACAACCCATTCCTAATCTGATTTTATCCAATTCCATTCGGGCAGCAACAGTTGGCCTCACGAAAACACTGGCTTTAGAACTTGGCAATGAAGGTATTCGCTTCAATTCTATCTTGCCAGGTTGGACAAAAACTGAACGCATAATAACTTTAATGGAAAATAGAGCAAAGATTAACAACACGTCGGTTGAAGTTGAGATGAATAAACAGGCGCTTGAAAGCCCTTTAGGTAGGATGGCAGAACCAGAAGAATTTGCAAATGTAGCTGTCTTTCTGGTATCCCCACGCGCTTCATACCTGACAGGAACAATTCTCTCCGTTGACGGCGGGGTGGTCAAAGGAATTTTTTAATCAAGATAATTTTCAAGTACAATTGAACAACACAGACCCTTTTCCTGGAGATAACTTGGAAATTAATACTTCGTTAGAAGAAAAATTAGAAAAAATATTACCTTTGGTCGAAAAACCGGGGCGTTATGTTGGTGGGGAATATAATTCCATAATAAAAGATTGGAATAATATTTCAACAAAAGTGGCATTAGTATTCCCTGATATTTATGATATTGGCGTCTCAAACCTGGGATTACAGATTTTTTACGAGAGGATCAATCAATTAAATGATTGTTTGGCTGAACGATCTTATTCTCCCTGGATTGATATGGAATCTCAGTTACGGAAATACAAAATACCTCTTTATTCTCTCGAAACAAAGACGCCATTAAAAAAATTTGATATCCTAGGAATTACACTTCCCTACGAATCACTTTACACGAATGCACTTAATTTATTGAATCTGGCTCAAATTCCGATACGTTCTATTGATCGCGGATTAGGTTTTCCTCTTGTTATCTCGGGAGGTCATGCAACCTATAACCCTGAACCTATGGCTCCTTTTATTGATGCTTTTCTTATCGGAGAAGGAGAAGAAATATTTCTTGAGCTCATCTCCACATATCAAATTTGGAAAAGTAAAAACCAACCAAAAATAGATTTACTCAATAAAATTTCTCATATCGATGGGGTTTACGTACCAGCTTTTTACGAACCTCAATATTATGAAAATGGTATTTTTTCAAATCTTCTATTAAAAAATAAAAAATCACCCAAAATAATCACAAAAAGGATTATGGGTAAATTACCCTATTCCCCGACACATTTCATAGTACCTTCAATTAGTGTGGTTCATAATCGAATTCCTGTAGAAATTATGCGTGGTTGTACCCGCGGCTGTCGATTTTGCCATGCGGGAATGATCAATCGCCCAATTCGTGAAAGAGATGTTAATGAAATTGTTGATACCATTGAGAAAGCTCTGGATAACACAGGTTTTGAAGAAATTGCCTTGCTATCCTTATCTTCTAGTGACTACACGAATATTCTAGAACTTGTTAATCAAATTTCTGACAGGTTTTCAAAAAGGAATTTAACAATTTCATTGCCTTCCTTAAGAATCGAAACTTTTTCTATTGAGTTGATGGAAAAATTAAAAGGTTCAAGGCAAGGAGGTTTTACACTTGCTCCAGAAGCTGCCTCTGATCGAATGCGCGGCATTATTAACAAGCCTATTTCTGAGGAGCTGTTACTCTCTACAGCCTATGAGATCTTCAAGTGTGGGTGGACAACTCTTAAATTGTATTTTATGATCGGACACCCATCAGAAACCCTAGAGGATGTGGCGGAGATAGCATCCTTATGCAAAAAAGTTCTGGCAGAAGGACACAAAGCTATTGGGAAAAGGGCGAAAGTACATGCTGGCGTTTCTACTTTCGTTCCTAAACCTCATACCCCTTTCCAATGGGTTTCCTGTGACCAACCCGATCTCATTCGTCAAAAACAGAATATTTTACGTGAAGCACTCAAAGGACGAGGGTTTAAGTTAAATTGGACTGATCCAAAGGAAACAATGATGGAAGCCTGGCTTTCCAGAGGTGATCGTAAAATGGCAGAAGTTATTGAAACTGCATGGAAGAATGGTGCTAAATTTGATGCCTGGCAGGACTTTAAGAATTATGATATCTGGATGCAAGCCTTTACTGAAAATGATTTAGATCCTTATTTCTATGTCCATCGGGAAAGGGATCTGAAAGAGATCTTCCCATGGGAACATATTTTCCCTGGAGTTAGAAAAACATACTTAAAAACTGAATATCTCAATAGCATGTCAATGAAATTAAGAGGTGATTGTCGTCAGCAGTGTTATGCCTGCGGTATTACCCAAACATTTAATCATTTGCGAGAAGAAGACCCCGGAATCATTTGGAAATGCCCGAATCTTGTCACTAAAAGGAGAGCGAATGAATTATCGTTATCGAATTAACTATTCTAAGAAAAACGATATGCGATATACATCCAATCTCGATATTCACAAGATGTGGGAAAGAACGTTTCGCAGGGCAAAATTGCCTTTAGTTTATAGCCAGGGCTTCCATCCCCAACCAAAAATCCAATTAGCCTGTCCTCTTCCTTTAGGCTTCCTCAGCCGCCATGAACTGGTCGATGTGGTGATCGGACAAGATTTTTCATTGGAGTTATTCACAGAAAGAATTGAAAAAGCGCTCCCTTCGGGAATTGGAATTAATCAAGTTACAGTAGTCAATCTTCATGATCCTGCTCTACAAACTCAAATCGAATCCTCAGAATATCATATTTATTTTTTAGAAAATTTTGATCAAGACCAACTTACAAAAGAATTAACTGAAGTTTTGGCTAAGCCCAACATCATTCGAAACCGCAGAGGAAAAAATTACGACCTCCGCCCACTAATATTGGAAGCTGAAATGATTGATGATCAACCTCCTTATCTAAGGTTGATATTAGAATCAAAACCTTCCGCCACAGGTCGACCAGAGGAGGTTTTGGATGAATTGAAGGTTCCGCTTGAATTAACTCGGATTATTCGAAATAGCCTATTTTTTTCAGGCAGTAAAAAATAATTTTTCAATGGCAATTGATTCTTATTTAATTAGAGAATGTTCAAATCCACTTTGTGAATTCAGATTTCCAGCCCCAAAAAATTCTGGAATCGGTATCCACTGTCCAAAATGTAAATCCGAAACCAGAATTGTTCATGATTTATCGCTAAAACACGAAGAAGAAATTGGGAATCCACTACCCGAAATCCCTTACATTTTCGAAGTGATTTTAGACAATATTCGATCAACATTCAATGTGGGGTCAATTTTTCGCACTGCGGACGGTGTAGGAGTAAAAACATTGCACCTTTGTGGAATTACACCTCCTCCTACCCATTTAAAAGTTAAAAAAACTGCTTTAGGAGCTGAAAAAACCGTAAATTATGTTTCACACCCGAATACGCTTTCCTTTGTAAAAACTATTAAGCAAAAAGAATGTCAAATTTTAGCTCTTGAAAAAACTGAACACTCAACTTCAATTTATGATTGGAATTTGTCGCCAACGCACCACCCAACTTTTCTAATTGTTGGTAATGAAATTTCAGGTATTGACCCTGATGTTTTAGAGTTATGTGATAGCCACTTGCATATACCAATGATTGGATTAAAAAATTCTTTGAATGTTGCAATCGCCTTTAGTATTGCAGCTTATTCATTAAGTAGAAATTTTTTTCAGCAGTCAACATAATAAATATTAAATCCTACTTATTTGACAATATAATCAGTAATTTTCGATATATTCGAGGGAAAAATGACTAATGATTTTACGAACAAGAACATTATTGTTACTGGAGGTTCCAGTGGAATCGGATTGGCGCTTGTAACTCAATTTCTCAAACTCGGAGCTAATGTTTGGATCTTTGCCCGGGATGAAAACAAAATCAAATCAGTGATAGAAAAACTCTCACCTCAAAATAATCAGATAAATTATTATGCCGTTGATGTTCAGGATTATTCAAAATTAAAAAGTATCGCCAGTCAATTTAACACCCAATCAATAAACATTGATGGAATTATCAATTCAGCTGGGGTTGCTCATCCTGAAGAATTCGAGAAGATGGATATTGAACAGTTTCATTGGCTAATGGATATTAATTATTTTGGTACCGTTAATTGTATAAAAGCATTTCTTCCTCTATTAAAAACCGGTTCATTTATCGTCAATATTTCATCTATGGCCGGAATCATTGGAGTTTATGGTTATGCTGGTTATGGAGCCAGCAAATATGCAGTGCGTGGTTTTACAGATGTCATACGCAGCGAATTGAAACCTAAGAATATTCATGTGTCAATTGTTTATCCACCTGATACTGACACACCTCAATTAGTTGGCGAAAACAAGATTAAACCAGAAATCACACGAAAAATTGCTGGAACTGCAAAAGTGATGTCAGCAGCTCAGGTAGCTAGAGAAATTATCAAGGGAATCCAAAAAAGAAAATATCAAATCATTCCCGGGCTTGAAAGTAAAGTCATTTATCATTTAAGCAATTTTTTAGGTCCTTTGGTTTTTCCTTTAATGGATACAATGGTTTCTCAAGCTATCAAAGAAATGAGTAAAAAAAATAAGTGATTCAATAGCGAAGCAATTTTCTGTAAGAAACGCCTATTCATAAAACTAACCTTGATTTGAAATTTTGAAGGGTCATTTTATCCAATGGAACTTATCATTATGCTATACTCAAAGTGCATATATATAGAATTCTGAATTTTAGGAGTGTAGGATGAAGAGAGATTTTATTGCCATTGCAGATTATTCACCGGCAGAAATTCAAGAAATGTTAGACCTGGCTATAGATCTTAAAAAAGAATGGAAATCAGGTGGGAATCAGCCATTATTAAAAAACAAAGTAATGAGTATGATTTTTCAAAAACCGAGTTTACGCACCAGAGTGAGTTTTGATATGGCTATGCGCCATCTTGGTGGAGACGCGTTATATTTATCCCCTAATGAAATTGGATTAGGTAAAAGGGAATCAATTGCTGATATTGCCAGAGTTATCTCCGGGTATGTCGACATTATTATGGCGCGCGTTTTTGATCATGAACATATACTTGAACTGGCAAAATGGTCGGATATTCCTGTCATCAATGGTTTGAGCGATTATAACCATCCCTGCCAGGCAATGGCAGATGCCCTAACCATTATTGAAGAGTTTGGATCGATGAAAGGTCTAAATGTTGCATTTATCGGCGATGGAAACAATGTTGCAGTCTCATTGCTTCATATCTGTGCAAAGCTAGGAGCTAACTTTATTCATAGCGGCCCCAGAGGATACGATATGCTTCCACAAGCATTCGAATTAGGAGAATCTATCGCGAAAGAAACAGGATCAAAGATTAGATTTACCCGCGATCCATTTGAAGCAGTAAAAGGAGCGCATGTTATTTATACTGATACCTGGACTTCAATGGGGCAAGAAGAAGAAGCAAAAAAACGGGAAGCCGTATTTCCACCTTATCAGGTGAATGAAAAATTGGTACAAACTGCAGAAAAAAATGTTATGGTTCTTCACTGCCTGCCTGCGCATCGAGGTCAGGAAATTACCGACGAAGTTGCGGATGGATCACACTCCAGACTATTCCCACAGGCTCATAATCGCTTACATGCTCAAAAAGCAGTTATAGTGAAATTATTAAAGGAGATATAGTATGAATTCAAAAGAATATATTGAACTTGAAGAAAAACATGGCGCTCACAATTATCACCCTCTGGATGTCGTTATCGAAAAAGGCGATGGTGTCTGGGTATATGACGTTGAAGGCAATCGCTATTTAGATTGCTTAAGTGCTTATTCGGCTTTAAATCAAGGCCACGTCCATCCTCAAATTTTGAAAGCCTTGGTAGACCAGGCACAAAAAGTTACGTTAACTTCTCGCGCATTTCGCAATCTGCAATTACCGCTTTTTTATAAAGAGCTAGCAGAAATGACCGGGTATGAGATGTCATTACCCATGAACAGCGGCGCTGAGGCCGTGGAAACGGCAATAAAATTAGCCAGAAAATGGGCTTATACTGTCAAGAAAATACCTTATTATGAAAGTGAAATTATTGTTGCAGATGGCAATTTTCATGGTAGAACTATAACCATCATCTCATTCTCAACTGAAGAATATTACAAAAAAGAATTTGGACCGTTTACCGCCGGATTTGTGACTGTAAAATATGGTGATATTCAATCACTTCAAAATTCTATTACCTCGAAAACTGCGGCGATTATGCTGGAACCGATCCAGGGAGAAGGCGGAGTTATTATCCCACCTGTAGGGTATTTAAAAGCAGTTGAAAAAATTTGCAAAGAAAATAACATTTTATTGATCGCAGATGAAATTCAGACTGGCCTGGGTAGAACAGGAAGATTATTTGCCAGCCACCATGAAGATGTGCGTCCGGATGTGGTTATTATCGGAAAAGCTCTTTCAGGAGGTTTTTATCCAGTTTCAGCAGTATTGGCCGACACAGAAATTATGGGTTTATTTCAACCAGGAGAGCATGGATCAACATTTGGAGGGAACCCATTAGGGGCAGCAGTGGCCCGAGCTGCTCTTCAGGTAATAAAAGATGAAGACTTGGTTAACCGTGCTGAAGAATTAGGTGAATATTTCATGAAAGAATTACAAAATATTCCTTCAAAGCATGTAAAAGAAGTACGAGGACGTGGCTTGCTAATCGGTGTTGAACTTAAACCAGAAGCAAATGGTGCTCGCAGGTTTTGTGAAGTATTAAAAGAAAAAGGAATTTTAGCTAAGGAAACTCACGAAAATGTGATCCGTTTTGCTCCACCATTAATCATTAACAAGGAAACGATTGATTGGGCATTACCAATCATCCGCGAAACATTATTAATTGATTAACCTTAAAAAAACTCAGCCGTCTTTATAATAACGGTTGAGTTTTAATTTAAAAATAAACCCCATATTCTTTTTTTTATTCACAGGTATTTTATGGAACGTAAAGCGAAAATTATTGCTACTTTAGGTCCCAGTAGTAGTAACAAAAAAATTTTAAAAATGATGATTAATGCTGGAGTTGATATTGTTCGTTTAAATTTTTCTCATGGCAGTCACACGGATCATTTGGAAAATATTAAATTGGTGCGCGAAATATCAAAAGAGATTCATAAACCAATAACCATTTTGCAAGATTTACAAGGACCTAAATTAAGGGTTGGAGTCCTTCCACCTGAAGGTATCCTACTTAAAAAGAATCAGGTGATCGTGCTTAAAACTGTTCATGACCAGGAAAGCAATAAAATATCTATCGAAAATTCAATTCTGACCCTTCCCTTGACTGTCCCTAATTTGGCCCAAAACGTAAAACCAAAAGATCGAATTTTGCTGGACGATGGACATCTCGAGCTTGAAATAATTAGAGTTGAAGATGAATCAGTTTTTGCCAAAGTCATCATCGGTGGAAATATTACATCCCATAAAGGTGTTAATTTACCCGGTATCGATTTGAAAATTCCTGGGTTCACGCAAAAAGACAGAGAAGATTTAAAATTTGGGTTAACAAACGGAATTGACGCTGTTGCTATTTCTTTCGTAACAGGACCTGAAGATATATTGATCGTAAAACAAGCTATTAGCGATATTTCTCCCAAACGAATTCCACCTCCAATTATTGCCAAGCTTGAACGTCCTCAGGCGATTGCCCATCTGGAAGAAATCTTAGATGTTTCTGATGGCGTAATGGTGGCTCGAGGCGATTTAGCAGTGGAGACGTCTCCTGCCTGTGTGCCTATTTTTCAGAAAAGAATAATTGATGCCGCTTATCGCAAAGCGAAATATGTGATTACTGCTACTCAAATGCTGGATTCAATGATTAACAATTCCCGTCCTACCCGAGCAGAAGCATCTGATGTAGCGAATGCAATTTTGGACGGAAGCGACGCAGTGATGCTTTCTGGCGAAACTGCGGTAGGAAAATATCCATTAGAAGTAGTTCAGATGATGGATTCAATTATCCAAGAAGCAGAAGCCAATTACCAGAATTGGGGCTACCTTAAAGGGCATCCTTCGGATCCAACTCAGGATGATGCGATTGCTTTAACAAGAGCTGCAGGAGATTTAGCTTTAGATCGCGATGTTTCTTATATTGCTGTTTTAACGCAATCAGGGAAAACAGCTTTGTTAATGTCTAAAGTGCGCTCAAAAGTACCAGTTTTAGCATTTACCCCTAAAGAAGAAACTTTTCGTCTTTTACCTTTGTATTGGGGTGTGAAATCTTATCAAGTCCCATATGCTAATACGATTAAAGAAATGGTAGCTTTTGTAGAAGCGGCGATTTTATCAACAAACATCATAGAAAAAGGCCAACAAATCATATTTGTTTCCGGATTTCCATTTAATGAAATACGTCCACCGAATTTTCTTTTATTACATACGATCGGAGAATTAATTAATTCATGAAATCTTCTTCGCCTTTTATTGAACCAGAACAACTATTTGCCAACCTTGAAAATAAGGAATTTGTTATTATCGATTGTCGTTTTGATCTATCCGACCCGGATTGGGGTTATGCAGATTTTCAATCCAGCCATATTCCTAATGCAATTTATGCTGATTTGAACAAAGATTTATCAAGCCCGATAACGGAATTTACTGGCAGACACCCATTACCGGAACCAGTTAAATTTATTGAGAAATGCTCAAACTGGGGCATTAATGAAAATAAATTCGTGGTCGTTTATGATACCACCTCGGGTTCGTTTGCAGCTCGCCTTTGGTGGCTTTTACGACTCTACGGGCATGCAAATGTCTCCATATTAAATGGTGGTTTTACTGCCTGGGTGTCTGCTGGATTTCCTCAAACCAATCATATCTCTCACAACCATCCCTCAACCTTTACCGGGAAACCTGATCATTCCATGACAGTTTCATCAAAACAGATGGAATCCATTCTAACCAGGGATAATTTTTCTATTATAGATGCCAGGTCACCTGAAAGATATCATGGAATCCTTGAACCTATAGATGCCGTTGCAGGTAGAATCCCCGGCTCAATTAATTTTTTTCACCAGAATAATATTGCCCCTACTGGTAAGTTATTATCAAAGTCGGAGTTATTTACCGCCTACCAATCATTGTTAGAAAATAAGTTGACTTCAACCAAAATCCTTTATTGTGGATCAGGTGTAACTTCCTGTTTGAATGTGGCAGTTTTGGAATATCTGGAAATTCCCGATGTGAAACTTTACGCTGGGTCATGGAGCGAGTGGATTCGGAATTCAAATCATCCAATCATAGATGATTCGAAACCAAATAATATTTAATGAATCCTTTTTAAGACTGTTTATTTTAAGAAAAGTGATTTGTTAATCTCATCAAGGATTTCTCTTGACGGCCTTAATTTTTCAGGTTTTAGGCGATTTAACGGTTCGTCAGGCATTTTATAGTGGTCAAACAATGTTTTCGCATTTGGATCCACAAATAATAGCCCGGTAATCAACGTATTTTCCTTTTCAGCCTGTTCTAATATTCTGATTGCCTCAAACCGATCGGTTGGGTCATAATTCTGATCCAATTTCTTTAAAAGAACAACAGTCCCATCATGTAAAGGTACTTCCATAGATGAACCTGGCTCAAAGTCTTCAATCGTAATTTCTTCTCGGGATTGAACAAATTCAATATCATGTAATTTTATTTCATGCTCTTTTCCCCACAAGTAAGAGTGATAGGAATTTTCTTTATTGTGAAAGGTAACACACGGGCTGATAATGTCCAGAATCGCTAACCCATTATGGGCAAAGGCTGCTTTTAATAAATTTTTAAGTTGTTTTGGGTCACCGGCAAAACCTCTTGCTACAAAAGAAGCATTGGTTACAAGTGCCTCCATACATATATCAACCGGTAAATAAGTATTTATCCCTTGCCGTTTTAACAATAAGCCTTCTTCTGCAGTTGCTGAAAATTGGCCTTTGGTTAATCCATAAACACCATTATTTTCAATAATATAAACCATTGGCATATTTCTGCGGGCAATGTGTTTAAAATGGCCCATTCCAATCGATGCTGAATCACCATCCCCACTAACTCCCAGACCTTTAATTCCCATATCTGCAAACAAGGCACCTTGGGCAATAGTCGGCATTCTTCCATGCAGCCCATTAAAACCAAAAGATCGATTTAGGAAATAAGTTGGGCTTTTACTGGAACAACCGATGCCACTAAATTTCACAATTTTTTCAGGCAATAAACCTAATTCAAAACAAGCTGCAATAATCTGACTTGAGATTGAATTATGTCCACATCCCTGACATAAGGTACTCGGAGCCCCACGGTAATCAGCCCGGGTTAATCCGATACTATTTTCACTCCCACTTTTAATGGCGATATCCATCATAGCCTTAACTCCTTCCACTTGCGAATCTCATTTGAAATCCATTTTGCGGATAAGGGTAACCCATCAACTTTATTTATTTTTACAAACTTTCCACTTTGTTCTGGCATTTTCAATGTTAGTAATTGAGCAAGTTGTCCATCCCGATTAAGCTCAATAATAAATAGGACTTGATGATCTCTAACAAAGTTATATACGCTTTGATGAAATGGAATTGCTCGAATTCTAAGATAATCCATTTCGATATTTTCTTCAGCAAGAATATCCATCGCCTCTTCAATGGGAAAAGATGCTGACCCAACACAAATAATTCCGTATGAACTGTTTTTTGATTGAATAATTGGCTCTGGAGTATATTTTATGGAATTTTCAATTTTTCTCTTAATTCTTTGTAAACTCTCTTCCCAGATTTTTGGGTCTTCTGTGTATTTTGCATATTCATCGTGTCCGGTTCCGCGTGTGAAATATGCTGCCCGTGAATGTTGATTGCCCATCAGAGTGCGATATGTAATTCCATCACCATCAAGATCTAAATAACGGCCGTAACGGTTTTGATATTTATCAAGCATTATTTGGAGATCATCTTCCCAAAGCACTTTTCCTCTATCCATCTCTTGATCAGGATAAATAAATTTAGGAGTCATCCATTCATTCATCCCTAAATCTAAATCACTCATCACAACAACCGGTGTTTGTATTCGTTCGGCAATATCAAACGACTTCCAACCAAACTCGAAACATTCTAAAACCGAACCGGGAAAGATCATAATCGTATCGGTATCTCCATGACTAATAAAGTTAACGAATGTTATATCTCCCTGAGCAGTTCTGGTTGGTAATCCAGTGCTTGGACCCACTCGTTGTACATCCCAGATTACTACCGGAATTTCTGCATAATAAGCCAGCCCCATAAATTCAGTCATCAAACTTAATCCTGGTCCAGAAGTTGAAGTCATTGATCGTAATCCACCCCAGCCTGCACCAATAGCCATCCCTATGGCAGCCAACTCATCTTCAGCTTGTACTATAACAGAAGTTTGTTTCCCAGTAGCTGGATCCATACGATATTTCGGAATAAATTCATGTAAAGACTCAGCCAGAGAAGAAGCAGGAGTTATCGGGTACCAGGAGGTAAATTGCACGCCACCAAAAATAGATCCTAATGCTCCGGCTACATTCCCATCCGTCATGATCCAGTCTTCATTTTTATCCATTTTTTCAACATAATATGGATCGCTTTTTATTAAATTTTCGGCTGCCCATCCAGCAGCTTTCTCGATCACTTCCATATTCAATAAGACTGGCTTTTCTTTTTCTTTAAAATGATATTTAAGCGCCTCTTCGATAAATATCAGGTCAATACCCAACATTTGGGACAAAATACCAACATAGACCATATTTGCGATGTAATCCTTAAGGCTTGGGGCAACTTGAGACTCTTTCAACATTTTCTTAATTGGCATCGGATAGTAAATGATATCTTCTCTACGATTTGATAAAACATAATCGTCTGGATAGAAAAAAACACCTCCCGGTACAATGTAATCTACTTCTTTATTAATTGTCGCAAGATTCATTGCTACCACAATATCATCATCTTCTACTCTTGCCAGGTATCCATTCTTGCTTAATCTTAACGAATACCAGGTTGGCAATCCTTGTATATTAGAAGGAAAAATATTTTTCCCTGATACCGGTATTCCCATTTTAAATAAAGCGCGCATGATTGTAGTGTTTGCAGTTGCACTTCCGGAACCATTCACTGTTCCAAAGGTGATACAGAAATCATTGATAATTTTCTCTTTATTTTTATTTGAATCGTTTTTTGAAAAATCTCCAATTGCCATTTTCTCTCCTTATTAATGACATTCACTCAAATGTCTGTGATGGAGTATATTTTGGACTACGGATAATCAAATTCTTATGTTCCATAAAATCTCGTAATGCCTGATTAATATTTGTTGATTTAATTCCCTCATAAACCAAACGATGAAAATGCCAAACGCGTTTCAGGTAATCTAAATCATTAATAATTGCGTATCCTTGATTTTCGTAGGCATCCCAATACACAGAAAAAATAGACTGAACAAAGGGATTTGAAATTTTTGAGAAAATGGTTGCATGAAATTCTCGATGTTCCACATGAGGTAATTGAGGTGGATTTTGCATAATTTTATTTTCAGCTCTTAATAATATTTCATTCAACTGCTGGACTTCATTTGCAGTTAATTTGGTTACAGCTTCTAAAAAGTAAGCAGATTCAAGATGATTTCTTAAATCTCGAAAATGATCAAAAAAATCAACAGAAATTGTGATAGCGTAAGTAACCGATAGTAGCAAAGATGGGGTAAAGTTGTAAGGTAACCAGCGAATCCCAGTTTTTGGTTTAACTTCAACAAACCCTAAAGTGCGGGCCACTTCTAATTGTTCTCGTATACTTGCTACACTAACTGAAAGTTCTTTACTTAGTTGAGATAGAGCGGGAATTCGTTCTTCCCCTAATGAATATTTTTCGGCGATATATTTAAGAAATTCCGATAATTGGTTGTTATTGTTAAAAAAAATCACCATAAAAGATTCTATTAATCTGATTAATTAGATGATTATAATTAATAATTAGTATATCTCGCTTGATTTCCTTGTCAAGCGAGATATGTAATGTATAAGCTATTCAATTAAGCTTAGTTTTTTAAATTAATTGTTTTCTTCTGTTTTTAGAAAATCCAATTTCATTAGCATTCCTAACATTAACGAAACAGATATTGGTAACACCTCTTCATCGAAATCAAATTTCGGATGATGGTGTCCAAATACCAGGTTTTTATCATTATTCGCAGATCCAACAAAGAAAAAACAGCCAGGAATTTCTTGTAAAAATAATGAATAATCTTCAGAACCCATCGTTTGAAAACTGTCGTCTGTCGTGAAATTGGGATAAAGGTCGTGAACAATATTTATTACATGGTTCGCAATTATAGGATCGTTAATAACCGCTGGTGTAATATCATTAATTGAAAAATCTACGCTGCAGCCCATGGCTATTCCAACATTTACAGCAATTTCTTCAAGCCTTCTGACGATGGTTGTTCTTATTTCCCGATCAAACGTTCGGATTGTTCCAGTTAATCTAACCTCTGCTGGAATAACATTAAAAGTAGAACCTCCATTTATGCTACAAAAACTGGTTACACCGGATGCAAAAGGTGAGATATTTCTACTAACAATAGTTTGGGAAGTTGTAACAATTTGTGCTGCTGCTACGATTGGGTCAATTGCCAAATTTGGCAATCCTCCGTGCCCCCCTTTTCCCTTAATAATAATTTCAAACACATCAGCTCCGGCCATCATTGGTCCGGAATTTGTACCAATCCATCCGATAGGCTTTTCGTTCCAAAGATGTAACCCCAAGCAAAAATCTGGTCTTGGATTTAGCAGAACACCATCGTCTATGGTAGCTTGAGCTCCCCCAAGTCCCTCTTCTGCCGGTTGAAAAATAAATTTGACTGTTCCATAGATTTGATCTCGATATTGGCTAATAATTTTAGCGACCGTAAGCCCGATTGCTGTATGCCCATCATGCCCACAAGCATGCATCACCCCCGAATTCTTAGATACATAATCAGTTGAATTCTCTTCTTGGATTGGTAAAGCATCCATATCGAAACGAAGGAGGATGGTTTTTCCAGGATTTTTTCCTTTGAGTAATCCAATCACGCCGGTCTTACCAATATTTCGGGACACTTCTAAGCCGGAAGAGGTTAATTCACCAGCAACAATTTCAGAGGTTCTAAATTCTTGAAAACCTAATTCTGGATATTGATGAAAATCTCTTCTAACAGCTACAGAATAATCTCTATTTTCACTTGCTAATGAAACAAATTTATTCATAATCATTCTTCTTTTGTGGTTTTGATGGTCTTCGTTTCTTCCATTTTGGTCGCCGACCTTTTTTATCCGTAGAATAGTTATTAAGTTTTATATCTTTTTCTATTTGGGAGGGAGTCTCAACAGAATGCTGTTGAGACTCTTTTATGAAAGTTCCATCTTCTTCTATTTCTTCTAATTCTTTCGCAAATTCTTTTACCGGGGATTGTCCATCAATTACTTGAACATCTGAATTGAAAAATTCTCGCTTACCAACTTCCGGTATATCAACGATCACAGCCATTTTTAATGGCAAAACATCAAAAACCTTACCTTCACCTACAGGAGTTAATACGCGTTTGTTTCTTTTTGGCAACTGCCTTCTATTTTCTGCGTACATTTCATATTCATAAATGAGGCAACATCTAAGCCGGCCACACATTCCAGTAATCTCATTGGGAGTTAAAGAAATTCCTTGTTCTTTGGCCATTCGAATAGAAATAGAGCTGAAATCTGTTAAAAATTTAGAACAACAGCGAGTAGGCATCCCGCAAGCTCCCATGCCACCATAAATCTTAGCGACATCTCTTGGACCAATTTGGCGAAACTCAACCTGAGAATTACGGTGCCTTTTATTTATTTCCTGTTTTATATTCTTTAAATCAATCTTGTTTTCACCTTCATAACCATATAAAACAGAAATTCGAGAACCATCCAAACTAATTTCAACAGCGGCAATTTTAACGCCTTCCAGTTTCATTAACCTTATTTCTTTTCTAGCAAGCTCTAAAATATCACTTTCATTTTTCTCGTTTATTTTTCTTTGCTGGAAATCTTCCTCATTTGCTTTTCTATCAATTTTTTTCCAGACTCCCTCATTGGAATTTGGAACATTGCCAATTATTTGCGCTACTTCACCGAGTTGCCAGCCGCGTGCAGTTTCAACAACAACCTGGTCTCCTTTTTCGATATTCAAAGAAGGAGCAGCATCAAAATGATAAAGTTTTCCAACTTTCGAAAACCGAACTGACACGATATTATTGCTGGAAGTGTTTTCCATAAATTATTCGACGATCTCCATTTGAATTGTAGATTGTTTCTCTAAAGCTAAAACACTTAATTTTGCCGCCAGTTGCTGAGCCACATTTTTTAATGCAAGAGCTGCTTTTGACTCAGGTTGAGAAACAACGATTGGTTTCCCAGAATCTCCTCCGAGGCGAACGTCAGGAGATAAAGGTATCTTCCCAAAGAAGGTTGTGTTAGCCTCTTTAGCCAACATTTCACCACCGCCATTACCAAAAATCTCCATAAGCTGACCATCAGGTAATTCCAAATAACTCATATTTTCAACAACTCCCAAAATTGGGACATCCAATTGTTTGAACATATATAACCCACGGCTGGCGTCTTCAATCGAGACCGCCTGAGGCATCGTAACAATTAAACCACCACTTATCGGAATAGATTGCGCCAAACTAAGTTGAGCATCTCCTGTTCCTGGCGGCAAGTCAATAACAAGGTAATCCAGATCTCCCCAGGAAACATCAGATAAAAATTGTCGAATAGCTGAATGAAGCATGGGACCCCGCCAAATTAAAGGTTGTCCAGGTTTAACAAGAAAACCGATACTCATCAATTTGACCCCGTAAGCTATAGCGGGGTTAATCCGATTCTCTGAAAATGCTGGTAATTGTTCAACTCCCATCATCGTGGGAATATTAGGTCCATAAATATCAGCATCCAATAAACCTACTTTTGCTCCTAGCTGTGCCAAAGATACAGCTATATTTACACTCACAGTCGATTTTCCGACTCCCCCTTTTCCTGAAGCGACCGCTAAAACATGTTTGGTTTGAACAGACAAATTTCCACGGTTTCTACCATCGGATGGAATATTTGCATCCATCTTGATTTCAACCGATTTAACGCCATTAATCATCATCACAGCTTCTTTAGCTTCCCTTTCCATTTTTGTTTTAAATGGGCAAGCGGGTGTTGTCAACATGATGGTGAATTTAACATCGCCATTCTTAATATCTAAATCCTTGATCATGTTTAATGTGACCAGATCTTTGTGTAAATCTGGTTCTTGTACTTTTGATAAAGCTTGCAAAACAGCTTCTTGAGTAATATTGTTAACTGTCATTATTTCCCTTTCGTTTGATTAAGAATTGAGACCTTTGTTATAGTTCTCAATATCAATTATTGATTTTTCATAAAGCTTGATTAAATCTAAATCATCTCCTCGATATCTACGTATGGTTTGTTGAGCGCATTTTGTGCAGCCACGCATTGCCTTGAATGAATCAGCATTGCACCCACTACAACCAACCAATCGCACGATCATCAGGACAAATGCCAATTTTTCATTATCATTTGCTTCTGTTAGTATGTATTCGATTAACTGATCCCACTTTGGTCCTCTTAAGCCCTTTAATCCAGGGATTGCTCTCACCGGAAAAAGAACCTCAGTGTCTGAATTGTACATTAATTTTGCCTTATTTTTTTGTTCTACTAAGCCTTATCTAGCAAGCTTTGCTCCAGCTTTTTTGGCATCACGCTCTCTTCTTACTTCATCATCTTCGGCTGATTGTTTCGGCCGTATCTGCGCATAATAAGATGCTGGTTTTAACAATTTATCTAAATCATAAATATGGTGAGCATACCGATCGATATTCGCAATTTCATAATCATGATCCATCCGAATTGCTTCAAACGGACAGTATTCAGCACACAAACCGCAATTCATGCAGATATCAACATCAATAAAGAATTTCGCCGGCTTTGGCACAGGTTTTCCTGTCTCTGGATTGACTGAACGAGTGATCCAGATACATTGAGGTGGGCAAACCTTAGCACAAATTCCACAGGACGTACAGCGAATATCCTTTTCCCCGGTTTCAGTTTCATCATATACTAGAAAAGGAATATACCGAAAAGCTTCTGGGACATCTAATTTTTCTTCAGGATATTTAACTGTAAAGATGCCTTTTGTATCGAATGATTTTCTATCCTCTAATCCCTCTGGAGTCCCATATCGCTTCCCTTTATATTTTATGTCGACCAGATAAGTTTCAAAAAAATGTTGCAGTGTAATTCCAAGTCCTTTAACTATTCCATTAATTCCCATTTTTTCCTCCTACCGATCGACTTCCCCTAATACAATATCAATTGAACCCAAAATTGCAATAACATCAGCAACCTTTTGATTTAGACTCATAGGTTTTAAAGAAGTCAGGTTAATAAACGATGGTGCTCGGACATGATACCTCCAGGGATTCGCCTGACCGTTCGATACAAGGTAAAAACCTAATTCTCCTTTTGGTCCCTCAACTCTTCCATAAGCCTCTCCGGCAGGCACTTTTACTTGATATTGTGCCCTTCCCTCAAATATAGGACCTTCAGGCATTTGAGATATTGCCTGCTGGATAATTTTGGCACTCTCTCTCATCTCTTCGATACGAATTAAGTAACGGTCATAGATATCTCCATGATAGAGGACAGGGACACGGAAATCGAAACGATCATAAACACTATATGGGTCGGCACGCCGAACATCATAAGGGACACCACTGGCCCGTAAAATTGGCCCACTAACAGACATATTGATAGCTTGTTCAGCAGTTAAGGTTCCAATTCCAATACATCTTGATCGCACAATCTCATTGTCTGTAAGAAAAGCATCCAATTCATCAATTTTTTTGGGGAGACGCTCATAAGCCAGATCTTTTATTTTCTCAAATATACCTTCCGGTAAATCATTCACAACCCCACCAAATCTAAAATAATTACACATCATTCTGGAGCCTGATACAGCTTCAAAGATATCAAGGATCAACTCTCTTTCTTTGAGGGCGTACAAAGCAGGAGTGAAAAAAGCACCCAAATCATTTAGTAAAAAACCAGTTGACATAAAATGGCTGGAAATTCGGGTTAATTCTGCCATAATAACACGAATATATTCAGCTCTTTCAGGTGGTTTTACGCCCATTAATTTTTCAACAGCCAGAGCATATGCAAAGTTATTACTCATAGAGCTGATATAATCCAGTCGGTCCGTAAAAGGCATATTTTGTAAATAAGTATTTCTTTCACCTATTTTTTCGTGGTTGCGGTGCAAATAACCAAAAGCAGGTTGCAAATCGACAATTGTTTCGCCTTCGACCAATGCAGCCATCCGAAATACTCCATGTGTTGACGGATGTTGCGGTCCTAAATTAACGATGATCGCTTCTGTTTCTAAATCATTTGCTTGTTCTGGTTTGTGTAAGCTTAAATATAAGGCTTCCTCTCCAGCTGGAACCCATTTTTCTGGGTCAAAATTATCCGGATATTTGACATTATCACCAAATGGATTCTTATCTTCAGAATGTTCAGCAACTCCATCTGGCCATCTAGAACCATATGGTTTCCCTTCTTCTTCAAAATAAGCTTCTTTCCAATCTTTCCTTAAAGGAAATCCTTCAAATCCTTCCCACATTAAAATCCGGCGAAGATCAGGATGCCCTTCGAATTTTATTCCTAATAGATCCCAGGCTTCTCGTTCTTGAAATTCTGCACCTTGATAGATACCTGCAATAGAAGGCACCCAGGGACAATCACGTGAAGTTTGAACTTTTACTACCAAAGCCCCACCGCCAAGCGATCGGTAAAAATGGTAAACAACCTCCATCGAGTCCGGAAAATAATCAACACCAGTGATGGATGATAGAAAATCGTATCCCCAGGTCTTGCGAATTTCTTTTACGAAATCAAGGAAGAAATCTCTTTCAATGATAAATCCTCCAAATCCTTTTCTGGAATCTACCATTACTTTTTCAGGAAAGAGTGTGTCAAATGCGGGAATTTGAGAAACCAATGTTACTTCTTCCATCATTAAGCCTCCTCTCCTTTAGCCAGCTCTTCTACTGGGTTCTCTAAATTACCCTTCATTTTCAATTCTTGAAAAACACCATATTTCCTTGGATCCATCAAATCAGGACCTAATACTGGGACAGGAATCTCTTCGTAAAAATCTTTTTTATACCATTCCGCCTCAGCTAATTTTTCACTCTCAATTTTCTTTTGTAAGACAATCAATCCGTGAATTAAAGCTTGCGGCGTTGGAGGACAACCTGGGATATAAACATCTACCGGAAGGTATTTATCAATCCCCGAAATTACATTGTAACCTTCCTTAAAAGGTCCTCCGCCTGATGCACAAGCTCCCATCGCTAATACGTATTTCGGTTCTCCCATTTGATTAAAGAGACGAACTATTTGAGGGACCATCTTTTTGGTTACAGTTCCAGAAACAATCATCACATCTGCTTGTCTTGGGCTGGGTCGCATAACTTCCATCCCAAATCTGGAAAAATCAAAACGGCTGGCAGCAGTCATTATCATCTCAATAGCACAACAAGCTAATCCAAACATCATTGGCCAGAGTGAGTTTGACCTACTCCAATTATAAATTTTATCAAGTGTTGTTACTGCCACTTGATTCTGCAATTCAGGTGGAACCTTGATTTCCGGTTTATTCAATTTTTCTGATGACATTGGGTCCTCTTAAAAAGAATGATTAATACAAACCCTATTCTACTGGATAACTTCGAAAGGTCAAGATATAATTAAGAAAAAATTTTTTATCTTAATTAAATATATTATGGAAAATACAGAAGAAGAGATTTTAAAACTGCTTTCAAATGAAAAATCGATGTCTATTTTTCAAATTTCGAATTCACTAAACTTGACCAAAGCTGATATCCGTTATCACATACGAAAACTAATTCGTTCGGGAAAAGTGATCAAGATTGATCCGGAAAGAGGTCTGCCAGGAAGACCCGCCTTTCAATACCAAACTAATGATGATTATTTTTCGCATAATTATGTTAATTTGATTGAAGCTTTGTTGAGATTGATACCAATCGAAGAAAATGGATTAAACCAGATGGCTGACTTCTTATTAACCAATAACAGAAAAGAAAAATCCAATTCATTGATAACTTTATTGAACGAAATTATCAAAATCTTAAACCAGCAAAATTATAAAGCTAGATGGGAAACCCATTATCATGGTCCAATTATTTATCTGGCAAATTGTCCTTATCGTGAATTAGTTAGAAATCATCCTTTTTTATGCAAATTTGATCACATTCTTATTGAAAAAGGATTAAATAAAAAAGTCAATTCCATCAAAACAAAAAACGTTAATCAATCACGTGAATGCATTTTTCAAGTAATTATCTAATTATTACCTTACTTCTGCTAATTAAGATAAAATCTGAAGTTCAAATAAATTCTCTTTTAAGGATCATAATGGCTAATTTATTGAGCTCGATATGTGTTTATTGTGGATCAGCAGATGGTTTGGACAGCCAATATTATGAAGGCGCATATTTATTAGGAAGATCGTTAGCGGACCATAAAATAAGACTTATATACGGCGCTGGGAAAACGGGTCTAATGGGGGCAGTCGCAAATGGAGTTTTGGAAAACAAAGGTGAAGTCATTGGCGTGGTTCCCGTTGTGTTAAATGAATCTCAGCTAATCCATTCTAATCTCACAAAACTGGAAGTTGTTCCTGATATTCAGCAAAGGAAAGCGCGTATGATAGAACTTGCAGATGCATTTATTGCTTTACCAGGCGGTTTTGGCACATTTGACGAGTTATTCGAAACGTTAACCTGGGCTCAAATTGGAATTCATGAAAAACCAATTGGGTTGTTTAATATAAATCATTATTTCGATCCACTTCTTGCTTTGATAAAACATGCCTTGGCTGAGAAATTCATTTATTCTGAACACGAAAAATTAATCATCCATGATTCAGACCCAATCAGATTATTGGAACAGATTAATCATTTTCAAAAGCCTGCCGGATTAGAAAAATGGATTTCCAGAGATTAACAAATAATGAAGTTTTTTTATTTATAACAACATTTTTCAGTTAATTTTTTTTTTCGGATCAGAATATGAATTTATTCTACAGTTACTGATTTTGCCAGGTTCCTGGGTTGATCAACATCTAAACCCCTCAAAGAAGCAATATGGTATGCAAACAATTGCAAGGGAATTACAGTTACAATCGGACTAAGCAACCAAGGAGTTTCAGGAACCCAAAAAATATGATCCGCTAAACCTGAAACTCGGTCGTCACCTTCTGTAGCTACAACCAAAACACTACCTCCTCTGGCTTTTGCCTGTTCGATTTGACTAATCATTTTCTCATACCAGGGATCTATTGGAGCAATCGCTACAACCGGCATATCCAAATCTACTAATGCTATCGGTCCATGTTTCATCTCACCCGCCGGATAGCCCTCAGCATGGATATAAGATATTTCTTTAAGTTTCAATGCCCCTTCGAAAGCAATGGGCATATTGATACCCCTTCCTAAATACAAAGCATTACGTATAAATTTAAATTCTTTGGCAATATTTCTGATCTCTTGATCGTTATCCAATGCTTTACTGACAAGTGCAGGCACTAATCTTAAATCTGAAATATATTTTTCTCTTTCTCTTGCCGAAATCGTTCCCCGTTGATCGGCTAATAGAACAGCTAATAAATACAAATCCACCAGGGAAGCGGTAAAAGCCTTGGTGGACGCTACACCAATTTCTGGTCCTGTTTGCATGGAAATAAACCCATCCGAAATTCTCATGGCTTGTGAACCAATTACATTCACATTTACCCATAATTTGGCACCTTTTCGTTTGGCCAACTCCATAGCTGCTAAGGTGTCCGCTGTTTCACCCGATTGGCTTATTGCTAAAACTATTGTATGAGCATTAATAATAGGATCTCTATAACGGAATTCGGAGGCGATTTCAACTTCAACCGGAATACGTGCTATCGTCTCAATCATTATTTTTCCGACCATGCCTGCATAAGCAGCTGTCCCACAAGCAACTATAACAATTTTTTCAATTTTTTTTGCCAACTCCGGATCAAGATTTAATTGTGGAATATTAATAATTCCATGATCAAAATCAACCCTGCCTGCTAATGTATCTGTTAACGAGCGCACCTGCTCATGAATTTCTTTCTGCATAAAGTGGCGATACTCACCCTTTTCTGCTGAAACCGGATCCCAGGATATCATATGAATTTCAGGATTGATCTTCCTTCCAAAGAAATCCTGAACCAATACAGAATTTTTTTTGATGATAACCATTTGTTCTGAATCAAGAAAAATCATTTTTCTGGTGTGTTCAAGAATTGCAGGTATATCAGAAGCGACATAATTCCCATCTTCACCCAACCCAACTACCACCCCACCGGCATTACCAATTCTTACTGCAATGATTTTATCTGGTTCTTTTGAAGTAAAGGCAACAATTCCGTGAGCACCTTTTAATTTTCTTAATGAATTAGTAACTGCCGTTTCAAAGTTATCCCCGCAACTCATGAAAAGTTCAATTAGGTGAACGATTGTTTCGGTATCTGTTTCAGAATTGAATTTCACGCCTTCCGCAAGTAACTCGTTTTTTAATTCTAAATAGTTTTCCACAATCCCGTTGTGAACAACTACAACATCCCCAGAATTGCCAATATGAGGATGAGCATTCTCAACTGTCGGGTTACCATGTGTTGCCCACCTGGTATGTCCAATTCCTATAGTCCCTTCTAAAGGTTGTTGAGCAATAATTGCATTTAATTTACTAAGCTTTCCAGCATCTCTCCGGACTTCAATTTTTCCATTTTGCAACACAGCAATGCCAGCAGAATCATACCCACGATATTCAAGCTTTTTTAATCCATTTAAAATAATTGGTGTTGAATTTTGATCGCCTATATAGCCAACAATACCACACATAATTAGTCCTCCAGTTTTGTAGGATAATAAAAAAAGTATTCGTTTGAATAGGCACAGGTTAAAAAATAACCAGGAAGGCTTCCGCTGACCTTTCGATTTTCCTGAGAGAAATTCTCATTCTTTCAGTTAACCCCAATTTGCATTGGGGAACCTTCATCCTCGTCACTTTGTATTCAACAAAGCCATGCGCTTTCCTATTCTAAATTAGAGTTTATTCGATAAACTTCCAACTGTCCAGTAAGTTAATATTAACTTATCAAAAAATAAATCTATCCTGATACCGTTTTTTTATGAGACAAGAACCGGAATAATTTTTCTTTTTATACAGTGAATTTTTCCATTTTTATTTGATACAATCACGTTATTGGATATTATCAACAAATTAATTTTTTTAGTAATTACAGAATTAAATCAAATCAATCGTTAATAAGGGAATAAAAGATGGAATTACTTCCTTTAGGAAAATTACCGCCTATTTTTATGGAAAATATCTTTAAAAAAATCCCTATCCTAGACAATAATATAATCCTTGGACCTGGAACCGGGCTTGATTGTGCTGTTATCGATAATGGAAACCATTATCTGGTAGTCAAGTCGGACCCCATTTCATTAGCATCTGAAGATATTGGTAAGTATTCAGTTGAAATTAATGTGAACGATATCGTTACTTCTGGAGCAGATCCTAAATGGATGATGATTACCTTATTATTGCCAGAAAATAAAACGACAAAAGCATTTATCAATCACACATTTGACCAATTAATTGCCTCGGCTGAAAAATATCAAATTTCAATTATTGGTGGACATACTGAAGTAACCAGCGGAATTGAGCGGCCTATTCTTTCAGCCACACTTTTTGGATTCGTCGATAAAGACAAATTACTCACTCCTAAAGGAGCCAAAACCGGAGATGCGATTCTCTTAACGAAAGAGATTCCTATTGAAACAATATCCATTTTAGCAAAAGATTTTCGTGAAAAATTGATGGTTATTTTAACCGAAAATGAAATTAAAACTGCTGAAATGTACTTTGAAAACCCTGGAATTAGCATTTATAAAGAAGCCAAATTAATATCAGATGGGTTTGGAGTAACATCCATGCACGATCCCACGGAAGGCGGATTAGCATCTGCATTATGGGAATTATCAACTGCGAGTGAAAAAGTTCTTAACATTGATATTAACAAGATCCCAATTTCTGATTTATCCCGAAAAATTTGTAGACTGTTTTCGATTAATCCTCTAAATTCCATTTCTTCTGGAGCTTTACTCTTCACTGCTGATCCCCTCAGAGTTGATGAAATCATAACAATTTTAAAGGTCAATGATATTCATGTTTCAGTGATCGGAAAAGTAACTCAGAATGGGGTTGGGGTGTATCAAGGAGTCGGAGAACAAATACATTTACTATCGCGACCAGAGCGTGATGAAATTACAAAAATCTTCTGACAAGTCCGTGATCGTGGTAGAATACCCTTACTTAAGATCGCGCCCGTAGTGAAAAGGATATCACGTTGCCCTCCGGAGGCAGAAGTCTGAGTTCGAATCTCAGCGGGCGTACTTCTTATAATATTTTGATAAATTTTTTATCTTATTCTTAATATTCATAATTATAATGGGGAGAAATTTCAATAAAGGATTAACTATGTTTGGTGGATACGGTTTATACATCTTAATTAGCCTGCCAGCTCTTCTTTTAGGATTTTGGGCACAAATGAAAGTAAAAAGTGCTTTTAGTAAATATTCTAAAATCCGAAGTGCTATAGGATTAACCGGAGCAGATGTGGCCCGTAGGATGCTAAATGCTAACAATCTGAACAGCGTTCGGGTTGAAGAAACTCGTGGATTTTTATCCGACCATTATGATCCAAAAGCAAAAGTATTGAGATTGAGTCCTGATGTTTATCGTAGTAACTCAATCGCGGCTGCTGGCGTAGCTGCCCATGAGGCTGGTCATGCAGTCCAGGATCAACAAGATTATGTGCCCTTAAAATTTCGCTCAGCAATGGTTCCCTCAGTACAACTCGGTAGTTGGTTGGGACCGATCATATTTATTGGCGGGCTATTGCTACAATGGAACAATTTAGCCTGGGTGGGTCTCGGTCTTTTTGCCTTGACTGCTTTATTTGCGCTGGTAACATTGCCAGTAGAATTTAATGCCAGTAATCGTGCAAAAGCTTGGCTAACTACTTCGGGAGTAATTTATGGAGAAGAATCTCAGGGTATCAATAAAGTTCTTGATACCGCTGCATTAACTTACGTTGCGGCTGCAATTCAGGCTATATCCACTTTGCTTTATTATGCATTTTTGTTGTTCGGTAGATCCAGAGATTAACAACCGAGTTTTAAATTAAACTTTCTAATAAAACAATTCGAATTCGATACAATTAAAAATTTATATCAAAAAGACTTGCTTTATAACTACTTATTGTGATAAATTTAACTGACGAAATCACACTCCAATTTAATGGGATTAGAAAATGGAAAAAAAGCAGGTGCCTGACATTGTTGTAGCTCGATTGCCTTTATATTTACAGACTCTAAACCGTCTTAAACAAGAAGGTGAATTAACCACATCATCAAAGGATTTGGGGAATAAAATTGGTATTTCAGCCGCTCAAATACGAAAAGATTTATCTCACTTTGGAGAATTTGGAAAACAAGGAACTGGTTATTCAATAGGTCTTTTAATTGAAAAATTAGAAGGTATCCTTAATGTTGATAAAGTATGGAATATGGCATTGATTGGTGTAGGTTTCCTTGGCCATGCAATCGCCAATTTTAATGGTTTTCACAATCATGGTTTTCAAATTAAATGTATTTTTGATAACGATCCAAAAAAAATCGGCTCGAAAATTGGTCAATATGAAGTATTTGATATAAACCGCTTATCTGAAATCATTAATCAAGATAAAATTAAGGTTGCAATGATTACGGTAGATGCTGAACATGCTCAAGGAGTTGCAGACCAATTGGTAAAAGCTGGGGTGTCTGCTATTTTAAATTATGCGCCTGTTAAATTAATCGTCCCTAAAGACGTTCAGGTTCAGGATATTGACCCAATTATTGAACTTCAGCATATGACTTACTATCTTTGAGGTAATTCAAATTATGGGTTTTCTGCTTTGTGAACCCATAATAAATAATTGAAGATTTAAAAAACCTTAACTAAATTCTAACTAACGATCTTTTTAACACATTGCGCATTGAGAAAGCTTTTGCAGCCCCCTCTGCAGTACACGTCATCGGATTGTCTACGAGGTAAGCTGGAATTCCTAAAGCTTTCGTCAGGTATTTATCGATTCCGTTCAACAGAGCTCCACCCCCACACAAAGCCACCCCTCGATCGATAATATCAGAAATCAACTCTGGAGGTGTTTTTTCAAGAGTGCTTCTAATTAAAGTAACTAGATCATTTAAAGGTTGATCAATTGCATCTACGATATCATCGGTTGTTACTGTGATTGGTTTTGGTAAGCCAGTTACCTGATCCTGTCCTTGAATTTCAATATTTTTACTTTCATTTAACCTGATAGCCGAACCAATCGATATCTTAATTTTTTCAGCAGTTGGTTGACCAACAATTACACCAAATTTCTTTCGTAAATACGAAATAATTGCCTCGTCGAATGCAAACCCGCCTGTTTTTGCAGTATTAGCCGTGACAATATCCCACATGGCTAAGACAGCTACCTGATGAGTTCCCCCACCAAGGCTAATAACCATGTTCCCAGTAGGTGTTCCAATTGGTAAATCTATCCCTAACGCCGCGCCTACTGGTTGTGATATTAAATAAACTTCACGTGATGAGGACAAAGCTACCGCTTCGACAGCCCTTTTTTCTACAGAGGTTATCCCATACGGGGTAGTAATAACAATTTTTGTACTGCCCAAAAAACTGGTGGCTCCTGCTTTTTTTATCATTTCTTTTAGAATGCCTTCAGTTACACTATACTCAGCAATAACTCCATTCTGTAAAGGGCGAACAATTTCAATTGATTCAGAAACCCTACCCAGCATATCCCTGGCAGCCTGTCCCCATTCAACCATTTTTTTTGCATCTTCTGTTACGATCGCGGCAATCGTAGGTTCCATGACAAGTACCTGGTTACCCTCAACGATGACCGAATTCATTGTACCCAGATCTATTCCTAATTCTCTGGAAAATAATGCCATTTAAATTAATTTCCTTTCATTCCGATACAATGACTTATGGCTCTCTAGGGCTTCCTGGTGTCTTTCGTTTGAATTTCTTAATTGCATCTAACCTAAATGTTGATCTTCTTAATGCTTTTTGAATTGCATCCATATCTTTTATTTCAGATAATGTGTTTTCTGTTAATAGCTTTTCAGCTCTTTCTTTTGCAGCTTCTGCCCTGTTTATGTCTAATTCTTCAACATTTTCAGCAGCATCTGCCAGGATTGTCACTAAATCTGGTTGCACATCAGCGACACCACCTGATACGGTAAAGTAATTTCGATCTGTTTTCGTGATCACCGTGATAATACCAAAATTAAAGGTTGTCAGAACTGGAGAGTGGTTTGGAAGGATTCCCATAACCCCTTCTGAGCCAGGTAAAAGCACCATATCAGCATCTCCGCTGAATACCATTCGATCCTGAGAAACAATATCACATCGGATTGGCATTTTAACCTTCTGATTCTAATTGTCTGGCTTTCTCGATAACATCATCAATTGAGCCAACCATATAAAAAGCAATTTCTGGGATTGCATCATGTTTTCCATCAAGTATTTCTCTAAATCCCCGAATTGTTTCTTTTAATGGGACATATCTACCTGGAATTCCGGTAAATTGTTCGGCAACATACATTGGTTGTGAGAAAAATCGCTCAATTTTTCGAGCCCTTGACACAATAACTTTATCATCTTCACTCAATTCATCGATACCAAGAATAGCGATGATATCCTGAAGGTCTTTATAGCGTTGTAAAACTTTTTGTACTTCTCGAGCGGTTTGATAATGTTCTTGACCAACAATCTTAGGATCCAGAATTCGAGAAGTTGAGGATAAAGGATCGACTGCCGGATAGATAGCTTTTTCAGCGATTGCCCTTTCCAATGCAATGGTTGCATCCAGATGAGTAAAGGTAGCTACCGGTGCAGGATCAGAATAATCGTCAGCAGGCACATAAACAGCTTGCATCGATGTAATCGAGCCACTTCGGGTTGAAGTAATTCTTTCCTGTAACTCACCCATTTCAGTTGCCAACGTTGGTTGGTAACCAACAGCGGATGGCATTCTCCCTAATAAAGCTGATACTTCAGATCCTGACATCGTAAATCGGAAAATGTTATCAATAAACAACAGAACATCTTTCCCCTGATCTCTGAAATATTCAGCCATGGCTAAAGCTGTTAAAGCTACACGAAGTCTTACTCCGGATGGTTCATTCATTTGACCAAAAACCATCACAGTATCTTTCATCACCCCAGATTCCATCATTTCGCGATATAACTGAGTCCCTTCCCGAGTTCTTTCACCAACGCCGGCAAAAACAGAATTTCCCTGGTGAACAGTGGCAATAGATCGAATCAGTTCCATAATAATCACTGTTTTCCCAACGCCTGCTCCTCCAAATATCCCGGTTTTACCGCCTTTGGTAAAAGGTGCGATTAAGTCAACTACTTTTAGCCCTGTTTCAAACACTTCAACGCTTGTAGCTTGTTCTGAAAAGGGTGGAGCTGAGCGATGAATTGGATAATATGAATCTGCTGCAACCTCACCTAAACCATCGACTGGTTCCCCCAGCACATTGAAAATCCGGCCTAAAGAAGCTGAACCAACAGGAACTTTTATTGAGCTAAAAGTTCGTATAGCGTCCACACCTCTTTTTAGTCCATCCGTAGATGCCATAGATATACATCGCACTGCACCATCCGGTAATTGTTTCTGAACCTCCAGAACAATTTTTTTGCTGTCATCCATTGGCACATCTAAAGCTTCAAATAAATCAGGTATATTATTAGGAGGAAACTGCACATCAACGACTCCGCCTAAAACTTGAATTACTTTTCCATTGTTATTTTCCATTCATTTCCTCCAATTATTTAGCTTCTTCAGCTTGAGATAGTGCTTCAGCTCCGCCGGCAATATCCAGCATTTCGTTTGTGATACTTTGTTGTCTGGCTTTGTTGTACTCGAGTTGTAAAACTGAAATTAATTCGGTTGCATTTTCAGTTGCATTTTGCATTGACATCATTCTGGCTGCATTTTCACTGGCTTGAGCAACCAGAATTGCCTGGTAGATTTGTAAAGCGGTGAACCGGGGTACAATTTCATCTAAAATTTCATCCTGGCTGGGTTCATATGAATATACCCCAGCCATTTTCTTTTCAGTTTTTTCCGAAGAAATTTGATGATTATCGCGCTCTGTATCAACCATTAATGGTAAAACGCTTTTTACAGTTGGAACCTGGGTTAACATATTTTCAAATTGAGTATAAGCAACAAAAACGTGATCATATCTTTTTTCAAGGAATTCATCAACAGCCAGCCAACCAATAGCAGATACATCGTTGAATTTGGGAGAATTAGGGATTTGACTGAAGTCAGCAATTACTTTCTCCCTTCTTCTAATGAGCATATCTCTGCCTTTTCGTCCTACAGCAATATACGAGGTTGTTTTTTTACTGCTTTCAAAAAATTGCAATGCTTTTCTAACAATGTTCACATTGTAAGATCCTGCCAACCCTCGATCACTTGTGATTAATATACATAAATTGTTTTTTGATGCTGGTCTCTCAGCCAATAAAGGATGTAGCATTTGTCGGCCAGGTTGTTTGGCTAAATGAATCAATATTTGCATAGCCTTTTCAGCATAAGCGCTCGTAGCATCCATTGCTTGCATTGATTTTCGGATTTTACTGGCACTTACTGTTTGTAATGCTCTGGTAACCTGGGATAAGTTCTTAATACTTTTAATGCGTAATCGCATTTCACGAGCTGAACTCATAAATTATTCCTCATTAAATCATTTCCAGGGGGTGTTATAAATTGGAATGATTTCTCGTAATTTTTGTTCTGTTTCTTCAGAAATCCGTTTTTTCGATACAATATCTTTTCTAATATCTGGATATGTATTATCGATATACTTAAGCAAACCTTCCTGCCATTCTTTAATTTTTTCAACATTGATCTTATCAGCAAAACCATTGATACTGGCAAATAATGAGATAACTTCATCCACCAATTCCATCGGTTCGTATTGAGATTGCTTTAAGATTTCTTGTAGCCTTAAACCTCTATTTAATTGATCCTGGGTAGCCTTATCCAAGTCAGCACCAAACTGTGCAAATGCAGCCAGGTCACGAAATGAGGCCATATCTAACCGTAGTCGGTTCGCAACTTGTTTCATTGCTTTTGACTGAGCCGAGCCACCAACCCGTGAAACGGAAATTCCAGCATTTACTGCTGGTCGAATCCCAGCATTAAACAGGTTTGATTCAAGGTAAATTTGACCATCGGTAATGGAAATTACATTGGTTGGAACATAGGCACTAACATCCCCTAACAAGGTCTCAATAATTGGTAATGCAGTCAATGAGCCACCAGTTTGATCAACCTTCTCAATTTTTAATTCATCTTTTTTGGGTAATGTTTTAATCGCTTTTTCAGCCAATTCTAAGGATTGAGGTCCGGTATACACCTTTTCATTAACTGAACTTTCTATTGTTGCTTTACCTGAAAACTCTTTAGGAACGATAACATAATGGGCAGCTAACCTTGATGCCCGTTCTAATAACCGTGAGTGTAAATAAAATAAGTCACCTGGATAAGCCTCGCGTCCAGGAGGTCGGCGTAATAATAAAGAAACTTGGCGATAAGCCCAGGCATGTTTGCTTAAGTCGTCATAAACCACCAAAGCGTCTCGACCGGTCTCCATGAAATATTCGCCAATCGCACAGCCTGAATAAGGAGCGATGTATTGCAATGCAGCAGATTCGTCAGCCGAGGCAACCACCACAATAGTATGCTCCATCGCCCCGTATTGTTCCAATAGAGCAACTGTTCGAGCAATAGCTGATTTCTTTTGGCCAATTGCTACATAAATACAGGTTAAATCTTTTCCTTTTTGATTGATGATCGTATCGATCGCAATCGCTGTTTTTCCAGTCTGGCGGTCGCCAATAATCAATTCACGTTGCCCTCGACCAATTGGAATTAAGGCGTCAATAGTAATAATTCCGGTTTGAACAGGCGTATCAACATCCTGACGTTCAACTACCCCAGGGGCAATTCTTTCGATCGGACGGTATTCTTCAAAATTTATCGAACCTTTCCCATCAATTGGTTGCCCCAGGGCATTCACAACACGCCCAACCAGTCCATCACCCACAGGAACAGACGCAATTCTTCCGGTTGAATAAACATTCATTCCTTCAGAAATCTTCGAAAAATCGCCAAGAATAATTACCCCAACAGAGTTCTTTTCAAGGTTAAAAGCAATCCCAATGACACCGTTTTCAAATTGCACCAGTTCTTGAGATTGAATATCGGCTAACCCTTCAACCTGACAAATGCCATCACCTGCTTCAAGCACAGTTCCAACAGATCGAATTTCATAACCTGATTGAAATCTCTCAATTTTATTTAAAAATTCCTCTGTAAAATTCTTGACTGGTTGTACCATCTAACCTCCTATTGATGTAATTATGATTGCTGATAGATCATAATTCTTTGATTTATTAATAGAAAAATATTGGATTCAATCTATCCAATATCATTTGAAATAAAAAAATAATAATTTTTTAATTGATGTGATTTTTTCGAGAATTGAGATTAACAAACTTTGATTTTCATAACTTACAGCATTAAAGCGACGCAGGCATATTTTCAGCTGTGTGGATTGGTGCATATCACTGTTCTCTTTCCATTTTCAATCAAAAACTCAAAAGTGAATCATACCTGAAAGGAAATAAAATGTCTAGTTTAAAAAGGTGGTTATTTCTCAATTTGACTAATAAAGACTTATTAAGAGAAAAACTGAAGTGCAACCCTTAATCTCTCTTCAACAATTCCTGGGGTATCTTTTGGTATAAATTGAATTGCTGATTGGGCTTCAACTACACTATATCCCAAGGCAGTTAATGCTTCTAAAACTTCAAGATCGACATCTTCAAACTTAGATTTTCTGTCAGTTAATTCAGCATCTGCTTTGATTTTTCCGTGTAAATGAATCGTTATTTTTTGTGCTGTCTTTTTTCCAACGCCTGGTACTCTAACAAAAATATCGAACTCTTCTGAAATTACTGCTCGATTAATTGCTTCGATAGAGATTGAAGAAATAATTGCTAATGCGAGTTTTGGACCAACTCCATTAACTCCTAATAATAAATTGAAATAATCTTTCTCGATTTCTGTATTGAACCCAAATAATGTCAATGACTCTTCCCGCACAATTAACTGGCAATGCAAAAAGATATTTTCTCCAATGGGGGCAGTCTCACAACATTCTTGAGGAGCATAAATCTGAATTCCCATCCCTCCCAAATTAAGGATTAAAAAATCAGAACCTTTATGGATAACTTTTCCCTGGATTGAAGCAATCATTTTTCACTCTTAAGTTTTCGATTTTGGTTATAAATTTCATATAAACACACAGAAGTAGCCACGGCTAAGTTGAGCGAATCGCTTTTCCCTGCCATAGGAATCTTAACTAATTTATCACAAATTTGTATTAATTTTGGGGATAAACCCTCTCTCTCACTCCCCATTAATAATAAAGTATTAATCGGGTAGGTAATTGCTTGATAATCCAGTTTTGCTTTATCACTTGTGCCAACCAAGAAAAAATCATTCTTAGAAATTAAATCAATAAATTCATCTTCTGAAACAATAATTACTTTTAAATTAAATATTGCCCCCATGCTTCCCCGAATTGATGAGATCTCGAATGGATCTGTACTATCTCCAATCAATATAATCCCTTTGCCGCCAACGGCATCTAAAGTTCGAAGGATACTTCCAAGATTCCCAGGATCCTGAATCCGGTCTACGCTAACCCATAAGCCCTTATCTTTTTCAAATTCATCCGTCAAATAAGTTTTTTCTTTGATTATCGCAGACAAACCTTTTGGTCCTTCTTTTACAGAGATAAATTCAAACACTTCTTTCCTGACTTCTATAATTTCAATATTCTTTTTAATACATGATTGAACTAAAAATTGTGAATGAGAATTCTTACTAAGTTCTGGACACCAAAAGATTTGGATAATTTCCCAATCTGATGCCAAAGCATCTGCAACTAATTTTGGTCCTTCAATAACAAATAAATTTGTTTCACGGCGAAATTTTTTATTCCGTAATTTTTTATAAAATTTTATTTTTTGATTTGCAGTACTGGTTATCATCCAATTGAATTCAAATCTTTGATTTTCTTGCTATGAGCATGGCAAATAGCAATTGCTAAAGCATCGGCTGCATCATCCGGAGTTGGAATTTTTTCCAAATTTAATAGCGCTTGTACCATAATTTGAACTTGTTTCTTATTCGCAACTCCATATCCAGTGACCGCCTGTTTTACTTCGAGGGGGGTATACTCGGCGTAGTTTACATTCCGTTCAGCTAAAGCCAACAATATAACCCCTCTTGCCTGTCCAACCTGGATAGCTGTTGTAACATTTCTTTGAAAAAACAATTTCTCTATTGCACATGATTCAGGTTGATAAAGATCGATAAGCTCTAAAATTCGATTGTGAATAAGGAGTAATCTTTTCTCCATAGGTAAGTTGGGTTGTGTTGTGATTACTCCGTAATCAATTAGTTTTATCTCATTGGAATCATCTGAAATCAACCCATATCCACTGGTAGCTGTACCAGGATCAATCCCTAACAACATACTCATTGGTGAATTACTCCATTGCCTCCATTGCTTCATCTGAAATTTTCAAGTTAGAGAAAACATTCACCACATCGTCTAACTCTTCCAAATTTTCCAGCAATTTCATCACCTGAATTGTCTGGTCAAGAGGCAACTCAATTTCCTGATTAGGCACCATTCTGAGTTCACTTTCATCTAATGAAATATTCGCATTTAGCAACAAGTCACTAATTGTTTTAAAATTTTCAACGGATCCAATTATCTCGATTGTTTCTCCATCATCAGTTACGTCATCTGCCCCACCTTCAAGTGCGATTTCAAAAATTTTATCAAAATCATGGCCTTCAGTTGGAAATGAAAAATATGAAACCCGATTAAACTGCCAACTTACGGAGCCTTGCTCACCCATCGTACCATTAGCACGGCTCAATAAATGCCGTACTTCAGCTACAGTTCTATTCCGATTCTCTGTAACGCATTCGATCATTACTGCAATTCCGTGAGGAGCATAACCTTCATACATTACCTCATCAAAACTGCCTTCTTTTGATTCTCCAGTCCCTCTTTTGATGGCTCTCTCGATATTATCTTTCGGCATATTAACTGCTTTAGCTTTATCAATAGCAAGACGTAAACGCACGTTTGTTGAAATGTCTCCGCCCCCTTCTTTTGCAGCCATTAATATTTCACGCGTTACACGTGTGAAAACTTTTCCACGTTTTGCATCTGCAGCGCCTTTTTTCCTCTTAATAGTAGACCACTTGGAATGACCAGACATAAAAATCTCCTCAATATAAACAATTAGGAATGAATTTTATTAATTATACCACGCCGGATTTTCCCCTTTTTAATTTCGAAAAGGTAATTTTTTTCCTTAATTGGCTTTGTTGTTCTTTACAGAAATGCAAAGGATGGCCCATTAATCCTTTAGATCTTTAAAATTCTAACTATTCTATTACTTATTAATAACCGAGTCATTACTTTTATGCGAAATAAAATTTTTTCCCTAATAATTTTTCTAACTTTAATTTTCTCTACTATGGGAAATTCCTTTCATGCCAGCTTCATTCCCGTGACGGGGGAAGCAAACATCAGTAAAGAAACAATTAATAACAATTTTCAATCCATCAGCTACAAGAAATTCTATCAATTTATCCAAACAATCACCCTCAAACAATCCAGTAAACAAATTGTTGGAATTATCGTCCCGAAAAAATTTATTCTGCCAATTGCTCAACAACCGGCCGGTCGACCAGATTTCGTCTCAAATGAACCTGAGGTTATTACGGAATTCTCTTTAGCCAAACAATATGGCTCAACTGGTCTATTAGCTCACAATCATCTTGCCGGACATTATTTTTCTGATCTTGCAGTGAATGATCTTATTGTTTTAGTTACTGCTGGTAGAGAATATCGAATTTATCAAATTCAAAAAATATTATCTTTTCAAGCGTTGTCTCCTAACAGTCCTTACTCAAATTTTGTAGATTTAGATGATCCAAGTAGATATTTAAATGCAGTTGAATTATTTATGGAAGTTTATGCAAATAAAGACACGCTGGTAATTCAAACTTGTATCGCAAAAGATGGTGAGCCATCCTGGGGGAGACTTTTCATTCAAGCAATTCCGATATCAGACATTCGTATAGAGACACTAATTGATTTTGAAGAACAAAGAATATCCGCTATTTTTTAAAAAAAGAACTCCGGTTGACCGGAGTTCTTTTTATTCTTCGTTATTTAGAAATTAATTTTCTTTCGTAAAGATTGAAGTACTAATCCAATTCCCAGGAAGCTTAAGCCAACATTAAACAAAGTAGATTGAACTTTAGCCAACGGTGAACCTCCATGTAATTCTGCCCCGGTTACTGGTATTAGAACAGTTGGGGGTTCATTACTGGTCGGGGGTGGTAGAGTTGGCACCGATGTATTTTCGACTGGCGGAGTGTTTGTTGGATCGCCAGGAACCGGAGTCGGCTCTTGGGGGTTGCTAGGAGTTGCTGTTGGAACTTCAGGTGTTGGAGTAGGTTCCTGAGGAGTTGCTGTTGGAACTTCAGGTGTTGGAGTAGGTTCCTGAGGAGTTGCGGTAGGTTCCTGTGTATTGGTAGGAGTTGCCGTCGGTACTTCTGGCGTTGGTGTAGGTTCCTGAGGTGTAGGTGAAGATTCCGGTGTATTGGTCGGTGTACTCGTTGGTGTATTGGTTGGAGGAACCTGTGTATTAGTCGGTGTACTCGTTGGTGTATTGGTTGGAGGAACCTGTGTATTAGTCGGTGTACTCGTTGGTGTTGTCGTCGGAACTTCAGGGGTAGGTGTAGGTTCCTGCGGAGTTGGTGTCACAGGAGTTTTCGTCGGAGTTTTTGTACTTGTTGGTGTTTTGGTAGGCTTTTTTTTGGTCGGCGTGTTTGTGGGTGTTTTTGTTTTAGTTGGTGTATTCGTTGGACATTTCCCTACTATTGCAGGATCATTACTGTTTAAACCGGCTTCATGTTTACAACCGCCATCAATAACTTTATTTTGAGGTTCATAATATTGTGCCTGAGCTGGTAATTGAACAACGGAAAGCAGCATTGCTATAGCCACACTGATTGCACCTACGGTGGTAAAAAATTGTGGCAAGAACTTAAGGGTAGATCGCAGTTTTGAAGACATAATGTTTTTCCTTTATAATAAAAAAATTAAAAAAAACTATAAATAACAAATTTGTATTGACGAAGAAATAAATTTATTTACAAAAATAACCATATCGTATAACCTCCAAATTAAAGAAAAAAACCGAATCATTTTTGACCGGTTTCGCTGCTTGGCTCCACGAACACTTCCCATATTACTGGTAAGCGACCATTTTATGCTCGTTTCTTAGCCTTCGTTTTTTATTATACTAATCAGACCTATTTTGTCAATATTAGAAAACTTAATTACAACCTTTTCCTAACCAATTTAGATTAGAATTATCTAATCTTCTCACCTTCTAATCCAATTAATCTGAATGAATACGATACCCAACTCGATCGATCGTGACAATAACTTCAACATCTGATTTGATATCTATAAATTTATTACGCATCGTATGTACCAGATATTTAATCCGATTTTTTACATAATTATTGTTTTCTCCCCATATTTCTTCGGCCATGGTTCTATATTTAACAATATGGGGCATATGTTTACACAATAATTCTAAGAGTTCATATTCTTTCGGGGATAATTGAACAAATTGACTCTGAAAAAACACTTCTCTTTTCAAAAAATTAATCGTTAATCCAATATTTGGTAACGAAAGGCTATCTTTTACCATTAATAATTTGGACCTTCTTAAAACTGCTCGAATTCGGGCAATCATTTCTTCACGATGAAATGGTTTCGTTATATAGTCATCACTACCAGAATTTAACAAGTCTGCAACACCATTTTTATCTGCCAACGCGGAAATTATAATAATTGGAACTTGGGTCACTTCACGTAAATTTTTTAAAGTCTCCCAACCACTTACATCAGGCATCATTAAATCTAATAAAATAATATCCGGTTGGATCTTCGTAACAAATTTAATAGCATCTGTTCCATTAAGTGCAGAAGCCACATCAAATTCTGATAATCTCAATATCCTCTTAATTAAATCTATCGTATCGGGATCATCATCGACGATCAAGACCTTCTTATTTCTTTGAAAGGTTTCATCCAAATCAATTCCAATATTCTGTGCCTGTAGATCAATAACATTATTTGATATTGCTATCATAAAGATCCTTTAATACAAGAAAAACCGGCTACAAGTCGGTTTCGCAATTAAGCTCCTCAGACATTACCCAGGATTATTGGGATAGCGACCAAAATTCTGCCTGATTCAACGCACCCTGTTTATTTCTGTAAATTATATATTTTTATTATCCTTTGTCAATCAATTCCTATCCAATTTATAACCATTTGGCTAACAAATTTATTTTATTAGTTACGTTCGTTTGGTAAAGGAATAGGTTCAGCCCCCATTGGTTTGGCAACAATAATCAATCGATGCGTATTGCTAAAATAAGGCCAACATGTAATCAAGGTTAATCGTTCGTCGTCAGAAGGAAGAATCCATTTTGCATTCTCTAGCCGTTGTTCGAAGGGTACATCTCTTTCAGGTAAAATCATAGTGTTGGTTACAATATATTTATATTTATATAAATCATTACCATAAACAAAAATTTCATCCCCAGGAATCAACTTATAAAGATTTTCAAAAACTTTACCAAAAATATTATGGTGTCCATTCAACACAGTATTTCCTGGGACTCCTAAAAAAGCGCTATCAAAATGCCATCCGATCGCATATTCATCAGGAGCAGCCCATTCAACATAAGTGTTGCCCCCCTGAATGATTTCTTTTTTTTGAGCGTTAACAATATCCGCCTCCAGATTTATGGTGGGGATGGATAGTCTGATTGGAACTGTATTAATTTCTTTTGTTACTTGAGGTGTAGGAGTTTTAATATTTGATACATCCACGCTGACTGGCAGAAACCCTTCCTCTTGATCAGCATTAATATCTTCTATTTGATTGAAAGAAATATCATTATTTTGTTCTTTGCTTACTTCTGCAATTTCCATCTGATCATTATTTTGTAAAAGGGAATTTTCATTGGTACCAATCATCTCTTGAAAAACAGTCGGGATAATTCTCTTAATTCGATAATATCCATTGATAAGCGGGTTTTGAAATATATTAAATACTGCCGCAAAAATAAGAAATATTCCAAGGGTAAAAAGTATTCTTCTTGACAATTTATTTTTCAATTATTAATTCCCAACTTAATTCATTCAAAGCTTTTTCAAAGAATTAGTGTAATCCAAATTTTAAAAAAAGCGATTGTTTTTATAATATTGTTGCTTTTAGTAAAAGCTTTTAACAGAATTCTTTAATACTCCAAGACCCTCAATTTCTATTTCTATGATGTCCCCATCATGAAGTACGCCAACGCCAGCAGGAGTTCCAGTTAAAATAACATCACCCGGTTCCAGGGTCATAATACTTGAACAAAAAGCCATTAATTTTTCAATTGGAAATATCATATCGCGGGTGGAGGCCATTTGCCTGACTTGATTATTCACTTTGCAAGTGATTAATGCATCTGCAGGATCAAATTCAGTTTCAACGACCGGTCCAATAGGACAAAAGGTATCAAAGCCTTTAGCTCTGGTCCACTGACCATCTAGGCTTTGCAAATCTCTGGCGGTGACATCATTCGCTATCGTAAATCCAAAAATGTAATTTTCGGCTTCATCAGGGTCAATCCATCGTCCTTTTTTACCAATTACAACGGCTAACTCAGCCTCATGCTCAACATAATTTGTTTGCGGGGGTAAAATGATTTGATCATTATTCCCAATAATAGAACTGGGAGGTTTTAAGAATATTAACGGGATTTCAGGAACTTCTACTTCATGTTCTAAAGCATGTGAGGCAAAATTTCTTCCAAAACAAATAATTTTTGATGGTTTGACAGGTGGTAAAAACTGAATTTTTGATGTATCAGTATCCACTTCTAACCTTCGATATTTAGAAAATAAATCACCATCAACTTTCCCAACTTTATCCTCGTATATCCATCCCCAAACTGGATTTTCTATCTCCAAATATCGAACAAATTTCATATACTTTCCTTCTTAATAATTGCATTATATAATAGTTGATGAATTGATCTACAGGTATTATAATTCTGATCGATCCGGGCGGATAGCTCAGTTGGTTAGAGCGCATCTCTTACACAGATGAGGTCGCAGGTTCGAGCCCTGTTCTGCCCACCAACTATCTTCCATAACAAAAGACTCTTTGTTATAATTTGATTATCTGGGGATGACAGGCTTCGACGGGAGAGGCTGGTCTCAGATTGCGAGCCGAGAGGTACCGACCTCGATAAATCAGTACAAAAAACAAGTGCCAATCGCACAAACAGCTACGCTGCCATGCCCCTCGCTGCATAGTGAGAGTCTGGTAGCCGAATGATCCTTGCGAGGGTCACGTCTACCTTCCCCGCCCCCTAACCGGTGGAAGAGTAGGCGCCACAAAGTTAGGGTGCCGTATTTAACGCTGCGATAAATACGAAAGAGGGCTTTCGGGCCTGAGTAGATAGCGATGCTTTAGTTTTGTTTGTTGCCTAATGCAATCGTGATTTGATCAACGAACTACGCTCGTAGATATCTGCTGATCTATTCTTTCGGACGCGGGTTCGATTCCCGCCATCTCCACCTGGTATAGTTAGATTTGTTTTTTACTGTTTTAGGCAAATTAACCCTTTTAAATAAGCACCTTCTGGGAAATTGAGAGCAACGGGATGATCGGGGCCTTGAGTTAAACGTTCCAGAATACAAGCCCGTACACCAGCATCCAAAGCAGCATCAGCCACAATTTTTTGAAAGAGTTCTGGGGATATTCCTCCCGAACACGAAAACGTCGCCAGTATTCCTCCGGGATTTAACAATTTAAACCCTAACAAATTGATATCTTTATATGCTCTCGCTGCTCGATTTGCATGGGCTACTGTGGGAGCAAATTTCGGCGGGTCTAGGATGATAACATCAAATTTCTTGTTTTGATCTCTCATTCTCCTTAATCCAAGAAATGCATCTGTCTCAATCCATTCACATTCACAGCCAGCAAACCCATTTAATGCCTGATTCCGCTTGTCCAACTCAATCGCATCGTGACTACTATCCAATGAAGTGGTCTTTTCGGCGCCCCCTCCTAATGCATATATCCCAAAACCTCCAGTAAATGAGAATACATTTAATACCGATTTACCACTGCAATATCCGGCAACAATTTTACGATTTATTCTTTGATCAAGATAAAAACCAGTTTTCTGCCCTTTTTTCAAATCAATCAAAAATTGATATTTATCCTCTTTAATAATAATTTCAGATTGAATATCTCCATAAATAGGCCCAACCCTTTCATCCAATCCTTCCAGCTTGCGAATTTCTAAATCTGAACGTTCATAAATTTTCTCTAAACCAGTTACATTTTTTAATGCTGAAACAATTATTTCTTTATGAAATTCAATGCCACAGGTTAAAATCTGGATTACCAAAATATCATTATATTGATCAACTATTAACCCGGGTAGAAAATCCGATTCAGCATGTATTAAACGCCAGGCTGTATCATTTGAGTCACATCTAAAAATCTCTCTTCGAGCAATGGCAGCCTTGATTCTTCCTTCAAAAAAGCTTTGATTAATTTCTTCGTCCTCAAATGACCAAAAACGAACCCGAATTTGAGATATTGGGCTAAACGCGCCAATACCCAAAAATTTCCTTTTCGAATCAAGTATCTCCACATTTCCACCATTTTCAGGAAATCCATTCACAGAGTCAATTGCACCAGAAAATATCCAGGGATGTTTTCTTTCGACCGACTTTTCTTTACCTGGTTTTAAAATAACTTTATTCATTGAGTTTTGGTCATTGCTAGGAATTCTATTTCACTTAAGATTTTCACATTTAATTCCCTGGCTTTATCCAATTTGGAACCCGGGTTTTCACCTGCTAAAACAAAATCAGTATTTTTACTGACACTCCCGCTAACCTTTCCTCCTAATTCTTCAATGAATGTTTTTATTTCATTTCTTGAAAATTTCTCAAGAGTTCCGGTAACAACAAAAGTTTTCTCCTTTAATGGTTTCTCTTCAGGTAAATGATCATCTCTTGTCTCAACTACCGGCCAAACACCGAATTGTTTCAACTTTTTTAATAACTCCTGATTCCTTTTTTCAGAAAACCACTCATTTATCTGCAAAGAAATATTTGGTCCAACACCTTCAACCTTTTGTAATTCATCCACAGACGCCTGTGATAATTCATCCAAATCAGTGTAGTTTTTGGTCAATTCAGATGCCATAACTTCTCCAACCCCCTTTATACCCAAAGCTGTTAATAGTCGGTTTAGCGGCTGCTTTTTTGAATTTTCAATTGCTTCAATTAGATTTTGAGCTTTTTTCTGGCCAAAGCCTTCTAAATGAAGCAGGTCATCCATTTTAAGCTGATAAATATCTGCCACATCCCTTAATAATTTTTCACGGACCAACTGTTCAACAATCTTGATGCCCATTCCATTAATATCCATCGCGGATCTGGATACAAAATATTCAATATTCCGGACCAATTGAGCCGGGCAGGCTGCATTTACACAAAACCATGCTACTTCACCCGGCACCCTTTGCACATGTGTTCCACATACCGGGCATTTATTCGGAGGTTGAAAAACTATTTCTTGTCCGGTTCTAACTTCTTCAACCGGGCCAATGACGTAAGGGATTACATCACCAGCTCTTTTTACAAAAACCTGATCACCGATCCGAATATCCTTTTCAGATATATAGTCAAAATTATGCAGGGTTGCTTGCTTAACAATCACTCCTCCAATTTCAACCGGTTCAAGAATCGCGTATGGTGTTAATATCCCGGTCCGGCCAACATTTACTCCAATGTCGATTAATTTTGTTACTTCTTCACGCGCTGGGAATTTCATCGCAATTGATCCGCGCGGATCTTTTCCGGAAAATCCCAATGCTTTATCCAAAATCAAGTCATTAGTCTTGATGACGATTCCGTCCACTTCATAATTAAGCTTCTCTCTCTTACCTACCCATTCCTGAGACACGGTCAAAACTTTATCAAAATTTTCGCATAATTGTGAATCCTCAGAAACCGGAAAACCAAGATCCTTAAGATATTTTAAAACCCCCCATTGAGTCTTCGGAACATCCCCATCGCTAAAAAGAATGTTATATGCAAATATTCTCAACGGACGTTGCGCGGTAATAACAGCATCTAGTTGCCTCAAAGAACCAGCAGCCGTATTTCTGGGGTTCAGATAGGTCTTTTCGCCATTCTCAATCATTTTTTTGTTAAGCTCTTCAAAATCAGAAATTGAAATATAGACTT